>Ga0070738_10004059_pt1 | contig 18174 bp, 14 predicted proteins | sample Coa_R2_2_FD_66446 | JGI IMG/M metagenome (GOLD analysis project Ga0070738, IMG submission 66446) | Surface soil microbial communities from Centralia Pennsylvania, which are recovering from an underground coalmine fire - Coalmine... | ecosystem: Environmental > Terrestrial > Soil > Unclassified ...
TAGAGCCGCCTTCTCGTTCTCAGAGGGACGTCGGGTGGTCAGCGTCGCCGCCAGTAGAACTCCTTCTCCCGGAGGTCAGCAGTTATTCTCGTCTCAGTAAAGACGTCCGCCGCTAGCGCGCTTTTCTGGGTCAAGGCATCTTACCGCACCGCTTCCAGGGCATTGCATGGCCGCATCGGAATCCTTACACTGGCCGACGGTACCTTCAGGCCAATTTTCCTGGTGGTGCGCGTTCAATAATCAACTATGAGAGAAATCCTCGGCCGCTGGAACGGTTTCCTGGACTTTCCGTTGCTCAAGGCGGGTGGAGTCCAGTTTACTGTTGGTCATTTGATCGAATTGGTAGTGCTGCTCACGATCGTTTGGCTGGGCGAGATGGTTTTCCGCCGGTTTTTTCTGGCAAGGATTTTGAGCCGATCGCGGCTGCGGCCGTCGGTGCAGTTCGCTATTACCAAGATTGGGCGCTACACCTTTCTTGTGCTGGGCGTCTACCTGTCGCTCATGGCCGTCGAGATCAACCTCAGCTCTCTGGCTTTCCTTGCGGGCGCACTGGGTGTTGGCGTGGGATTCGGCCTCCAAAACATCGTCAGCAACTTTATCAGCGGTTTGATCATCTTAGCCGAGGCGCCGATCGCGTTGGGAGATCGGGTCGAAGTCAGCGGAGCAATCGGACGCGTCACTGAGATCAATCTTCGCAGCACCAAGGTGGTGACCAGCGATAACATCTGCATCATTGTTCCCAACAGCAACCTGATAACCGGGACGGTCGTAAACTGGAGTCATGGGGATCCAACGGTGCGAACACGGTTGCCTGTCGGAGTGGCCTACGGGACCGACATTGAGAAATTACGGACGCTTTTGCTCGAAGTAGCCGCCGCCGATCCCGACATCTTAAAGGAACCCGTTCCCGAGGTGCTGTTTGTGGGGTATGGCGACAGTGCGATCAATTTCGAATTGGCCGTCTGGTCGACAATGGTGGCCGACAAGCCGCTTCGATTCAGGAGCCGCATTTACTACGCCATCCACAAAACTCTTGAGGCAAACAGGATTGAGATTCCTTTCCCGCAAAGGGACCTGCACCTGCGTTCGGGAACTCTTCTGCTTCAGAATGGCGCCTTGACCGCCGCCCCCACCCTTCAGCAGCGGCTCTAAGCGCGCAGCTACGCGGGCACAGCAGCGGAGACACGCACAAAATATGGAACGTGCTTGTTTGGAATGTTGCTTGTTATTTCGTCGGCTACCCGGGGATGCTGGGCTCAGCCTGAATTAAGGCCGGCCAGGAATAGTTCGCGGTTAATGGCCTGTGCGGCGGTCGCCCCTTGCCCGGATGCAATGATCATTTGGCAATTGGCGGTGGTGACACACCCTGCCGCGTAAAGCCTACGAACAGTGGTACGCATGCAGGAGTCCGTCACGATTTGACCTTCGCCGTCGAGTTCGGCGCCGAGTTGTTTCGCCAGTCCGTTGTACATCACATCTCCCCGCGTTGTGAACAGCGCTTGTGCTCTTAGCTTGCGTCCGTCTTCCAGGACCAGTGCTTCCAATTTGGCGCCGCTACGGCGCAACTGCGTGATTCGCCCTGGTTCTACGGGAATGCGGCTGCTCGTTAACCACCGCTGATGACGGCGGTCCCATGCTGAAGCGTGCCCGTCGCACACAATGATGACGTGCGGACTATACGCCAGTATTGCCAGGGCATACTCGACCGTGTCGTCGGTCCATCCGTACACCGCGACGTGTTTGCCCCGCACCCGCATGCCATCGCAATCTTTGCAAAAAAACATGCTGTGACCCAGGCATGCCTTGACCCCGGGTATATCCGGAGGAAGGTGAAAAATCCCGGTCGCAAGGAGCAGGAACTTGCAGCAATAAGAACAGGACGCGCTCTGCAGCAGAAATTCTCCCCCTTTCCGCTGCGTTGTTTCGATAAAATCGTGCTTGAAGCGGACGCTGCAGCGATCGGCCTGGCGCCGCGCGCGGTTCAAAAGGCCCCTTCCGCTGATGCCTGCCGGAAACCCCAGGTAGTTCTCCACCTTAGGCTCCCAGCGGCCCATGGATTTGCCGGCGTCCACGACGAGCGTGTCGCGCAAAGCCCGACCGAGGTAAACGGCGGCCGAGAGGCCCGCAAATCCTGCTCCGACGATGATGATATCTGCTCTGGTGCGCATGAGACCAAAGAGGACTCAAGGAGCAGTGGCTGTTTTCCGCTTTTCCATGGCGGGCATCCGCCGACCTGTTGCGGCATTCCCCTAACTCCTAATCCCGATTTTTGAGGACCGTATATGCAGCCCCCAGTGCCGCGGCGTCTTTACCCAGTCGAGCCGGTTTCACTTTCACGACTTTGCCAACCTCCGGAACAAGATACTTGCGCAAGCCCCCTTCAAATTCTTGAATCGCCAGGAGTGGAAAGCTGTCGATGAGGCCTCCACCCAACACAACCATTTCGGGATTGAGGAAGTTGACAACATTGGAAGTGGCGATTCCGACAACTCGCATGCGGGCGCGCAGCATCTGCTCAACCATTTTATCGCCATGTTCAATGGACCGCTTGATCGACCCCCAGGTGACTTTGGAGAGATCGGTGCCCACCTTGCGATGGAGGTACGGAGCCCACTCCTTGACGGCCATGACGAGCGCCTCGCCCGCGATGGCCGCTTTACTGGCGATTCGGTCGACAATGCCGTGACTCAAAGCGGCTTTGGGACCGCCTACGGGTTGGGCCAGAAGCGCTCCAATCTGGCCGCCCATCCCGGAAGCGCCGCGGTAAAGCTCCCCATTGATGATCGCGGCGCTGCCCACACCGGTTCCAAAGAAGATACCGAGAGCATTCCGGCATTTGCGGGCTGCTCCAAGCACATACTCCCCGTACATTCCCATCTTTACGTCGTTATCAATTCGTACGCTCGCCTCCAACTCACGTTGCAGGAACTTGCCGACCGCGCAACCTTCCAAGCGCAGAAGGTTCGGTGAGCTCTTTATCTTCAGTTCATCGCAATCGACCTGCCCGGCGCAGGCAATTCCGATGCCTGCAAGCGAAAGGCCCTTGTTGTTGCTCAAAGCCTTCAGGGACGATGCCGCTTTGCCCAATTCACGAAGAAATTTGCCAACGCCTTTGAACGACGCCGTCTTGAATTTGACAGAGCCGATCACGTTAAAATCCTCATTGACCAGCAGGCACAGGGTTTTCGTGCCCCCGATATCAATCCCTACGGCGCACCTTTTCATTTGGCCGCGCGATGAGCAAGTCGCGCTGGCCCCAACGTAAACTTATCCGCGGGCGCGCCAAATAGGGCCTTTTGCGGAGACCAAGCCGCGCCACAAGAGTAAAAACCCTTATGGTCCGGAAGTTGAAAGCCCAGTGGCGTGGGATGGTAAAACGTGTAGGTTCCCCTCAGGAGGTTCGGAATGCCTAAGAAATCAATCTGGGGAGTGTTCAAACAAACATTCAGCGAATTCAGCGAGGACAACGTGTTGCGGCTGAGCGCTGCATTGGCTTATTACGCGATTTTTTCTATCGGTCCGTTGCTGGCCATTGTGGTGGGGGTTGCGGGGTTGGTCCTTGGAGCGGAGTCCGTCCGGCACCAGGTCGGCCATCAACTCGAAGGGATGCTCGGGCAGGGCGGCGCCAAAACGGTCGAGTCGATGATGTCCTCGCAGCGCAAGGGGACAAGCGTTATAACGACCATTGTCGGAGTCATCGCTCTATTGTTCGGGGCGGGTGGCGTTTTTGGCCAACTCCAGGATTCCCTGAACACGATTTGGGAAGTAAAGCCCAAGCCGGGAATAGGAGTGTGGGGGATGATTCGAACCCGGTTTTTGTCATTCTCCATGGTACTTGGGGTTGGTTTCCTGCTTCTCATATCGATGGCGCTTTCGACTGCTTTAACCGCCATGACCGAGGCCATTCAAACCAGTATTCCGATGGGCGGCTTTCTTGCACATGGGCTGGATATCGTTGTTTCGTTTGGAGTCGTGATGGTCCTGTTTGCCATGATTTTTAAAGTATTACCCGATGTTAAGGTTCCCTGGAAGAAGGTCTGGATGGGGGCTGCCATGACGACTTTGCTCTTCACGATCGGCAAAGAACTGCTCGCTTTGTACCTTGGCCGGGCCAGCACGACTTCCACGTACGGCGCAGCGGGCTCAGTCATCATTATTTTAATGTGGGTGTATTATGCCTCAGTCATCCTCTTTTTCGGAGCCGAATTCACCCAGGTCTACGCAAAGAACACCGGCACAGTCGTTCGGCCGACCGAGTATGCCGTGCCGGTTACCGCAGAGGAGAGAGCCCAGCAAGGCTTGGCCGCCCCCGAGCCATCACCAGCGGGCGCAACTCACTCCTCGGCGACGGGCACAAAGGTGAATGCTCCAAGGGAAGGTGGAAGTTCTACCGTTTGGCCAGAACAAGCCCGGCCCGGCGTGACGCAGGGCAGGGGAGTGGGGGTGCTGTCAGTGATGCTGGCCACCGGCTTCATTGCAGGAACCGTATTCCGGATGACGGGTATCCGAGCTGTTGGAAAAATATTGGCTCACGCCAGGAAAACGGCGGAAAAAGCCGAGGGTCGGGCTGGCACTTAGTGCTCCATCCATTAGCTGACGTTTGTTGCTCCGAACTGGTTCCTGACGTAGGAAAAGAACTCCGTTATTGTGACGAGCGGCTAAACCCTCCAAAAAACAGAACCGCTCGTTGCCTACGCCGCCACGGATGGCCGCCGGTAGTAGTTTTTCAACTCTGAATTAGGGTTTGACCCCAGGCGAAGTCGGTTTAAAATCCCCTATCCCGGTGGAAAATAGGCGTCTTTATCTAGGGGAAGAGCGGGGCGCACGGAAATTCAATCCGGCGGTCCTCAGCTGCGCTTGCACATGGCTGGCCTTCCTGGCGATTTTTGCCTTCTACTCAAGTCGCGCAACGCCCATTGATGCGCGCCCGAACATTGTTTTCATTCTGGCTGACGACCTGGGATACGGTGATTTGAGTTGCCAGAACTCTGCGTCTCGAATTCAAACCCCCAGGCTGGATCGGCTTGCAAGTCAGGGAATGCGTTTTACCGATGCGCATGCGCCATCCGCTCTTTGCACCCCCACCCGCTACAGCATCTTAACGGGGCAATACTGCTGGCGCTCCCGGCTCAAGTCAGGCGTCCTCAATATGTGGGACGAGCCCCTGATTGGCCCCGACCAACTCACGGTGGCTGGTATGCTGCGCAATGTGGGGTATCGGACGGCTTGTTTCGGAAAATGGCACCTGGGCCTTTCGTGGCCTTTCGTCGGGCGCCCCCCGGCGGGTTTCGACACAACTGTTAAATGCGGTGACATCAACTGGACGGGCCGAATTTCAGGTGGGCCGGTTGACCGCGGATTCGACTATTATTTCGGGATGAATGTGCCGAACGAAGCTCCGTTCGTTTTCATCGAAAATGATCGCACGGTTGGCGTCCCCACAGTGGAGTATCCGACGGTTTCGGGCCAGCAGGGTCACTTTGGCGGACCGGGAATGCCCGGGTGGGACTGGTCGGCCGCTCTTCCGCTGATCACCAGCAACACGGTCAACTGGATCCGGCAGTCCGCGGCACAAACTGGCAAGCCCTTCTTTCTATACGCCCCTTTAGTGGGTCCCCATCAACCGGTCGTGCCATCCGCATCGTTCCAGGGTTCGAGCCGGGCGGGAATTTACGGGGACTACGTTCAGGAATTGGATTGGGCAGTTGGCCAATTGTTGGATGCCCTGGACGCAACCGGCGCATCGCCCAACACCTTGGTCATTTTCACTTCCGACAATGGCCCGGACGAATTCGCCTATGACCGGCTTCAGCAGTTTCAACACGCGAGCATGGGCCAATTGCGCGGGATAAAGAATGATATATGGGAAGGAGGGCACCGTGTGCCGTTCCTGGCGCGCTGGCCCGGAAAAATTCCCGGGGCTTCCGCCAACTCTCAAACCATATGCCTCGTCGACTTCATGCACACCGTTGCCGACGTCGCCGGCGCGACCGTTCCAACTGGGGCCGCGCCGGACAGCGTGAGTTTTCTGCCTTCACTTTTGCGAACAAACCTCGCGCCGCAAGGCGGGCGATCTCTGATCTTCGAGAGCGGTCGTGGCCAGTTCGGCATTCGGTCCAACAACTGGATGTTCATCGACTCAAGTACTGGAGATGGCCACAACCCCGAAATGGAACCGGAATGGTTCAAGCAACTTCGAAATTATGCGGTGCGAACAACGCTGCCTTCCTTGTTATACGACCTGGGCCTAGACCCGGCAGAGCGGAACAACCTGGTAACGTCGCGCCCTGAGATGGTCGGAATCCTCCGGGCCGAATTGCGCTTGCAACGCGCAAATGTCGCCTGGAGCGGAGCCGCTTCCGGCGAGTGGAACCTCAGCCAAAACTGGGCGCCTCAACAAGCACCCGCCGGCGCCGACATTACTTATAGCAATCGAACCGGATTCCAAAACCTGTCGCAGAGCATAACCAATCCCTTCAGCATCAACAGCATCATCTTTGACCGTTCGCTCAACTCAAACGTAACCCTTGTTGCCAAAGCCGGTGGAAGTCTGGCCATCGCAAACGGAATCGACATGGGCATGGCCAGTGCCAGCTTTTCTGTCAATGTGCCGCTCTCGTTGAGCCAATCCCAGGTATGGGAGGTCAGTTCGAATTCAGTTTTGAACGTCGGCGCCGCCCTGGATCTTTCGGGACATTCCCTCATGTTGTGTGGCAGCGGCCAACAGATCTTTTCAGGCCCAATCTCAGGCGGTGGTCAACTCATCGTCCGAAGCGGAGGCAGCACGTTGCTCGAATCGAGCAATTCCTTTGCCGCAGGCACTGAATTGTCCGGAGGCGGGTTCCTGGTGGCTCGAAACAATCACTCGCTTGGTACGGGGCCTCTTATCATCCCGAACAATTCGACCCTGGTCCTCGCTCCGGGAATCCATCTGGTTAACGAAGCGATGATCCAGGGTTACGGAACCGAATACAATGGACAGCAGTTCGGAGCACTGGCCGTTTGCAGCAATGGCACCGCGGTTTATGAAGGCGCTGTGCGCTTGGGTGGAGATGTTGGGCTGCGCGCCGATGGTTCCGAGTCGGTTCTGGCCATCGCCTCGGCCATGACCGGAGATGCGAATGTCACCATTCTGCCAGGTGCGGGCGTGGTATCTTTCAGAACAAACCAGTTGTTTGCGGGCTCGCTGAGGATCCAGGGCCAGCTCAGCCTCGATTCCCCCCAGACCCTTCCTGCAACTACCCAGATCATGCTTTTAGATTCGAACTCTGCCAATCTCTACCTCAATGGGAATCAGGCGGTCGCGAATCTGAGCGGGGGCGGCCGAAATGGCGGCAACATTAACTTGGGAAGCAACGTGCTCACAATTGCTGCTCCTGCTGGAGTTTCTATTTACTCAGGCTGCATTACGGGCACAGGCGGGATCAGCAAAGTTGGTCCGGGCAAACTCATGTTCGCAGGCACTAACACGTACCTGGGCGGTACTCGAATCGGGCAAGGGGAGCTCGAAGTGGATGGCGCTTTCGGCCCAACCAAGGTTTTCGTCGAGGGTGGCGTTCTCAGCGGCAGCGGGTCGATTGCGGGTTCGGCCGAGATCCGCAGTGGCTCTTTGCTCGTTAGGGATCATATGCCCCGGGCGTTGATTTTCGGAGGCGATATTTCGTTTGGAGCTCAAGGCACTCTTGAAGTCGAAATCGATCCGTTTCAGAACACGGCGGGCAACGTTCAGGCAGCGTCCATCGCGTTCGGTGGGCGTCTCCTGGTCCACAACCTCGTTCCGGCGTGGGGCGTTACCAATGGACAGACGTTCCGGGTGGCTTCCTCAACCCATAGCACCGGAAAGTTCCTGGCGATAACGCCAAACCCGGCTCCCGGGTTTGTTTGGTCCTTTGACCCCGCTCGTGGACTGTTGACGGCAGTGGCTCAACCGACGCTGCAGTTCACGGCATCCTCGGGAATCTTCTCATGGTCGGATGCGCGTTTTCATCTGCAGGTCTCAACGAATCTTTCCGGGTGGTTTGATTATCCTGGCGGCGCGTCAAGTCCAGTGACCCAGCCGATCGATCCAACGCGGGGCGCGCTCTTCTTCCGCCTGGCCGCTCCTTAGGAAAGCCATTGCGGGCTCTTCGTGTTCGGACCCGTCTAAAAGCAAAACCCGCGGCCCGGAAGCCGCGGGTGATCCTACTTGTTGGTTATGAATCTAGTTAGAACAAAGCCGGTGTTCCTTCGATCCGCACGGCTTTGAGTTCCCGCGGATTCAGGCCCAGCAGCTTCAAAATAGTTGGCGCAATTTGAGTCGTTTCGACCGGCCGCGTCACGGCTGTCCCGCCCTGAGCTCCCGGCCAGGCTACCAGGATTGGCACATTGCGGTCCTCGGCGTGGTCTCCGCCATGTTCTGCAATTTTGCTTTTATGTCCCGTGTAAACCACGCCGTATTGCGCGATACCAATTACGTCAGGAACCCGCGGGTCGCTTACCGGCACTCCCATGAATTCCGCCGCCTTCGTTCCAGTGTAGATTTGGGATAGGCCCGCTGAGGTCACCGGTTTGCCATCGACGCTGGCAGTCGAATCGTTGTAGTTCGACAGGAATTGGCGGGCGTAATCCGTGGCTATGCTCGAGCGGTCGTTAAGCCAGAGAAGCATTCCATCGTCGTCGGTTCCTTGCGCAACCAAAGGAGTGGCATTGGGGTCGCTGCCCTGGTGATCTTTGTTCCAGGCAGCATTCAGGGCATTGATGATTTGGCCGTCTTTGATTCGGTTCAACGCCGCGAGGTTCATTGGGGATTGGCCATGCTTTGCCGAGATAATGATGGCCGTGCGATCCGAAAGGCCATGCTTTTGGATTTCGTCGATCATTTTCTCGAGCGATGCGTCGACGAAATTCAAGGCATTGCTGAGCACCGGTCCGGGCGTGGAGCCATCGGCAAGATAGCCGCCGGGAGCATTTCCGGAGGCGTCGCCTTCGGTTGTTGAAGTGGGGAGCTTCTGGCCGGTAGACACGCTTTGGAAATTCATTCCAAAGATGGCAGGAGTGCCGGGGTTCCCCGAGCCGTCATGGCGATGTCCCTGGATCCAGTTGAGCACCGCCTGGACTTTGTAATTGTCGTATTGCTGCGTCGACAGGTTGTCCTTGGTCCAGTCCGGCTGGCTCGAGTCCGTCGGAGCTTGCGGATTGGCGCTGCTGTTGATCTCGGGAGTGAAATAATCATCCACGCCCTCTCCGGAAGGCCCCGAGAGAATCTGGTACGCCGGATGTTTGTCAGACCAGGCGGTCAGCAAATGATGGTTATGAAGGACTTCGAAGATGGTGTTTACTTTGATGTACTGGCTGGGGTAGATCGGGTTGCAGGTGGCGGGATCGACCGGCAGCTGAGTCGGATCGATCAGGGCCGCCGGGTTGCTGTTCAGTTGAAGGATGTTGGCCCAGGGATCGTTGCCCGGAGCCGGAACCAGCCCCTGGCCCGCATCGAGCGCCCCGAGATTAAGATCCAGCGCTTCGAAATAAGTCACTTCTCCGCCGGGGACGGGACCGGAACAATCTTTAGTGCCCGCCGGAAACACATGATGGTTCCAGGTATCGTCGTAATAAATCCCCGTGGACGACGGATTGCCGCCAGTCACCTGCCCGATTAAGCCCGGGAAGGAATCCGACGGGAATGGGGTGCTGGCGTCCGAGTAATCGACGCCTTTGGCCAGCAAGGTCGCGAACGCGGAGTGCGGGTGCGTTTGAGCGTACCATGCGAGATCCGATTGATGCAGGCCGTCCACAGAGATGAGAAGCACGTGCTTCACTTGCGCATGGTCTCCGTGATCGCCTTCCTCGGCCCTGGCTGATTGAGCTGGGCTGATCGCGGCAAGCGCACTCAGCATGCTCAGCAACGTGGTTGTTCTTAAATGATTTTGTGTTTTCATGTGTTTGGTATTCTCTCCTGCCTGCCCGAACCTCGTATCCAGCCCAGGTCAGGGAGTCTTATACGACTTATAAGACCCTCGGAGAACGGAAGTAAACGTTACGATCGTTAAGATCGTTTGGCGGATGTTACGACTTTGGGTCGAAATTGTGACATCCCGCGAAATTGGATGGCTGGCCCCGCTTAACTGGTCGCTTCGCGTTTGGCAAAACTCAGCGCCGCCTCGTGCACAAAGCGCAGCTTTTGCAGAGCGAGTTCCGAGAGCACAAAGGGGTAGACGTCCGGGAGCCCCATTCCCCGGTTGATTTCGTTCAACGCGAAGGTAAGGGGCAGCCACGCTGAGATGATTCGATCCAGGTCTTGCTCCAAGTCTTTCAGGTTCTTTAAATCCGTGCTGAGCGAGGGAGCGGCGGGATGTTGGGGGTGAAGCGACAGACCAAACCCGGCGCCCGTCTCCACCATATCCTGGATATGCAGATAATGAGCGAATGTTTCGGCCCAGTCCTCCCATGGATGCGCGCTTGCGTAAGCGCTGACATGGCGTTGGTTCCAGTCAGCCGGCGGGCCCTGGCTATAGTAATTCTTTAGAGCTTCGGAGTAGCTGGCCCGTTCATCCCCGAAGACCAAGCGGAATGAGTCCTGTTTGGAAGGGCGCTCGATCAGTAGGCCCCAATAAAAATGGGCGATCTCATGCCGAACGTGACCCAGGAGAGTGCGGTAAACTTCTTTCAGCGCGATGCGGCGCTTTTCCCTCACGTCATCGTCGGCTTCCTCGACCGCGAATGTGATCAGGCCGTTGGAATGACCCGTCAGGATCTTGGGACCTCCAGGCGGGTCGGCCAGGAAACTAAATCGCAAGGGATGTTTTGTTGCCGGACCGTTCGCCTCGGTTGAGAGCCCGAGATGCCTCAGGGTGTATAACACGCGGCGTTTTGCGGTCTCGAACTTGGCCCAGCGGTTGAGGTTGCCCGCCACGCTTAAGTCCGGAATGACCTGGTTCAGCCGGCACGCCTCGCAAAGCGCTTCAGGATCATCGGACCGGACCAGCCAGTTGCAGACCTGGTGACGGACGCCGTTTCCGCAGAGCCGGTACTGTTCCGGGCCTGCAGAAGCAGACGGAACGCGCCATTGACCTTCGCCGGCTTTTTCGAGCGTGGCGATCTCCATTCGTTCCGGCAGGAAACCCAGCGTGCTTTTGCATTTCAAGCAACAGGTGTTCTCGAAGAACACCAGGCTGCCGCAGTGATTACAATGGAAGGTTTTCAAAACTGAAGTCGTTGCGATTGCCGCATCCTACCAACTTATGCGAGACCGGTTTGAGCGCGCAGCGGGTAAAACCCTCAGACCTGCGGAGCAAATGCGATGACTCAGCCTGGCTTCGCTGCACCGCTCGCCAACTGGCGGCATCGTTGGTATTATTGCCGGATGCCTCCCGGAAATCTGCTCGAGATCGGTTGGACACCAGGGTGGCGTTTGTTGGCATTCTTATTGTCGACGACGTCGTTGGGTTGTTTGCTGGCGCAGTTTTATGGGATTTGTTCGATGCGAATTTTTGCTGCGGCCGTATTCCTTCCCGCAACCGCGGCGCTGGTTGCCCTCTGCTGCCTGAACCTGGCGCGAGCCCGGGGCCGCTTCTGCCGGCCGATTGCTGTCGGAGCCGCGGCGGGATTCATTGCCGCTGTGGCTTATGACCTGTTCCGCCTCCCATTCGTCTATGCGCGCCAGTGGGGCATCGATGCCTTTGTTCCAGCCCTTAACCTTTTCAAAGTCTTCCCCGCCTTCGGTGCCATGTTGCTGGGGCAACCCGCCGGGCAAGCCCATTATTCGGCCGCCGCCTCGATCCTCGGTTGGATCTACCACTTCAGCAACGGAATCACGATCGGCGTAATGTATCTGGCCTTGATCGGCGATCCCGCCAGGAGGCATTGGGCCTGGGCGGTTGCGGTTGCCACCGGCCTCGAATTGGGGATGCTGCTGACGCCCTACCCGGCAGTGTTCGGCATTCCCGTCACCGCGCGCTTTGTCTGCGTAACCATGGGCGCGCACGCGGTTTTCGGGGTGTGCCTGGGCCTGGTGGCTCGAGGCATTTGGCCTCCGCGGGCGGAGGGCTGAATAAACGCTTCTCGGGACGCGTCGATCCCATTCAAGCCGGTAGTGGATTGACACTGCGTAAAGGGAACGCCCAGGTGGTGTTGCATTAGATTATGTGCTTTGCGGCATCAGCCCCTGATTCATTTAAGGCAAAATCATTTGCCAAATAATACTGCCTGCTTCATAGTAAATCCGGTTCCGCTCGTACACGGACCCTTTTTTGGCGCTGAAATAAATTTGGCTCGATTTCCATGTCACAAGCACCCGCAACTCCAGGCAGTCCGCTGGAAAAGGAAACCACGGTCGGAAATTATTTTGTCTCCAATTACCCGCCGTTTTCGTTCTGGAAACCGGAGCGCACTCCGGAAGTGACCGCAGCGCTGGATCGGCCACCGGCGCCCGGCACGCCGCTGGGGGTCTATCTTCACATCCCGTTCTGCCGCAAACGTTGCCATTTCTGCTATTTCCGGGTCTACACGGACAAAGATTCCTCCGCCATCAAGGCGTACCTGGACCTGGCGGTGCGCGAGCTTGAGTTGTACGCGCAACGCCCATTCATCGGCGGGCGCAAACCCCAGTTCGTTTATTTCGGCGGCGGCACGCCTTCTTACCTTTCTGAAACGCAGTTGCGGGACCTGGCCGACCGCATGAAAGCCATTCTGCCGTGGGACACCGCCGACGAGGTGACTTTTGAATGCGAACCCGGCACGCTCACGGATCATAAACTCAAGACCATCCGCGACCTCGGCGTGACCCGGTTAAGCCTCGGGGTGGAAAACTTCAGCGATCACATTCTGGAAATCAACGGCCGGGCGCACCGCTCGCGCGAAATCCATCGCGCGTTCCACTTTGCCCGGGAGCTGCAATTCCCGCAGATCAACATCGACCTCATCGCGGGCATGGTCGAGGAAACCGAGGAGAACTGGCAGGAGTGCGTGCAGCGCACGATCGAATTGTCCCCGGACAGCGTGACCATCTACCAGATGGAGGTGCCGTACAACACGAAGATCTACCAGGAAATGAAAGCGGAGGGCCGGCTGGCCGCCCCCGTGGCGGACTGGCAGACCAAGCGACACTGGGTGCGGGACGCGTTTGAACAACTTGAAAAGGCCGGTTACACCGTGGCCAGCGGCTACACGGCCGTCAAGGACCCGGCGCGGACGCATTTCGTTTACCGCGACAGCTTGTGGCAAGGGGCCGATCTCATCGGTTTGGGAGTCGCCTCTTTTTCTCATATCGGCGGCACGCATTTTCAGAATCTCCACGATTTCGAACCGTATCTGGCAGCATTGAAAAAAGGGGAACTGCCGGTTTACCGGGCGCTGACGCCCACCTCGGAAGAGCGAATGATCCGGGAACTGGTTTTGCAGTTCAAGCTGGGCCGGATCAGCCGCGAGTATTTCCAACGCAAGTTCGGCGTGGACGTAACGTCCCGATTCGAGCAGCCGCTATCGCAACTCCACTCATGGGGGACGCTGGTCACGGACGGGGACTGGCTGAAGCTGACGCGCGACGGCTTGCTGCAGGTCGACCGGTTGGTGCATGAATTTTTCCTGCCGGAACACAAGACGGCCCGGTACGCGTAGACCGCCCGGCAATGCTTGCGACAACCTCAGCACCGAGAGATAAAGCCGTGCGAACCTCCCGTTGGGCGGCCTTGCTTGAGCGTTTCTACAGCAAGGCGGGATCCGCGGCTCCTCGCATCGACGATCTCGATGGCCACCAAATGCCTGAACCGTATCGGCAGTTGCTGGTGCATTCCTCAGACATGACTCCAACGTTGGAGAAATTTTATAAGCAGCCGATGCGCCTGACCGTATTCAGCCGAGAGCAACACGAACAATCCTACTTGCGGGAAGTTGTCCTGAAGTGCGCCACCGACTCGCGCCCCGTTGAATACGGTGTGATTCGGATTTGCCTCAACCATCTTCCAGCCAATGCCAAACAGTGCGTGCTCCAGGAGGAACGGCCTTTGGGAAATATTCTCGAGAGCGAATCCATTCCGCACCTGAGCTGGCCCCAGGCATTTTTCAGCATCCAGCCCGATGCCCGCCTGCAAACGGTTTTGGAAGCGGCCCCCAAAGCCCCTCTCTACGGTCGCCGCAACGTGCTGCTGGATGGCTCGCGGAGACTCCTGGCCGAAGTCATTGAAATCCTGGCTCCGGCCCCCTGACACCTTTTATGCCTACTCCTTCAACCTTCGATACCATTGTTATTGGCGCCGGCCCTGCCGGATCTTCGGCCTCCGCTTTGCTCGCGGAGCGCGGACTGCGTGTGCTGGTGATTGAACGCGAAAAGTTCCCTCGCTATCACATTGGCGAGTCGCTGCTGCCCTTCACCTGCTTTCCCCTCAAGCGGCTTGGGTTGCTCGAAAAAATGCGCCAATCCGTGTTTGTAAAAAAATACAGCGTCCAATTTGTCTCCCCTTCGGGCAAAGCGTCGCAGCCGTTTTATTTTTCCACGAGATACGAGCCGGAGGTTGCGCAAACGTGGCAGGTTCTTCGCTCTGAATTCGACCAAATCCTGATGGAAAATGCGCGTTCAAAAGGCGCCGAGGTTCTTGAGGAGACCACGGTCAAGGACCTCATCCAGGAAGACGGCCGCACCCTCGGTGTTCGGGCGCAGGCCAAAAACGGGCAACTGCTCGAATTTCGTGCGCCCATGACCCTGGACTGCTCGGGCAAGGAAGCCTTCGTCCCGATGCGCTTGAACTGGCGCGTGCGCGAACCCAAGCTCAACAAAGTCGCCGTGTGGACATACTACCGCGGCGCCAAGCGTGACGCGGGGATCGAGGAGGGCGCGACCACCGTGGCGTATGTCCCTGAAAAAGGTTGGTTCTGGTACATCCCGCAGCATCGCGATATGATCAGCGTGGGGGTCGTCGCCGAGGGCAAGTACCTGACCCGGGACGGACTGCGGGAACCGCGCGACATTTTTAACCGGGAGATCGAGCAGAACCTCTGGATAAAGGATCATCTCTCGCGCGGCACGCAGGTCGGCCAGCATTTTATCACCAGCGAGTATTCGTTCCGTTCGAAATATTGCGGGTCCGACGGGCTGCTGTTGGCGGGGGACTCGTTTGGTTTTCTTGACCCGGTATTTTCCTCGGGAGTCATGCTGGCGCTCAAGAGCGGGACGATGGCTGCCGATGTGATTCACGAAGCGCATGTGGCGCAGGATTTCTCGGCGGAACGCTTCACCGAGTACAGCCGCTTGTTGCGCGAGGGCATAGAAAACATGCGCAAGCTGGTTTACGCTTTTTACGATCCCAACTTCAGCTTTCGCAAGCTCACCGATAAATATCCCGACACCACCGGCCCCATCACCGATTGCCTGTCAGGGGACGTCAACAAGGACTTTTCCAGGTTGTACGCGGCTGTGGCCGAGTCGGCCGAGGTTCCCGAACCGCTGCCTTATGGGGCTCCGTTGCTCCGCACCGCCGAGCCGTCCTGCGTCTGACGTGGATATGGCTTTTGAGTTCACGCATACCAGGCGCGTCGAGTTCTCGGACACCGACATGGCCGGGATCATGCACTTCTCGAACTTTTTCAGGTTCATGGAAGTGACCGAAACAGCTTTCATGCGGTCGCTCGGACTCTCTGTCGTTCTGTCGAATTGCGGCTTCGATGTCTGTCTTCCGCGGGTCCACGCTGAATGTGATTACCAATTGCCTCTGCGGTTCGAAGACGAAGTCCAAATGCGCCTGCTCGTCGAGAAGAAAGCGGGCCGCACCCTGACATACCAGTTCCGATTCATGAAATTGAACGCCAATCCGCCGGTGGAAGTGGCGCGCGGCAGGCTGGTCGCTGTTTGCGCTGCTAAACAGCCCGACGGCTCCATGAAAGCTGTCCCGTTGCCGCAGGCGTTCGCAGACAAAATCCAGGAAGCGCCCGAGGGGGTGCTTGCCAATGGAGCCCGTCCAAAACAAAACCGGCCGGCGACTGAAGTTCTGACAAAATCATGACTCGAACACCCCCGCCGCGGAGGTGGAATTTTTAAGAATTCAAACCATATGAACCAACTCAACGCTTCACAGCCTCAACATCAAAGCTGGCTCTTCTTCTCCCTCATTACCGTGGGATGCTGGGGCTTGTACGGCGCTTTTCTTCACTCTGGCCAAATGGGAATGCAGGATCCTGTCCACGGCCGCTACAAAGCCTTCCTTTGCGTCGGCATTGCCTATTTCCTGACGGCGGTCCTGGCACCGGTGGCAATCCTGCTGGTCAAAGGTGCTTCCTGGACTTTCACGCCCGGCGGCATTGCCTGGTCGCTGATTGCCGGGATTGTCGGAGCTGTGGGGGCATTCAGTGTCTTGCTGGCCTTCGGCGCGAAAGGTTCCCCTGCGGTCGTCATGTCCATTGTATTTGCCGGGGCTCCGGTCTTGAACGCCATCTATTCACTGCTGCTCCACCCGCCGGCCGGAGGTTGGGGCAAGCTCCCGATTCCTTTTGTGCTTGGAATTGCTCTGGCCGCTGTGGGCGGTTGCCTGGTGACTCTCTATAAGCCGGCTTCAGCACCGGCGCGCCCGGCTCCGGCCGCAACCGCTTCGACTCAATCCCTGAATCGCGGTCCCGCCGGCGGCGCGCTTTAGTCAGGCCTTCTTGACTGTGGACAAGTTTCCCGGCCGAAGCGAAATCCAGGAGCGGCAGCTGGGCAAAATTCGCGCCCTTCTCCAGGCCATTCACGCTGCGAACCCGTTTTACGCGCGCAAACTCCATGACACGGATTTAGCTGCAGCGGCTTCGAGCCTCGAGGGGTTCAAGGCCGCGGTTCCATTCACCACCCGCCATGAGTTGGTCAGGGACCGCCTCGAGAATCCGCCTTACGGCACCGGTTTAACCTGCCCGATCGACTCCTATGTTCGGTGTCATCAAACCAGCGGCACGACCACTCTGCCAATGCGATGGCTCGACACCACCGAAAGCTGGAATCACATCATCGAGAATTGGTCCCAGATCTTCGCCGCCGCCGGCATAACGCGCCTCGACAGGTTTCTTTTCGCATTTTCGTTTGGCCCTTTTCTCGGATTCTGGTCTGCGCTGGATGCGGTCGTTCGTTCCGGTTGCTTTTGCTTTCCGGCAGGTTCGATGACGAGCCTTGCCCGGCTCCAGGCCATTGTCGACAACGGCATCACCGTGCTCTGCTGCACGCCCACCTATGCGCAGCATTTGGGTGAGGTCGCCGCCGAAAAGGGAATCGATCTGGGACGCAGCGCGGTGCGGCTCATCATTGTCGCGGGCGAGGCCGGAGGCAGCATCCCGGCCACGCGCAAGCGCGTCGAAGCGGCCTGGAAACGTGCCACGGTCTTCGATCATCATGGCATGACCGAGGTCGGCCCGGTCTCCTACCAATGCCCCGCCAACCCAGGTACCTTGCATGTCCTCGAAAGCGCGTACCTTCCCGAGGTGCTCGATCCAAACACCGCGGAAAAGACCGGCCCCGGCCAGGCCGGGGAACTCGTCCTTACGACTCTGGATAGGACGGGGTCGCCGCTGCTTCGCTATCGAACGGGAGATCTTGTGCGGTACAGCGAGCGCGCGCAGTGCGATTGCGGCCGAAGCGACCTCGCGCTCCCCGGCGGCATTCTCGGCCGCGCCGATGACATGGTTGTGGTTCGGGGCGTCAACGTCTACCCGACTTTGATCGAGGAGATTGTTCGCGGCTGTCCCGAAGTGATGGAATATCGCGTGCAGCTGGACTGCCGCAAGGCCATGAGCGAATTGACCCTGGAAGTGGAACCCAACCCCGCGTCGGCGGCCGGCCCGGAATCGCTCCAGGCGCGGCTGGAACGCAGTTTACAGACGGTGTTGAACCTGCGTGTGCCCGTGAAACTGCTGGCTCCGGGTTCGCTGCCCAGGTTTGAAATGAAAGCGCAACGCTGGACGCGATTGACCCAGTGAACGCGCCCGCACCGCTCGTAAGCACTCTGCATTTGCAAAATCATTGAACATCATCCAGTATGCGATCGTCTTCATTAGCGGATTAGAGGAAAAATGGATAACCGATTGGTGCTTTGTTTCTTTGTGACAAGGCGCGCTGTTGTGCGCGCTAAAGCGGCCGGACTTGCTCGAACCGGCGCGCTGCTCGCTTCATTGTTGGCAACCGCACTCACCACGGCTGCTCCGGTTCGGGGCTGGTTGAGCTGGCGCGGACCGGAGCAGACGGGTGTG
>Ga0070738_10004063_pt1 | contig 18161 bp, 13 predicted proteins | sample Coa_R2_2_FD_66446 | JGI IMG/M metagenome (GOLD analysis project Ga0070738, IMG submission 66446) | Surface soil microbial communities from Centralia Pennsylvania, which are recovering from an underground coalmine fire - Coalmine... | ecosystem: Environmental > Terrestrial > Soil > Unclassified ...
TCCTCGAGGCGTACGAGGAGTTTCGCACGCCGGCGTACCTCGAGAAGGCGGAGCTCGCGCTGTCGTATCTGTCGAGCCACCTCACGCGCGACGCGGCGGGCGGCGGCAGGTACGTGCTCGACACCGACGACGAGGAGCAGCAGAAGGTCGGCGGCGCGGGCCTGTCGCTCCTCGCGATGGCCGAGCACGCCGCCGTGACCGCGCGCCACGACGGCGCCGAGCTCGAGACGATGCGCGATCTGGCCCGCTTCATCATCAAGCAGCAATACGAGGACGGGCACTTCCGATCGAACGCGGACGTCGAGCGCGAAAACGGCGGACGCAAGCTCAAGCGCGAACCGGTCTACTACCCCGGAGAGGCGGTGCTGTCGCTCGTGCGGCTCTACGGGATCGACCCGCAGCCCGCGTATCTCGAGGCCGCGCGCAAGGGCGCCGACTACGTCGTCAACGTCCGCGACGCGTACGTCTCGGAGGACAACCAGGAGCACGATCACTGGATGTCGTACGCGCTCGGCGATTTGTACCGGCTCACGCGCGACGAGGCGTACCTCAAGCACGCGTACAAGATCGCCCGCGCGATCCTCAAGAAGCAGCGCAGGGCCGGCGACGCGCCCGCGCCCGACTTCGCGGGGACGTTCTACGACGGGCAGATCACGCCCGCGTCCACGCGCCTCGAGGCCTACGACGCCGACATCGCCCTGAGCCGGTTCGCCGGCAGGGCCGACGCCTGGCTGCTCGAACCGGCCGTGGAGGTCGCCCGCTCGATCCTCGGCCAGCAGTTCGACCCGCTCGACGACTACTGGCTCAGGAACCCGGCCAAAGCCGACGGCGGCGTGCGCGAGAGCCTGTTCGTTCAGGACGTGCGCATCGACTACGTTCAGCACGCGATGAGCGCCTGGCTGCACCTCGCGCGCCTGCTGCGCGACCCCGGCAGGGACAAGGCGGGGGCGGCGGTCGTGGGTGAGCAGGGCGCCGCCGCGGCGCCCGCGCAGAGGTGACGCGCTCGGGTGGGGGGCCCGGCGCGCTACTGCGGCTTGGCGTCGCGTCCGAGCGCGTGATCCAGGCGGATGCGCGCGATGCGCGCGTCGGCCTTGGCGTTGAGCAGGTCGAGGCGCGCGCGCGTCAGGTCGGTCTCCGCGTCGGTCAGCGTCGTGGAGGTGCCCCGGCCGTTGTTGAAGAGCTCGCGCGCCACCCGGTAAGCCTCCTCGGCGCTCGCGAGCTCGCGCATGCTCGTCCCGATCGAGAAGTCGGCCTCGCGCACGGCCTGCAGGTCCTGGGTCACCTCGACCTCGATGCCGTCGCGCACGTTGTTCCTGTTGGCCTCGATCGCGGCCGCCCGCGCCTCGAGGTCGTTGACGACGCCGTTCGCGCTCGGGATGTCCGTGGGGGTCCAGGTCAGCTGCGCGCCGACGTCCCAGGTGCCGAACCAGACCGCGGCAGGCGGGAAGAAGCGGGGGTTCGGGTTCGCGTAGATGCCGTCGCCGAACGCGCTCAGCACCGGGTAGCGGCCGGCCTTGGCCGCAGCGGCCTGTTCGCGCGCGGCCGCGGCGTTCGCGTCGGCGCTCTTGATCTCCGGCCGCGCGGCGAACGCCTCGAGGGTCATCTGCTTGACGTTGCCCTGGACGTCGGGCAAGGGCGCCTCGAGGTCCTCGCCCGGCGCGACCGGCTCGTCCTCGCCGGCGTGGATCGCCACCCGCAGCTGCTTCTCCGTGAGGTCGGCGAGGTTCTTGGCCCGCTCGAGCGCGAGCTCGGCGGAGGCCACCGACGTCTCGGCGCGGAGCACGTCGGCCTTCGACGCGTTGCCGACCGAGAACTGGTTGTTCGCGTCGCGCAGGTGGTTCTTCTGGTCGTTGAGCGCCTGCGCGGCGACGACGACCGCCCCGCGGGCGCGAAGCCATGTGTAGTACGCGATCCTGCCGTTCGCCGCCGAAGTGGACCGGGCGGTCACGACGTCCCAGCGCGACGCGTCCGCCGAGCGCGTGGCCGACGTGTAGTTCTGCTCGATGCGCACGAAGTAATCGCTGATGGGCACCGTGATGGTCGCCTGCAGCAGCCAGTTGTCGAGCAGCACGGGGTAGATGACCGAGCCGGGCACCTGGACGGGCGGCGAGCCCGGGCTGCTCGGGAACGTGAGATCCGGCGGCGTGAAGCCACTCAGGCGCGTGTACCGCGCGACGCCCGACAGGCGCGGCAGAAACGCGGCCCACGCCTCGTCGACGCGGGCCGCCGCGCTGCGGAGCGTCTCTTGCGCCGCGCGGGCGTTCCAGCTCGTGGCTCCGGCGCGCTCTCCGGCGCGGTCGGCCGTGAGCCCGCCGGGCTGCACGCGAAGGAGCTCGGTCGGCACCGGCGTCGGACCCGCGTCAGGCGCACCTGAACCCGGCCCGGCCGCCGCCCCGGCCGGCCGCGCCGGTCTCGGCGCTTCGTTCTGGGCGCGCGCGGGCGCGCCGGCGACAAACGCCGCCGCCGCCAGGAGCACGCCCAGGCCGCCCGCTCTTGTCCGCATCGTCCGCATCGTCTGCATCCTTTCGAGGCGCTGTCTTTCCACGGGCGGCGAGCCTACTTCAAGCCCCGGCCTCGGCGATCCGATATGCTCTCGGCGTGGAGCTGTGGAGCGCCGAACGGGTGTCCGAGCGCATCGAGGCGCTGGCGAGCGCGCACCCGGGCGGGGTGGTGGCGACCGATGGCGATGGCACGCTCTGGAGCGGCGACGTCGGCGAGGACCTGTTTCACGCTTTCTTGCGGCACGGCAGGGTCGAGGCCCCGGCGGTCGACGCCATTCGCCGCGAGGCCCGTGACCACGAGCTCTCCGATGCCGGAACCGGGCCCGACGTCGCGCGGCGCCTCTACGACGCGTACCTGGCCGGGGGGTTCCCCGAGGAGCGCATCTGCGAGGTCATGACCTGGTGCTTCGCCGGCTGGACGCGCGGCGAGGTCCGCGAGTTCGCGCGCGCGGTCGTCGAGCAGGGCCGCCTCGCGTCGCGCCTGCACGGCGAGGTGCTGCGGGTGCTCGAGCGCATGCGCCTGCGCGGCATCCCGGTCGTGGTCGTGAGCGCCTCACCGGTCGACGTCGTCGTCGAGGCGGCGGCGCGCGTCGGCTTCGCCGAGGCCGACGTCGTCGCGGCGCGGCCCCGGTTCCAGGGAGCGGTCATGCTGCCCGAGGTGGAGCGGCCCATTCCGTACGCCGACGGAAAGGTCGCGCGCCTTCGCGAGCACGTCGGACCGGCGCGCCTCGTCTACGCCGCCCTCGGCGACAACGCGTTCGACGTCGCGCTGCTCGCGAGCGCCCGCGTCGGCGTCGCCGTGCGGCCCAAGCCCAGGCTGCGCCAGCGCGCCCACGAGGTCGAGGGCCTGGTCGAGCTCTCGCCCTGACCCGGGGATTCGCCGCCCTCGATCAGTGGAAGTCGCGGCTCATCGGGGGCACGTCGATGAGCCCGAGGCGCTCGAGCCGGTCGGGGATGACGTAAACCACGTCGCCCTCGCGCTCGACCTTTCCGTGCGCGACGAGCATCGAGCTCGTCGTCGCCACGTGCCGCCAGCGCTCGAACGCCGACGCCCACAAGATCAGGTTGACGAACCCGGTCTCGTCCTCGAGCGTGACGAACACCACGCCGCTCGCGGTCTGCGGTCGCTGCCGGCAGATGACCACGCCGGCCGTGCTCACGCGCGCCCCGTGCGGCGTCGAGGCGAGGTCGCGCGCGGTCTTGTACGACGCGGGCAGCCCGGGTCGCGCGACGCACATCGCGTGGTCGCCGACGGTGACGCCGGTCGTGTCGTAGTCGAGCACCAGCTGCTCGGCCCGCGTGAGCGTGGGCAGCTCGGGCCGCTGGTCGTCGATCTCGACGCCGTCGAAGAGGCCTCCTTCGCGCGCGGCGCGCGCCTTCCACATGGCCTCCCTCCTGGCGAGGCCGAAGCCGGCCAGCGCCCCTGCCCGGGCGAGCGCGTCGAGCTCACGCCGGTCGAGCTCCGCGCGCGCGACCAGATCCTCGACCGTCGCGAACGCGCGTGACCGGCGCGCCCGCTCGATGCGCCGGCCGGCGTCGTCGCCGAGCCCGCGCACGAGCCGCAGCCCGAGGCGCAGCGCCGGCGCCTCGCCGTCGATCGACCGGTCGCCGCCCTCGAGCGTGCAGTCCCAGTCGCTCGCGTCGACGCGCGCCGGGAGCACCTCGACGCCGTGCCGCTCGGCGTCCTTCACGATCGTGCCGGGGGAGTAGAAACCCATCGGCTGGCTGTTGACGAGCGCCGCGGCGAACGCCGCCGGGTGGTGCACCTTCAGCCAGGCGCTCGCGTAGACGAGCAGCGCGAAGCTCGCCGCGTGGCTCTCGGGGAACCCGTACTCGCCGAAGCCCTCGATCGACTGATAGAGCCGCTCGCCGAACTCGCGGGCGATGCCGCTGTCGGCGAAGCCGCGGAGGAGCCGCTCGCGGTGACGCTCGAGCTTGCCGTTCCTGCGCCACGCGGCCATGTCGCGTCGGAGCTGATCGGCCTCTCCCCCGGAGTAGCCGGCGCCCACGATCGCGAGCTGCATCACCTGCTCCTGGAAGAGCGGCACGCCGAGCGTGCGCTCGAGGATGGGAGCGAGCCTCGGGTGCGGCATGGTGGCGGGCTCCTCGCCCGTGCGGCGGCGCAGGTACGGGTGCACCATGCCTCCCTGGATGGGCCCCGGTCGCACGATCGCGACCTCGACGACGAGGTCGTAGAACTTGCGCGGCCTGAGCCGCGGCAGCATCGCCATCTGCGCGCGGCTCTCGATCTGGAAGACGCCGACCGTGTCGGCCGCGCAGAGCGCGTCGTACACGCGCGGGTCCTCGGCCGGGACGCGCGCGAGCCGATCGATCGCGGTCGGCGCGCGCAGCCGGTCGTCGCGATCGGCCAGGGCGAGCGCCTTGCGGATGGCGGTCAACATCCCGAGACCGAGCACGTCGACCTTGAAGAAGCCGAGCGTGTCGAGGTCGTCCTTGTCCCAGGGGATGACCGTGCGGCCCGGCATCGTCGCCGGCTCGACCGGCGCGACGCGCACGAGCGGCTCGGCGCTGAGCACGAAGCCGCCGACGTGGATCGACAGGTGCCGGGGATACCCCTGGATCGCGTGCGCCATCACGAGCACCTGCTCGACGCGCGGGTCGTCCGGGTCGAAGCCGCACGCCGCGAGGCGCTCGGGCGGCACGCGATCGATCTTGTCCCACCACGACACGAGCGCTCCGAGCCGATCCACCTGCTCGAGCGACAACCCGAACGCCTTGCCCGCTTCGCGCAGCGCGCTCTTGCCCCGGTACGATACGACCTCGCAGACCATCGCGGCCCGATCGCGCCCGTACTTGTCGTAGATCGCCTGGATGACCTCCTCGCGGCGCTCGTGCTCGAAATCGACGTCGATGTCGGGCGGCTCGCGGCGCTCGTCCGACAGGAAGCGCTCGAAGAGCAGGTTGCTGCGGGACGGATCGACCGCGGTGATGCCGAGGCAATAACAGACCGCGCTGTTGGCCGCGCTGCCGCGGCCCTGGCAGAGGATGTCCCTCGAGCGCGCGATCGCGACGATCGACTGGACGCTCAAGAAATACGCGGCGACCTGGAGCTTCGCGACGAGGGCGAGCTCCCTCTCGACCTGCGCCGCGACCGCCGCCGGGATCCCGCGCGGCCAGCGGGCCCGCGCTCCTTCGTACGTCAGGCGGCGAAGCACGTCGTCGGGGCTCTCGCCGCCGTGGCCGTCGATCTCGCAGGGGAAACGGTAGGCGAGCTCGCGCAGCGAGAAGCGACATGCGTCGGCCACGTCGCGCGAGCGGGCGAGCCACGCCGGACGCCCGGCGAACAGGGCGGCCATGTCGGCGCGCGACTTCAGGTGCGCCTCGGCGTTCGGAAGGAGCGCGCGGCCGGCCTCGTCGAGGGTCATCCCCTCCCGGATGCAGCACAGGACGTCGAGGACGGGCTTGTCAGAAGGGGTGGCGAAGAGCGCGCGGTTGGTGGCGCAGACGGCGGCGCCGAACCGCTTCGCGATCGACTCCGCGCGGCCGAGCCGCGCGTCGTCCTCTCCGTCGAGATGGCGCCAGGCGGCGACCGAGAGCCTCTCGCCGAAGGCGTCCTTCAGCGCCCCGACCGGCCCGTCGGCCGACGGCGGCGCCAGGCACCAGAGCCCGGCCGCCGCGGCGCACACCCGCTCGAGCGGCAACCCGGCGAATTGATTGCGCGCGACGCCCTCGCCGGGCGCGCGCGGCTTGCCCTTCGGGTGCCGCTCGTGACTCTCGGTGAGCAGCCTGCAGAGGTTCGCGTAGCCGTCGCGCGTCGCGACGTGCAGCCAGACGGACTCGAGCTCGGAGCCGTCGATCGCGAGCTCGCAGCCCACGACGAGCCGGACGCCGGCCTCCTCGGCCGCCTCGAGCGCGCGGACCATGCCGTAAAGCCCGTCGCAATCGGCGACGCCGAGCGCCTCGTAGCCGAGCTGGGCGGCGCGCTCGACGCACGCGCGCGGAGAAGAGCCCCCGCGGAGGAACGAGAAATGCGTCCGCGCCGCCAGCTCGACGAACATGGCGGGCGGGCGCTGCTCACGCGAGCCGCGAGCGCACGAGCGCGCGCAGCGCTTCGACGTCGAACGGCTTGCTCAGATGCGCGTTCGGCACGCGCGTGAGGAAGTCGCGCGCGCGCATCGTGAACGCGCCGCCCGTGACGAAGACCATCCTGTCCGCCTGCTCGGGGACCCTGCTCCGGAGCTCCTCGTACATGGCCGGAGCATCCATGTCGGGCATCAGCAGGTCGCAGAGGATCACGTCGAAGCGCTCGCCCGACTCGATTCGCGAGAGGGCGTCGCGCGCGCTCGTCTCGGCGACGACGTCGCCCTCGCTCGAGAGCAGGCGTTGCAGCGAGAAGCAGACGATCGGCTCGTCGTCGACGATGAGGACGCGCCCGCGCTTGCTCGGCGCCGGAGCGGCCGACACGACGTGGCTCGCGCGCGCGGCGGCCGAGGCGCCGATCGTGCGCCCCGCGGCGGGGAGCGACACGCGAAAGACGCTGCCCTTTCCGGGCTCGCTGTCGACCGACAGCGTGCCGCCGAGCGACGTGACGATGCCGTGGCAAATGGCCAGGCCCAGGCCCGTGCCGATGCCGACGGGCTTGGTCGTGAAGAAGGGCTCGAAGATGCGGCCGCGCACCTGCGGCGGGATGCCGACGCCGTTGTCGTGCACCTCGACGACGACGCGATCGGCCGCCGGCGCGCGGACGACGACGCGGATCTCGTTCGTCTCGATGCGTCCCTCGGGCAGCGCCTGCACGGCGTTGAGCAGCAGGTTCAAGAACACCTGCCCGAGGCGCGCCTCGTTGGCCACGACCTCGGGCACCTGCGAGAAGTCCTTCACGAGGCGGGCGCGATGGCGGATCTCGTTCGCGATCATCGCGAGGGTCGCCTCGAGCACCTGGGTGACGTCGAGCGGCGCGCACGTCTCGTTCTCCGGCCGCGAGAACGTCTTGAGGCTGCGGACGATGTCGCGGATGCGTTCGGCCCCGTTGCGCGCGTGGTCGAGCGCGGTGCGCACTTCTCGCGTGCGCTCGTCGCTCGCTCCGGCCGCTGGCTGCGAAGCGCCGGCGCCGCCTTCGGCGCCTGGCGCGCCGAGGCGTGCAGCCGGCCCGGCGAGCAGCCGCGGCAGCTCCTCCGCGACGTATCCCAGGTTGAGCAACACGTACGCGAGCGGGTTGTTGATCTCGTGCGCGACGCCGGCGGCCAGGGTCCCGAGCGACGTCAGGCGATCGGTCTGGGCGAGGCGCGCCTGGAGCTCGCGGTGCTCGCTGGCGACGAGCAGCCGGTCGATCGTGTCGATCAGCGTCTCGTAATCGACGGGCTTCTTCAGGTACGCGTCCGCGTCGATCGCGGCGGCCTTGGCCGTCGCGTCTGCGCTCAATGCGACGACGGGGATCTTCGCGAGATCCGGGTCGTGCTTTTGCGCGACCCGGAACTGCCAGCCGTCCATCACCGGCATCATCAGATCGAGCAGGATGACGTCCGGTTTCGGTGACGTGCGCAGCCAGTCGAGCGCTTCGCGCCCGTTGCCGCAGCCGGTCACGCGAAATCCCTCCATCGAGAGCAGCCCGTCGAGGGCCTCTCGGATGTCGGCGTCGTCTTCGACGACGAGAAGCGTGCGGCCGGACGCTCGCTTGTCGAAACCCGGAGAACGCATGGATCGCATTGTGCCGCACGAGCGCGCCATGTCGAACGGAGGAGCATCGTGGCAAATTGCCTCAATCGATCCAGCCGCGAAGGAGTGGATCGACGCTCGAGTCGCGAAGCTCCAGCCAGCAGAGCGCATCGTCGAACCAGGCCGCGAGCAGGTCGCGTCGCGTGACGACGATCGGGCGATCGCCGGAGCCTGAACGCGAGCCGCCGCGCCGCCACCAGTCGGTCGCCTCGATGCGAGCGAGATGGCGCGCGCCGACCACGGCTTCGCGGGGCAGCGGTTCGGCCGGCACGATGCGCGACGGCTCGAGCGCCGAGCCGACGAGACCGCGGGTGGCTTCGCTCCGGCGCGCCCGCGGCGGCTGCTGCTTGGACGCAGCGCCGAACGGCACGAGGCGCGTGCGCTCGTCGGGAGACCATGTGTCCACGAGTGAGAGCGTGCCTGCGCATTCTTCACCCATTTCTGCCATCAGCTCGGCGACGAGCCGCGGGAGCACGCCGTCGGATTTCGGCTCGGGCGCGAGCAGGTCGAGCGGTCGCATCGACGAGGGCGCGAGCTCGGGCGCACGTAGCGTCACGGCGAGGACGGGGGCGGTCAACGTGCAGCTGTCGAGGCGTGCGCGGACGATCGCGAACAGGTCGGCCGCGCGCGAGAGCGGTGACGGCACGACCATCGACAGCGTCGTCCGGTGGCTGTTCGGCGTGGACTCGTCGCAGAACGCGCGATCGAGCGCGAGCACGACCTCCAAGCGGGACGCCGCCACGGCGCGGCCCTGCAGCCGCGCGGCGAGCCGATCGCACGATGCCTTGAGGACGAACCCGAGCGCGTCGGTCGAGTGCACGCCCCAGTCGAACTCCACGCGCTCCTCGGGCACTTCGGACGGACGCCACGCGTCGAGCGGCGCGTCGTCCACCCCCTCGAGCAGCTTCATCACGTCGTGCGCGCGCGCGCCCACGCCTGCGCCGAGCGCCGCTCGACCACCCCTTCGCGGAGCGTAAACCTCGCGACCGGCGAGGCGCGCGCACAGCGAAGCGCGCGGCAGCCTTTGCAGATCGCCGCACGTGCGCAGCCCGAGCTCGGCCAGCCACAGCCGCAGCGGCTCGTCGACCCCGAGCGCGACGACGGGCAGCTGGCGCATCGCGGCCGCGCCCTTTCCTCGCTGTACGATGACCGGCTCCGAGTCGGGCCTCCTCGAGAAGCGCGCGACCGCGGAGGCCAGGCGCGGCCCGTCGGCGATCGCGACACGGCACGCGTGGCCCAGCTCGCGCACGCGCGCCGCGAGCAGCCTCGCGAGCCCGTCCTCGCCGCGGTGCAGCGGCGCGCACCCGGTCACGTCGACCCAGACGGCGTCTTGCCCGACGTCGAACGCCGTGGTCGGCCCGAACGCGAGCGCCGCCTCGGCGATGCGCGCCAGCGCCGACGACACCGCGCCTTCGGCGACGACGAGCACGCGAAGGGCCGCGCACCTGGCGCGCGCCGCGGCCACCGTTTGCCCCGCACGCACCCCCAGCGCCGCGGCTTGCCGCGACACGAAATCGATCCGCGTGTTACCGAGCACCTCGCGCTCGGTCTTCACCGCGGCGCCCGGCCGAGCGACGATGACCGCGAGCGGAGCCTGAGCCGTCGCCGCGGACCCAGCGAGGGCGCCGCCGTCTCGCTGCGATTGCCTCTCTCTGGCGAGCTCGATCCGGATCTCGGGCAAGGCGACGCAGGCGACGCGGCGCTGCATGACTCAAACCGCCGCGTCGAGAACGGGCAGAAACGGGACCGTCCTGGCGAGACCGACGCGACCACGCTTGTCCTTGGCGACGCGCACCACGAGCTCGCGCGCGTTGGGCCTCGACAAATCGACGCGCATCGCGACCGGCCAGGGCACCGCGCGCGGCCGGAGCGCGTCGGTGATCAAGATCACCGTCGCGCCGCACGGTTCGGCCGCGAGCGCGAGCTTGCGGATGATCACTTCCGGCGCCAAGGTCGGGGGCCTTCGGGTGCTGCGCGACGAGACGCCCGCGCGGCTGGGCCGCGGCGACATCGCGTCGAAGTCGATCACGACGACCTCGAAGCCGCCGGACGCGACGACTTTCACCGCGACGCGCGCGAGCTGCGCGCGCGGGGACCTCACGACGAGCATCCGGTCGAGGTCCACGCCCGCCGCGAACACACCCGGCGCATGCAGCGTCGCCTCGGGATCGAGCCAGGCGCACCATGCATTCGCGCTGCGCGCTTGGCCGGCACGCACGGCGGCGAGCGCCAGGCTGGTGCAGCCTCCCAGAGCACGCGGCGATGAGAGCTCGATGACGCCCCGCGGCAAACCACCGTCGGGCAGCACGGCGTCGAGCCCCGGCCAGGCGAGGCTCAGCGCGCGCGAGGCGGACGGCGGGGATTCAACCTCCTGGGCAAGCCGCAGCTTTCCCCGGTGGGAGAGGTGCATCAGAAGGGCTTGCACGTCGTGCGCAGCGGCCATCGATACTGAACAAGATAGCAGCTACTCCGCCCGGGAGCAAGCGCCCGAGCGGTGCTAGATCGACGACGCGTGACGCCGCCTTCCGACGATCCTCTCAAGCTCGAGCAGCTACGAGCCACCCTGCGCGACATGGGCTCGGCGCTCGTCTGCTACTCGGGCGGCGTCGACAGCGCGCTCGTCGTCGCCGTCGCCCACGGGGAGCTCGGGTCGCGGGCGGTCGCGATGACCGCCGTGTCTCCGAGCCTCGCCGCCTTCGAAAAGGAGGCCGCCGTGGCCATCGCGAGGCAGATCGGCGCTCGCCACGAGCTCGTCGAGTCGCACGAGATCGAGCGGCCCGGCTACGTCGCCAACGCGCCGGATCGCTGCTTTCATTGCAAGAGCGAGCTCTACGAGATCGCCGAGCAAAAGAGGCGTGAGTGGGGCCTCGACCACGTGGTCAACGGCACCAACCTCGACGATCTCGGAGACCATCGCCCCGGCCTCGAAGCCGCCAGGCGCGCCGGCGTCCGCAGCGTGCTCGTCGAGTGCGGCTTCCACAAGGAAGACGTGCGCCTCGCCGCGCAGGAGCTCTGCCTCGCGGTATGGGACAAGCCGGCAAGCGCCTGCCTGTCGAGCCGCCTCCCTTACGGCACCGAGGTCACCCGCGAGCGGCTCGCCCAGATCGGCGGCCTCGAGGCCGACCTCCGCAGCCTCGGGCTCCGTCAGGTGCGCGTGCGCTGGCACGGCCTCGGCGCGGCGGGCGCCGGCGCGCTCGCTCGCGTCGAGGTCGCCCGGTCCGAGCTCGAGCAGGCATTCCACGCCCGCGACGCCATCGTCGAGGCGGGCAAGCGGTTCGGCTTCGCGTACGTCACGCTGGACCTACAGGGCTATCGGACCGGCAGCCACAACGAGGTCCTGCTCGGCCGCACGCTGCGCCTGCTCTGAGTCGCCTGCGGTCGCCCCCGCGTGGCCTCCCGGCGTGGGTCAAATCCAGCGCGGATGACCGGACGCGCCGCCGAGGCCGCTCAGCGCGGCGTGGAAGAACTGGGCGTGAAACAGGCCGTTCACGAGCGTGATGACCGCGGCGCACACGAGCAAGGCCCGTAGCGTCCGAATCTCGAAGCTCGCCATGAGCTTGTCGGTCAGCCACAGCAGCACGCCGTTGACGATGAACGGGACGAAGAGGAAGAGCAGCCCGAAGCTCAGGACCGCGGGCACGAAGAGCAGGCCCTTGACGAGCCCGCCGACGAGCCAGCCGATGAGGAGGTTCAGCACGCTGAAGACCACCGCGACGACCACGGCCGTTCCGGCGCTGCGGATGTGCACGCCCGGGTGCAGCCGCGACAAGGCCAGGATGGTCAGCGCGAGGACGGCGAGGTGGACCAGCATGTACATACTTTGAGCGTAATCCGGAGCCAGGCTCGTGCCAGTGTGCGGGACCGCAGCACGGGCGCGCGCCGGGAGCCCGCGGCGATAGGAGCTCAGGGGCAGCCGGGGATGCAGCTCATTTGCAGGGCGACGCAGTCCGGATCGGTCTTACAGGCGGCCGAGACGGCGCTCACGCAGCTCCCGCCCGCGCTGTTCGCGCTCTGCAGGCAGTTGGCGCACGTGCTGCCCGCGGCGGGGTTGGTCTGATTCACCGCGCAGTACGACGTCGCGCACTGCGTCTGGCAGACGCTCGCGACGCACGCGCAGGTGCGGAGCGCCGTGTAATAGGTCGTCGTGCCCGCCGAGTGAGTCGACTGGCAGCACCGAACGCACGCGCCCGAGGCGGTCTGCGTCTGGCAAAAGGAGTCGACGCTCCCGTCGCCCATGTTGGTCGGCGGTGGGGACACGGTGCCGGAGCTGCTGCCGCCCGCGCCGTCGGACGTCGAAGCGGCGTCGCCGCTCCCCGACCCGCTGCCTCCGCTCCCGCTCCCCCCTCCGGCCGCCGAGTCGTCGGCGCCGCCCTCGGCGCCCGTCGAGCCATTCACCGTCGCCGTGTTGCCCGAGCACCCGCTGCCACCCAGGCCGAGCATCGGAGCGAGCAGCGGCAGCGCCGCGACGAGCACCGTGCTCCCGAATGCGATCGATCTCACACTGGCCTCCCAGCCGAGGCGCCGCCACCGGGCCGACGCCAGCTCAGCCAGCTTGCAGCGCTCGTCGGCTGTTGTCCACCTTGCAGAGCGCCGCAACGACGCCCGGCAGGGCTCGCGGCGCGTGTGGGGGTCTCGAGGCCGGACGTCAAGGGCCGATCGTCCGCAGCCGGCGTGTCGCGTTGTCGTTGAAATCGTCGGGCACCGCTGGAGGTGGCGCGCGACGGCCGGCCGCTGAGCTCCCGTGCTCGAAGCGCCGGACGGCCGCGGACGGCCCGGTGACGTCTGCGATGCGCAATGGTATGGCCGGACGCGAACATGGGGAGCGTATGAACACGCGCACGAACACGCGCACGAACGCCCGACCGGTTGCTCCTCGAGGAAAGAGTTCCGCCAGCAACGGCGCGGGGCGCGGCGGGGCGCGGCCGGCGCACGCCAACGGCGCGGGACGCGACCGGACGCGCGCGGCGCACGCCAACGGCGCGCGACGCGATCGGGCGCGCGCGGCGCATGCGAACGGCGGGCGCGCGACGCGGCGCGAGCTCCAGACGATCGCGAAGTGCCCGACGGGCATCTCCGGCCTCGACGAGGTGACCTTCGGCGGTCTGCCGCGCGGTCGGCCGACGCTCGTGTGCGGCGGCGCCGGGTGCGGCAAGACGCTCATGTCCGTCGAGTTCCTCGTGCGCGGAGTCGTCGAGTTCGACGAGCCCGGCGTCTTCGTGTCGTTCGAGGAGAGCGAGGACGAGATCGCGAAGAACGTCGCCTCGCTCGGCTTCGATCTGCCGTCGCTCGTCTCGAAGAGGAAGCTCGCCATCGAGCACATCCGGGTCGAGCGGAGCGAGATCGCGGAGACCGGCGAGTACGACCTCGAGGGCCTGTTCATCCGGCTGCAGCTGGCGTTCGACACGGTGGGCGCCAAGCGGGTCGTGCTCGACACGATCGAGTCGCTCTTCGGCGGGCTGTCCGACACGGCGATCCTGCGCGCCGAGCTGCGCCGCCTGTTTCGCTGGCTGAAGGAGCGCGGCGTCACCGCGGTCGTCACCGCCGAGCGCGGCGACGGAGCGCTCACGCGGCAAGGCCTCGAGGAGTACGTCTCGGACTGCGTCATCCTGCTCGACAACCGGGTCGTCGAGCAGCTGACCACGCGTCGCTTGCGCATCGTCAAGTACCGCGGCTCGTTCCACGGCACCAACGAGTTTCCGTTCCTCATCGACGAGACGGGCATCTCGGTCCTTCCCGTCACCGCGCTCGCGCTCGATCACGAGGCGTCGACCGAGCGGGTGTCCTCCGGCATACCTCGGCTCGACGCGATGCTCGGGGCGCACGGCTACTACCGCGGGAGCAGCATCCTCGTGAGCGGCACGGCCGGCACGGGCAAGAGCAGCATCGCCGCCCACTTCGCGAACGCGACCTGCGCGGCCGGCGAGCGTTGCCTTTACTTCGCCTTCGAGGAGTCCGAAAGCCAGATCCTGCGCAACACGCGGTCCATCGGGATCGACCTGAAACGCTGGGTCGACCGGGGCCTGCTGCGCTTCGTACCCACGCGCCCGACCTCGTACGGCCTCGAGATGCACCTCGCCGTCATGCACAAGTGCATCGACCGGTACGACCCGCACGCCGTCGTCGTCGACCCGATGACCAACCTCAGTAAGGCCGGCACCAGGACCGAGACCAACCGCATGCTCCTGCGGCTCGTCGATCACCTCAAGACGAGGCAGACGACCGCGCTGTTCACGAACCTCACGCGCGGCGGGGGCCACCTCGAGGCGACCGAGAGCGAGGTCAGCTCGATCATGGACACGTGGCTCCTGCTGCGCGACACCGAGTCGTCGGGCGAGCGCAACCGCGTGCTCTACGTGCTGAAGTCGCGCGGCATGGCGCACTCCAACCAGGTGCGCGAGTTCCGGCTGACCGATGACGGGGTCCAGCTCCTCGACGTGTACGTGGGGCCCGGCGGCGTCCTGACCGGCGCCGCGCGCATGGCGCAGGAGGCGCGCGAGGCCGAGGAGGACGAGGCGCGCCGCCAGGAGTTCGGCTCGCGCGAGCGCGCGCTCGAACAGAAGCGCGTCGCGCTCGAGGCGCAGATCGCGGCGCTGCGCGGCAGCCTGGCGGCCGAGGAGGCGGAGCTCGCCGGCCTGCGCCGCCGCGAGCAGCAACAGCACCGCCGCGAGGCCGGCGCGCGCGCCGCGATCGCCGACCGGCGATGGGCCGACCGAGCCTCGTCCCCGGCGTCGAGAAGTCCTCACCGCAACGGTCGTCCGTAGGAGGCACCAGCCATGGCGGCTCGACGAACGCGACCCTCGAAGAAGAACGCACCGCCCGCGGCGGTCGAGCGTCCCGGGCGAGCGCCCGATCCGGCCGTGGAGTCCTACGACCTGCGGCTGTACGTCGCGGGCCAGACGCCGCGATCGACCGCGGCGCTCGCCAACCTCAAGCGTCTGTGCGACGAGCACCTCGCCGGCCGCTATCGCCTCGAGATCATCGACCTCATGCGCTTCCCCACGCTCGCCCGCGACCACCAGATCCTGGCGATCCCGACGCTCGTCCGGCAGCTGCCGCAGCCGCTCAAGAAGATCATCGGCGATCTGTCGAACACCGAGCGCACCCTCGTCGCGCTCGATCTGCAAAGGAGCATCTGAGCCATGCGCGGCGCCCCTGACGTCCGGCCGAGAACCTTCAGCCGGCACCGCCTCCAGAAGGAGCTGCACGAGCTGCGCGCGCGCCTCGCCGACGCCGAGGCGACCCTCGCCGCGATCGGCAAAAACGAGGTCGACGCCCTCGTGGTGCTGCGGTCGGAGCACGACACCGAGCAGGTGCTCACGATCGATGGCGCGCACCTCCCCTGGTATCACTTCGTCGAGCACATGCGCGACGGCGCGCTGACCGTGGCCGGCGACGGCACGATCCTGCACGCGAACCGGCGCATGGCGCTCATGGCGGGCCGCGAGCAGCCCCCCATGGGCCAGCCGCTCGCGACGATGTTCGACGAGCCGGTCGTCGCGCGCGTGCTGTCCCCCGGGGGCGGTGGCGATCCGCTCGCGCTCCGGACTGCGCTCAAGCGGAGCGACGGGACGCGCACGCCTGTCGAGCTCTCGGCGAGCGTGCTGCCGCTCCCCGGGGTCCGTCGCATCGGGATCGTCGTGAGCGAGACCACGGCGCCGGCCGACGGCCTCGCCGGCCCGACGGAGGTCGGCGCTCGCGCCGCCGCGCGCGTCTCGTGGGGGGACTTGGAGGCGGCGCTGGCGCACGTGCCGATCGGGATCATCGCGGTCAACGCGCGCACGGGGCGCGTGAGCTACGCGAACAAGCGCGCCGAGGAGATCATCGGAAAGCCGATCGTGGGGCTCGAGCGCGAGATCACCCACGTCGAGCTCACGAGCTTCCGCCTCGACGGTACGGTGGTCGAGCCCGACCTCTTGCCCGTCGCGCGCGTGCTGGCGGGCGAGCCGCTGGTGCGCGAGGAGCTCGCCCGCGTGCGCGGCGACGGGAGCATCGTGCAGATCCGCTCGACCGCCGTGCCCGTGCACGACGCCGAAGGGCGAATCGCCTCCGTCGTGCTCACCATCGAGGACATGAGCGAGGAGGCGCGCGCGCGAGCCGATCGGGAGGCCAACGAGCGTTTTCGCGAGCTGTTCATCGGGATGCTCGGCCACGACCTGCGCGACCCGCTGACGACGATCGTGACCGGATCGCACCTGCTGAAGAAGCGGCTGGACGCGCGCGTCGACGCGCGCCTGCTGCAGCGCCTCGACGCGTCGGCGGCGCGCATGACGCGCATGGTCGACCAGATGCTCGACTTCGCGCGCGCCCGGCTCGGCGGGGGCATCCCCATCGTGCGCGGACGCGTCGACCTGCCCGCCCTGGTGCAGGCCGCGGTGAGCGACGCGCTGGCGGCACACCCGGACCGTCACGTCGAGACGGTCGTCTCCGGCGCCGGTGTCGGCGATTGGGACGCCGACCGCCTCGCGCAGGTCGTCTCGAACCTGCTCGGCAACGCGCTCGAGCACGGTGACCCGTCGCGCCCGGTGCGCGTGACCGTGCGTGACGAGTGCCGCTGGGTGCGGCTGGCCGTGCACAACGAAGGCGGCCCGATCCCACCGGAACTTCTGCCGGTCATCTTCGACCCGTTCCAGCGCGCCGGCGCGGCGGGAGCCGCCGGCGCGCGCAAGGCCCGCGGCGTGGGCCTGGGGCTCTACATCGCCGAACAGATCGTGCGCGGCCACGGCGGATCGCTGACCGTGGTCTCGACACGCGAGGACGGAACGACGTTCACGGTGTCCTTGCCGCGGGGTGGCTGAAGCCCGGCACAATTGATGCTTTGGATGTTCGTGCCATGTGGAAGTGGAACGTGCAGCCAGGCCATGGCCCGATGCGTCATGCCCGTCGGCTGGCGCTCGCCGCGCTCCTCGTCGTCGCCCCGGCGCTCTCGGGCTGTTACGTCGAGGACGGGCCGCCGCCGCCGGAGTACGCCGAGGGCTATCAGCCGCAGTACTACGACGGCTACGTCGTCTATTACGACGCCGTGGGCCGACCCTACTACTACGTGAACGGCGGGGTGTACTGGGTGCCGCCCGCGTCCCCGCTCTACATCGGGCTCGTCAATCACTGGCGTTATTACCGGCCGGCGTACCACCGCTGGTACGCGCACTACGGCGCGCGCTATCGCGGGTACCGCTACCCGGCGTACCGCCGCTGAGCTCGTCCGCGCCCGCTGCGCTGGCGGCTGAGGCGCGGGGGGGATCCCGGGCGCAACGGCCACGCGCCGACCCGCATCGAATGGCGGTCCGCCAGCCACCAGGAGGAAGCCTCGATGAAGAAGGTCGCCGCGGTCGCGTTCATCGTCGCAGCTTGCGGGGGCGCCCAGCAGCAGGGGCCCTCCGCCCCGCCGTCGGGCACCGCAGCGGGAGCCGCTGCCCCGGCTTCGACCGCCGCCGCCGCGCCGGCGGAGGTGCCGCACGTCGCGCAGGTCGACGTTCCGCCCTCCATCCGCGCCCTGCTGAGCGCGCCCGACCGGCCCGACAAGGACCGCGAGCTCGACGCCGGCCGCCGTCCGGACGCGCTGCTCGCGTTCGCCGGGATCGGGCCGGGGATGCGCGTCGCGGAGATCGGCGCGGGCCTCGGCTACACGACCGAGCTGCTCGCGCGCGCGGTGGGTCCGAGCGGCGCGGTGTTCAGCGAGAACAACAAGTTCATCGTGCAGCGCTTCGCCGACAAGCCGTGGGGTGAGCGGCTCGCCAAGCCGGCGCTCAAGAACGTGGTGCGGGTCGACCGCGAGTTCGACGACCCGCTGCCGCCGGAGGCGAAGAACCTCGACGCCGTCTTCTCGGTGCTCATCTATCACGACACCGTCTGGATGGGCGCCGACCGCGACAAGATGAACCGCGCCGTGCTCGACGCGCTCAAGCCGGGCGGCGAGTACGTCATCGTCGATCACAGCGCCAAGGAAGGCAGCGGCGTCGCCGACGTGCAGACGCTGCACCGCATCGA
>Ga0070738_10004066_pt1 | contig 18156 bp, 12 predicted proteins | sample Coa_R2_2_FD_66446 | JGI IMG/M metagenome (GOLD analysis project Ga0070738, IMG submission 66446) | Surface soil microbial communities from Centralia Pennsylvania, which are recovering from an underground coalmine fire - Coalmine... | ecosystem: Environmental > Terrestrial > Soil > Unclassified ...
ATGCGAGATTCCTATGAATCCGGTCAAAGCTTCGGCAACAGTTTAAGCACGGCTTCGCTGGGTCGCGCTATGACATGTGCCGCGATCAGCTTGCCCAGGCCGTTGACTTTTTCCTTTCCGCTGTCGATCGCGGCGGAGACGGCGGATAATTGTCCTTGGATGACGACCGTGACGTAACCGCCGCCGAGTTTTTCCTTCGACACGACTTCGACACTCGCCGCTTTGCACGCGGTATCAATCGCCTCAAACACGGCAGTGAATCCCTGTGTTTCGATAAAGCCCAACGCCATTGGAGTTTCCTGGTTCATATAAAGGGTGGTCATCGGCTTTGCCGCTGAAATCTCCGCCGCGGCTCCTGGCTGTTCGGCCGGTTCGAAGACGACGGACTGCTGAATCAACGGGCTGAACTCGTTTCGAGATTGGATTGCCGGCCAAGCGTCGGCGGCGACTTGTGTCAGGACCGAACTCACAGGCTGGCCTTGCATTTGCTCGGCCACGGCTCTGCCCGTTGCTATGGCGGTTTGTACATCGGCCGTCGAACCGCTGATCTTCACGCAAACCCCGGAAAGATCGTTCAGTTCCAGCTGGAAAATCCGAATCGCGGCCGCCTTCAGCATCGCGTCGATGGCCGCCATCGCCGGAGTTACTCCCGTCGTTTCCAAAAAGCCAAGCGCCCCGATCACACAATTCCCTTCTGGCGCAATTCGCTCAGCACTTCGTCAGCGATTTTTTTCACCCGAATCGGTTCCAAATTATTGCCCCGGGGCGGGCAACCTTCGGCGGGAGCTTCGACGAAACCGAAATCGGCCAGAATGCACCGCAACAAAGCCTGGAGCTTCTCCCGGTCAACCTGCTGACCGTGGCTGAGCGGTTGCCGGCTGTGGCCCATATCGAAACCACGCAATTCGACCGCGGCCCGGAAGCCCTCCGGGAAATCCGCAGAATACAGCATCGAATCGAAGAGCTCGAGCAACCGGTATTGAAGGCTCATCGCGGGATCGAACTGCCGGGCGCGGGCCAGTTCGAACATTTGCCGCGTCAACTCGGGTACAACGCCGCTGGTGGCGTGGGTGCCGCCATCGGCCCCCACCATCAGCATCGGAACCAGCACCGCTTCCCACCCCGTAAGAAACGAGAACTCGGGCCGGTACGGACGGATGGCGGCAATCATCCGCATCATGAAAGCAAGGTCGCCCGAAGAGTCCTTAATCCCAACCACCCGTTCCAACTCGGCCAGCCTCCGAATCGTCGGCACGTCAATCGGGCTGGCAAACATGGGAATGTTATAAAGGGTCACATCGATCGGGCTGTTCAGCGCGATCTCGCGGAAATACGCGTACACCGATTCCGGGCTCAACCGATAGTAGAATGGCGACACAATTGCAACGGCCCGCGCTCCGAAACCACAATACGCTTCGCACGCCAATATCGTCTCGCGCGCATTCGCCTCGGCGGCCCCGGCCAAAACGGGCACCCGTCCCGCCGCCTGTTCGCACACAATCTTGACGATTCTCCGCAGTTCCTCAGGTGTAAACCGGACGAATTCACCGGTCGAGCCGTTCGGGTAAAGCCCATGAACCCCGCGTTCAATGAGCCAATCGATGTAGCGGCGCAACTCGGGTTCGTTAATCACGCCTCCCGGCCCGAGCGGGACCATGTGCGGTGTCAGAATGCCTGTTATCTTCGCGGACATTGGCCTGCTCGCTCTACGCTACGCCCAGCGCCTTCAACTCGGCGTCCCATGGCTCGCGGTACCGCCGGGTCAGCAACTGATTTGCGCCCGGATCGTCCTTGATCTCCTCTTTGGAAGCGTCCCAAAGCAGTTTGCGTCCCGTCCTGAGCGACAGATTCGCCAGGTGACAAGTGGTGACGACGCGATGACCACTCTCGACGTCCGTTAACGGTTGTTGCCGCGAACGCATGCACTCGAAAAAATTCCGCTGGTGCCGCCCATAATCGCCCACGGCATCTCCGGATTCGTCTTTGACGCTTTCAGTCCATTGCTCAGGCTTGGGCGGCTCCAGCTCGGGTTTGAGTTGTGGCCCGCCAATGGGATGGCCCCCCGGCAGAACGCGCGCGACAAGGTTGTTGGGATCCACTTTAGGGTCGGCGAAGATTTCAAAACCCGACCGGGAAACAGCCAGCGTCCCGCGAGTCCCGTGAAACAGCAGACCGCCCATCCCTTGTCCGCCCCGCCCCGCCGAACATTCACGGTATTGGCACATGGCCGTGAACCCGGGATATTCGATCACCGCGTCTTGCCGGTCGGGAACCTCGCAATTGTCCTTCAGGAAAAATCGGCCGCCTGTGCTGTAGACCGAAACCGGGGCTTGGACGTCAAGAAACCAATGCACCAGGTCCAGCGAGTGCTGGCCCAGGTTGGTCATTTGCCCGCCCGAGTAATCCCAAAACCAGCGGAAGTGATAAATCCCGCGGTTCGGGTTGTACCGTCTGAAAGGTGCCGGGCCGAGCATCATGTCCCAGTTGAGATCGGCGGGTGGGTCCGAATCCGGCGGGTTACCAAAGCCGGGCATCGCGTTGCGAAAATAGTTGCTTTGGACTGAAACGATCTCGCCGATGTGCCCCGCGCGCATCAGCTGCCGAGCCCGGGCAAACTGCGGGCCGGATCGGTTTTGCGTTCCGACTTGCACGACCCTTTTGTATTTGCGGGCAATGTCGACCATCCAACGCCCTTCTTTGACGAAAAGCGTCATTGGTTTTTCAACATACACATCCTTGCCTGCGGCGCACGCCATCATGGTCATCAGCGCGTGCCAGTGGTCCGGGGTCGTGACAAACACCGCGTCCAGGCTCTTGTCATCGAGCAATTGGCGAAAATCCCGGTACGGCTTGGCACGGCCGCTCGTCATTGCAACCGCGGCGTCCAATCGCGGCTGATAAACATCCGAGAAGGCGCCCAGCTCAATATCCGGTTGCGAGAGCAGGCTTCGCGTGTGGATCCGGCCGATCAGACCGAACCCGATGAGTCCCACGCGAATCCGTTCATTGGCTCCGAGAACACGGCTCGCGGACAAGGCGGTGAGGCTGGTGAAAGTGGCGGCGGTTTTTACGAAATCGCGGCGATTCAATTGCCTGGTAGACGCCGGATCGAGGGTGGGGCGCGGGGCGTTCATGCACAGCCATTAGGGCAATTTGGAGACGGAACGTCAAAAGGAAATGTGACAGGAGAAAACAAGGTGGGCAGTGCCGATTTGACATATGTAACAACGAGGGTTACGTATAGGGAACGTTATGCGGACCAGTTGCAGATTTGCGATGGCAGTTCACGTCCTGGCCGTTCTGGCCTACAAGGACGGCGATGGCGTCACGTCCGAATTCCTGGCGCGTAGCGTCAATACCAATCCGGTGGTCATTCGAAGGCTGCTGCTGGCGTTGCAGGAGGCGCGGCTGGTTGAAACCCGCAAGGGAGCGGGGTTTGGCTCGAGGCTGAGCCGATCGGCGGCGCGCATCAACTTGGGTGAGGTTTTCAGGGCAGTAGAGCAGGATGAGGCGTTCTGTCTGCCCCGGAAAAAGCCCAATCAGGCCTGCCCGGTTGGGCATTGTATCCAGACTGCGCTGGCACAGGTGTTTGGGTCGGCGTTACGGGCTTTGGAACAGGACCTGGCTCGGACAACGCTGGCGGATGTGCTGAAAATGGTGCACGAGTGCTGCCATGAACCTTCAACCACGGGAAAGGCGTGATGTTTTTCGTGGCCGTTAATGTAATCACGAATGTTACAAATATTACTAAAATGTAATGAACCGGGCTGCAACCAGGCCTGTCAATTTTAACCAACCTTGCAATATGAAACTTGAAACCACATTGAAAGGGCATCCATTAGAGTCGCCCGAACATCGAGAAACCGCTGCGCCCAGGAAGAAAAGCCAGGGAGCAAATCTTGGGAGAATCACCCGGTTGCGTCCTGCGAAGCTGACGCCGGGCCGGGCCGGTTTTGGGAAAACCGGAAAGGGCCGCAGGGGCGCGGTACAGGAAGAAGTGGCCGGTGAACCGGTTGTGATGTTCAACGATGCCGCAGAGACTGCGGCGAGCGAAGCCGACTCAAATTCCCAGAGCCCGCGCGGCGATAACTTGCAACTTTACTTGCGGGAAATAGGCCAGGTGCAACTGCTCACGCCGGAGCAGGAAGTGGAGCTCGCCAAACGGATACAGAAGGGCGACGAAGAAGCACGCGAACACATGATCAAAGCCAACCTTCGCCTGGTGGTGAAAATCGCCAGGGATTACGAGGGCTTGGGGTTGCCATTGCTCGACCTGATCAACGAAGGCAATATCGGGTTGATGAAAGGAGTCGAGCGATTCAATCCGGCCAAAGGCGCAAAGCTCTCGACCTATGCGGCGCTTTGGATCAAGCAGGCGATTCGGCGCGCGCTGGGCAACCAGTCAAAAACCATCCGGCTACCGGTGCACGTAGTCGACAAAATGGCTCAGATCCGGTTGGCGGAACGCAAACTGCGTGAGGGACTGGGCCGCGTCGCCACGGATGAGGAAGTCGCCAGTGAAATGGGCTTCAGTCTGAGGCAGGTCAAGTTGTACCGCGAAGCGGGTAAAGCGCCTGTGTCGCTGGACGCACCAATCACCGAAGGCGAAGATGGAAAACAGGTCGCGGAAGTCGTGGCTGACCCGAATGCAGTGGCGGCTTATGACCAAATGGTCAAAGAAGGTGATTCGCAGCTGCTGCAGGAGGTGCTTGGGACCTTGAGCGAACGCGAACGCAATATTCTGAATCTGCGGTTCGGTTTGTCCGGCGAAACGCCACTGACCTTGGAAGAAGTGGGTGAGCAGTACGGGCTGACGCGCGAAAGAATTCGCCAAATCCAGGAAGAAGCGCTCTTAAGGCTGCGGCATAAAATGAAGGAAAAGGACAGCCTGCCTGAGGAAGCGCTGGAAGCGGCAGTCTAAAGTGGGGCAACCCCGCACAACCAGATTGATGGTTGTGCGGGCGGCCTCAGCCGCAACGGTTCAGCTGAACAGAGGCAAACCAAAGACACGACAGCACGAATCGACGAACAGCGAATGCCTGGCCGGGTGGTCCTTTCAGCGTGCTCGGTTCTGGATGCCGGCAGTCAGGTAATCTTACGGGCGAAATGGACCTGGCGCGCCACTTCGATAAACCCGCATGACGGGTACAAGCGCTGCCCGATCTCGTTCTGAGCCATGGTTTCGATTACGGCATAGGCCAAGCCTTCAGTCCGAAAATACTCAATCGCCCGGTCAATAAGTTGGCGCCCCAGTCCGCGTCCTCGCATTTGGGCATCCACGGCAAGGTTCGGGATGCGCCCCTTGCCGGCTTCGCGGTCGAGGCGGGTGGTTATGTATCCCACGATTTTATTCTGAAACTCGGCGATAAAGATTCCTGCGGGATTCGCGGCAACATCCTCGTCTATGTGGCGAGCCTTTCGCCAGCGCCAGTCGTGCCCGTTGAGCAACCCGAGGGCCGTTTCCACGTTTTCTTCGATCGTAACGCCCCCGAATGAGTCCAGAGTTAATGCTTTGATAGCCGCCAGGTCTTCGGGGCGATAAACCCGGAATGAGATGCCGTTTGCGTTCATGCGCGAAGGTACGTTCATACACTTCCGGGTGAGGACAACCCAGTCAAGCTTTCCCGCACTTGGCACTTCGCTCAGGGCGTTGCTGCCTTACTTTCTCGAGGCTAACACGCGGATAGTCCCATCGATCCCGGCCTCGATCTCTGCGGCGTTTCCGGTAAGGGGATACGTCGTGGTTTTCCCGCCTGGCCACCGCACCCAGAGACCCGTTGGAGCCGCGGGCGTACCCAACACCTGGACGACGCTGTCCTGGGACCAGTAACCCCCGCCGGCATGAACCTCGCGCGCGGGGCCAAACCGCTCCCCGAACTTGAGGCGCATCATAGCTCCGATGCCTTTCGGGTTTCGTGATGAACCCGAGAGGCGAACCCGAAGCCCGGACGCCCCCATGGCATTGTGAAACAGCTTGGTTTCTCCTCCGTTCTGAGTGACCACCAGATCAACGCGTCCATCCCCGTCGTAATCACACACAGCCGTCCCCCGCAGCTCGCCATAAACTCGAATGCCGCTGGTCTGGCCCGGGACAGCGTGAAGCCCGCCGTGACCGTCTCCTGACAACAACAATCCCCGACCCGCGTCGTAACGCGATGTGTTTGCATCCACGTCGAAAAAATTCTGCCCCAGGAAAATGTCTTCGGCACCGTTGCCGTCGAAATCGGCGACACAAATGCCAAATGCCGGAGCCAGTTGGGCCTCGAACGGGAGCGGGCGCGCCTCAAAGTGATCTCCCCGATTTAAAAAGAGCGTTGTCTCAAGCCAAGTCGCTTCGAGGAACTGGGTTTGCGCGCTGGTGCTTCCAAGAACCGAAGCCATGTCGGCCTCGGCCCAGGCCTGGTGGGTGGGAAATCGGGCTATGAGCGATGGAATCTGTTTGATGGCGGCTTCCAGGCCGCAAATGGGGACATACTTCCCAAAAGCGGGTTCGAACCACGATTCAAACAGGCCAATGTTGCCGTCGCCCTGGTAATCGCCGTAGTAAAGCCGCAACGACTGATTCCTGTGCCGCTCGTACTTCGTATTCTCGCCCCAATTGGAAGCCACGAAATCCATCCGACCGTCGCCGTCAAAATCTCCGGTGGCAATGCCATTCCAGAAACCGGTGAGCTGACTCAGAGCCGCCGGCTTGGTTTGACCGGGAACAGGACTGGGCTGTTTTAACCCGGACGGGAACGCGATGTCCGGGTCCCAAGGGGTCAGCTTTCCGTTATGATTGCGAAAAATCCGGATCGGCCCCCAATCACATGCCAAAAGCAGTTCGGGGTAGCCGTCGCCGTCGAGGTCGGTCCAAACGGCCCCGCTCACCAGGCCTAAGTGACGAAGTTGGGCGGTGTTGGTTTCATCGACGACGAGTTTACCCCTCTCCTGGTGGTAAAGGAACGAATCAGCGGCCAGAGGATACTTGCCGGGCTTCACACGCCCCCCCACGAATAGGCCGAGTTCACCCGCCCCGTCGTAATCCGCTGCTGCGAGCGGGCCGGGGCTTGAATCCGAAGCGGGAGCCAACTCGCCCGGCTTGCCTTGAGTAGCTGAAAAAAGTTGTACCGAACTGCCCTGGACGGCTTCATCCTCGTAATTCGCTGTCGCGACCAGGACCGAATCCGCACTCCAGCCGATTACCGATGCCTGGTCCCGGGCGACCGTGTTGGTCCATGTGCCTTGCTCCATCCGGGAAAAACCTCCGTTGCTATTGTTATGATAACACGCGAGTTGCCCGTCTTTGCCGCTCCCGATAATCAGATCATCCAAGCCATCGCCATCGATGTCCCACCAGCATATGCCAGGTCCCAGCTGGCTAAGACGCCTGGGCAAGAGCGGCTGGCGTTGCGTGTCGTCAAACGAATCGTCATGGTGGCTGTGGCTCAACACCTGGCTGCGGTCCTCGAACAGTGGCCGCGTCTCCGGAACCGCGGGAGCCACAAAGGGACGGGCGCCGGATTCATCAATCTCGTACAAACAATCGGGCAGAGCATTGGAGATGACGCTGCGGGGGCCGCTGCGCCAGCTCACTTCGATCTGGAGCCGGTTCGTCAGACTGCCTGCTGCAAAAACTCGCATCGCATCGTCGGCGGACAGGTATCGGCCGCCGCAAATCATCACCTGGCTTTGGACCACCGGACCGCCGAAAACAACAATGCGAGCGCCGATGCCCCTGCTGTTGGGCGCCCGCCCTTTGAGCCGCACAGCGATCCGCGCCGCTGACGCATTGTTGCGGTAAATGCCTGCCGCATCATTTAAGTTATTGACCACGACATCCAGGTCGCCGTCATTGTCCAGGTCAGCAAGGCAGGTCCCTTGCGAGATAACCGGCGAGTTAAAGCCCCAGAGCTTGCTGGTGTCTTCAAACCGCAGGTCGCCCGCGTTGTGAAAAGCCAAATTCCCGGTCGCCAGCGGCGGGAAAAGTTTCCTCAACCTGAGCGCCTCGACGCCTGAAAGTTTCTGGGCGGCGACGGTCTGTTTGATTCGGTTTTGAATGTCGAGGTTCATATTGTCCCGCACGAATCCGTTTGGAACCAGGAGATCCTCGTAACCGTCAAGGTCCACATCCAGGAAGACAGGAGCCCATGACCATTCAGTGGCGTCCAACCCGGCGTATTGCGCAATCTCAGCATAGGTGCCGTCGCCGCGGTTCAGGAAAAGCGTATTGCGAGTATATTGGGGCCGGTCAACATTGCCCGCGATCGATTCCATTTCGCTGTGGGCACTGTTGCGTTGCGTCAACTGGCGCACATGGTCGCGGCTGAGCATATCAACCACGAAGAACTCGTCGTAACCGTCGCGGTTGAGGTCCGCCACGTCGATGCCCATGGACGAAAAACTCGTTTCGCGCAACGTCATGCGCGGGGCGGCGCGGAAATGGCCCTGCCCGTCGTTGAGCCAAAACCTGTCGGGCGTGTTGAAGTCATTGCAGATGTAAAGGTCGGGGGCTCCGTCACCGTTGAAGTCACGGAACATCACCGAGAGTCCCCAATCGAAAGGCGGCGCTGCCAGGGGATGGCCTTCTTCATCCAGGAATACGCCGCCGGTCCATGGCACCTCCTCAAAGCGGCCATGGCCGCGGTTGCGATAGAAGACATCCGCTTCGCCCAGTTCCTCCCGGGCGAGCCGGCCACGCCCCTGCGAATCCATCGCCGTTTTGAACGCGAAACGATTGGTCCATTCGGGATCCGTGAGCGGCCGGCCGTTGATCGAAGCCACTTCCGGCCGGTTATTCACCATCTTCATACTGAAGCGCGTACCTGGCATATCCAGGATTGTCGAAGCCCTGTAGTTGGCAATGTAAAGGTCGAGTGTGCCGTGGCCCTCCGCATCGGCCAGGGCCAGTGAAGTTCCGCCGCCTCCGGGATTCAGGACCACCGGCCCGGGCCGGAAATGCCCAGCGCCGTCATTCAAAAAAACATGAGTCCCACCTCCTATGGAATTCACAATAAGGTCAAGGTGGCCAGTGCCGTCCAGGTCAACAAAAGTCACGCCGGTTGCATCCAGATTCGAACAGTTGATTCCCGAGGCGTCAGTTACGTCTTCGAATCGCCAGTTGCCGAGGTTCCGATAAAGCCGGCTGCTGCCGCCGAGCCCTGCGAAAAACAGATCGCAAAGACCATCACCGTCGACGTCACCGGCGGCAACGCCTGAACCGTTGGGCAAGATCGTGTTGGTCAACGAGCGTGACTCGGGCAAACGGTTGGTGAACCAAATTCCCGTTTCCTGCGGAGTCATCAGCGTGAACCCGGGCTTTGAACCGGCGGGCACTTTCAGCTCCATGAACCGATAGCCCGGCTCCTGGTGCCACGACTGGGCCAACGCTTCGATGAGCGTAGCAAAAAGACATGCCACCCCAATTAAGAGCGCTCGAATTAGCCGATCCCGTGATGAATCTGGTTTCATTGCGTGCCGGGTTGGCCCAGGAACCCCTTGAGCGTTGAAAGAAATTCTTGAGCCTGGGCATTTTTGGGATCCAATCGGAGCGTGGCTTGAAATTGGGCGGCCGCCTCGGGAAAGCGGCGCTGGCGGGCCAGGGCGATGCCGAGGTTCAAATGACCTTCAGCATAAGCGGGACGCAAATCGACAACGCGTTCGAACTGCTGCTGCGCCGCAGCAAAATTGGTTTGGCGGGCCAACTCCATGCCGAGCAGTTCGTGGGCTTCCCAGTACGAGTCCCGGATCTGGACGGTCTGACGCAGTTGATCGATAGCGGCGTCGTGACGGTTTTGCCTCGCGTAGACGTCCGCGCTCAACAGGTGCAACCGGGCCTCGTCGGCGCCCGAACAGCGCATGGCCAGGTCATATTGCTCCAGCGCCTTATCATAGGAACCCTGGGCGGCCAGAACCTGGCCAAGCTCGACGCGACTGTTGGCAAGCTCGGGCCGCAGCTTCACCGCTGTTTCGAGTCTGTCCTGGGCTTCGCGATACTTCTTTTGCCTGGCGAGCAGCCGGCCTAGTTGAAAATAGACGGCTTGATTGTCGGGCAGCAACTCACAGACGGTTTCCATCTGACGTGTGGCTGCGTCGAAGTCTCCAACCGCCGTCAGGAACTCCGCGAAATTATGATGAAGGTAGTGATCCTCCGGAAAACGGGTGAGTTGGGTTTCAAACATCCGCCGCGCGGCCTCGGCCGAATCCGCTCGCGCGCGCGTGCGCAACTCGGCCATGGCATTGGTCATGCCTTCCATTTGGGCGACGTGGTTGATTTGATCCGTGAACGGCGGCTCGCTCAACCTTCGAAGCATCTCCTCTAAAATCGTATAACGGTTCCAATCCGTGAGACCCAGGCGCTGCTCGCAAATCTCCTGTCCGGCCCAGGCAGGTTGCTGGTGCGCAGTAACGGCCGGGGGCAAACACTGAACCGCCGCCTCGGCCAGGCCGATAGCAATCCTGTAATTGCCATCCCAGTTCAGGTGCACATGCTCGAAAAAAGCTTCCCAACCTGGAATACCGCTTTGGCTGAGGGAAGCCAAAGACGCATCGCTGTTGACGAACACGACGCGTTGATCGCCATGCTGTTTGGCCGCACGTTCAATGATCTGGTTGAGATGGGAATCGGTCCGAAATGGCAGCGTGTCCAGGTCGCGCGCGGACTCAAAATGACCCCGTGCTGAAGTGATATTGGTCTCCGCGAGAAGACATGCTCCCAGGCGAAAATGCGTCTCCGCCGAATCAGGGTTGGACTCCAAAGCTTTGTCGAACTCAGCCGCTGCTTGGGTGAAGTTACCAGCCGAGACATTCGTTAACGCCAGGTCCAAACACTGACGCCACTCAGCCATGCGTGTCGATGGTTCGGAGGCAAAAGGAGGGCAATCTTTCAAATTGGATGCCACGCTGCTGAGCACGACAGGGATTTTATTTTTGAGCGCGCAGGAAAGGATATCTTCGAGGTTGCGGCTGAAATTAGCATAAACGCGCTCGCGCCGGAGATCGTGCGGAGGCAATTGATGTTCGAGAAACATTTTCATGCCGGCCCAGGAAGCGGGAGTTGCCTGGCCGGAATGGAAGCGGCGGATCACGGAGGCAAGCACCTGGCCTGTGCGAGTTCTTTGAATCGCCAAGAAGAGGCGCACTGTCCAGGCGGGGGGAGCCTGCGGGCCGAACACTGTATTCGCCCCAAACGGACCGGCGAACTCATTGTTGCCCATGTAAACAATCCACAGGTCGCCGTGGTACCGGGCACACTCGCGCGCCATAGGGAGAATCGCGTGCGAATTGATCGCAGTCATCGCCACGCAAATCACTTCGAACTTCGTTCCAGGAAACCTGTCGTTGAGCAATGCTTCCAGGAACCGGCCCATGCCGTAGGCCGGCCGCGGATCACCCAAGGCCGCCGACTCTCCAAAAAGGAAAATGCGGAAAACCCCAGGTTGCTTGTCCGCAAGAAAAGTGAGCCCGGTTGGACTGCGGGCCAGCGCGGGCGGAAAAAATCTAAGGCCGAACCACGGGTTATCGACCAGCATCTTTCGTCCATGGATTTCCCGGCGCAGCAGGAAGGAGGTCGGGTGCCCCACACCGGCGAGAATCAAGATGGTTTCCGTGACTGCCAGGAGCAGAGCGGGAATGAAGACCACCAGGATGCCTCGAAAGATCCACCGTCGCGGGCCCGATAAAGTCGACCCAGCCGCCGTCTGCGGTGGGGTGTTCTGATCCTTGCCCTGTCGGTTGCGCTTCAACGTTTAGAACATACGGACCGCCCAGGATTCCAACAAGGGCGTTCATGACACGTGAATAACCCGAAGGGTTCGTGATCAGGCGACGAGCCACAATTTGATCCAGGGACGCATCCGGAATGAACCCGAAGGGTTCACAGCCAGTAGCCGGGTCGTCTTAGCGCAGCGGAGACGCCCGGTAATGCCCCCAAAACATCAGTCCGCACCCGGACGGGTGCCAGCAAATGCGAACGGGGTATGGGATGCCGCCGAAGACTCAATCATCACCCGGAACGGAGATTTTGGCCGTGTTGAATGTTCAAGCGCATAGGTGACATTTTCTCCCAGGCACATCGGTTACAGTTTGGAGGCTCCTCGCCCCTACCGAGCTTCAATCGCGCCCTACGGGTCCACAGGGCAGTGGGCTTGCAAAGGAGTCGGAGGCCAGTATCTTACCGCGTATTACTCCTACTATTATGAACGGCATCCAGTCTATCCTCTGCAAATTGCTTGTACGATCTAACGCGTTGCGGCGCGCGACCACCCTGGCGGTGCTGACTTCGTGCGCGATTCTCGGGTGTTGGGCAAACGCGTGGGGCCAGCAGGATTTCAGTTCGGTCGAGATCAAGGTCCATAAGGTCGCAGGCAACGTTTACATGCTCGAAGGCTCCGGCGGGAACATCGGCGTGTCGGTGGGCGATGACGGCATTGTGATCGTGGACGATGAATTCGCACCGCTTGCGCCGAAGATAAAGGCAGCCCTCAAGGGTATAACCGACAAGCCCCTTCGGTTTGTCTTGAACACGCATTTTCACGGGGATCACACGGGAGGAAACCCTGAATTCGGGAAGGACGCCACGATCATTGCCCATGAAAACGTGCGGAAGCGTCTCCAGGAAGGCGGGACGGTGGGTGGCAATTCTGTAACTCCCGCGGCCAAAGAGGCGCTGCCTGTCATCACCTTTAATGACCGCGCCACTGTTCACTTGAACGGCGAAGACATCCGCGCGATTCACTTCCCTAATGGCCACACTGATGGCGACAGCGTGATTTTCTTCCCCAAGTCCAATGTCGTGCACATGGGCGACGACTTCGTCACCTACGGTTTCCCGTTCGTGGATGTCCAAAACGGCGGAAGCGTCAGCGGCATGATTGCGGGAGTCGAAAAAGTTCTGACCATGGTGCCGCCGGACGTGAAGTTCATTCCAGGACACGGCCCGGTCTCGAGCACAGAGGATGTCCGAAAATTCGTGGAAATGTTGAAGGACACGCGGGCATTGGTCGCAAAGGCAGCCGCCTCGGGCAAGACATTAGAACAAATGAAAGACGACCATGTGCTGTCAAAGTATGAAAGCCTGGGAAAAGGGTTCATAAAAACAGACGCATGGATTGAACTGTTGGTGGCGGATATCCAGAAAAACCCGGCAGGCGCTCCCGGCTACCAGGCGCACGGACATGCGAGCGAACGGTGAATTGGTTGCGTCCTGTTTCGCGGGCATGATTCCGCTTTAGATGAAGAGAGCGGCTCCTGCTTGTACCGCCGAATACCTGAATTCCCACTGTGAGGCCGATCCGCGTTGCGTTGGTTGGAGATTTCAGCCAGGAGGTCACGGCTCACAAGGCGATCAACGAGTGCTTTCGCCTGGCGAAAAAGTCGCAACCGATGGAGCCGTCGTGGATCCGAACAGACACGATCATCCCCGGAGACGAATCACAGTTGGCCCCTTTCCAGGGGATCTGGTGTGTTCCGGCCAGTCCATACCTCAGCACGGAGGGCGCACTCTGGGCCATTCAATATGCGCGGACCTACCAGGTTCCTTTTCTTGGGACGTGCGGCGGGTACCAGCACGCGCTGCTCGAGTTCGCTAGAAACATTCTCAATCTTAAAAAGGCCGGCCACACGGAGTTGGATAGTTCAACGAAAATGCCGCTTCTTGATCGCATGCAATGTCCTTTGGTCGAGAAAGCGCAAACTGTCCTCGTGACGGATCCTGAGTTTTCGCGATTGTATGGCGCCGGTTCCGGACTGGAGAAATTCCATTGCCGTTATGGATTGAACGCCGAATTCGAACACCTTTTTACACCGACCCCGCTCCGAATTGCAGCTCGTTCTGAAGATGGCCAAGCCCGGGCTTTTATGTTGGCCGAGCACCTCTTTTTTGTCGGAACGCAGTTTCAGCCGGAACGATTGGCCCTGGCGAATTCCATTCATCCGTTGGTGAGTTCCTTCTTTGGCGCATGCATTTCCGCTGCCGCGCCGGGCGTCAGTCGAAAATCGGTTTGACCGGGCGTTGACAAAGCGGGCTGCGGCGGAGACTGTGGCAGGAACAAGGTTGCTCGGCGGTTGGAAATGCATGTTCGTTGAGCACACGCGCAGTATTGTGGCTCCGGGATGTCGAAAGATTCAATGAAGGGTCAATTCATCCTCACGGTCAATGCGGGCTCATCGAGCCTGAAATTTGCTTTGTTTAAGTCGGGGAAAGAACCGGCTCGAGTGCTGGCCGGCAGGTTTGAGCGGATCGGACTCAAGAGAGGGCGGCTGATTGTGCTGGATCCGCAGACTGGAAAACGGACTGAAGCGCCATTCGACGCAGCCAGTCATACAGATTGCGTGGGCCGGCTGGTCGAAACGCTCAAGTCCACGACGCGTGTCGAAAACCTGGCCGCGGTGGGCCACCGAATTGTTCATGGAGGGCCACGCTACACGAAACCCCAAAAGGTGGATCCCGCTCTGATTGAGGAACTGCGCCGGCTTCGTTCATTTGATCCGGATCACTTGCCCGCCGAATTGGCGCTGGTGAAGTATTTCGGGGAATCATACCGGCAAGTGCCTCAAATCGCCTGTTTTGACACAGCGTTCCACAGTGATATGCCGCGCGTGGCACACCTGCTTCCAATCCCCAGGCGGTACGAGGCGATGGGGATTCGACGGTACGGGTTTCACGGGCTTTCTTATGCTTACCTGATGGAACAACTCAGCCAAACGGCGGGGGCGTCGAGGGCGCGCGGCCGGATTATTCTGGCTCACCTGGGCAACGGCGCCAGCATGGCCGCCGTCTACAAAGGCAAATCGGTCGACACAACCATGGCCTTTACACCCGCAGCGGGGTTGGTCATGAGCACGCGGTCCGGAGATCTCGACCCCGGGCTGCCGGCTTACTTTGCCCGGACTGAAGGCATGACCGCGTCACAGTTCAACGATATGGTCAATACGAGGTCGGGCCTGCTTGGCATTTCAGAAACCAGTCCGGACGTGCGCGACTTGCTCGGCCGGGAGCGCAAAGACAGAAGGGCCGCCGAAGCGATCGGCGTCTTTTGTTACCAGGCTGGAAAAACCATTGGCGCGCTGGCCGCCGCGCTAGGTGGCCTCGATGTACTGGTCTTTTCGGGCGGCATCGGCGAGAATTCTGCGCCCATTCGCTCACGAATTTGCAGGCGCCTGAAGTTTTTGGGCATCGAACTCGATCCGCGCCTGAACCGCAGGAACGCGCCTGTAATCAGCCAAACATCAGCAGGCGTCGAGGTGCGCGTGATTCGGACCGATGAGGAACTGCAGATGGCGAAAATCATTTCGGGCATGATTCTATCGCCGAAAAGGTAACCAATCTTGAAAGGGGAACTTCTATGAAGGACAACTCGAATGCCAGGCTGACCGCGGAATTGCTGGACAAAATGGACGCATATTGGCGAGCAGCCAATTATTTGTCCGTCGGACAAATTTACCTGTACGACAACCCGCTGCTCAAGACGCCGCTCAAGCGCGAGCACATCAAACCGCGTCTGCTTGGGCATTGGGGCACGACGCCCGGATTGAATTTCGTCTACGTCCATCTGAACCGCGCGATCCGCGAGCGGGATCTGAATATAATCTACATAACCGGCCCCGGTCACGGCGGGCCCGGGCTGGTGGCCAACACGTACCTGGAGGGCACCTACAGCGAGGTTTATCCCAACATCTCGCAGGATGCGGAAGGAATGAAGAGATTATTCAAACAATTCTCCTTCCCAGGCGGCATTCCAAGCCATGTGGCGCCCGAGACGCCGGGATCGATCCACGAAGGCGGGGAGCTGGGATACTCCTTGTCCCACGCGTATGGCGCCGTGTTCGACAATCCCGACCTTATCGCCGCCTGCGTCGTGGGAGACGGCGAGGCCGAGACCGGCCCTCTTGCGACCAGTTGGCATTCAAACAAGTTTTTAGACCCGGTTCGCGACGGAGCCGTCCTGCCGATCCTGCATTTGAACGGGTACAAAATCGCCGGCCCGACGGTGCTGGCCCGGATCCCGGAGTCGGAACTCGAATCGCTGATGAGAGGGTACGGCTATGAGCCACACACGGTGGCGGGAGATGATCCCGCGACGATGCACCGGTTGATGGCGGTCACGCTCGACAAAGTTTTTGAAAAGATAAAACGGATTCAGACCACAGCGCGGGCCAATGGATTTACTCAACGCCCGGCTTGGCCCATGATCGTGCTCCGCACGCCCAAAGGCTGGACCGGCCCAAAGGTTGTCGACGGAACACAGGTCGAGGGCACTTTTCGGGCGCACCAGGTTCCAATGGGAGACATGGACAAACCGGGGCACATCCGGATTCTCGATCGTTGGATGAAGAGCTATCGTCCGAACGAGTTATTCGACAAGAACGGCCGGCTGCGCGCGGACCTTGCAGAACTGGCTCCGAAAGGCGACCGGCGGATGGGGGCCAATCCGCACGCCAACGGCGGAATGCTCTTGCGCGACCTGCGCATGCCCGATTTCTGCGATTACGCCGTCGAGGTTCCCCAGCCAGGCGCAGCAACCGCGGAAGCCACGCGTGTGCAGGGGGAATTCATTCGCGATATCATCAAGCTGAACCCCCGGAACTTTCGAGTGTTCAGTCCGGACGAGACGCTGTCCAACCGGTGGAATGCCGTCTTTGAGGTGACCAATCGCTGCTCCGTTGGGGAATTGCTCAAAACCGACGACCATGTTGCGCCCGACGGGCGGGTGATGGAAATGCTCAGCGAGCATCAATGCCAGGGATGGCTCGAAGGCTATCTCCTGACCGGACGGCACGGATTCTTTTCCTGCTACGAGGCATTCATCCACATTATCGACTCGATGTTCAACCAGCACGCAAAGTGGTTGAAAGTAACGAGGCACCTGTCCTGGCGCCGCTCGATTGCATCGCTCAATTATCTGCTCACCTCCCACGTCTGGCGGCAGGACCATAACGGGTTCAGCCACCAGGATCCGGGGTTCATCGATTATGTCGTCAATAAAAAGGCGGAAATAGTCAGAGTTTATCTTCCGCCGGATGCAAACACCCTGCTGTCGGTCACGGACCATTGCCTGCGCAGCCGGGATTACGTGAACGTGATCGTCGCCGGCAAACAACCTGCCGCGCAATGGCTCGACATGGATGCGGCGATCGCCCATTGCACCGCCGGCATCGGCATTTGGGAATGGGCCAGCAATGACCGCGGAACGGAGCCGGATGTCGTCATGGCCTGTTGTGGAGATGTCCCGACCGGTGAAACCCTCGCCGCGGTCAGCATGCTGCGCGCGCGCTTCCCACAGCTTAAAATCAGGGTCATCAACGTCGTCGATTTGATGAGACTTCAACCCGAAAGCGAACACCCGCATGGCCTTGGAGAAAAGGATTTCGATATCCTATTTACTCGCGACAAGCCGATTATCTTCGCCTTTCACGGTTATCCCTGGCTGATTCACAGGCTGGCGTATCGGCGGACCAATCATCGGAATCTGCACGTCCGCGGTTACAAAGAGGAAGGCACGACCACCACCCCGTTTGATATGGTCGTTCGGAATCAGTTGGACCGGTTTCACCTGGTCATGGATGTGATCGATCGCGTGCCACAACTCGGGCCAAGCGCAGCTTACGTCAAACAGGAACTCTCTGAGAAATTGGTCGAACACAAGCGCTACATAGCCCGCTACGGACAAGACATGCCCGAGATCCGCGACTGGAAATGGACGCCCCGACCGTCCATCGCTTCCCGATCGCGCACTCACAGAAAAGTTTGAATTCGCAACAAATGAGGTCCAAACGATCCAAAACAAAGCAGCCGCAACCAAAGCGAGTGGTTTTTCTTTTTGACGTCGACAACACCCTTCTCGACAACGACCGGGTCATTGAAGATTTGCGCGTTTACCTGCGCAAAGAGGTCGGCCCCGAAAAATGCAACCGCTACTGGAAGATTCTCGAGCATCGGCGCGCGCAGGTTGGCTATGCCGATTACCTGGGCGCGCTCCAACGCTATCGTGACGATTTCCCGGACGACACGCATCTGCTGGCGGTGTCGCATTACCTCATTGAGTACCCTTTTGCCAATCGCCTGTTCCCCAACTCACTCGACGCCATCCGCCACGTCCAGCGTTGGGGACCCGCTGTCCTGCTTACCGACGGCGATGTCGTGTTCCAACCGCGCAAGGTGCAACGGGCCGGCCTTTA
>Ga0070738_10004067_pt1 | contig 18147 bp, 14 predicted proteins | sample Coa_R2_2_FD_66446 | JGI IMG/M metagenome (GOLD analysis project Ga0070738, IMG submission 66446) | Surface soil microbial communities from Centralia Pennsylvania, which are recovering from an underground coalmine fire - Coalmine... | ecosystem: Environmental > Terrestrial > Soil > Unclassified ...
TCGGTCTATCCATATGCCTGGCTGTGGCAGGAGCTGGCCAGCTCGACCGGCTTCCCCTGGTACGGAAGCGCCTACACCATGGCTATCGAGCCGGCCAGCAGCGTGCCGGGCCTGGGCCTGGTACGTGTGATGGAGGAGACCGGCAGCCACCTGACGCTGCAACCGGGCGAAAGCCGGCAGATTACCCTGCGCACGGCCTTCTATCCCGCTTCCGCCTCACAGCGTGTGGAGCGCGTCACGCCAGAGGGTCAGGTGCTGCTCCGATCTACGTCCGGCGACTGAAGGCGATAGGAACAGGGCCGCCGGGTTCTTGCGCCCGGGAAACCCCGGACTTCAGTCCGGAGGGTACCCGCTTGCGGGCGTCAGCCCGCGGGCTGACGCGGTCATGTCGCGCCAAGATGCGGGTTTCAACCCGCTCCTCTGCCGGCTCCAGGCGGGCTGAAGCCCACCGCTTGACCCGACATGAGGCTCCCCGGGATGAATCCCGGGGTTTCCAGAACCTGCCCGCTGCTATGTTGCAGCCTCATCCGGGGCAACGAGCGGGTGGCCGGCCCTGGATGCTTCTGCCGGCATGCCCTCCTGAATGCCGGGCAGAGCCAGCGCGGCGATCGTGCCGCTCCCGGCTTCGCTGGCCAGCGTGAGGGTCCCGCCGTGAAGTGTGGCGATGCCGCGGGCGATAGACAGCCCCAGGCCCGCACCACCCGCTTCGCGTGAGCGCGCCTTGTCCACCCGGTAGAAGCGCTCGCCCAGGTGCGGCAGATGCTCGGGTGCGATGCCGATGCCTGTGTCGGCGATCTCGACGAGAGCGGTAGACCCGGACCGGTGCGTGCGCAAGGTGATGTGGCCGCCCGGCCGGTTGTACTTCACGGCATTGTCGAGCAGCGCGAGGATGGCCTGCTCCAGGAGCGTGCGGTTGGCGAGCACCATCGCCGGTTCGGCGACAACCTCTATGTCGATGGCATGTTGGGAACCGTAGGCCATGGCGCGTTTCGCCAGGTCCTGCACCAGGGCGCCAAGATCGATCGGCTCGCGTTCGGGCGGCGGGCTACCGGCGTCCAGGCGGGCTAGCGTCAGCATGTTATCGGCCAGGGCTGCCATGTGCGCGGTTTCGTGCACGATGTCGTCGAGCAACTCCACGTCGTCGTCGCTGAGGTGGCGGCGCCCCCGCAGCAGCACCTCCGCGTTGGCGCGCAGCAGGGTGAGGGGCGTGCGTAGCTCGTGCGAGGCATCGGCGATGAACGCTTGCTGGCGCGCCATGGCCAGGCGGGCGGGCTGTAGCGCCCGTTCGCCCAGAAACAGGCCCCCGGCCACGGCGCAGGCCAGGGCAATAGCGCCGGTGATGGCCAGGAGAACGATCAGGGACTGCTGGACGTCGAGATACGCTTCGATGGGGATACCCACCTGGATGGCGCCCACCAGGGTGCCCGAGGAGTTGCGCACCGGCTGCGCGTACCAGCGTACCCGGCCCACGCCCTCGCCGAGGTTGGCGATGCCGTAGGTGGCTCCGGAGCGCCGCACGGCCTCAAAGACGCCGGTTGAAGCGAACGCCGTGTCGCGCGCCAGGCGGCTCGTGTGCGCGATGCCTGTGTCGGTGTAGCACGCCCAATACGACACCGCCGGAACGGCCACGTGGAGACCCGGGCGCGGCGCGAACACCTGCGGCACGGCCGGCCGGACACAGAACTGGCCGCGTGGCGGCGTGGCCCCGCCATGGAGGCTCGTCACCTGGCGCCGCAGCGTGTCGTCGATAGATCCCAGCGTGGCGCTGTAGAGGCCCACGTACAGGCCGGCTCCGAAGATGAGCAGCGCCCCCAGCAAGACCGCGCAATACCACAGCGTCAGGCGTAAACGGATATGTGCGAACAGCGCCGCGCCCGGCGACTGTCCGGCCCGGCCCGCCGCACGGGCCAGGCCGCTCTCGCTCGTCACGCCCTGTCTGCGCATCTCAGGCCTCGATCTTGTAGCCCACGCCTCGCACCGTCTTGATCAGCCGATTGGGGAAATCCCGGTCGATCTTGTCGCGCAGATAGTGGATATAGATATCGACGACGTTGGAGAGCGCCTCGAGGTCGTAGCGCCACACGTGATCTGTTATCTGCGTGCGCGTCAAGACCTGGCCGGGGTGGCGCATCAGATACTCCAGCAGCGCATACTCCTTGGCCGTGAGCGCGATGCCTTTCCCGCCGCGTTGCGCTTCGTGGCGCAACAGGTCGAGCGTGAGATCGGCGACCCGCAGATTGGACGAAGCGTCCAGGGTGCGGGGATGCCGCCGCAGTTGGGCGTTGACGCGGGCCAATAGCTCCTCCATCGCGAAGGGCTTGACGAGGTAGTCGTCCGCCCCGGCGTTGAGGCCGGCCACGCGGTCCTCGATCTCGCCACGAGCGGTCAAGATCAAGATGGGAGTGTCGACGCGCTCGTCGCGCACCTTCTGGCACAACTCTATGCCGTCCAGCCCCGGCAGCATCAGATCCAGGACAATCAGGTCGAAGGTACCGTTAAGCGCCAGATCGAGGCCCTGTACGCCATCATAGGCCACGTCGACGGTGTGTCGTTCTTCAGTCAGTACCCGCCGCAACAGGTTGGCCAGTCGCCGCTCGTCCTCTACGACCAGAATGTGCACGTGACGGTCTCCACCCCCATTGTAACCACGCGCCGGCTTCGCTTCGGGCGCCACCATACTCTACGGGGCCAAGATTGGAGGAAGATTGGAAGACCCGAAGCCCTGAAGTGGACAACGGCCGCGCGACGCGCTATAACGCAGGTAATACGGCCCGTTTTGAGTGAGAGTGTTGGAGGATCGGTGTCCTACGAGTATCGCCCCGCCCCTATGTCGCTGGCCCAACGGGCCGCGCTGCGCAAACAGGCACCGCGCACGCTGCGCCAACCGGCGCGCCGCCGGGTGTGGCCTATCGTCACCGTCATCGTTCTGCTCGTCGCGCTGGTCGCTGCCGTCGGCGGCTTTGAGTACTACTATCGCGGCCGCGTCTTCCCCAGGGTCCAGATCCCCGCGGCAGGTCTCCAGGTTGGCGGGCTTACCCAGCAGGATATCGTCGTGGCGCTCAGGCCCTTCGCCCTGAAGCAACGGATGCGCAGCGTGACCTTCACCATGCCCAATCACGCCCCGATCGTGACGACGGCGCGGGCCCTGGGATACCGCCTCGACGACAACAACACCGCTGTGCGGGCCTATCAGGTTGGGCGCGACGGCAGCATCCCGCACCGCGTGCTGTCTCAAGTTCAGTTGCTGATCAACGGGGCAACCGTGGATCTGGTTCAGCATGTCGATCGCGCCACGCTACAGCGATATCTCTTTCGCATGGCCGCCGGAGTCGATCGGAAGCCCCGCCCCGGCATAGCGGGGCGTCGCCTCAACGTTGGCCTGGCCGTCCAGGACCTCACATCGCAGCTCATGCAACCTGGCGGCGATACGACGTATAGCGTGCCGTTCCTGTCGATCCCGGCGCTGCCGGTGGTCCATCCCAAGACACCGCATCATCCCAAGAAGCGCGCCGTCAAGAAGAAGCCCGCGGCCTAATCATAATGCCTGGCCCTAAAGGACCATGGCAGGAACGCGGCCCTGAATGGTCCGGGGTCAGCTTGCAGTGCGGCGTTCCGGTAGCCAATCAGGGGTAGGCCGGACCGGCGACTGAAGTCGCCTGGCAGGGACGACCCGACTAAAGTCGGACAACCTCACGTTCAAGGCACTTCAGTGCCCGTTCTCTGCCATGACACTTTAGTGTCAGGCGTCGCACAGCAGCGCCCGCGTGCCTACTCCTCATTGCCTTTAGCCGCCGGCCCGCGTGATGCGCTGCTCGTAGTAGCCAAGCAGCGCCTCGACGTCCCACGGCTTCGCGCCGACTTGCTGCACGACATCTTCGATGTCCGGGCGCACGCCCTGCTGCCAGAGGCCGCGCACGTACGCGCCCGCCTCCGCATCGGCCCACCAGCGCGAGCCAAAGCGCTCCTGCAACGCGGCGAGAACCTGGGCATGGCCAAACCAGGCCCGCAGGTAATCGGCCGAGTAGAAGGCCGGGTCGCGATCATATTGCCAGAAAGCGGCCGGATAGACGAAGCCGACCTGGCGGCGCAGGTTACCGGCATATAGTTCCGGCGCGTTCACCGCCGGTTGCGTGAAGAACTCGTACTCGTAGAGATACTTCGCGCAGTAGCGCCGCAGCATGAACAGGTCGTTCAGGGCCGAGCGGTAGGAGACCAGGGCGGCCTGCTCCGGGCTCAGGTCGAGGTACGTTTGCAGCCACAGCGGGTCGTTGACCAGGTTCTGCATCAGGTAGGAGAAGAGCTCGAGCTGGGCCATGCTGCTCTGCAAGGCGCGAAACGCAAAGGGCAGGCTCGGATCGGTGCAGGCGAAGTGCTCGGCGTGTCCCGCCTCGTGGAAGAAGGCTTCGTAGTCGCCCTTGCCTCCGGTGGGCTTGATGATGAGGTGCACCTCCCCGGGGACGCGCGCGCCGAAGACGCAGGCGCGCGGATTCTTGGTCGGACGATCCTCGGCGTCGATGTGAATCTGCGTTTGCCGATCCAGATCGATGCCCATATCCAGCAGTGAGCGCCGCAAGGCAGGCTGCATCTTCTCGGCCGGGAAGAGCGTATCGGGCACCTGGTTGCGCCGCAGCCAGTAGGTGTGCGCGCTGGAGGTGCCGTCGAGCGGACGCCCAAGCTCCGCCTGGATCCAGGCGCCGACATAGCGCCGGTAGAGGGACTGCGTTGCCTCCAGGGTGCGCGAGATCGTCGCGGCGAAGGCGGCGTAGTCGACGCGCTTGGCGGCGGCCACGAAGTCGATATAGCGGTCGAAGCCTATCTCCCGCAGCGCCGTCTCGATCACCTCCTGCTGGCGCGACAGCAGCGGGTTCAGCGTCGTGACTACCTGAACCATGCCGTCCAGCAAGCGCTCGCGCAGCGCCGCGTCGTCGGTGCTGGAGATGGTCGGCGCCAGGGCGTGGAAGGGATAGCTTGTGCCGTCCACGGTAGCCGTGGCCGTGGCGAATGAGGTGACCACCTCGTCGTAGATGGGGGCGGCGCGGGCATCGACATAGCCGTCCAGCAAGGCGAAGTAGAGGCGCCTCAGCTCTTCCTGGCGCTCGCCCTGCGCGGCCCCGCGCTCGGCGTTCACGGCCTCGATTTGCTCCGGCCGGTAGAGGTCGCTGTAGCGTTCGATGATCGGCGCCAGCTCCTGGCGTTGCTTCAAGCCGACCCTGGCCAGGCGCCGCTCGGTCGACATCTCGTACTGGGCCCGCTCGAGCGCGGCCGATACCTCGTCGGCCGTTTTGATGTTGTTCATGAGGGCGAAGCTCTCCTTTGGCGATAGTAAAGCGTGGCCTCGGGCGCGACTCGCTGTTCCCAAAGGGCTAGCCCAAGCCAGACGGCGGACAGGGCAGCCGCCCAGAGAGCGGCGAGCAGTGGCTGGTGCCAGATGCCCGGCCCTTCGCGCAGTGGCTCGAAAGCGGGTAGCCAGGTGGTCAGAGGTAGTTGCAAGTGGTCTCCCAAGGCCAGGACCAGCGCGCCGCTGCCGTGCGGGAGCGGCCAGCCAAGGCGGGGTGCTACCAGGATCATGGCACTGAGCACCAGCGTTATGGACGCCATAGCGGCCACGGCCACTCGGGCCATCCAGGTACGCAGCGAGGCCACCAGCGCCGCCAGGGCCGCGGCCCACAGCGGCAGAACGGGCAGCAGGTAGCGCAGCGGTGGGGCATCGCCGCCCCACCAGTCGCGGTAGGTCAGTGTTGCCAGCCAGAACGGCAGAGTCACGTAGGCGATGGCCGTGGCGAGTGCGCGGTTACATCGCCACAGGACGATGGCGCCCGGCATCACGAGCAAGAAGATGGGGGCCGTGCCGAGGGCACCCTGACCCTGCGCGAGCAACTGGCCGATCGCTCCGCCCAGCGGATTGCCGGTGAACAGCGTGGCGCCGCTATACGGCGCGGCCGGACTGGGCGACCCGTAATAGATGGCGTTGTAGACCATGAGGGCAGCGAGGGAGACCAGCGGCAGCCCGAAGGTCCAGGCTGCAAGGGCGCCGGTGGACGGCACCGCGCCCACGTGCGCACCCGCCCGTACGCCGGCAGCGGGCCATGCATCCCGGGAGCCCGGCCTGAGCGCCCACCCGTTGAGGCCCGCGCGCGGAGACACCGGCGCTCCGAGGTCAACAGCGGCAGCCCGCACCCGCGCACGACCATTCCAATGTCCGGCCGAAGATGGGACGGCACGGGCTTGCCGCCATAGCCGATGCGATGCCCACAGCAGGTACAGGGCGACGACTAACAGCAACTTCACGTGCACCCAGGGGCAGAGCGCGAGGACGACGCCCAGCGCGATGGCGCGGCGCCGCGTCAGCCCCGGCCACAGCAGCATCTCAAAGGCCAGTATGATCAGGAGGCCGCTGAGAAAGTCGGGGTAAACGGCGCCGGCGCTGAGGATGAAAGGCGCGGACAGGCCGAGAGTGCCGACGGCGACGAGCGCGGCGCCGGTGCCCGCGACCCGTACGCACAACCGGTACGAGCGCCAGCAGACGGCGACCGCGATCAGAACCAGGGTGACCTGTGTGCCGGCGGCGCCGGCCAGGGCAAAGCCCGGCAACAGCAGAACCGGAAGGCCGGCATAGTGCAGGGGATACAGGTGCTCGCCGCGGTGAACGGAGTGGCTGCTCATGATGTGGTCGAAATAGACAAAGAAGTCGTGGTTGTACAGCACGTTGTGCTGGTCGATGGTGTGGTACAGCCACAGGCTCTGCGTGAAGGCCAGGTAGTGCGGCTCGTCGCCGCTGAAGCTATGCGACCCTCGCACCGCCAGCGCAAACCCCAGGTAGACCGCGGCCAGGACGGCGAGCAATCCTATTTCGGCCACGAAGTGCCACAAGCGCGTCGCTGCCCCGGCGGAGGCCCACTCGTCGCCGGCCTGATGTGCGGACGCCCCGGTGGCTACGCCCGGCTGTGCCCTACGATTCCGGCCCGTTATCATGAGGACCGGGCCTGCTCCCAAAGTTGCCGCGTCAACGCGGACTGTCCGCGGTGCTGGCCGGCGTGCTCCAGCGCGTGCAACAGGCACCAGGCGCCGTTGTGTTGCTCGCCGTGGTGATCGGCGATGATGGCGGCCAGGGTCTCGGGCGTGATGGCGTGCAGCAATTCGGGGTTGCGCCGGTCGGCGGCCTCGATCAAGGCCAGCAGGGTGGCCGCCGCGTCGGCGTGTGCCTGGAACTCCGCCTCCCGCTCGCGGGCAATCGGCCGGCCGGCCGCTGCCGCCAGCCAGTAGTGCTCGGCGCCCAGGAGATGCGTGACCAGGACGGCGATGCTATTTGTGTCCGGCCCCGGCGCCCAGTTCAAGGCTTCTGCCGGAAGGCCCTCCACAATACGGCGCAGGTCGTCGTGGATCTCTTTCAGGGTTGCGCCAGCGGCCTCGGCCACCACCTCCATCGTTCCCTCCTGTGCAAGCAGTACATCTCAGCCATAATGGTACTCGGTACACTGGCGTCATGGCGACTCCAATTGTGGTGTTTCTGATCGCTGTCCTGGCCCTGGCGGTGCTGGTGATACTGCTGACCCCGCCGCGTCGCGAGCAGGTACGGGAGCGCCCGCATGACCCCTCCGCCGGGGGCGGACTTCCGCCCGGCGAGATCGTCTACAGCGACGCGCGCGGCACCGCCGAGCCGCTGATCGCGCGTGGCCACCCTTTGCTGGGCAAGCCCGATTACGTGGTCCTGGGCCGCGACGGCCGGCGGATTCCGGTGGAGATCAAGTCGGGCCGCGCGCCGCGCACGCAAAGCGGCCGGCGTCTGCCGCGGCACGAGGACGTGCTGCAGGTGGTGACCTACCTGATTATCCTGGATGACCTGTTTTCGCCCGCTCCAGCCTATGGTGTGCTGCGGTACGCCGACGCCACGTTCGAGGTCCCCTATGCGCCGCGCCTGCGCCGAGAGGTCCTGCGGATAGTGGACCAGATGCAGGCCCTGGACGCCGTGGCAGGCTCACGAGACCGGCCTCCTCGTGGCACGCCGAGCGATGCGACATGCCGGGCCTGCGCGTTCCGTGCGATCTGCGACGACGCCATGGATACTGTAGAGGAGGATACGCCATGACAATCACGATAAACATAGACTACTTCGAGCAGAACGGCATCCGCTGCCCGCACTGCAAACAGGCGCAATTGACGCCGGGGAACATCGTCAACCGCTTGACGCTCGCCGGCCGCCGCGTCTTCATGGTCGAGTGCCCTTGTTGCCACTCCCAGAGCACCATCCAGGAGAAGTCCGACGAGGTGCAGTCGCAGGAGCGCACCTACTCCTATCACCGCCCGAAGTATCGCCGTTGACCTCATGGCCGGTGAGATGCTTCACGAGAGCATGCTCAGGTGGGACATGGCGTTGGCGTAGATTGGCCAACAGGCTCTCGACGTCGGGAGCTACATCGACCACGGCTTCACCATAAATGGCAATCCACTTCTCGGGATACCGCGCCGGCAATTCATTGTAGTGTGCCTGATAATATGCTACATCACGTTTGAATCGCGCGAGTTCTGCCTGTTCTGCTGATGTAGTCTGCATCGAACCTTCCCACCTCCACGCGCCAGGTAAGTACAGTTCGGCGCTTGCCCTAAGGATCACACATAAGGTCGATGCCGTCTGACTCTGCCCTGAGGCGCCGCGGTGTGCTTCTGGTCGATCAACCCAGCCAATGTAGACCCGATTGGGTCAGTGCGCTCGAGACTGGCTTTGTCTAGCATGACAGCATGTCAGCAGCGGTGCTGTCCCCTCGTCCGGATGCGCCAATCGACGGTGTGGGGACAATACAGACGATTCCGTCTCAGGCGCACCGACGGCAGTTTCTGGCCGCGTGCCTTGGCGCGTTCCTGCTCTACTGTCTGGTCGCCGTGGCCCTGTTCCCGGGCATCGTCCCCCACCTCCGGACGGCCTTCCCCGGCGACCTCGGCGATCCGCCCAGCCAGGCCTGGATCATCGCCTGGGACCTGCACGCCCTGAGCACCAACCCGGCCCATCTCTTCGACGGCAATATCTTCTACCCGTTTCACGACGTGCTGGCCTACCAGGATTCTCTGCTGGGGCTGCTGCCGTTCGCCGCGCCGCTATTGTTGCTCACCGGCAGCCCCGTGGCGACCTATAACATCCTGTTCCTGCTGACCTTTGCCCTCTGTGCGCTGGGCGCCTATCTGCTGGCGCGCCTGCTGACCGGCGACGCACGGGCCGGACTCGTCGCCGGCCTGATCTACGGCTTCAGCGCTTACCGCATGGTGCACCTCTACCATCTGAACCTGTTGTGCGGCATGTGGATTCCGCTAGTCTTGCTGTGTTGGGAACAGATACGCCTGGGCAAGAGGAGGTACTGGCCCTGGCTCGGCCTGTTCTACGTACTGCAGGCCCTCTCATCGCTGTACTATGCCGTCTTCCTGGCCCTGGCCCTGCTCCTGCTGCTGGCCCTGCACCTGCGGCGGCAGTCGGGCGCGGCGCGGCGCGCCGCGGTCCGGCAGCTAGTACCACCGGCAACGGCCACCGGCCTGGCCTCTGCCGCCGTGCTGCTGCCCTTCTTGCTGCCGTATTTGCGGGTGGAGCATGCGCTGGGCAGCGCTCGTGGGCTGGGACAGGCCATCTACTTCTCGGCAGACCTGCGCGATTTCCTGCACAGCGTCGACCTGAGTCTCCTGTACGGGTGGACCGGACAGGCGCTCGGCGTGCGGCCCGGCGATGCCCTGCAGTACCTTTGGCCGGGAGCGGTGGCCCTGGGCCTGGCGGCGTACGGTCTGCTGTCAGGTTCGTGGAGGAGAGGACGCCAAGCGCCCACCCCGAGCACGGATGCCGCGGGGGCAACCTGGGAGCGCCGGCATCCTGCCGGCCCAACCGCCTGCCGGCAAGGACCCGCGAGCAGGTATCCCGGCGCCCTCCTGCAATGGAACCCGCCGGCAACAAGAGCGGCGCAGGCCCAGCGGGACTACTGTCTGCTCGGCGTGGTATCGGCGATCCTGTGCCTTGGTCCCACCTTGAAGGTGTGGGGCCACCTGACCGGGCTGCCGCTGCCCTACCTGTTGATCTACGGGCTGCCCGGGCTGTCGGGGCTGCGCGATCCGGCCCGCTTCGGCGCACTCTATACGCTGTGCCTGGCCGTCATGGCGGCCTGTGGCGTGGCCTGCCTGCCGCGCGGCGGCTCGTTTCGTCGCTGGATGGTGGCCGCCGGCCTGGGGTGTGCGATCCTGGCGGAGTCGTGGCTACGGCCTTTGCCGATGGCCCCGCTCCCGGTCGGCGCGGCCACGCCACCCGTCTATCGCTGGCTGGCCGCTCAGCCGGCCGGCAGTCCGGCGCTGGAGCTACCGATCGGCCTGCAAAACAAGACAATCTGGGCGCAGCAGGCCGAGATGATGTATTACGCCACCGTCCACTGGCAGCCTATCGTGAACGGCACGGGCGGTTTCGCGCCGCCCGGTTATGACCACGACGCGGCTATCTACGGGTCGTTCCCCTCCCCGCGGAGCCTGGCCTTGCTGCGAGGGCAGGGCGTCAGGTTTGTGGTGGTGCACCGCGATTGGGTAGGCTCCGCGTCCGCCAACAGGATCAGGCAGGTCGTGGGCCGGAGATCCGGCGTGCATCTCGCGGCCCACTGGCCCGATGCCGACGTCTATCGGATCGATACGTAAGGTTCCGAAATGGGCTTGGCCTGCAACGTGTTTGCGTAGGCTGGTGGGCCTGCACTTTGGAGCGCGGACGTCCCCGTCCGCCGTATCCTGGTGTTTGGTTGCCAGATCGATTATTCAGGGTTGCTGTCCCGGCTCATGCAGCGCGTCGTTGTTGGCTTCGTTTCCCAGGAGTGGCGACATCTCCGCTTCCAGGGGGGCCGGTTCGGGGTGACGCAGCAGGCGTGCCAGGACCCAGATCAGGCCCAGCTCCATCAGCCCGGAGATGCTGTCGAGTACGCCGATGGGTTCCGGGCCGGCGCCTTCCGGCCCGATGTGGATGCCAACGGTGCGCGAGAGCGTCCAGACGAACAGGACGATGGCGGTGCCGATGATGCCCGTCCAGTAGAGGCGGCGATCGCTCCAGAAGAGCAAAGCGACGGCGCCGGCGACCTGGCAGACGGAGACGGTGACGAAGAAGATGCCGTAGCCCCACCACTCGGAGAAGTGGCCCTCTCCGGCCAGGGCATGCACGAATCCGGCCCCACCTGCCAGGCCGATGGCCCAGAGCGGCAGGCGCGAGGGGGAAAGGGAGGGCGGTGGCTCGCGTTCGGATGGCGACGAGGTCATAGGCGATGGTACCCGTGCGGGCGGCCTGCACCGCCCGCACCGTGCGATATGCTAGAAGATATAGAATATAGTGAACAGGATCACCCACACGCCGTCGACGAAGTGCCAGTACAGGCTGACACCGTTCAGCGGGAAGTGGTGCTCCTTGGTCCAGCGGCCGCGCAAGCCGAGGATGAATATGGTGAGCCAGGCCAGCACGCCCAGGGAGACGTGGGCGCCGTGCAGGCCGGTCAGGGTGAAGAAGGTGGCCCCGAATATGTCCTTGTTGATGGCGGTGTTCAGGCGGTGGTACTCGAAGGCCTGAATGCCCACGAACGTGGAGCCGAAGATGATGGTCAGGGCCAGCCAGAAGAGCATGCGGGCCTGCTGGCCGCGCGCGATGGCCTGCTCCGCGAAGTGGCACCATACGCTGCTGGACAACAGGATCACCGCGTTGGCCGCTCCCAGCGCCAGCGCGGGCTTCTCGACGCCCGGCGGCGGCCAATGTGGCTGGGCGTGGCGCAGATACAGATAGGCAAAGATCAGCGAACCGAATATGGCTACCTCTGAGCAGAGGAAGAAGATCACGCCCAGTAACCCATTGCTCAGGCGCGTGTTGCGCCGGACCTGCCCACCGCCGTGCCCGGCGATAGGCGTTGAAACTGTGCTCATGTCCATTAATCTCCTCGGTCGCAGACCCTCTTAGGTGACACGGCGGAAGCCTTTGCGGCGCAGCTCGCGCTCGTCGAGCGGCGTTAGCTCGACCTCGGGCTGGGGCTTGCCGAAATACGGCGCCGGGGCCGTGAAGTCATACGGGTGCGTCGTGACGTAAGGCTGGGTGTAGAAGTTGCCGTGGGGCGCCGGCGGCGATTCGGTCGACCAGTCCAGCGTGCGGGCGCCCCAGGGGTTCGGCGGTGCCTTCGGGCCGCTGCGCAGGCTGGTGATGGCGTTGTAGATGAAGATCAGGAACGAGGCGGCCAGCACGAACGACGCGATGGAGATGAACAAGTTGGTGCCGGCGTACTCGGGGGCGTAGGTGGCGATGCGGCGCGACATGCCGAGCAGGCCAAGCGCGTGCATGGGAAAGAAGGTGGCATTGGCGCTGATGAACATCAGCCAGAAGTGCCACTTGCCCAGGCGCTCGTTCATCATGCGGCCGGTTATTTTCGGCCACCAGTAGTAGAGGCCGGCGAAGATGGTGAAGACCGAGCCGCCGAACAGCACGTAATGGAGATGGGCCACCAGGAAATAGGTGGCGTGCTCGTGGTAGTCGACCGGCACCGACGCGAGCATGATGCCGGTGACGCCGCCTATCACAAAGGTGCAGATGAAGCCAAGGGCAAAGAGCATCGGCGTGGTCAGGCGCAGGTTGCCCTGGTACATCGTGCCCAGCCAGGAGAAGATCTTGATGCCCGTGGGCACGGCGATGATCATGGTGGCCAGCATGAAGTAGAGTTGCAGAGCCGGCTGAATGCCGCTGGTAAACATGTGGTGCGCCCAGACCAGCATGCTAATCAGGGCGATCGCCGCGCTGGAGAAGGCGATCGCCGTGTAGCCGAAGATGGGCCTGCGACTGAAGACCGCGATGATCTCGGAGATCAGGCCGAAGCCGGGCAGGATCATGATGTAGACGGCCGGATGGCTGTAGAACCAGAACATGTGCTGCCACAGCACGACCTGCCCGCCTTTGCTGACGTTGAAGAACGGCACATCGAAGGTGCGGGCCAGGAAGAGCACACCGACCCCGCCGGCCAGGGCCGGCGTAGCAACGAGTACCATCGCCGATGTTGCCAGCACTGACCAGACGAAGAGGGGCAGGCGCGTCAGCGTCATGCCGCGCGTGCGCATGTTGACGATGGTCACCAGGAAGTTGATGGCGCTAAGTGTGCTGGAGATGCCGAGAACGATGATCGCCAGCGACCACAGCGACTGGCCAACGGGACCCTGCAAGGAGACCGGTGGGTAGGAGGTCCAGCCCGCCTGCGGAGCGCCATACAGGAACGACGACATCAACAGAAGGCCACCCGGTGGGAAAAGCACATAGCTCAGCATGTTGAGACGCGGGAAGGCCACGTCCGGAGCGCCGATCATGAGCGGCATCACGAAGTTGGTGAAGCCGCCGACCATGAATGGCACGGCGAAGAGGAAGACCATCGTCGTGCCGTGCATCGTATAGAACTCGTTATAGGTGGTGGGGTCGATAAACTTGCTGCCGGGCGTGGCCAGGTTGACCCGCATCAGCTCGGCCAGTATGCCGCCGACGACGAAGAAGATGAGCGCCGTCGTCATGTAGTTGATGCCGACCTGTTTGTGGTCGGTGCTCAGCAGGTACTTCTGCAGAAATGTTTGGTTGGCCGGGGCGTGGTGAACCTCGTGCCCGACTATGATCTGTTCTGGCTCCAAAACGGCGGCCATGTGGTCTCTCCTCCTGGGGCTTTACGCGTAAGTTACAGCGTGGGGCAGATCATCTGACACTGGACGAATCTAGTGAACTGAGCGTGACGCACCGACAAGCGCCGCGGACGGCGCGCCCGGGGGCAAAGACGTGGCGTGGTGCCGGCGCAAGAAGGTGATGAAGTCCGCATCGCTGACCACCCGTATCTTGGCAACCATCCCCGAGTGTCCCACGCCGCAAAACTCGGTGCAGATGACGCGATAGGTGCCGATCTCGCTGGGGGTGAACTCCTCGTGCGTCACCAGGCCCGGCACGACATCCTGCTTGATGCGGAACTCGGGAACCCAGAACGAGTGGATCACGTCCGGCGAACGCTCGCTAACATAGACGGCGCGATTGATAGGCAGGGCCATGATGTCGGTGACGCCGTCAAGGTTCTTCACCCCGTACTGGGGCAGGCTGAACTGCCAGCCGAACTGGTAGCCCGTGACGTCGAGGTGCAGCGGGTCCTTCTGCACGCTGTGCTCGTCGCCCCACACGGCGAGGCTGGCCACGGCCAGGATCACCAGCAGGAGAGCAGGGCCGGCCGACCAGGCGATCTCCACTCGCGTGTTGCCGTGCGACTGCACGCCCACGGCATCCTCGGGATCGGACGGCCTGCGGCGGTACTGAACCACGAAGGCCAGCGTCAGCCCCTCGACAAAGATGATGATTGCTCCGCCGACGGCTAACATGAAGCGGAACAGGTTGTCGACGGATACGGCCTGGCGTGTGGCCTCTGGAAACCACGAATTGATGGGCACGACGGCCACGAAGATGATCCAGATCAACGAGATGATGGCGAGTGGCGCCATGACACGGCCCAATGGGCCGAAGCCAGGGCTGCCCGGAGGGGGTCCGGGCGCATGTCCGTCGGATGTAGCCATAGCACAAACCCTTTCGTCTGCGCGGCACCGAGGTGCACAGTCAATGTCACTGAATGGGGCGACCTGAGCGCGATGAGGGCGGGGCTGTCAACCGCTGGCCTTCTTAGTCTATCACGCCCGCGTCTGTTCTTGCCAGCGCCGGCCCGACCATTTATGGCTTGGTCCCTGCCATGAGGCGTCAGCCCCGGGCCGCTTCCCCGCCAACACAAGTGAGCCGCACCCCCGCCCCCCTCGGCTGATGTTCGGTGCATCACCAGTTGCGGGCTTGAGCATCATATGTGCCACGCACCAGCGCGCATGGCCTTTGCCCGCCCGGAGGCCGAAGGCAAGGGAGGCCCATGCTATACTCAATGGGCTCCGCTGAGATGTGAGTGCGCGGAGCATTCTTCCCCAACAATCGTCAGGAGTTGTGTGTCAGATGCGCGAAGAACGGTTAGCCTTCCTCAAAGAACTGGTCGAGGCCCCCAGCCCATCCGGTTACGAGTCCCCCGCCCGCGCCGTCTGGCGGCGCGGGGTCGAGGGTGCGGCGACAACCTTGCGCACCGACCTCCACGGCAATACGATCGCCGCGCTCAACCCGGACGGTGCTCCGCGCATTGCCCTGGTCGGCCATATCGACGAGATCGGTTTCATGGTCAGCTACATCGATGACGATGGGTTCATCTCGTTCGTCCCCATCGGCGGGCACGATCCGGTCATGGCCCCGGGCCAGCGCGTCAGCATTCATACCGCGGGCGGGCCGCTATTGGGGGTGATCGGCCGGCGTCCGATCCACGTCATGCGCGGCGAGGAGCGCGAGAAGAAGGTCGAACTGAAGGACCTGTGGATCGACGTGGGCACAACATCGCGCGAGGCCGTCGTCTCACGCGTCAAGATCGGCGACCCCATCACCTATACCGTCGGCCTGGAGCACCTTCAAGGTGGCCGCGCGGCATCCCGCGCCTTCGACAACAAGATGGGCGCCTTCATCGCCGCCGAGACGCTCAAGCAGGTGGCACCGCGCCGGCCGCGCGCAGCGCTCTATGCCGTGGCCTCGGTGCAGGAAGAGGTGGGGTTGCGCGGCGCCTACACCAGCACCTTCAGCATCGATCCCCAGGTCGGCATCGCCATCGACGTAACCCACGCCTTCGACTACCCGGGTGGGGCGAGCGACAAGAAGATCCGCGGTGATGTGCGCCTGGGTGCCGGCCCGGTGATCTCGCGCGGGCCGAGCATCAACCCGGTGGTCTTCGAGCGCCTGGTCGCGGCGGCCGAGGCGGCCGGCATCCCCTATCAGGTCGAGCCTAATCCGGAGAGCTCGGGCACCGATGCCGATGCCATCCAGCGCACGCGCGGCGGCGTGGCCACGGCGGTGATCAGTGTGGCCCTGCGCTACATGCACACGCCGGTCGAGGTGCTGGAGCTCGATGACATCGAGCAGACCATCGATCTGCTCGCCGAGTTCGTGATGCGCGTGGAGCCGGACGCCGACTTCACGCCGTGAACGTCGCGCCCGGCTCCCTACGACGCGATGATGGCGTGCGAGCAGGCGTCGCGGGCGGCTACCGCCAGATCCGAATCGCGATAGGGCTTGGTGAAGTAGCGCGTAGCTCCCAGTTGCTCGGCCGCCCGGCGATGCTTGCTCCCGCCGCGCGAGGTCATCATGAAGATCGGCACCTCGGAGGCCCCGTTCATGTGGCGAATGGCATAGAGCGTTTCCAGCCCGTCCATGCGCGGCATCTCCACGTCCAGCGTGATCAGGCTGGGCACGCCGTCGCGCTTGATGACCTCGAGTGCCTCCTGCCCGTCGCGAGCGGTCAGCACTTTGAAGCCGGCGCTTTGCAAGGTGCCGGTCAAGGCCAGGCGCATGCTCATGCTGTCGTCGACGACCAGTGCCGTTAGCTCCGAATTCGTCTCCTGCTCGCTGCTGGATACCAGGGTGGTGACCTGGCGCAGGTCGGTCAACAATTGCGGAAGGTTGACGACCGGCGCGACAGTGCCGTCGTTCATCACGTGCGCTCCCAGCAGCGCTTTGACACCCTGCAAGATCGCCGGTGGCGCTTTGATCAGGATCTCCTCTTCGCCCAGTACTTGTTCGATGAGCAGGCCGATCGAGCCGCTTTCGTAGCCCACCTGGAGCACGTCGACCTCACCGTTCTGCATGTAGGTCGGCGTTCTGGACCCCGGCAGCGGGGGCAGATTGTAGATCGGTAGCTCCTGACCTTCAAGGCGCGCGACGCGCCCCCGCGGCGTGTCGACGATGTCGGACGCCGCGACCAGGTGCAGCGCCATGATTTGCGAGACGGGGAAGACCATGACGCAGCCGCCATCGCGGATGATCAGTCCGCGCGTCAGCGACAGGCTCAGCGGCAGGCGTAGCGTGAAGGTCGTGCCCATGGCGGGGCGGCTGCTGACTTCGATCGAGCCGCCCATGCGCAAGCATGCTTCCCGTACCGCATCCATACCAACTCCGCGCCCGCTGAGGTGGCTGACGCTCTCGGCGGTACTGAAACCGGGCAGGAAGATGAGGCCCATCTTCTGTTGTTGGGTCATGGTGTTGGCCTCCGCGGCCGTGATCAGGCCGCGTTCCATGGCCTTGGCCGCGATCTTGTTGGGGATAATGCCCGCTCCATCGTCCGAGACCGTCAGCACGATCTGGTTGCCGTCCTGTGCCGCCCCGACGATAATGGTGCCGGCTTCGGGTTTCCCTTCAGCCCGTCGAACCGCGGGCGATTCGATGCCGTGATCCACGGCGTTACGGAGTAGGTGCATCAGCGGCTCGAAAAGTTTGTCGAAGACGCTCTTCTCGATGGAGACGCTGCCGCCCTGTAGGTGCAGGCGCACCTGCTTCCCCGACTCCTCCGCCGCCTGGCGGACGACGCCGTCCAGGCGCACACGCATGTTGGAGATGGGGACCAGCCTGATGCTCATCAGGGCGCTCTGGATGTCGGCGTCGGCGCGCGCTTCCAGCGCCTGCAGGCTCCAATGGCTGGTGATGGTGTCGTAGATCGATTGCACCAGGCCCTGCTGGTCCGAGATGGCTTCCTGCATCTGCAGCACCAGCATGTTCAGGACGCTGTACGTCTCCAGGTTCAGCTCGTCGTCGCCGCTGGCCTCTTCGGGCTGGAATCCGGCGCACTCGTTGCCCAGTTGCATGACCAGCGAGTGCAGGCGGGCCACGTTGCGGCGGGCATCTTCGGTGATGGAGAGCAGGCTGCTGAGCATGCCTTGCGACGAGACGCGGTGCGCCGCCATTTCCGTGATCTTGGCCACAACCGTATCGACTTTGCCGAGATCGACGGTGATCGAGTTCGCACCACGCCGGGCGGCCGGCCGGTTCGGCGCCTCCGCCGGTCGCTGGGGCTGGGAGATGGGCGCGGTCTGCAGTTCGGCCTCGCGCGCCGCCCTGACCAGCCGCTGGAGGCCCGGCCGGTAGTAGGGTGAGAGCGTTGACTCCGTAAGGGCGGCAGTCGGCGCCTTCTGGGCGGGAGCAGGCCCGAGATCGGGCGCTTTATCCTGCCCATCGCCGCCCGTCGTGACCGGGTCGGCGACGGTGCGCAGCGTGAGCGGCGTATCGGCCACGGTGTCTGAAACGCCGGATACGCCGCCCAG
>Ga0070738_10004069_pt1 | contig 18145 bp, 14 predicted proteins | sample Coa_R2_2_FD_66446 | JGI IMG/M metagenome (GOLD analysis project Ga0070738, IMG submission 66446) | Surface soil microbial communities from Centralia Pennsylvania, which are recovering from an underground coalmine fire - Coalmine... | ecosystem: Environmental > Terrestrial > Soil > Unclassified ...
CCTTCTTCTAAAAATTTCGGGAAAGTTTCCGTGAAACGATGGGTCTGCCGTCCGATCTGGGGGCCAACGAAGAAGAAAAAAGTAAAGAGCAATCCGACAAGAAGCAGATAAATGACGCCGATGGCAACGCCACGGCTGTGGGCCCACCGTTCGATGCGGGAAACTGCAGGATCCACGAGGTAAGCGAAAAATACCGCAAAAAGAAACGCCATCAGCGTGATGTGTGCAACATAAAGAAACCCAATCGCCAGCCCAAATAGAAGCGTGGTGAAAAGGATCCGCAGCGTGCGTACGTCAAGCAGAGGCATAAGTGGATGTGCTTTTAGTCTCGAATCACTTCGATGTTTTCTCCCGGTACCACGATTCGTTGTAACTTGAATTGGTCATCAAGCCACAGCGCCCAATCCCCGGCATCACTCTTCAAATTCAAACGAATCAATTCCTTCTCCGTTCCATGAAGAGTTACTTTTTCGCGTCCTGCAAATTCCAGGCTCACTGGCGCGGAGCTTCTGGCATGGGGATTCAGTGTCCCGAACATGGTTTTTTGATGTAATGGGCACGCCAGCTGGCCTTTGTCATCTTTGCATCCGCTGGAAAAAAACTTCCATGCCAAAATCTCCCGCTGTACGAAGGAATAGTCATCCAGCATGATGGTGGAATTTGGGAGCAGAAATGGCTGCTCGATTTCTTTCTCATCCGGACTTGTGTTGTAGCGTTCCATTAGAAATTCGTTGTTGGGATATACAGTGAACTGCGCTTTTCCTGGATGGATTTCCTTCCAGCTGTATTTTTTCAACTCGCCATTTGCTGTCAGTTGTAATACCGATGATTGCGCGGCGCCGTCGGTTCCGTCTGATTTAAATTCCGACGTTATTTCGCTGCCCCCGGAATTCTGATGGACACTAAATTTCTCGCTGGCCGCACGCTTTCCATTGATAAGGACAGCAAAGGTACCACTATCCACTTCCTGTCCATTCGAGTCATGGCCCGGCATGGCAGAACAAAGCGCGGTTGCTAATAGAAGCACAATCGCCAAACTTGCTGATTTTAATTTCGCAATCCCAAACCGCATGCTACCTCCGCTACTACCGCTTCCACGGTCTTGCCGTTGGTTTCAATTCTTAGCGTAGCAGCCAAATACCTTGCTCGTCGTGCCTCGTAGAGATTACGAAAGTCATCGAAGTCTTTTTGCAATGGCCGCCCAGAGTTTTGAGCGGAACACCTTTGGAATAATTCTTCCGGAGGAGCGTCGAGAAAGATCGTTACGCATGCTTTTTCCTGGATCAATTTTGCATTTTCCGGCTGTACAAACGCACCTCCGCCTAAAGCAAGAATATGGGAGGCGAAATGATTTTCCGACAGGAAATCCCGCAGCGCGTGGTGTTCAATTTTCCGGAATACGGGCTCGCCAGACTCCTGAAAGATGCGCGAAATGGCCCGCCCCTCGCGGGTTTCTATGCGTGTGTCCAGTTCAACGAAGGGAAAACCTAGTTCCCGGGCCAGCGCTGCGCCCACACTACTCTTGCCGGCTCCCATGAATCCCGTAAGGATGTAGATTTGCGCTGCTGTCACAAGTCAGCGGCCCCGGTGAGTTTATTTGTGGCGTTTCTTGAGGTGGATTTTACCACTGAAGGAATGTAGCTTTACCGACGATGCCGCCTTGCCGATGGTGCCGGCAAAAGCGCTTTCCGCCCGCATCAGGAACGGTGTTGTCTGTTCTGGTTCCAGCCGGAAATCGTTTTCCACCTGCCCATGAATGGAGCGAGCGGAAACGTCAATGGATGCTGAATCTGGTGCGAATGCTTCAATATCACCGGTGTTGCTCATTAATCGGTACTGACCGTTATCGCCAAAATTTCCATCGTAGCGAATTTTGCCGCTGTTGGAGTTGACTTCCACCAACATGCCGTTCACTTGATTCAAATTCACATCGCCGCTGACGGAAGTAATTTCCACGTGGCCTTTTTGAACATTCGTCAATGTAACCGGCCCATCAAGCGTTTTTATATGGACGTGCGCGTCATCTATGTTTCGCACTTCCACCGGAGCGGTCGTTCCTTCTAAAGCAATTTCACCGCGCAAGCCTTCCGCGGATAACGGACCCGTATTGGAATGGAGCATCACATTGGTATCGGCCGGAACCTGTAGTTCATATTCCACGCGGCCTGTTTCTGTGTCGGCGCCGGGCAATAAATGCGAAAACACATTCACTCGATTACCGGTTTGATTTTGATCCACTGTAACTTTGTCGGAGTGCAAAACCGCCGTGACAACAACTTGGTTTCCCGCAATGGGGCGAACAGAGATCGGTCCGTATTGATTTGTTACGGAAACGCTGGCTTTCGGGCCGACGATGAAGCGGAATTCTTTGCGCACTTCACCCGCTCCGAATGCCACACCTGCAAGGATCGTGACTACGGCTGCCTTGGTGAAATTTCCCCTGCTTCGCATCATACTTCTCCCTGCTCTGCGGCTGACAATCCCCGCAGGCTGCCCTCAGATAGATTATTGCAAAGGACGTTCGAATGCCATTTCGTAAACCATCGAACGCTGTTCATACGCGCCCATCAGCGCCCGCTGAGCTTCAGCATCTGTCGGATCCGCTTTTACCGATGCTTCAGCATTTCGGATATACGCATTGACGTGATCCAGGTCTGCCGCATAAGTTGCCCGCAGTGCTGGCGTTTGGGCGGCGACTTCCTGGAGAATTTCATCATCTTCGGTCAGACTGTTCTGCGTTACGCTCTGGCTTAAATCTGCCACCGATTGTTGCTGCGCTTTTCGCTGATAAACAGCTACGCCGGAAGTCATAACTAGAAGCATAGCTGCAATCGGAACAAGCCAGCCCAGCTTCCAACGCGATACATTTCTTGGCACGAGCGTAGGACCGGTGGACAGCGGTTCACGAATCAAACCTTCTTGCCGTAAGGCGATTTCGATTGAATTCCACACCCGCAGGTTCGGTTCTTCGCCGGCACGTAGAAGCATTGCAGCCTGCGAAATTTCTTTCAATTCTTCATACAGGCTGGAACATTCCGCACATGACTTGGCGTGTGCGCTATATTCCGCCTTATCTCCGCCGTCTAAAATCTCCGGCAAAAATTCCTGGAACTCCGAACAATTCATCAGCTTCTCCCCATCAATCCTCAATGCTTTCCCGCCGGTTCATTCCGCTTGCTCTGGAGTAAAGTACGCAATTTCATTCTAGCCTTATGCAGTTGCGACTTGCTGTTACCAATGGAACAGCCAATCATTTCCGCAATCTCATTGTGCTCATAGCCTTCTACATCGTGCAGTAAAAAAATCGTTCTGTAACCCGGCGGCAAATCTTCCAGCGCCCGTTGCAGGTGCAGACGATCCACCGAACCTGCTAATTTCCTGTCCGGCGCTCCCGGTTCTTTCTTCGGGGTGTCCTCGTCGCTCTCGAGCGTTTCTTCCAGCGATACAACCGGCAAATTCTTCTTGCGCAGTTGCATCAGAACCACGTTCACCGCCATACGGTGCAACCAGGTGGAAAACGCAGATTCGCCGCGAAAAGTCCCAATCTTGCGGAATAGTTGCAGAAATGCTTCCTGCGTCAGGTCTTCTGCTTGCGCCGTATTGGCCGTCATGCGCAGGCACAATGAATACACCCGCCTTTTGTGCAAATCATAAAGCACGCGGAAGGCATCCGCATCCCCCAGTTTTGCTCTCTCAATGGCCTCGCTTTCGGCAATTCTGGAGGCGTTCTGTGATCCGCTAACTTCCGTGGAATCGCGGTTTTCCGCCCCATCTTGTCTGATGCCGTCCGAGCGCTTTTTCGTTGTCCCGCGGGATATCAATTGATTTAGCACTTTCCGCTCGCCCACCGGCGGCAGGAGGTCAAAAGCGATGATTACGTAACCAGTTTATGCCGCAGCCGTCTTTGTTGTAATTGTTTCTAACCCATGACCATGGGGGCCAGTCTCTCTTCGACGTAAAAGAAATGCAAAAAATAACCCCAAGAATCCCGAAACCGAAAAAATCCACATGCCAAGGCGGTAACCATCTGGATTGGACGCGCTTGCTCCGGCGTGATCATTGGCCCATCCGATTAACAAGTTGAACCCGAAAAGCCCTATGTTCTGGATCATCGTCATTACCCCATAAGCAGTGCCAAGTTTTGCAGAATCAACAATATAAGAGACAGATGGCCACATCACAGCGGGAATTAACGAGAAAGCGACACCCATCATTCCCATGGTGATAAGTAACAGAACCGGGAGATCCCAAGTGCCGAAGTAGGGGATTGGGATGACGACATGCCGCGCGGAAGACATGTATCCCATCATTAAGTACACCGGAATCAATAACATCGAGCCAAGCATCATCAGGAAAGCGCGGCGGCCAATGCGATCTGCCAATAGGCCAAACAGCGGGGTCGCAAACATGGCGAACAATGTCAATATGCTGGATAGAAAACCTCCAGTTGCTCTTGAAGTGTGATGAGCGTCCATGAAGAAAGTGACTGCAAACGTTTGAAAGGGGAAAATGCCCGAGTAGAACGTTATACACAAGGCTACGATGTACCAATAGCTACGACCGAATTTGAAGAGATCGACAAAGACAACTTTGTCAGTGGAAGCCGCACCCAGAGCGTAGGTTTTCTCGGCGTGGACTTCAAGAATCCAATAAACCACCGCTCCTACCACGCATAACGACGAAAATGCGAGTGCAATCAAAAATGGCGCTCGCCAGGTTGCATAAGCATTGCGCGCCCAGGTTGGTGAATTGAGGGCGGCGAAAGTCCCGAGCCGCGAAATGGTGAGATTAATGCCGAACGCGAAGCTAAGCTCTTTGCCGCGAAACCAGCGGGCCAATGCCGCGGTGACCGCGACAATGAGAGATTCCGCACCCATGCCGAAAATCAAACGCCCACTAGCCATCACCCAGAGATGACCGGATGACGCCGTAATCGCAGGGCCCAAAAGGCAAAGCAGGCCAAAGAGCATCAATGACTTTCGAAGTCCGAAGCGGTCAATAAGAATACCGCCGATGACAACGGTGAAAATATTGGGAAAACTATAAATGGCTTGGAGTAAGCCGATGTTGGAATCGGTAAATCCGAGTTGTTGTTTGAGCACATCGGCGAGCGGGCTGAGCGCATCATAGACGTAATAGTTTCCGAACATGGCAACGCTCAGGAAAATCAAAACCATCCAGCGGTATAACCGCGTTGGTTCTGGACGCGCTCCATCAACCATGTGGCCTCCCACGAAATCGGGATAAACTAACGAACTGACGAAGATAGCAGATGATGGCGTGGTATGCACCAGAGATCGGCCAGCGGCCTTGTGAAAAAGGCTGGCAAGCGGGTTCAATAAGAGTCAGAGGGAAAGGGGATAAAGCGCATGCGAGTGTTATGTGCAATCGTGATCTTGTCACTGGGTTTGATGGCGCAAAGCGCAAACGTAGCAAATGCAGCTTCTGCAAGTCCGCCATCCACGCCAAATGCGACGCAGCTTTCCATCCCCGCGGGCACGCGTGTCCCCATTTCGCTCAAGCATGCTATTTCAAGCAAAGGCAGCCGGGAAGGTGATTCGGTTTATGCAGAGACGACATTTCCGGTCGTTTCGCCGGAGGGCCGCGTCTTAATTCCAGCAGGAACTTATGTGCAAGGCCGAATCAGCCATATTCAACGAGGCGGGAGGATCAAAGGACGCGCGGAAGTGCTTATGCACTTTACAACTTTGATCTACCCGAGCGGATATACGGTCCTGCTACCCGGTTCCGTTGAAAACGCGCCCGGCGCGGACAAGAGTTCTGTGAAAGATCAAGAGGGGACCATCAAAAGTGATCGGCAGACTGGCGAAAAAGTTGGCGCTATTGCTACGACCGCCGGTTCCGGTGCCATGATTGGCGGGCTTACGAACGGTGGTAAAGGCGCGCTCATTGGCGCGGGCGTTGGAGGAGCGGTCGGTACTGCGATCGCGATGCTGACGCGCGGCAACGACATCAAGATGGACGCCGGAACCACCATCGAAATGGTGATTCAGCGCGATGTTCCCATCGACGCCAGCCAGGTTCCCGAAAATACAGGAAAATCCAGCAGATAGGCCTGTTTCAGACGGAATATGCCTGGGCTCCGTCGAAACGTTGGAAATGACGAAAACGCCGAGTGTTTTCCGCCCGGCATTTTCGTCGATGAACAGTGGTTATTTGGCAGGCGTTATGTTCCGAATCACGCGAAGCTGTTGTACTTCCGTCGCCAGAGCGATACTGGGCTGGAAGCCGGGCTGATCAATCGCAACCGCGGCGTCGGTGAACCCGCCGCCGAACTGGGATGCGGTACCGAAGGTACCGTCTCCATTGCCCGGCAGGAAGATAACAAGTTCGTCGAATCCATCGGTGGCGGCGATGTCGAGGAAGCCATCTCCATTGAAGTCGCCGACCACAAGCGCACTGATGTTGGAGAAGCCATCGCCTGTACCCTCAAGGAACGTACCTGCCGATGTGAATCCTCCCTTTCCGTCGCCAAGAAGGATCTCAATCTGTCCAGTTTCCTCGACGGCAAGGTCAGGAATACTGTCATGGTTAAAGTCGGCGACAGCTAGGATTCCCGAAGCGGAAGGAGCGTTAAGGGCTTGCGGGTTTTTGAAACTGCCGTTCCCATCACCGAGTTGGAGAAATACCGTGTCATCGAACGAGTCGAAGTAAACCAAGTCCGCGTTTCCATCCCCATTGAAGTCTGTCGTGAGGATCGAGGAAAAAGTGCCTCCCTTATTGAGGATCTTCGGAATGCTGAGTCCCCCCTTGCCGTCGCCGAGCAGCAGAGAAACATTCCCCGAAACCCCGAATTCTGCGACAGCAACATCCAGATTCCCGTCGCCGTTGAAGTCGGCCACCGCGACGCTTGTCGGGATGCCCGATCCTGGATTAAAGGATTTTTGCGTCTGGAACGTACCGTCGCCATTGCCGAGCAGAACTCCAACGCTGCCGGCAATATTGTTTTCGAAATCTCCACCGTTGGCGACCACTAGATCCAGATGGCCATCGTGGTTCAGATCAGCCGTCACCAAGCCCTGCGGATCTTTGTCCGTGGCAAACGATGTCGGCGGTCCGAAACCACCTTTCTTTCCCAACAAAATTGAGACATTCGTGCCGAATTCACCGATAAGCCCCGAGTTCGAGATAGCCAAATCGGGAATACCGTCATGGTTGAAGTCGGCGGTCACCATGCCGAATGCGCCAAGGTCGCCCTCCGGGATTTCCAAACTGATGTCACGGAAGGTCCCATTTCCATTTCCGAGAACGACGGCGGCGGTGTTGGTCTCGATATTGGTCGTGATGTAGTCGGCCTTGCCGTCATGGTTGAAATCTCCAGTAGCCACGGCGGCCGGTGACCGACCGGCGGGAGCGTTAACCGGCGCTGTGAAATTGCCTTTGCCATCACCGAACAAAATTGAAATTGTGGAAAATTCCTGATTGGGTTCGAAGTTGGTCAACGCCACGTCGGGGTTTCCATCTCCGTTGAAGTCCGCCAGAGCCAGGTTGTTGGACCCTGCGCCCGATGCAAAAGTACGAGCCGCCTGAAAAGTGCCATCACCATTTCCGAGGAACTCAGAAATCAGACTTTTCGTCTGGCAGCTCACGATGAGGTCTTGCTTGCCGTCTTTGTCGAGATCGGCGACGAGGACGACTAAAGGCTCCTTGGAAACCGGGAGGAAGGTGGGTGACTCGAAACCACCTTTGCCGTTCCCCAGCAGAATCGTCACTGTATTTCCGTTCGGACCTTTATTGTGACCCGAGACTTCGCCCGTGTTTACAACGACAAGATCTGTTTTGCCGTCGTGGTTGAAATCGCCGACTGCGATTCCATCGGGGCCCATCCCCACAGGCACATTTTCGGCGGGCGCAAAGGTGCCGTCGCCCTTGCCGAGAAAAATCGAGACATCGTTGGAACCCAGATTCGTTACTGCCAAGTCCAGCTTGTTGTCGCCGTTGAAGTCGCCAATTGCGATTCGAGTTGGCGACGTTCCCGCTGGCAAGATCGCCGGCGCGCCCAGGTGGCCATGCCCATCGCCGAGCATTATGGAAACCCCGGAAAGAGTCGTGATTGCGACATCATTTTTGCCATCACCGTTGAAGTCGGCAATGGCGACGTGAAACGGATTGGGACCGCCCGTGTTGAACAATAGGAATGGCTGGAAACTGCCGTCGCGGTTCCCTAGCAGTACGCTGACATTCGTGGTGTTTGCGTTGGGAATGACGAGATCGGCGATGCCATCACCGTTCATATCTCCCGTAGCAATGTTTATCGGGCCATCCGCCGCCAAGTATTCGCGATGATCGACAAACTTGGGCAATGGAGACGAACTAGAGGCTGCCGCCTCGTCCGCGACGGGCAAACTTATCGCGTCGAACTTGTTCGAGTGTCTCGCCGTTTGGTTCGGAGCAAGCTTGAAATACGGATTTGAGTTTGTCGTCGAGTTACTCTGCGCGTTGGCTACGAGATGAACAGTTAGAAGGGTTGATAGCACTACTGAGTGCCACCGAAGATTACAGAATTTCTTCATTTTAAAATTCTCCTAATTAAAATTTTCCTCACCTGCGAGATCTATAACTGTTCCGCGAGTACACTTCGAGTTTCTTTCTTCCAGTTGTCTGGCGATATTGCGATTGGCGCTATCGATGACGGGCGAGAAAAATCACCGGGAATCTTTCCAAGCAAACGAGCGCCGGTCTCGATCTGTTATAGAACGCACTTTAATTGGGTAGTGAGTTGTGGTTGTCTACTAGAAGTAAACCTTGTGTAAAGGGATTGCCACAACTTGCCGAATCCGGCCAGGTGGCCAGCTTACCCATGGAGCTTAGTAAATCGGGGATTGCAAGTCTGGTTCGCGAATTTCCTACTTCAGGTTGAACATCGCGTTCACATGAGCAGTGACCGTGATGTTTTGCGGGCTGAACTCTTCGGTAGGCGCTGGCGCAGCTGCTGAGGGAGCCATCGCGTTCGTTTTCATCATCATCATGGGTTGTGGGCGTGGATTCTCATAGGTGTCGACCGATGCGTAAGAGAGGTCGCCGAGAGTTCGTCCGGAGCTTCGCGCAATCACATTCGCCGAGTCGTGAGCGCGGCGGTATGCGTCTTCTACTGCTTTTGACTTAGCCGCGTCGATGTCTTCCAACGTATAGTTCAGAGTCTGATTGTCGGTGATGTCCATATCGGCGAGTTGCTGGGTGATCGGCGCGAGTTTCGAGAAGTCCTTCAGTTTGACGGTCACATTGGAGTCGACGCGATAGGCGACCAGCCTGCGTTTCGCAGTTTTATAGTCATAGACCGGTTGAATCGCGAAGAATCCAATCTCGGCTGTCTTTGGCTCGACTCCGTTCGAGCGTAAGATTCCGCGAATCTGTTCTGCTGCTTTTGAAGCGCGATCGTAAGCGTCGCGAGATGTGTTCTCCTGCGCGGAAATGCTGAATTGCACGACGGCAGTATCGGGAGTGGCGTCAAATTTTCCATCCGCGCCGACATAAACGCTGTTGGCCTGCGCGGCAACTGTGGGGTGATCCTGCGCTGTGCCGTAGGCACACAGCCCGAAACTGACGCTCAGCAAAAGTGCGATCCATCTGGATTTCATGAATTCCTCCGCGTCTCGCATTGTATAACCGCTATTGAGGAAAGAACGCAGATATACCTCAGGTTTGCAGAGTATTTCGAATCCGGTTAAGTAGTCTTTGCGGAGGCGGAGTAGGCGAAACGGTAATTTTGCGCCTCAATGTCGCGGCGTAAATCCTGCCAAATCGTTTCCGGCATCGTCAAGAACGTCTTTACGACTTCAGGATCAAACTGGCGTCCCGACCATTTTTGGATTTCGGCTCTGGCGGCTGCCAAAGATTGCGCAGCGCGATAAGGACGATCGGAAGTGATGGCATCCATCGTGTCAGCTACCGAGAAGATGCGTGCTCCCAGAGGAATTTCCTCACCTTTCAATCCCCGCGGATAGCCGCTGCCGTCAAAACACTCCTGATGGGAATAAACGATGTCGGCGGCTTCTGCGAGAAACGGAATTTTTCGGAGCATCTGGTAGCCGCGATAACAATGTTCACGCATAATCGTGACTTCGTCGGGATTGAGTGGACCGGGTTTGCGCAGAATCGCATCGGGAATGGCCATCTTGCCGATGTCGTGTAAAAATGCGCCACGTGCTATTACGCGTATGTCTTCGCCGGAAAGTCCCATGGCTTTGGCGATAGCGATCGTGAACGCTGTGACGCGCTTGGAGTGGCCTTCAGTCTCGGCATCTTTTAAATCCAGTGCGTCGCCAAGGGCTTCCAGCGTGATGTCATAGGAGCGCTCGAGCGTGTTCATCGCCTTGCTGAGTTGTGCAGTACGAGCGGTTACCAGAACTTCGAGATTGGATTGGTAAGCCCGATTTTCCAGCTTCAGCCGACGGTTTTCCAACGCACGGTGCACAGTGGTGAGCAGTTGCTCGCGCTCAAAGGGCTTCAACAAGTAGTCATAAGCGCCATCGCGAATGGCTTTGAGAGCAATGGAAATATCATGCACCGCGGTCACCATCACTACGGGCATATCAGGGAAGCGCTCTTTGGTGTTGGCCAGAAGCCCGATGCCGTCCATGTCCGCCATCATCAGGTCGGAGAGCATCAAGGAAAAATCCTCGCCGGATTCAAGTAAAGCCAGGGCTTCACGCCCTGAGCAGGCCTGGCGAGTCTGGAAGTTCGCGGCAGAAAGCATCGCCGCAACCACTTCGCGGATCGGTTCTTCGTCGTCCACAACCAAAATTCGTTCGGAGGCCATAGTTTCTGACCGCAATTCTACCGCAGTTCGCCAGTGCCGAAAGTAATGATCTTGTTAACGAAAGACCATTAGTAACCTCCCTTGGCATGGTATTTAAGTGATAGTAGCGATTGTGCCTAAATCTTGATGAATATTCCCATTTTGTGCGCCATTTCCGCGTTCGGAAACCTACCTTCGTCGCGGCCATTTGTCGAGGAAGCTGCGGCTTTGATTGTGCTTGCCGCCAGCCTGCTCGTATTTCGCACTTTCCGGGAGCGCTATCTTTTAATTTGGATCGTTGGCTGGCTTGCCTATTTTATTTCCCATTGGACGCTTGGTTCGAGTGACGCACCACGAGGGGCATATTTAACGGCAATTTCCCATGCGGAATTCGTGCTCGCTATAAGTTTGTTCGCTACGGCGGTCTTCGTCTATAGCCATCGTCGCAATCTCGTGCTCCCGCTGCTTCTGGCGACGATCCCACTTCTAGCTTTGGCCGTTGTGCAGGGGATATTCTGGCCCAATTCGTTTGGTATGCGCCTGGCCCTGGAGATTGGCTACCGGGTAATCCTGGTTGTTGCAGCATTTCACGTAATTCGCTTCCGTTGGGCACGCTGGGAGATTGGTTCATGGATGCTGAGTATTGGCCTGTTGCTTTTGCGTCTTGACTGGGCCCCGGTCAATGCGTACCTGCCAGCTCATTACATTCTGCTCTCCGATGTTTGGCTCGGTGTGAGCATGTTGTTGATCGTATTTGATGATTCCCGAATGCATGTACGGCGCATGGCGGTGATTCACGCCCTGACCACGAGCACAACAAGAGCAGAGCAGCACGGCCCCATGATGCTGACTGCGCTTGAACAGCTCAAATCGCTCATGCTGGCCAAGGCTGCGTGGTTCCGGCTGGTGGAAGGCGACCGCATGGTGATTTCGCAGCAAATCGGTTTGTCGAAAGACTTTCTGCGTGACCGTCAGTCTGTTGCCCTGGACGACAAGTTTGAGAGCACGCTCGATAGCGAAACTGCCATTATCGTAAAGACAAGTACGGCGGAAGATTCCGTCCGGCCTTATCTCAAGAACGAGGGTTTTCATCATTGCGTGCTGATCCCGGTTCGAGGGAAAAAGTCCACGATTGGCATCCTGACCTTGGGCAGTGCGCACCGCTTTTCTTATGCCCCCGATGACATCGAATTCCTGATCACCAGCGCACATCAATTGGGTCTCGCGGTGGAGAACTTGCGCCTCGTCGAGCAGATTTTGCGTTCCCACCGACAATGGAGCAATACATTTGATTCGATTCAGGACATGGTACTAGTCCACGATGCCGATTTTCGCGTCATGAAGGCCAACCATGCTTTGCTGGCGCGCCTCGAAATGTCACCGGCGGATGTGATGGGAAAGCTCTGCGAGGAAATACTGCCCCACGGGCACGGGAACTGGAGCCAATGCCCATATTGCCAAAAGGAAGCGGACGGCCTGCACGAAGGGCCGGACGCTGCATTCGGCGGTCAGGCCATGGTTTCAACCTCGACGTATTCAGAGCAGGGCAGTAAGCAGCGCGGCACCATCCACGTCGTGCGCGACCTCGCTGATCGCCACGAAGCGGAGGAGAAATACCGCCAGCTATTTGAACAAGTGCAGGAAGGCGTTTTCGTGGCGACTGCTGGAGGCCGTTTGATGGAGTGCAACGAGGCCTTTGTACAAATGCTGGGCTATGCCAATAGAGAAGAGCTGATGGCTTTGAACGTCAATACTGATCTCTACGCTTCTCCAGAACAACGCGAAGTCTTCCGGCAGCAAGTATCCGAGAAAAATTACGTGCGGAACTTTGAGGTCATGTTGCGCCGCAAGAACGGTTCGTTGATGACGGCAATGGAAAGCAGTTTCGCCACACGGGACGAAAAAGGCAAAATTGAGCGTTATCAGGGCTTTTTACAGGACATAACGGAGAAGAAGCGCGCCGAGGATGAAATCCGTCGCCGTAACCGGGAACTGAACGCCCTTAATGCGATGGCCGTGATCGCCACGCAGTCGTTTGATTTAGACGAAATCTTGAACCTGACGCTGCGGCAAGTGATTTCGTTGCTGGGTGGTGATACCGGATCGATTTATCTCTCTGATGCGAACGAAACAACTTACCGGCGGCGGGCCATTTGGGGGCAGAGAGGATCTGTCCGAGGGCGCAATGCCGATGTGAATTTTCCTCAGGGCTTCGGCGATTTGGTAACGCGCTCTCGCGCGGAGGTGATTACCGGGGAATACTTGCCGCATCTTCCCTTGAGCGTGGCGGAATTCGTGAATGTGGATGACGGCAATTCATGGATATGGGTACTACTCTGGGGCAAGGACAAACCCATCGGAATTATGGGTTTAAGCAGCGCAGAGGCACGCCAGTACAACAGCAACGATGAAAATCTTCTCGTCGCAATCAGCCGCCAATTGGCGACGACTATCGAGAAAGTCCGCTTGTACGAAGAAAGCTGCCGTGCATATGACGATTTGCGGCGCACGCAGGAACAACTGTTGCAAAGTGAAAAAATGTCTGCTGTCGGGCAGTTAATTTCAGGAGTTGCACACGAACTCAACAATCCGCTGACAGCTATTCTCGGTTATGCGCAATTGTTGGAGAGTGAAGGACTCAATGAAAAAGCGGCAGATTTCGCGGCGAAACTTTTCAAACAGGCCCAGCGCACGCACCGTGTCGTTCAGAATTTGCTTTCCTTCGCGCGTCAGCGCAAGCCGCACAAGCAAGATGTGGATGTCTGCAAGGTGTTGGACGAAGTTCTTACCCTTCGTGACTACGACCTGAAGATGAATAACATTGTGTTGCGCCGCGAGATTGGGGACTCAATTCCGGCGGTCAAAGGAGATCCTCATCATCTGGAGCAGGTGTTCCTGAACATCATCAATAACTCGGTGGACGCCATGCTGGAAACCGGGCGCGGCGGAGTGCTCATCGTGAAAGTACATGCGCGAGAAAACCAGGTCCAGATCGAATTCCAGGATTCGGGCCCCGGCATTGCTGAACCTAATCGTATTTTTGAGCCTTTCTACACGACCAAGAATGTGGGGAAGGGGACCGGGCTGGGCCTGAGCATCTGCTACGGCATCGTCAAAGAGCACGAAGGCGACATTACGGCCCGCAATCTACCGGAAGGCGGAGCGGTCATTGAACTTCGCTTGCCCTCTACAGGCATGATCGTTGCGCCGATAAAAACTCAGCCGCCGGCACGCCGCGACATGGCGGTGGAAGGTAATATTCTGCTGGTCGAAGATGAAGAAGCGGTACTTGAGTTTGAACGCGATCTTTTGGCAGGAGCTGGGGCGCGTGTGACGACGCTGGCAAACTGCCAGGCGATGCAGGAGCATGTGCGTAAGAATTCTTATGATGCGCTGATTATCAACGGAGCCATGCCCGGCGGATGGGGTGCGGTGAAGGTTCATGGCTGGTTTCAACAAAACATTCCGGGAATGGAAAAGCGGCTTCTGTTTACGTTTTCGAGCCTCACCGATGGTGAGACTCGAAAATTTCTCCAGGAAAATCATGTGCCTTACCTGGTTAAGCCTTTTGAAGTCGGCGATTTGATTGAAGGTGCACGCAAGCTCATGCAGAAAACCCACGCTGCGGCTGCACGGTAAGTTCTCAAATCTCTTTTTTTAACGCTTTTGCAAACTTCCTTAGCATCGTTTCATTTCTTCGGTACCATACCCATTGTCCAAGTTTCGTAGCTTCCACTAAACCTGCTTTGCGCAGGATTGCCATGTGATGAGAGATCGTGGGTTGCGAGAGGCTGATGCGCTCTTCAATGTCGGACGCGCATAATCCAGTTTCGCGATCGATCGAGCACGCGCCTTTTTCTTTAAGAGCTCTCAATATCTTTCTGCGCGCCGGGTCACCAATGGCATGGAAAACGGCATCGTAATTGGGTCCAGAATTGCTCATATAGAAGCATAAGCTGTTTACATTGATGATTGTCAATGTAGGGAATTATTTTTTGATGATCGGATTGTAACCATCGCTCAACAAGCGCGCGCGGATGCTTTCTGCGTCTTTGATGTCGGCAAAAGGGCCAATTTGCACGTGGAAAAGCTTATCCGGAGCATTTTCAGGCAGGAACGCGGGGTATTGCTTTTTCTTAAGGGCATCAATCAACGCGTCGGCATCTTCCTGTTTACTGACGGCCGCGACTTGCACGAAATATCCGTTGGTGGGCGGAATTCCCACCGTCGGAGTTGGCGCGGGTGCATTGGTTGTGGCCGGCGCAGCATCGGTTGGAGTTGCTGTGCTTGTCTGAGAATCGTCTTTATTTTTGGATTCAGTTGATGGAGATGATGTTGCCGGTTGGAGGCTTGTAGATGGCTTCGTAACGTCTTGCCGAACAGTTGTGCTGGAAGTTTGGACCGGCGTCAAATCTGTTTTGGTCGAATTTTTGCCGAACAAGAATCCAATCGCAAAAAATACAGCGCAGATCGCAGAAAACGTAAAAAACAGAACAAGAAGTTTACCGGTTCCAAGAGTAATTTCAGTGTCTTCGTTTTTCTGGGAAGCGGGCATAAAAAGCTCGAGTCCTCCTTTAAAGGCTACTTGTTTGTTGGTCCGTCGCCACTGGCTTTTTGCATGATCTTTTGCAAACCGGAGAAGAAATCCACCGGAACAGGGAAGACTACGGTTGTGTTTTTCTCAACACCGATTTCGGTCAATGTCTGCAAATAACGGAGCTGTACGCTGACCGGCTCTGTCGCCAACAATGCGGAAGCATCTACAAGACGTTGGGCAGCGGCATATTCGCCCTCTGCGTGGATGATTTTTGATCGCTTTTCACGCTCCGCCTCCGCCTGTTTAGCCATTGCGCGCAACATGGACTCGGGCATATCCACCTGTTTTACTTCCACATTGGCAACCTTTACGCCCCATGGTGCAGTGTGAGTATCCAAAATGGTTTGCAGCCGAAGGTTGATTTTGTCGCGGTGCGCCAATAACTCATCCAGCTCTTGTTCACCCAATACAGAACGTAGCGTGGTCTGGGCAAATTGTGACGTCTGATAGACGTAGTTGGACACCTCCACTACGGCCTTCCTTGGATCAATTACACGGAGAAAGATGACTGCGTTCACTTTTAATGTCACATTGTCGCGAGTGATGATGTCTTGCGGCGGTACTTCAAGAGCTTCCTGCCGGAGTGAGACACGTACCATCCTATCCATCGGCGCGAAGACCAGAACGACGCCGGGCCCTTTTTCGTGGGGGAGCAAATGGCCCAAGCGAAAGATTACGCCACGTTCATATTCCGTAATAATTTTGATGGAACTTAACAGATAGAACGCGATGATGATAATAACTATGGTTGTAAAACCTAAGCCGAACGGCATAAACGAAGCTCCTGCGCGAATCGTATCTACGCGGATTGTATCGCAGATGGCAGCCCAACGGTGAATTACGCAGCCTGCATGTTATCGCGTAAGATGCGCGACAACATGCTATTGGCGGGAGTTCACAGGATCTACTCGTAAGAGGAAGCCGTCGAGACTTCTTACTACAACGTTCTGCCCGGCGGGGACAGCGATGGAAGAAACGGCATCCCAAATTTCGCCATGCAGAAAGACTTTTCCTTGAGGCGAAAGCGCAGTTTGGACGATCGCGATCTGGCCGATCATCCCCTGGGCTCCGGTAACCGCTTTGTTGGCGCGTGCTTTGAAAGCGATGGTCATTAGAAACACGGTAATAAGGCCCAATGGAAGACTCACCGCCAATGCTGTAGAAAAATGCACTCGCATCTCCGGAATGGGAGCATCCACGAGCAGAAGGCCACCGAGCGTCAAAGTAACAATTCCACCGAGCGCGAAGACTCCGTGAGTCGTGAACTTCGCTTCCAGAGTAAACAGAACAAATGCAGCGAGTATCAAGCCAATCGCGGCGAAGCGGACAGGTAACAAATTAAGCGCGAATACTGCCAATAAAATGAACACAAGTCCGATTGTGCCGGGCACTACCGCTCCGGGATGGTTGAACTCAGCATAAAGCGCTAAAGCACCGACCGCGAGCAGGATGAACGCAATATTTGGGTCCATCATGTAGCCGAGGATCCGTTGTTTCAAGGTCATGGGCAGTAGCTTTACAGGCTGTCCAGCCAGGTTCAGTATTACTGTCTTTCCATTGAATAGCTTGACCGGCTTGCCTTGCATCTGGCGGAATAAGTCCTCTTCGCTGGGCGCATCGTAGTCAATCAGTTTTTGCGCCAAAGCTTCCTGATCCGTAAAAGACTTCGATTCGCGCACCGCAGATTCAGCGACTTCGACATTGCGGCCACGTTTGGAAACAAATGAGCGCATGAAAGCGGCGGAGTCGTTCTCAATTTTTTGCTTCATCACATCGTCTAATTTTCCGCCGCCCAATGTGACTGGGTGAGCCGCACCCGTGTTTGTTCCCGGGGCCATGGCGGCGACGTCAGCGCTTTCCAGAATAAAAAATCCCGCTGATGCTGCCCGCCGTCCGCTGGGTGCGACATAGACGATGACCGGAATCGGTGACGCTAAAATCTTTTCAATAATGTCGTGAGTGGAATCGAGTAGGCCACCGGGAGTATTTAACTCGATCAATACGGCGCTGTCATTTTCTTTAGCAGCTTCACTCAACGTGCGCTCGATATATTCCGCGGTAATGGGTTGAATGGTGTCGTTGATAGTGATCTTTAGTATCTGCGCGGGTGCAGGTGAACAGAATGTCAAAACAATTCCTAGCAGCAAGGAGATGCGCGAGCAGGAGTAAAACTTCATGGCTAGAGCATTGTCGCGCAAAATAGCTTTTAGTTCGAGTGCCCAACCGCGATTTCTTCGGCTTGTGGTTTTGGTCGAGCTCCTGGTTCCATCCATCCCGGCAGGCGGCTATCCCCAATGATGAGCCGTGCCCCGCGCTCGTAAGTGAAATAAGACCATGCCCACTGGATCATCACCAGAATACGATTGCGAAATCCGATGAGAAAGAAAATATGCACGAACAACCATGACAGCCAGGCAAATAGGCCCGAAATGTGGATTCTGCCCCATTGTCCAATCGCCGCTGCGCGTCCAATCGTAGCCAAACTGCCTTTATCCAGATAATGGAAATTCTCACGCGGTTTGCCTTGCACGTCGCGGATGATGTTGCGCGCAGACGCTTTTCCTTCCTGGATGGCAACAGGCGCAAGGCCGGGAAGTAGTTGCCCGTGTTTGTCTTTTAGCGTTGCGAGGTCCCCAATGACGAAAATTTCAGGATGACCGGGAATACTGAGATCGGGGTTAACTTCTACGCGACCGGCGCGATCCGTAGTCGCACCCAGTTTTTTACCTAACGGGGAGGCAGCCACCCCGGCCGCCCAAAGAATGACCGCAGCCGGCAGTTTTTTTTCG
>Ga0070738_10004074_pt1 | contig 18121 bp, 12 predicted proteins | sample Coa_R2_2_FD_66446 | JGI IMG/M metagenome (GOLD analysis project Ga0070738, IMG submission 66446) | Surface soil microbial communities from Centralia Pennsylvania, which are recovering from an underground coalmine fire - Coalmine... | ecosystem: Environmental > Terrestrial > Soil > Unclassified ...
GATGCACAGCCAGAACACCGCCAGCAGCAGGAAGTAGGCGACGAAGTAGTCGGCGCTGGCGAGCCCGGCGAGCTGCCACAGCCCCGCCAGCAATGCGCAGGACACCAGCGCCAGTCCGATCCCGACCAGCGTGAGGCGCGCGGTGGCGACCCGCAGCAGGCGGTAGTTCTCGGTGTTGAGGTAGTAGTAGCCCCGCGCCGCAATCGCCTGAACCGCGGGGGCGGTAACGACCAGGCTGCCCAGCGTGGCCAGCCCGATGGCCGTAGCCTGCGCCAGCGTGAAGCCCGCCCAGGCCCACAGCGAATACCCCAGCAGCATGAAGCCCACGATCAGGCCGAAGGTCGGAACGAAGTAGACGAGGCCGATGCTGTAGCTGGCCAGCAGCTTTCGGAAGCTCCATTCCGATCGCATCGCCGGAGCCGCTGCCGGACGCTCCTCCACGGGTACAGGCAGGCGCGGGAACAGCAGCCGGCCGATGCAGAACAGGTCCGGCAGGCCGTAACGCTGCCGGGCGTCGCCGTCGCCCAGGCCGCTGCTCTCCAGCAGGGCCGTGACGGTCCATTCGTCGAAGATGTCCAGGCGGCGAGCTGCCAGCTCGCTGGCCAGCTCGTCGAGGCCGGATTGGTCAGCGGGTGAGGGGGCTGAGCTGCCGTTCCTCCTGCCGCTGGGCGCCGTGAGCTGTTCCATTGCCGGTGTCGCTGAGCGGACTCAAGCCTACTGGATGCAACGTCCGGTTGCCGGATGCTGTGACCGATCGGTACAGGTCCAGGTACTTTCGGGCTGCTGTATCGATGTGGAAGCGGGTCAGCACCTGCTCGCGGCCCCGCCGGCCCAGCTCGGAACGTCGCACGGCGTCCCGCAGCAGCTCGGCCATGGCCGAGCCCAGCGACTCGGGATCCTTGGGCGGCACGACGATGCCGTAGCCTTCGAGCGCCTCGGCCACGCCGCCCACGTCCGTCGCCACCACCGGCCGCTGGCAGGCCATCGACTCCAGCACGGTGTAAGGGAATGCCTCGGTGATGCTGGACAGGACGGAGATGTCGCCTTCGTTGTAGATCTCCGCCGGACTGCTGTGAAATCCTGCCAGCTCGAACGTATCCTCCAAGCCCAGCTCGACGATACGCTGGCGGCAGAGCTCGACGTAGGGCGGATCGGCCGTGAGCGAGCCGTACACGCGCACCAGCAGGTTGGGCACCTGCCGCCGGGCCACCGCGGTGGCCTCGATCATGGACAGCACGTCCTTGATGGGCGACACTCGCGCCGCCGCCACCACCGTCGGCCGGGCTGCGATGGCCTCAGGTTTGGGGCCGGGGCGGAAGATTTCGGGATCGATGCCGTTGTAGATGACCTGGATGCGATCGGGTGGCACGCCCAGGCGCGTCTCCCAGCGGGTGTTGTAGGCGCACACGGGCGTGACGCGATCGGCATAGGCGTAGCAGATGCGGCTGGCTACGCTCGACAAGCCGACCATGATCCGCCGGTGAAACCAGGGCAGCGCCGCCGAGGACAGCGAGATGTGCCGCTCGCGAAGGTACACGCCGTGCTCGGTTAGCACGAAGGGGATGCCGCGCTCCATCTTGCCGATGGCCCCGATCAAGCCGACGATGGCGCCGACCGAGGCGTGGATCACGTCCACGTTCGGGATGGGCAGGGCCAGCGGCGACAGCAGGTTGTGCATCCAGCGCAGCGCTACGGCCAGCTGCAGTGCGCTCGGCTCGGGCCGGCCTTCCGCGGCCATGCGCTTGCGCCAGAAGCTGAGGCAGCGCTCCTCGAAGCACTGCCAAACGCTTCGACGCCGGAACACGCTGGTGTAGTCGTGGTCCTGGAAAAAGCGATGCAGCCGCAGGATCAGCTCCCCATCGGCGATGGGATCCACTGCGGCGGGCTCCAAAACCACGTCGACCAGCCGGGCGAAGTCCTCTAGGAAGCGGCTGACTCCCAGCCGGCTGAGCAGCTTGCGGCGAAAATAGGCGGCGCCGCGCACCTGGCGCTGGACGTACTCGACGATGTCCTCGGTGCCCCATTGCGGCAGCTGGACGATCTCGGCGGTGTTCGGGGTGCGCGGGTAGGCCGGCAGCGCGGCCGTATGCCCGGTGACGGCGTAGATGCTGTACTCGACGTTGGTCAGCGTGTGGCACAGCGAGTGGGCCCACGTGCTGACGCCCCCGTCGACGTAGGGATAGGTGCCCTCGGTTAGCAGCGCCACCCGCAGCTCCGGCGGAACGAGGTGGCCGGCCTGGCTGCGTCTCAGGCGGCGCGGCTTCGCCGCTTTCTTCCCTCCACCTCCTTGTACAACGCGCGATAGGCCTCCAGCATCGCTGCTTTCCCAAACGAGCGCGCTCTGGCGAGGCTGGCACGGCTGGCCGTCTCGCGCTCTTCCAGCAGGCGTTCGGAGGCGTTGGCCAGCGCCGCGGGATGCGCTTCGGAGATGGCGCCGCAGCCAGCCAGGATCATCGGCACGTCGCCGGCCGGCGCAGCCACCACCGGCACTCCGGCGGCGAGCGCCTCCAGCACGGCATAGGGGCAGGCTTCGATCCGGCTCGGCGCCACGAGCAGCGACGCGCCATCCAGCACGGCTGCGCGCGGCAGCGGTCCGGTGAACCGCAGCCGGTGCGCGAGGCCAAGCTCGGCGGCGAGCGCCGCGCATTCCTTGGCATAGTCGGGCTCGTTCGCGGGGCCGCGGACTTCGAACCGAACGTCCGCGCGCGCCCTGGCGAGAAGCGCGGCCGTGCGGATGAACAGGTCCACGCCTTTCTCGGGAGCAATCCGGCCGGCGAAGACCACCAGCGGCTCCGCGGGAGGCCGCGCTTCGGCCGGCTCAACGCCATTCGGGATGACGAGGATCGGCTTTGCGGCGGGAACTAGGCATTCTTGGAGCCGGGCGTTGGCCCAGCTGACCGAGGTGATGGCGTCCGCCTGGGCGTAGATCGCCGCGGCGCGCTGGCGCTCGCCCGGCGTCCACCACAGCATCGATGGATGGCCGCCGCCGCCGCCCGGCCCATGCGGGCGTCCTCCGCCGTCATGCCCAGGCTGCGCCGGTTGCGGCGCTTGCTCGGCACCTCGCCCCGGCTGCGCCGGCTCGGGCCCATGGTCGCCACCGTGGCCGGGCTGCGCCGGCTGGGGCGCGTGGTCGCCGCCCTGGCCGGGCTGCGGGGCGTGCTGCATCCAGGCGATGCCGTGCTCGGTCACCACCAGCGGGATATCCATTTCGCGGGCAGCCGCGGCGGCCACCCAGCCGGCGATGCCGGACGACGAGGCATGCACCACGCTCGGCCGGAGCGACCGGATCGCATTCAGGCTGCGCTCGACGGCGGTGTCCACGTCCAGCCCCCAATCGAAGCCCACGTCCACAAAGCGCTTGCCCGGCGGCAGCAGCGGCGCCGGGCGTGGGTCACTGCCCCAGCGCAGCCCTAGTACCGTGATCTCAAGCTCCGGCAGGCCGAACAGCAGGTCGTTGATCCAGGTCGTGACCCCGCCGATAGCCCAGGGGTAGCCGGCTTCCTGCACGAGCAGGATGTGCTCACTCATGCAGCGCCTCCCGATCCATCTGCATCACCGCCTCCACCAGCCGTGGGTTGAATTGTGTGCCGCTGCGCTCCAGCACCGCTCCCTTGAATCTATCGGCGAAGGGCGCCGTGGATCCGGCCTGCCCGCGCACGTCAGCGCCGAACTCCGCCATGGCGAGCACCTGGCCCTCCAGCGGAATGGCTTCGCCGCTCAGCCCGTCCGGGAAGCCCCAGCCGTTGAACCACTCGTGCTGGCAGCGCACCGCCCGCGCGACCTCGGCGGCTCCAGGCAGCATGCCCAGCAGCGCCTCGCCGATGACCGGGTGGTCGTTATAAGCCGTCCCTGCGCTGTCCAGCGCGATGGCGCACAAGCCCACATCGTGAATTTCGGCGGCGTCACGCGTGCGCTGGAGCGCATCTTCGTCGAGGCCCAGTGCTCGGCCGATGGACACCGCCAGCTGGGCGACCCAGGCGTGATGGTCACTGCCCTGGCTGCCGCCCGCGTCCAGCGCGCCGGCCAGGGACTTGAGCGAGCCGAGATAGCGCGCGGAAAAGTCCTGGTAGAGGCGCTGCTCGCGCAGGACGAGGCCAATCTGGTCCACGACCACCCGCAGGACGCGCAGCGCCTGGCTGGGGGGCGACGCCGTCGTGCCGAAGTTGAGGACGGCCACCACGCCCTCCAGACGCTCCTCCGGCACCAGCGGCAGCGCCAGCAGGCTGGTGCAGCCCATCCGGGCCAGGAACTCGGTGTCGCGCACGGCCACCGTGCCCAGCTCCAGGTCCACGTCCAGCAGCCCGTCGCGCGGATCGAACCGCACCTCTCGGCGAAACGCCTCCGGCAGGCCCTGGCTGGCCACGATCCGAGGCCGTCCGTCGGGGCCTTCGGTGGAGATGAAGCCGGCGTCCGCCTTCGTGGTCACGATGGCCACCTGCACCAGCAGCTGCATGTAGGCGCCGGGATCGACCATCGCCCGGATGATCCGCTCTCGGACCTCCACGTTGGCCTGGAGCCGCCGGACAGTCTCCTCACTCCTGGCCTCGCGCGCCGCGCGGCCCACGAAGAAGGCCAACGGCTCGGTCCAGCTCTCCAGCGTGCGCGCCAGGGTCGCATCCTGGCCAGGCTTGAGCGGCCCCAGCTCCAGCACGCCGGTCGTCGCGCCGTCGCGCGCCAGCTCCCACTGCAGCAGCTGGCCCTGCTTGCGGCCCACCAGCGCGCCATGGCGCACTTCGTCGCGCGGCAGGCTCAGCGGCGGCAGCGCCATCATGGATACCAAGCCCGCGCCATCGTCGTCTACCGATGCCGCGCCAGCCTGGCTGACGCTTTGGGCGCGGTGGGCGAAGCGGAACCGATCGCCATCCGGGAGGTAGAGGTCCACCAGTGGCACGTCCAGGTGCGTCCGCGCGCCATCGAGGAGCGCCTGGAGAGAGGACACGCTTTCCTGGTCGAGAAACGAGGCGATCAGCTCCCACGGGCCGGCGGCTGGCGCTCGGCGCAGCCAGCTCATACGCTCCCGCTCGCGCCTATGCCTGGTGTCCCGCTGCGCTGCATGCCTGGTGCATAGCAAAATGTACTCGCTTTGGAAGCTGATCCTGGCGCCGTCGAGCGGGTGCTGGTGGTGGACGACGACGCGGCCATCGCCCGGCTCATCGGCGTTCGGCTGCAGACGCGCGGGTTCGCCGTCGAGACGGCCTACAGCGGCGAAGAGGCGCTCGAGCAGGCGGATGCGTTCGCGCCGGACATGATCTTCCTGGACGTGTCGATGCCCGGTATCAGCGGCTTGGAGGTGCTGGAGGAAGTGCGCCGGCGTGAGCTCGACCTGGCCGTCGTGATGACGACCGCGTTCGGCTCCGAGACGGTGGCCGTGGACGCGCTGCGCCGGGGCGCGGACGATTACCTGCGCAAGCCTTTCGAGGTCAGCGAGTTCCAGGCGGTGGTCGATCGCACTGTCGCGACGCTGACCTTGCGCCGCCGCAACGAGGCGCTGCAGCGCGAGCTGGATGAGCGACGCAAGCAGCTCGAGGCCGAGCTGGCCCGCGCCGGCGCCATCCAGGCCGACCTGCTCCCGGACGCCGCCCCGGCGCTGCCCGGCTTCCATCTGAGCGGGAAGTGCTTGCCGGCCCGGGACGTGGGCGGCGACTTCTTCGACTGGTACGAGGCCACGCCCGGCCAGCTCACGATCACCCTGGGCGACGTGATGGGCAAAGGCATGCCGGCCGCGCTGCTGATGGCCACCGTGCGGGCCGCCCTGCGCGCCACCGCCGGCATGGTCTCGCCGGGGCTGGCTGTCGAGCAGGCCGCCAGGGCGCTGGCGACCGACCTCGAACGCGCCGGCAGCTTCGTGACTCTGTTCCATTGCCGGCTCGACGTGGCCACGCGCGAGCTCCACTACGTCGACGCTGGCCATGGCCATGTGCTGCTCCGGCGAGCGGCCGGCGATTCGGTCCCGCTCGGCGCCGGAGGCTTCCCGCTCGGCATCGTGCCCGAGCCCGAGTACCAGCAGAGCACCGTCCACCTCGATCCGCGCGATACCCTGCTGGTCTACAGTGACGGCTTGCTGGAAGCGTGCCCCGGCCGGCGCCTGAAAGCGGCCGACGTCAGCGCCCTGCTCGACGGCTGCATGTCGGCGGCCGACCTCATCGAGCGCGCTCTAGCGGCCTGCGACGGCAGCGGCCCGCCCGGCGACGATCTGACGGTCGTGCTCTTGCGAGCGGTTTAGCGCCTACATCCGCCTGTTTGGCGAGTGACCGATTCTTCGCTGCGCTCAGAATGACAATCCGAGACTACAGGGAGCGCTCGGGGATGTGCGGCTTGTCCAGGCGCTCTTCGATGTGCTCGAGCGCTTTACTCTGGGCGGCGCGGGCCTTGCCTTTGAGACCGAGCGGCAGATCAGCCGTGTCGTGGCCGCGGCTGGCGCGATCGAGCTGGTGATCGATGGCGGCGGCTTCGGCAAGTGCGGCGGCGCTGCGCTTACCGGGCCGGCGCGGGTCCGACACTACGGTGCCGCGGCCGAGCAGCCGGTGCGTGAGATCGTCCAGCGACGTGCCCTCGGCAATCCGGCCGCGCACGCGCCGCACGCCTCGGCGAATGGGCGTCACCTTCTCCAGGGCCGCAGCTTGCACCAGCCAGCGGCCGGCATGCTTCTCCGCGGGTAGACGGCAGCTGCGAGCCATCTTGCGCAGCTGAGCCTCGCTGATGCCGAGCTTGTCGGCGCACTGGCGGATGGTAAGCAAGCCGTCTGTCATGCGGTGATGCTAGCAATACGGCCGGAAAGCTCGCGGCGGCAATCGGCCCTGCCTTTGCATCCGATGAGACAACCGCCTAGCGCTTTTCGGCCGTATTGCTATCGCTTGGCATGCGTCCAATCCAGGAACTGGGCCTGGGGCAGTGTGTTCATGATGCGGTCCAGCGGGACGTTGCAGGCCGCGGCCCGGTCGCAGCCATAGGGCTGCCATTCCAGCTGGCCTGGGGCGTGGGCATCGGTATCGATCACGAAGCGGCAGCCGAGCTCGAGTGCCTGAGCCAGCAGTCGCTTGGGCGGGTCGAGTCGCTCGGGCCGGCTGTTGATCTCGACGGCTACGTCGTGCTCGGCGCACGCGCCGAACACCGCTTCCGCGTCGAACGTCGACTCCGGCCGGCCCCGCCCAACCACGATGCGGCCGGTGCAGTGGCCCAGGACGTTGACCAGCGGGTTCTTGACGGCGGCCAGCATACGAGCGGTCATGCCCTCGCTGTCCTGCCGCAGCTTGGAATGCACGCTGGCCACCACGACGTCGAGCTCGGCCAGCAGGTCCTCCTCCTGGTCCAGGCTGCCGTCCTCCAGGATGTCCACTTCGATGCCGGTCAGCATCCGGAAGGGCTTCAGCTCCTCATTCAGGTCGCGCACGACTGAGAGCTGCTGGCGCAGCCGCTCCGGGCTCAGTCCTTTGGCGACGGTCAGCCGTGGAGAATGGTCGGTCAACGCCACCCATTCGTGGCCGATCTCGCGCGCGGCGATGGCCATATCCGGGATTGGGGAGCCGCCGTCGGACCAATCGGAGTGGACGTGGCAGTCGCCCTTCAGCGCCGCCCGGATGGCCTTGCCGCGGGCGTCCTCCTCCTGGTCGAGGTTGCCCTCGAGCTTGCGGAGATAGGCCGGCACCTCGCCCGTCAGCGCCTCGCGGATGACCTGCTCGGTCTTCTCGCCCACCCCTGGCAGGCTGCGCAGCTTGCCCTTGGCGGCCAGATCGCGCAGCGCCGGCTCGTCGAAGCCGCGGATGGCGTTGGCCGCGCCGCGATAGGCCCGCACGCGGTACGTCTCCTCGCGGCCGCGCTCCAGCAGATAGGCGATGCGCTCCAGCGCCTCCACCGGGGTCATGAACCAGAGTTTGTCATGACGGGCGCTGTCGCTCGTAATGACAAAATGGGGCCATGGGCAAGCTCGATGGGCGCGTCGCCATCGTCACCGGCGGCGGCAACGGCATTGGCATCCACTACTGCAAAGGCATCGCCGCCGAGGGCTCGGCAGTCGTCGTGGCCGAGCTCGACGGCCAGGCCGCCGTGCGCGTGGCGGACGAGATCGTGGAGGACGGCGGCCGGGCGCTGGCCGTCCAGACCGACGTCTCCGACAGCGCCTCGGTGGCGAACATGGTCGAGCAGGCCATCAAGGAGTTCGGCAAGGTCGACCTGCTGGTCAACAACGCGGCCATCTTCGCCACCATCCCCATCTCCCGCGTGGGCATAGAAGAGCTGACGGAAGAGGAGTGGGACGCCGTCTACCGTGTGAACATGAAGGGCATGTTCCTGGTGACCAAGGCCGTGGTGCCCTACATGAAGAAGCAGCGCTACGGCAAGATCGTGAATATCGGCTCCAGCAGCATGCTGGAGGGCGCCGGCGGGCGCATCCACTACACATCGGCCAAAGCGGCTGTCGTCGGCTTCACCCGCGTGTTGGCCCACGAGCTGGGCGACTACAACATTTGCGTCAACACGCTGGCGCCCGGCTCGACCCTCAGCGAGGTGAACCCGACGCCGGAGATCATCGCCATGCGCGAGGCCGCTAGCAAGCGTCGCAGCATCAAACGGGTGCAGACGCCCGAGGACCTCGTGGGGCCGATGCTGTTCCTGCTGTCGCCAGACAGCGATTTCATGACCGGTCAGATGGTGCCCGTTGAGGGCGGAGGGTACTTCTACTAATGCCGCCGCTCAAGGTTGATGTCCACGCTCACCTGTACTCGCGCGAGTACCTGGCCGAGCTGGACCGCATCTTCGCCAACCCACAGACGCCGCGCGAGCGCGCCACGGCCGCCACCCTGCAGGGCAAGATCAAGAAGGACTCGGCCATGTGGAACGCCGAGGAGCGCCTGGAGTTCCTGGACAGCCTCGACGTGCAGTACCAGGTGCTCTCCCTCTCGGTCCCGCAGGCCTATGAGGGCAGCCGCGAGGACCGGCTGAAGCTGGCGCGCGTTAGCAACGACGATTTCGCCAACACCGTGGCCAAGCATCCCAAGCGCTTCCTCGGCTTCGCCAGCCTGCCGCTGCCGCACGTCGACGACTCCCTCAAAGAGCTGGATCGCTGCCTGGGCGAGCTGGGCATGGTGGGCGTCTGCCTTGGGACGAACGTCGACGCAAACTGGCTGGATGACCCAGCCCTGCGGCCAGTGTTCGACGAGCTGGACCGGCGCGAGGCCGTCATCTTCCTGCACCCGCTGACGGCGGCCTGCGTGCAGGGCGTGACCGACTTCAACATGAGCGCCGACCTGGCCTACGTCTACGACACCGCCGCGAGCGTCTATCGCATGCTGTTCAGCGGGATGTTCGACCAGTACCGCAAGCTCAAGCTGATCGTCCCGCACCTGGGCGGGATGCTTCCGGCGCTCATCGGCCGCTTTGGCAAGTCGTACCAGGTCCATCCGGCGTGCCAGAACATCCAGCGCGCTCCGTACGAGTACCTGAAGGAGTTCTACTACGACGTGGTCAGCTACTGGGTGCCCGCGCTGCACCTGGCGGCCACCTCCTTCGGGACCGACCACCTGCTGCTCGGCTCGGATTACCCGTTCGGGATTGGGGACCTCCGGGCGGCCATTACGAGCGTCCAGGAGGCATTCGGCGCCGAGGATCGGGCCAAGATCTTCGGAGAGAACGCCAAGAGGCTCTTTCCTCAGCTTACGGTGGCCTGAGCCTACGCTGGCGGGTGCCCCGCGCCCGCTCCGGGCGGCTCCGCACGCGGCTGACGCCGCGCTCCGGCTAAGAGGCGCCGCTTTGCGGACCGCCCTCCGCTTCTTACCCCACCCGGTTGCCGGTTGGTCGCGCCTAAGCTGCCGCTAGCTCGGGAAAAGCGAGGCCGGCTTTGGCTACTTGGCCGGGAAGAGTGCGGCCGATGATGGCTTCGATCCATTGGGAGGTCTCGACCAGCTCGTCGAGGCGGATCCCGGTGCGAATGCCCATGGCGTGGAGCATGTGGACCAGGTCCTCGGTGCAGATGTTGCCGGTGGCACGCGGCGCGAAGGGGCAGCCGCCCAGGCCGGCTATGGAGCTGTCGAAATGGGTCACGCCCTCGGCCATGGCGGCGACGACGTTGGCGAAGCCGCTGGCGCGCGTGTTGTGGAAGTGGCAGGCGATTTTGTCCGGCGGAATGGTCCGCTTGGCCAGCTGCAGCAGAGACGAGACGTGCGCTGGGTCGGCCATGCCGGTGGTATCGGCGAAGCTGACGTGCTCCATCCCGGCCTCCAGCGCCTGGTTGGCCAGATCGACCACCCGCACGGGATCGACGTGCCCTTCATAAGGGCAGCCCCAGGAGGTGCCGAAGCCGATGCCCACGGGCACCCCGTCGGCTTTGGCCCGTTTGGCGATGGCTTCGCACTCGCGCATGCCTTCTTCGACGCTACGGTTGACGTTCTTTTTCTGGAAGGTCTCGCTGGCCATCACGATCAGCTCGACCGCGTCCACCGTCGCCGCCACGGCCCGCTCGTAGCCGCGCTCGTTCGGCACCAGGCCAGTGAAGCGCGTCCCACGGGAGCGGTCCACGCGAGCAAACAGCTCCTCCGCGTCGGCCATCTGGGGCACCCACTTGGGGCTGACAAAGCTGCTGACCTCGATCTCCGGCACGCCGGCGGCAACCAGGCGATTGAGGAGCTCGAGCTTCTGCTCCGTCGAAACGGGCGCCGATTCGTTCTGCAGCCCGTCACGCGGGCCAACGTCGCAGACGGTGACGGCAGTCGGGAAGTTCATACCTTAGGAGTATCACCAGCGCCGATAATTCCTGCCGTGTGGCGCACCCGGGGGCATGATGCGGCCGTCGAGCTGCTGACCAGCAGCCTCGGCCAGGACCGCGTTTCCCACGCCTACCTGATCACTGGCCCGGAACGGACCGGCAAGGCTACCCTGGCACGAGAGCTGGCGATGGCCCTGAACTGCACGACCTGGCAGGGGGCGCCGCAGGGCGGCCTGTTTGGTCCGTCCGAGGCGCCGACCGCCGAGCCTGGGCCGTGCTATCAGTGCGCCTCGTGCCTCAAGACGCTGGCCGGCTCCCATCCGGACGTCTTCGCGGTCGAAGAGTGGACGACGGAGCGTGGAGCCATGACCGACCAGGTGCGCGCGATCCAGTACGGCTCGGGCCTGCTGCCGTTCGAGGGCCGGCGCAAGGTGTACCTGCTGCTCAACGCCGATGGCATGACTCCAGCAGCCCAGAACACGTTGCTGAAGACGCTCGAGGAGCCCGCGCCGACGGTCTGCCTGATCCTGACCGCGACCACCACCCGCGCCCTGCTGCCGACGGTGGTGTCACGCTGCCAGCAGCTGCAGCTGCGTCCTCCATCCATGGAGGCCATCACGTCGGCGCTGGTCGAGCTGCGCGAGATGGATCCCGAGGAGGCCGGCAGGCTGGCGGCCCTGGCTGCCGGCCGGATCGGCTGGGCGCTGGCCGCCGCCGAAGGCCCGGAGCTGCTGGAACGCCGCCAGGCGGCGCTCGATGCCCTCGCGGAGGCTCTGCGGGGGCGCACCGTCCGGCGCTTCCGGATCGCAGAGAGCCTGGCAGGATCGAACGCTGAGGGTGTCGATGACGTTCTGGAGCTGTGGCTGAGCTGGCTCCGTGACGTGCTTCTGGCGCACGAAGGGCTGCCGGAGCGGATCGTGAATCGCGATCAACTCGGGACCATCCAGGCTGTGGCCGCGGAGCTCTCCACGCGCGACCTGCAGCAGGCGATCCGCTCGGTCCAGACAGCTCGCTCTCAGGTGGCGGGCGCCATCAACACCCGCATGGCCCTGGAGGTGTTGATGCTGCGGATGCCGGCTCTCCGTGCGGCTTAGCGGCAAAGCCATCCTTCTCGCGGTCGCCGTTTTCCTAGCGGTCGCCGGCCAGTTCTTTCTCGCGGCCCCGATCCTGGAGAACCCCGATGGGTACGGGCACTACCTGTACGTGCGCACGCTGGCGCGCACCGGCCATTTCCCCGCACTCGATGCGCTGGGCGACGCCGCGGGCGGCGAGGCGGGCCAGGCGCCGCTCTATTACCTGCTCGCGGCTGCCGTCCTGAAGCCGTTCCCGGACACCGACCTGGACCAGGTGGCCATCCCCAACCCACACGGCCCAAGACGGGCCGGCGACAACCCCAACGTGCTGTTCCACCGGCCGTTCAGCGGCTGGCCGCATGGAGCCGAGCTGGCGGTGCGTGTGGTGGAGGCGTTGTCGGTGCTGTGCAGCGCGATCACGGTGGTCTGCACGGTCCTGCTGGCGCGCCTCGCCTTTCCCAAACGGCCGCTGCTGTGGGCTGCGAGCGGGATCGCGCTGGCGGGCAATGCCGCCTTCGCCTACCTCTCGACAGGCGTCACTAACGATGTGCTGGTCACGGCGCTCTCGTCGGCGGCCGTGCTGGCGATAGCGCACTGGCTCGTGCGCAAGCCGCCGTGGGGCGCCTGGGCCTCCGCGGCGCTCATCGCTTTCGCCGTGCTAGCCAAGTTCAACGCCATCGTGCTGCTGGTGCCGTTCGGGTGCGTTCTCTCGATGGTTGAGCGGACCGCGCTCCGCAGGTTGACCGGACTGGGCCAGGCACTGGCCGCGCTGCTGCTCGTGGATGGCTGGTGGTGGGCCCGCAACGCCGTGCTGTACGGCGATCCGACAGGCATGATCGCTATCAACCGCCAGTTCTTCGGCAGCGGTTATCAGCCGCTCAGCGGCTCGCTCGCCGACAAGCTGCATTCGGTCCAGCTGTTCTCGCTGTTCCGCAGCTTCTTCGCCATGTTCGGCCGCTACGTGCTCGCGGCCGATTGGGCGTACGCCTGGGAGGCTTCGCTGACCGCGGTGGGCCTGATCGCGGGCGTGGTGCTGATGCTTCGCGTGCGCAGAAACCTGGCCTTGCTGCTGACTGGTTGGATTGCCCTGACCATTCTCGAGACGCTGGCGTACGGCGCGATAAGTGTGAACGGCGGCCGGTTCATCTACCCGGCCATCGCGCCCATGGCCGTGCTGGTGGTCGCCGGCTGGGCCTGGCTTCTGCGCGTTCTCGGCGCGTCGCTCCGGTCCGCGGCTGAGGCAGGGCCGAACTATCTCCCTTGGGCGGGCTCGGTGCTGCTGGCGGCCGGCGTTGCCGTCTCGTCGGCCTGCTCCTGGCTGGTGGTCAAGCCGGCTTACGCCTACCCGCCGGTCTTGAAGGATCTGCCGGCCAGCGCTCGAGCGCTCCAGGCGAGGTTCGACGGCAGCGTCGAGCTAGCCGGCGTGGACGGCCCCGCGGAGCAGGAGGTCCGGCCCGGCGCGCCCCTCGACCTGACCTTGTACTGGCGGTTGCGCGCGCCCGAAGCCCGCCCGCTGAGCGAGTTCGTCCATGTGCAATCGAACGACCCGGCCTACGATCCGCATACCGGGTATGAAGGCGCGCCAGGGGCAGGGGCCTACCCGCCGAACTTCTGGCAGCCCGGCGAGATTGTCGTCGACCATCACAGTCTGACGCTTGCGCCCGACACCCGCTCCGACCGCCGGAATGCCGTCCTGCTGACCGTCAGAGCCGGTATGTACTACCTCCCGCCCCTGATCAAGGCGGCGATCACTCCCGTGTCCGCTGATCCGCCTCTCGCCGCCGCCGGCGGGCTGCCCGTGGCCGTCTGGAAGCTGCCGAGGGCCGCGTCTCCCACCGCAGCGGCGCCTCTGGCGAGCTGGGATCGTGAGCTCCAGCTCATGCAGGCGAGCGCCCGAGCCGAAGGCCCGGTCCTCACGGCCAGTCTCGCGTGGCGGACGCCAGCGCGCCCCGCTCACGACTACACCGTCTTCCTCCAGCTTTTGGACCGCGATGGCAAGGTGGTGGCGCAGCACGATTCGCAACCGCTCGAGGGCCGCTATCCGACGACGGCCTGGTCGGCCGGCGAGCAGGTCTTCGACGATATCCGCCTGAACCTGTCGCGCTCGGTGCAAGTTGGCGACTCGCTCATCGCAGGCGTCTATGTCCTGCCAAGCAGCGCGCCCATCCCCGACCAGGCCGGCGAGCCGTACGTCCGGATTCCCTTAGGGGACGTGAACGGCGCCTAAATCGAGCTCGTCCTGGCCATTCACCCGCGGCAGGCGCTGGCCGGTATCTGCGCGATACCAGCCGACGGACAGCCGGTAGTCGCCCGGCGGCACGGATGGCACCACATGGGTGTCTGAAATGCGGTCGCCGGTCTCCCATAGGTGCGTGGGGTACAGGTTCGACTGGGGCGGACTGTCGGCCTGGGCCACGACCTTGCCGCTGCTATCGGATAAATGGACGAACAGCGTGTAATCGCGCGAGACATCGCCGGTCGCGCGCCAGTCGAAGGTGATCGCCAGCCCACCAGTCGATGGCGCCTGCCGCCAGCCCTCCAGGCTGATCGGCTCGCTCCAGGCGGCGATGGACTGGGTCATGGCAGCCGCGCTGCGCGGCCGGACCTTGACGGCGCCGAAGATGGCGGACTTCCCGCCATTGGGCAGCGTCAGGAACTCGGTGCCGTCCTCGTGAACGTGGTACAGGCCAACCTCGATCCGGTACAGGCCCGGCGGGGCATCGTCCGGCAGGTGTAGGAGGAAGTCGTCCCGGATGGTTTGGCCGGGCACCCAGCTGCTGGTGGCCTGCAGCGTCGCATTCGGCTGGTTGTCGTGTGTGGTCCAGGCTTTGCCGCTGACGTCGATCAGGTGCACGAAGGTCACGTAGTTCTGGTCGATGCCTTGCAGGCTCTTCCAAAGCAGGTTCACGCGCAGGAAGTCGCCTGGGTACAGCGCGGCGTCGGCCGTGGTGCCGAGATCGTCTGGTACCAGCCCCGGCTCCGGCTTGATCCGGTGGACCGCGTACCCGCTGAGTTGCGCGGAACCCTGGAAGACGGCATCCAGGGGACGGTATGTCTCCGCCTCCGGAACTGTGATCTCGCCCAGATCTGCCGAGGAGCCGTTTGCCTCAAGAGCGAGGTCATACCTCCCGGCGGCCACCCCCAGCGGCGCAGTCAGGGTGTAGTGCCGCTGCAACAGCTCGTTGGCGGCGACGTAGTCATAGCGGAGCGTCGCTGCCTGGCTCGAAGGGACGCGCCGCACCTCCCGGCCGGAGCCATCCCGCAGTACGAAGTCGAAGCTGGGCTCCTCCGCCTTGCCCAGCAGCCATACCAGGTCGCCCTGGATCCCGCGCTGCGTCACCGCGGGCACGCTCGCGCCGACGAGCCTTGCCGAGGCGTTGCCCGGCGCAGGGCCTGATCCGGCGGCAGGAGTCCAGCTGAGTGGGCGCAGCGGCGCGTGGCTGATGGGCGGGCGGAGGACGAGCACAGTCACCGCGCCTGCTAGGACCACGAGGCCGGCCAGACTCCAACGGCGCTTCCGCAAGCACCAGGCCGCCGTGCCGAGCAGGGCGAAGCCGGAGATGACGCCCGCGATGCCCTCAAGCGGGGTGCCCGAGTAGGAGACTTCCAGCCGGTGCGAGCCCTCCGGGACCTGCACGTCGACGAAGCCGGCGGGCGTGGCCGGCCGGAGCGGCCAGGAACGGCCGTCCAGCTGCGCTGTCCAGCCCGGGAAGTAGAGGCTCTGAAGGCGCAGCTCGGTGGGCTGGGACGCGGACAGCTGGAGCTGGAGGGCGGTGGCCTGGAGCCCGATACCCTGCACGGAGAGAGGCGGCAGGCTGCTCGTGTCCGGCGGCAGGCGCTTGCCCTGGGATGCCTTCACGAGGTCCTGCGAGGACGTTTGCGGTTGGTACTCGCTCTCAATGGCCACGCCGTCGAGCGCGCTGCCGTACTCCTGCGTCTCCAGGGAGCGTGCGTCCAGCGGCGGGGCCGTGGCGAAGCGGTTGTCCGGCACCTGCGCGAGCGTCGTCCAGCCCACCACCGCCGCGAGGACGGCCAGCGGAAGCCATGTCCATTGCCGCCAGCTGCTGAGAGCCGCCAGTCCAGCGGCCATCAGAAAGCCGACCACCATCAGCAGCCGCCAGGGGAACTGGATGTAGCCCAGCAGTGGCAGGTTCGTCCACAGTGGCACCGACCAGCGGGTGAGGCCGAATACTGTCAGCAGGATCAGCCCGATGAGGCCAAGCAGCGGCAGCCGCTCGCGGGTCTTCCAGGCGCGCCAGCCCAGCAGCGCCAGCACCACGGCCAGAATGCCCGCCTCGAGAGCCGTCATCTTGTAGGTCTGGGAGCCGTAGGGCGCGAACAGCAGCGGGTCGATCAGCTCCGGCAGCCAGTAGGTGTGGTTGGGCAGCCAGTCGCCGGCCAGGGCCTTCACGTGCGTCAGCGGCGCCTCGACCACTGCCGGCAGCCAGTAGCCGGTGGACAGCAGCAGGCCCAGCCCGCTGGATGCGCAAGCCGCGAGAACAGCGGGCCGCTTGCGACGAGAGTGCAGCAGGCTCAACGCCAGTGACAGGGGCAGAATGAACACCGCCAGGATGTTGTGGCTGCCGACCTCCAAGGCGCCCAGCAGCCCCGCCAGCCCGATCCACACCGGGCGCGCCTCGCGTGTGGCCCGCAGCTGCGCCCAGGCGAGCCACGGCAGCCAGGCCATGGCCCACAACTCCGGCATGCCGCCGCGCGTGTAAGCGTCCTGGACGTGGTAGGGAAAGTAGACATAAAAAGCCGCGAGGGCGACCGATGCCAGGCGGCCCGCGCACAGCTCGCGGGTTAGCAGGTACATGCCCCAACCGGAGACCACGAAGCTGACGGCCATCGAGATCTGGATGGCCAGCGCGACGCTGCCGTTCCCGATGGTGAACAGCTCCGTCAGCAGGTAGCCGAACGGCGGGAAGAAGTTGAAGATGGGGTAGCCGTGGCTCAAGCCGAAGTCGGGGAACCAGCGCGGGTAGAAGACGCCGTGGCGGACAAGCGAGTCCACCTCGATCATCCGGGTCAGGTGGTAGATGCCGTCGTAGGTGGATAGGTAGCCCGGCCAGAACAGCCAGTGGATGGCCGGCCACGTCAGCACGGCCACCACGGCCGCCGGCCAGAAACGAACGAACGCCTGCGCTTTGACCCTCAGATTGTGTCCTACGCGGACGGCGACCCGTCGCGGGCGTCCAGTGGGTAGACTGGCTCCATGAATGACGAGCTGAAGCAGCTTGCCTCTGAGGCCATCGAGCGCCATCGAGCCGAGCTGGTGGAGCTGAGCCATCGCATCCACCGACAGCCCGAGCTCCGCTTCGAAGAGCATCAGTCGGTCGCTTCGCTCGTCGACCAGTGCCGTAAGCTCGGCTGGCAGGCTGAGAAGGGCATCTGCGATCTGCCTACGGCCTGGCGAGCCGATCTGCCCAGCGCCAACGGCGGCCCCACCGTGGCGTTCGTCTCCGAGTACGACGCCCTGCCCGAGATCGGCCACGCCTGCGGCCACAACCTCATGGCCATTGCGCCCATCGCCGCGGCTATCGCGCTGCAGGCCGTGCTCGATAGCGTGCCTGGCCGCGTGGTCGTGCTCGGCACGCCGGCGGAGGAGGGTGGCGGAGGCAAGCAGCTGATGATCGACAAGGATGGTCTGCGCGGAATCGACGCGGCGCTGCTGGTGCATCCCAGCGCCCACGCGACGGTCAAGACCCAGGCCCTCGCCTGCGAACACTACGACGTGGACTTCTACGGCAAGGCGTCGCACGCTGCCGGCTCGCCGGAGAAGGGCATCAACGCGCTGAACGCGATGATCCTCAGCTTCAACCACATCGATGCGCTGCGCCAGCACATCCACTCCAGCGCGCGCATCCACGGCATCATCACCCACGGCGGCGACGCGCCGAACATCGTGCCCGAGCACACCAGCGCGGAGTTCATCATCCGCGCCACCGAGAATCGCTACCTGGACGAGCTGATCCAGAAGGTGCGCAGCTGCTTCGAGGGGGCGGCGCTGGCCACCGGCTGCACCTGGGAGTGGCGGCAGAAGTCGCCGCGCTACGAGACGATCAACAGCAACCCCACGCTCTCGAACCTCTATTTCGAGGCGATGCAGCAGCAGAACGTGGATTGCCCCATGGAGTCGAACCAGGGCTTCGGCTCGACCGACATGGGCAACATCAGCTGGCGCGTGCCCGCCATTCAGCCGATGTTCAAGATCGCCGACCACATCCCCAACCACACGCGCGAGTTCACCGAGGCGGCCATTACGGACCGCGCCTTTCAGGCGACGTTCGAAGCGGCCAAGGCTATGGCCTTCACCGCCATCGACTTGCTGGCGCAGCCCCAGCTGCTGGAT
>Ga0070738_10004076_pt1 | contig 18114 bp, 10 predicted proteins | sample Coa_R2_2_FD_66446 | JGI IMG/M metagenome (GOLD analysis project Ga0070738, IMG submission 66446) | Surface soil microbial communities from Centralia Pennsylvania, which are recovering from an underground coalmine fire - Coalmine... | ecosystem: Environmental > Terrestrial > Soil > Unclassified ...
ATAGCGCTGCTCAGAACTGTGGTTGAAGCTGCTGTAGGTCTGCCAAAGCTGAAAAAAGATTGAGTAGCCAAACCAGATGACAACAGCTCCAATCCATCCTTGAACGCCACCTAGAAAGGCATACAGTAATGCGCTGCTGTAAAAGAAAGTGCAGACAGCGGCGGTCACCAGATAAATGCTAAACACTTCAGCGATCGATACCTGTGCCCCGATCGCGGCCAACAGATGCAGTGGCACTGTTAAGGCTGCGGCCAGGTAGGGAATTGCTGGCACTCCCAGCACTTTGCCTAAAAGAATGTTGTGGCTGGTTTGCGGACTGAGACGAATAAAATTCAGCGTTCCGCGTCGTTCTTCCTTGCCGAGATCGCTAATGAGCATGTACACGCCTGCAATCAGCAACACAAACGGCAGCGTCCAGCTTAATGCCTGGAATATATCAAACCACCAGTGCTGCCAGTCTAGAAGTGGATGCCCCAGTGCATCGTACAGGCATTCGAAGTAGCCATAGCTCCCCTTCCCTGTACAGTAAGCGCTATGGCTGGGATACAGGTATGGCTTATCGGTTGATCGCGGCGGTGGAATCAGGTTCCAAAAATACATCAGCACCAAGAGCTGTGCTGTCAGCGTGGCAGTGATTGTCAGAATTAGGTTGCGCCGTTTGAGGCGGCCTTTTAATTCACGAAAGATTTGCGGATTCCAGTCGCTAAATCGATCGAGCCAGTTGAGCGTCATAGCGGTTAGTACTCCAGGCTAGAAGGCAGTGAGAATGGGTGAGCTTGAACACAGACGATGACTGAAGCAATAGTGGGCAAGGTTTAAATTCAAAAATGGTGCGGTGAAATTGTTCGCAGCGTGCCCAAAGAAAGTCTGGACAATGAACAACTACGATGTTTGCTGATGTCCCATTTTGAGAAAGATGGTTTCCAGGTCTTCTTGCGTGCGGTGAAATTCGGTCAATGGAATCCCAGCGGCAATGAGCGATCGCAGTAGTGCTGCCGACTCCTGCACCCCACCCGAAAAATGGACGCGAATACTCCGTTCTGGTAAAACCTCTAGCCCTTCTACCTGCGGGCAGTGATTCAATTCCGAACGCAGCGCATCCAGCTCGCCCAGGGTAGAAATCACAATCTGCTGACGGCTTAAGCGCTGGTAAAGGTTTTGTAGGGAGGCGCTTTCTACCAGATAGCCCAGCTCCATAATGCCAACCGAGGTACAGAGTTCTTCTAAATCACTCAACACGTGAGACGAAATGAGAATCGTCATCCCCAGGTCTTGCAGCACTTTGATGATTTCGCGAAACTGGACGCGGGCGATCGGATCCAGACCGGACACAGGTTCATCCAGCAAGAGCAGCAGCGGGTCGTGAATAATGGTGCGTGCCAGACTGAGACGCTGCTTCATCCCCCGCGAGAGTGTTGCAATTAAGCTGGTGCGTTTGTGGGTGAGTTGCACCAACTCCAACACATCTTTCAACCGACGGCTGCGATGGGGGTCCTTCAGTTGGTACAGCCGCGCGAAATAATCGAGGTAGTCCCAAACGGTCAGGTCATCGTACAGCGGAAAGTCATCGGGCAGGTAGCCAAGCTGTCGCTTGAGGTGGGCATTGTCGCGATCGCGCTGTAGCGGCTCACCATTCAGATGAATTTCGCCGATCGTGGGCTCTTCTGCTGTCGCCAGCATACGAATCAGCGTTGTTTTACCGGCACCATTCGGGCCAATTAACCCATATACCTCACCGACCTGTACCTGTAAGTCAACATCGTTGACAGCAATCTGGCGTTCAAACTGCTTGGTCAATCCACGGGTGGAGATAGCAAGTGCTTGTGGCATAGAAAGGGATGAATGAAGGGTAGGGAGGCGATTTGAGCAATGCGTTGTGGGTGGTAGACCGCAACCCGTGAAAGGGCAATGGATTTACCGTGACATGCACCAGCGATCCGAAATCCGTGGGTAGAGTCCGCTGTTGTCGGGGCGAACGGCCGTTCGGCTGCATATAAGCGGTTGACGATCGCCATCCGTGACGGGTGGCTGCTTTGGATGAAATGCTGGGCAGCGCATTAACCACGGCAACCGAGCCACCAGGGAGGCTGGCCAGCGCTTGAGTGCTAAATGCCAGATCCTCAGAAAGTTACCCGCTAGCCTAGCCCCTCTCTACACGAATTGGCAGGAGGATTTCGGAAATTGAAACCAAAAGTCAAATTTAACTTTTCGATGCCTTTTGCAGGCGATCGCTTAAAACGATGCACCCACCCGCACCCAGCAAGACCGTCGCCGCCAGCAGTCCAGCAGTAGTCGTTATCAGGGCGCTAAGCGGACTGGCTACCAGCCCAAACAGACTCGATGCGAGTGCTGTCCCCGCAAAATAAAGCCCTGTTCCCAATCCAGCTTGAGCGTTGGGGACTAAAGATAGGGCAAGCGGCACTGTTCCATTAACCACCAGACTAAAGGCTGCGCCAAGAATCAGCGTGATCGCGATCGCGGCACCCGGCAGCCCCACCATCAGGCACAGCAGACCGGCCATGGCACCGAGGCCCCCAATCATACTGCGACGGTTGCCAAAGCGCACGGCCAGTTGTCCAGCTGGTACAACCGTCAACACATGGGCAATCGCAAACATGCTGGCTAGCAGGTCAGCATTGAACGCTGGGGCAAATGAACTCAATGCCCGCCGCATCAGAATGGTGCCAAGTCCAATGCCCATGCCGGTGCCTAAAATTAATCCCAATATTGGCAGGTTGGGTCGTTGAGACGCACCAGAGACAATCTGGTCTGGCAGCTGCAGTCTGGGGTTGAGGTAACGCAGCAGTGCGGTCGCGCCTAAGAGGGCAAATGATCCGATGGCAAACGCGATCGCGGGGCCTAAATTCAGCACAAATTGGCTGGCAAAACTGCCAATAGCGCCTACCAATGCTCCAGTTAACGTCAACAGGCTTGCAGCTTGAGGCAATTGACTGGCAATCGTATAGTTCCCTAGCATTGCCAGAGTTGGGCTGCGAAAAAGACTCATCGCGATCGCCCAGCCCACAATGACCACCGGCACGATCCAGCGCGACAGTGCGGTTGTGCCGCCAAACGTGACTGTGGCAGGAATGCCAATAAACAGCCCCGATGCCAATACGGTTCCCAGCGCAATGAGGGGAAACTGCTGACTCATCCATTGCCGCATGCGATCGGACACGCTCCCCATCAAAGGCTCCAGTATGACCGCCAGCAGACCCTCAATGACGAGCAAGCCAACAGCTACTCCGGCTGGGATCCCGCACTGATTCAAAAGCTTCGGTAGATAAAGGTTGTAAATTAGCCAGGTTAAGGCGATCGCGCCTTGCACCACGGCCAACCCAATCACCTGTGGCCATAAAATAGTTGGCTGAGACCAATGTGGTTCTATCTTCACGCGATTTCTATTGAGTGATCAGTCAACAAGCCTGGCCGGAGTGGGTAAACCGTTTGCCATCGCGATCGCAAGCCCTATGACCAACTCCTTAGCGACCCAACTGTTAACGTTAAACTTCGCTGGTTATCGGGCAATCTAACCTGTGACCGTTGCGATCGACCACGGTGACCGATCGACTCAATCATTAACCATCATGCAGAAAAAATGCCAAATCAGCAGATGGACAGTGCTAAAGCACAAAATTCTTAAAGCAAGAAGAGTCCTCTTCACAGCGTCAGGCGTCGCGGGATGCGTAATTGGTCTTCGCCTTGTCGGCTTTTGGCAACCCTCAGAATTGAACGCCTTTGATGCACTCTTCAGCCTGCGTCCATTAGAGCCTAAAGATGAACGGGTCGTTATCGTCAGCATTGACGAAGCGGATCTCCGCCGTGTGGGTCGCTGGCCAATTCCTGACCGGGTGATGGTGCAGCTACTAAACAAGCTCCAGTCCTATCAGCCGCGCGTGATGGGTTTAGATATTTATCGGGATCTGCCGGTGGATCCTGGTCATGCCGAATTGATTCAAACCTACCGTACATTGCCCAATCTCGTTGGGATTGAGCAGATTAAAGATAAAGCGAACGTCGGTATTCCTGCACCCGCGATCCTCGCACTCCGTGATCAGGTTGGCTTTAACAACCTTGTTTTTGATGTCGATGGAAAAGTCCGTCGGGGACTTCTTTATTGGAATGTGGATGGGGTTGCCCATCAGAGCTTTGCCCTCACGCTCGCTCTGGCCTACCTCGCGCGTGAAGGGGTTACGCCACAAGCGGCTACCACCGATCCGCAGTATCTGCAGCTTGGCCGCGCTGTCTTTCGCCGCTTTGAACCCGATGATGGGGCCTATAGCCATACTGACAATGGGGGCTATCAATTTCTTGCCAATCTCCGTGGCCCGACGGGGACCTTCGCCACCATATCAATGACAGATGTGCTGGCAGGACGGGTATCGCCCGAAATGCTGCGCGATCGCATTGTAATCATCGGTTCTACCGCCGTTAGCCTCAAAGACTTTTTCTACACCGCGTACAGCAGTGGTCTTCTGGGTTCAACGCCTCAGCCCGTGGCAGGTGTTGAACTTCAGGCCAATTTTGTGAGCCAGATCGTCAACGCCGCCCTCCAGGGGCGAACTGCTATTAAGGTTTGGGAAAAAACCCAGGAATACCTCTGGATATTGATCTGGGCCTGGATCGGGACTCGGCTCAGTTGGATGCTCAGCTCGCCCCGTAAATCAGCTCTCGCCATTTTCCTGGCCGGTGCTGGCCTCGCAGGAATTTGCTACCTGTTTTTTTTGGGGGGGTGGTGGATCCCGTTCGTGCCCCCACTGGTGAGTCTGGTTGGCTCGTCGATCGTCATCATTGCCCATATCGCACATTTGCAAGATGAGCTGAAGCGATCGAAAGAATTTCTCAGCAAGATTATCAATGCAATTCCCGATCCAGTTTTTGTCAAGGACAGGCAGCACCGCTGGATTGTGCTGAACCAGGCGTATGCCTCCCTGCTGGGGCGTCCCCTGGAGGACCTGCTCGAAAAATCAGACGATGATGTATTCCCGCCGCACGAAGCCGATCGGTTGCGACAGCAAGATCAACAGGTTTTTGACACCGAGCAACCCCAGGAGAACGAAAACGATTTCACTAATCAGCAGGGGGTGACTTACTACATTTCGACGAAGCGATCGCTCCATAAAGATGCGGCTGGCAACCTGTTTCTTGTTGGTGTGATTCGCGACATTACCGAGCGCAAACGCATGGAGGAGGAGTTGAAACGGACTGCCGCGGAGCTGGTTCGTTCTAACGCCGAACTCGAGCAATCGGCACACCAACTGCGACACCTGGCCAATCACGATGTGCTTACCAGTTTGCCTAACCGCAAGCTATTCTATGAGCGCCTCAGCCAGTCGATCGAGTGGGCGAATGAAAATGGTCAGCTGGTGGGGCTGATGTTTTTTGACCTGGATGGATTCAAGCTCATCAACGATACACATGGGCATGATGTTGGCGATTTACTGCTGAAGGCCGTCGCTAAACGTTTGACGGGCTGCTTGCGCGGGAGCGATACCGTTTCCCGATTGGGGGGGGATGAGTTCACCGTGATCTTGCCGGCTATCCCAAACATCCAGGATGCCGCTCGTGTAGCAGAGAAAATCCTCGCAACGTTAGCCAAACCATTCATGATCGAAGGCCACATGATTTGGGTTACCGCCAGCATTGGCGTTGGGCTGTATCCGCAAGACGGCACGACAGCAGATGTCCTGATTAAAAACTCAGACAGTGCCATGTACTGTGCGAAGGAGTTGGGCAAGAACCGCTACCAGTTTGCTTCAACCCTGACGATCAAGAATGACCGTCGATCGCACGAGTCTGAATAGGGGCTTTCCATCGACCCAACTCCAGGGCGTTTTCAAAATTTCACACTCCGTAACCATTGCTACGCAGGCCGCATTGAATTTGACTTACGCTACTAATATCAATGTTTTGTGAAGCGACAGAAAATTCCGAAATCTCCGAAATCCTACGTAGAAAGGGTGTCACGATGTAACTAAACCGCAACTTCATAGAGAGCAGTGATGTTAACCATTTTTACAAAACGTGAAGTAGATTGGAATCGGCATACTTCCATATCTCAATGAGGGGGCGATAAGGAATGGTGGATGTGACTGAAAAGCAATCCTCACACCGGGTTGTGATTATTGGTGGCGGATTTGGGGGGCTGTACGCGGCCAAGGCGCTCAAACGCGCTGCGGCAGATGTAACGTTGATCGACAAGCGAAACTTTCATCTGTTCCAGCCGCTGCTCTACCAGGTGGCAACGGGAACACTTTCTCCAGCTGATATCTCTTCGCCGCTGCGTGCCATTCTCAGCGGTAACAAAAATACGCAGGTGTTGATGGATGAGGTCGTCGATCTGGATCCAGAACAGCAGAAAGTCATCCTTAAGGGTAAGGAACTGAGTTACGATACGCTGATTGTGGCGACGGGTGTAAGTCATCACTACTTTGGCAATGATCAATGGAAGACGACAGCGCCGGGATTAAAGACGGTTGAAGATGCATTGGAAATGCGTCGCCGGATCTTTATGGCGTTTGAGGCGGCTGAAAAAGAGCCTGATCCAGAAAAGCGGCGTGCCTGGTTAACGTTCGTGGTTGTTGGTGGTGGCCCAACGGGCGTAGAGCTAGCGGGCGCGATCGCTGAACTCGCCTTTAATACACTCAAGAGCGATTTTCGTAATATCGACACGACCGAAGCGCAGGTGCTCCTCCTGGAAGGACTGGATCGGGTCTTGCCGCCCTACGATCCATCCCTTTCGGCGAAGGCAGAAGTCGCACTTACCAGGCTTGGCGTTACGGTTGAAACGAAGGTTCTCGTCACGAACATTCAGGATAATGTGGTCACCGTCAAGCGGAATGGTCAGGAAGAGTACATTCCTTCTCGAACCGTTCTCTGGGCTGCGGGTGTCAAAGCGTCAGCGATGGGACAAGTATTGGCTGACCGGGCTGGTGCAACGCTCGATCGAGCAGGCCGGGTGATGGTTGAGCCAGATCTGAGCATTGCGGGGCACTCCAACATCTTCGTGATTGGTGACCTGGCCAACTTCCCCCACCAGGGCGAAAGACCGCTCCCGGGTGTGGCTCCAGTTGCGATGCAGGAAGGGGAATACGTTGCGGATCTGATTAAACAGCGACTGCAAGGAAATACCGTGGCACCCTTTGTCTACAGAGATATTGGTAGCCTGGCGGTTATTGGCCAGAATGAGGCTGTGGTTGATCTTGGGTTTGTGAAATTTGATGGCCCGCTCGCCTGGTTTGTCTGGATCTTTGCTCACATCTATTACCTGATTGAGTTTGATAACAAGCTGATTGTGCTGTTGCAATGGGGGTGGAACTACTTCACCCGCAATCGTGGGGCACGGATCATTACGGGCGACGAAGGGCGGATGCCCATCGATGTGGATAAAAACGGTGGATTTGCCATACCCGTCGATCGCCGATCGCCCGTTGAAGTGTAGCGCTGGCCCTCTGATTTAGATTTGGTTTGTACAGTAGTGCGCCATTGGAGCAGCGTTTGCTGATTTCCCAGTGGCGCATTTTATTTAGCCAGCGTTGGGCGTCGCGTTTAATCACCCAGGCGACGCGGGACAAGTGCTATATGCGTCGCGAACGATCACTGCAACCAAAACATCCTCTAAACACTCAATCGGAAGACGGCTGCGCTGTGCCGGTTGCCGCGCGGGTCAGCATTCCCGCTCGCACCTTACTCCGCTTGGAGCCTAAAATATCAACGTAATAGCGCTCCGGTGAGGCTGCCACCTGGATGCGCTTTTGTTCGCAGATCCAGGAAAGATACTTCAGTGCTGCCTGGCGACGGTCTTGTAGCGGTAACTGCCGGGCCTGATTCAGCCGATCCTGAAACTCATTGGATGGGGCTTTCAGATCAAATTCCTCCGGACTCTGGGTAATGATTGAGTCCAGTAAGCCCTGGAAGCCCAAAAACGCCAGGCGGTAAATCAGCAACTTGCTGAAATGCCCGTAAAAGTAGCCACCGTGGACATCTACGCCAACGGCAGGATTTTTAGAAAAGTCAACGTAGGCTTTCAAGAGCTTAACGTAGCTCCAAAACTTGAGTGGCGATCGCTGCCCATTGCAAATCAAGACATTCATCTCTTGATTGTCGCGCTTGTAATAGGTCGTCAGGTCGCGGTACTCAGTGCAGTCAAAATAGGTAAATAAGTCTGCAATGGACTCCGGATCCGGTTTGGCAGTCGCCAGCGATTCGTTGTCTTCCTGTCCCTCTTGCTTGCGATGAGCCGCTACGCGCAGGCTCCGGTCTTCTCGCTCTAACGTTTGCACACCGATATATTGCAACAGGTGGTCTACTTTACCGCTGGCCAACTGCTCTAAATTGACAATGCCGTAAACGTTTTGGTCGGGTAAATTGACGGAAACATTCCCCAGCCGGAAACCCTGCGATCGCGTGCTGGCTGGAAACGAAAAATAATTGGCGGCTGTAGACGCCAACCGCAATGCCAGATCGCCTTCATTGCTGAAAAGATAGGCCTCTTCAAACCGCCGCAAGGATGAGCGCAAAAAGTTTGTGCGTCCCGAAATAATGGTCTTGAGCGGAATGTCTGGCGATACCAGTACCAGTCGTCCCAGACAGAAGACGCGACCAATCACAGACGCCGGTAATTTTTCTAGGCTGGTGCGATCGCCGATCGCTTTAGGGTCAAAGGCATCGGAGAGGATACGAATCACCTGGGTGGTCACAAAGCCCCCCATGCTGTGACCGATAAATGTTAATCGGATACGGGTCTTTTCCTGGTTCCAGTAACTAGCCGCCTCGTCAAACTCCTGCGTCGTATAGCTGGGCTTTGGGGCAGCCACAAAGCTGGCGTAGATCTTGAAGAAAATCGCATCATCGAGCTGAGCCAGCGTTCCTTGCTTGAGCTGGGGAAGTAATGCGCCAAACGTATCGTCCTGACGGTTTGCCAACAGGTCTGACTGGTTTTCAATGACTTCCCAGGTTTTTCGAACGGCTTTGTCGAGGATCGCAGGCGCTATCTCTATGCCCTGGCCTGCCGTTTGTTTGACCGCTTCAAATAACGGATCGTTAATCTTGCGCTTGACTAAGCCCAGATCGAGCTGGCGAATAAATTCAACGAGGTCAGGCACACCGAAGTTCGTCGCGCGATACGAGTCTCTAAAATAAACAATGATGCGGAGTATAAATAAGCTACCCACGATCGCCGCCAGCGCGACACCAGCAATGGTCAAAATGGCGTTCAAGGCATCGGCGATCGCGGATGGCAGCAGAATGAGCAGCACCAGACCAATCAGCCCCAGGATCAGCCCACTGCGGAACAGCAGCTTGAGAATAATGGGCAGCGCGGTGGCCGCTGTGTATAAATCCGACGGGACACTTTCGGACGGCCAACGGTATCCTAAATAGACAAAGCTATTCGACTTTTCAAAAATTGCTGGATCAGATTGATTGAGGAAATAGGAGACGTTTTTCCAATCCTTGTAGATATAGTCTACAATCCCAACCCGTTTCCCTTTTTGAACATTAACGTAGTCATAGTTCTGCCCGCCTGGTTTTCCGTCATCCAAAACAGCCGATTGAACACCCGTGTTGTATCCATGAATTTGAATCACAAGCCCGGTGTAGCTTGTGTTTGCCTGGCTGTTTTGATAAAGCGCCTCAATCACATCACCCATCGTGGGCAGTGTTTCATCCGTTAATTGTTCATCGTCTTCAATATTAATTGGTGCCGTACTGCGGATAAAAAAGCTGGGGACTTTTTGGGGCTGATTGTTAATAATCTGGCCCTTCCAAAAATCATCGACTAAAACATCCATGTTGCTACCCTTAGTTCATAACGGCGAAGCCTGTAGCGCTTGGGAAAGCCCATCGCTACTGCCTGGATTGGGCGCTCTAAACCTGCGATGGCTGTCCTCAGCCTTTGTTAAGAAGGGGCCTTGCATAACGTTTCCCTGCTGGGAACGCCCTTCCACAACCTGAATTCGATCGCCAATACCATGCAGGATGGGAGCTTCAAAGAGACACCCTGGATTTTAGCCGCTAATGGCTGAATCCTCTTCCTGGATCACACCAATTTAAGCAGTCGTTGATTGATCTTCATTAAGTCATACGCTACTGTGAACTGGTTTATGGGACTTACGAGGTGAGGACGATGGAGGTCATCCCAGCGATCGATCTGTTGGAGGGTCGCTGTGTGCGGCTGTATCAAGGCGATTACGAGCAGGCGCAGACATTCGATGAAAATCCAGTATCGGTAGCGCGGCAGTGGGCCGACCAGGGCGCGACCCGGTTGCATGTTGTGGATCTAGATGGTGCCAAAGCCGGACATCCGGTAAATTTGCCGACGATCGAGGCGATTGCGCGTGCCGTGGATGTGCCGATTCAGGTAGGCGGTGGCATCCGCGATCGCGCCAGTACAGCCAGCCTGCTGCAAGTGGGGGTCGAGCGGGTCATTCTCGGCACGGTGGCTGTGGAACAGCCCGACTTGGTGCGAGAGTTGTGTCAGGCATTTCCGAACCAGATCGTTGTTGGAATCGATGCCCGCAATGGGTTGGTAGCAACGCGGGGATGGGTTGAAACTTCGACCGTTTTGGCAACGGATCTGTCTCGGCAGATGGCTGAAGTTGGGATTGCCGCGATTATTTATACCGACATTCACCGGGACGGGACGCTGCAGGGGCCAAACTTGACGGCCCTCAGGGAGCTAGCGACTAATGCGACAGTTCCAATCATTGCGTCGGGCGGCATCAGCTCGGTGACAGACCTATTAAGCTTGTTGGCACTGGAACCACTGGGTGTAACCGGCGCGATCGTGGGGCGAGCGCTTTACACCGGCGACGTGGTGCTCAAAGAGGCGCTACGGGCGGTAGGGCAAGGGCGGTGGCAGGATATCCCGCCTGATTTTGGTTCTTCAGCATTGGCCTGAACCCTTGCTGTAAGTGGTTTACGAGTGGATCATGGTCCGGCTACTGGCAAGATCACGAATCAAGGGGAGCCGGGAATGAATGTAGTGATGAAATGCAGTGGTTTCATCGTGGTCGAGCGATCGCTGGGTCTTGAGCTGCTTGAGCAACCATTGCACTAGGCTATTGTCGTCCAGATTAAGCAGCGTTTGAGACTGACTCGCTTCCACAATGGACCAAAGTTGACGCAGCGTTGTTGGAGACATGCAACTTTTCCAGGGAGGGGTGAAGGGCAATTGAGAAGAGCAGGTTACAATTCCGTGTTGGTTGAGTGGTCTACGGTTTGATTACTCCTTTCTACGCATACCATAGCGAACCGACCGGAACTGATATGGGGATCACATAAGACGACACAAGAGTTACAAATCGCTTAACTATCCGATCCATAACTTGACCTTCGATTTTATCCGGAATTTGCTTTCAACGCAGCCAATTTGTATCCGCTCGGTTTGCTTGGCGCTGCTGCGATCGTCCATCAGCTCACATTGACATCGGGCACTTTTAGCAACGCCATACTCCAGCCTAAATGCAGCTGCAATCGGTAGCAATCAAGTTTGTCTGTCCCCACTTGATGAATGCTCCGACCCCTGAATTCTGTAGCATAAATAACAATTGAAAAGGGCGTTCACACGATTTGAATCAGGTGCGGAAAACAGATGCAATGGTTGCTGTGCTGTTGCGACCCTTCGTATTTGCAATATCCCTCTAAAGGTGGAGTGCAACGCTTTGTGGTTTAGCCTGATTGTGTTGGGAAAGATGCGGTTCGTAGGCACACAATTTAAGCGCTACCGACCGCTCATAAGACTAGTGGGGAAGCCTCTCAGCAGCACGCCGATAATTTAAAAGATGGCTCCAACCCGTATTGATTGTGAGTGAAAAACGCCCGGAAGAATCGTTTGAGAAGCGCGCGATCGCAGCATTCCAACCCGCAACAAATTTAATTTCGCGAACAAATTTTCGCTCAATTAAGCGCTAAACCGGCGTCGGGTGCAATTAACGTGGACGATGGAACGAGCGCGTTCTTGCATTACTTCATCTCACCTGAATCCGGTCAGTACTACTGAGATCAGTAATTGGTAAAAGCAGCCGATAATCCGTAACGAAAGCAACCAGGTGTTGCGTGGTACGGGGGTGATTTACCTGAACTTTATTCATGCATCTATTTCTTCAAGTGATGAAGAAGCTGTCTCTAAATCCAGGACACTCCTTATTTCAAGCGCTAACTTAAATTTATGAAGCGGTCTGAAATGATAAGAACTCCAGTGCTTCACCCGCGAGAATAACCGTTATATCAAACACTAGAGGTCACATATAATGTCAGTACCTTCACTGAAAAAGCTTGTGTTACCCGCCACTGTGCTTGCTGGCACAATGTTTTCTTCGCTCACGGTGCCTCTAGCAGTATTTGGTTCAAGCCCGGTTGATGTTCAACTCAACCAGGAGCCAATTTTTTCTGGAAAATTCAAAGATTTTGCCGCACCTTATGTTGGCGTGGTTGGTATTCTAAGCCTGGGAACAGGGGTTGCTGGCGTGGCGATCGCTGGTTGGCAACAATCTTCTCGCAAGTCTGGAAGCTTGGAAGCAAAGCTGTCCGATCTGCAGCAGGAGCTAAAGGGAAAAGAGCGTCAGCTAGAAGCCGTGATGCTGTCGGATAATCGTCTGCAAGCGCTGGGGCTTGACTTCTTTCTCCAAGACGAAACCCAGGCGGGCCAGTCAACGCCTGTGGCTCAAGCTGAGTTAGAGCCAGTCGTTGGCCAGTCTAACCAACCTGTTGTTGAGTCTCGCGTCAGTTCTGCTCCAGCGGCTCCAGCAGGTGCGCCTGACGCAGGGCCAGCAACGGTGCAATCGGTCGTTTCCACTCTGGCTGCTGCTCAAGCTTTTTTGAGCTTTACCCGGCCTAACGTCGCCGTGAATGGTGCAACTGATGGTCAGTCGAATGCAAAAGAGCCATCCATGAAGGCAAATATTACGCTTCAAGAACTGCAAGACCAACTCAAGCAGATCATGTCTCAAGTCGAGACCCTGCGTAGTTCTTTAGAATCTGAATCCAAGCCTGCGGTAGCTCAAGCGTATGAACCAGATTATACGGTTAACACTTCAGACCCTCTGCATTACAGACCCGTAGCCAGACCGCAGTGGATTGCCCAACCGTTGGCCTCTTGAGGCATCAAAAGTACAGCTTTGGTCAGAAAATTAGGCCAGCGCCAGCCTCGTGCAGTCTGGGTTGGGTTACTGACTCATACCAACTCCAAAAAATAGCGCTCCAGATGGCCGTCTGTAAGGGCTTACGGCCGTAAGCCCCTACGAGGAGCTGTAACCGGAATGGAGAGAATTGGTATCTGCTCCCTACGCTGGATAGCAACGGTTATAACTGCCCTATGTTCGCTGTGTAGAGATGACATCACCTCTGCACAGCGAACATTTAGTTTTTGATCAAACCGCGATCGCGATCAACTTCCTGCCCATATCGATCCGCTGGACTGACTGTTACAGTTAGTGTCCTTGCTCGACATCAACCCTCCATCATCCCGCATAACCACTCGAAGAATGATTGGGTTAACGGAGCTGTTGCTCAGGAGACAGTGGTATGTTGGTCATCTTTTCTTTTATGGGGGGTAGATTGATTGGGGCCGAGTTGGTGGCTACGCTGGCCAAATCCGCTCGATTTCCCCAGCCGCTGCCCATCTCACTGATGCTCACGCCCGGAGCCACGGTCTTTCCAGTCGGCAGGCTGATGGCCAGGGATTGTTTTGCCTGTAAATACCACTGACCATCGGCGGCAAAGCGAACGCTGCCACCCTCCAGCTTTTTGCCCTCTTTTTCCAGGGTTTGTGTCAAAGATTTAGCCTGATTGCCCGGGTCGATGACCGCAACGAATACGACATCAGAACTGGGCTGAAGTCGATTAATTTGATTGTGGCTGAGTTGCCAGGCTTCTTGATACTGGCCATCGGGTGCAACCTGCCAGAGCTTTAGGGTGGCTTGCCATTGACCCTGCGATGAACTGACGATCTGGCGATCGAGAATGGCGTAATCGGAGGACGTATTAGCGCTCACCAATTGAGTGGGCGCGTTGAGGGGACGGATTCCCTGGACAATAATTTGGCTGCGATCGGGCAGGTTGGTGTGGCCAGAGACAATATAGGTTCCGGGACGATTGGTCGGCTCTACGTTTAGACTCAGTTCGACTTTGGACGACCGCTCTTGTGTGCAGCCAACGATTGATAGCACCAGGGCCAGTGCCCCGATGGATGCAAAGCAATGTCGCACAGAACGATTAAGCGCGTACTGCCGTGGTGTTAGAGCAGCCATTTTCGCCTCAAGTGTTGGTTTGCTGGATTCTATTACAAAAAACAATTCTTTTACGATTGCTCCGGAGCATATTCAAAATAGTCCGTAAAGATTGAACGTGACGATAGTTTTTTGCAACTAAGTGATTGGCAGTCGTTTTATAAAGATTTGATGAAAAGATTAACTACTTTTACTGATACCACCGCCAGACCTGGGCAGTTTTTGAACTAAGCGCTTAAGCTGGGGACGAGTAATAAAGCATTCAAAAAAGAGTCCAATTCTTGGTGAGATCAGTCTACTGAAATTGGTCTACTGGAGTTAGTTTACTGAAATTGGTCTACTGGAATTGATCTACTAATTGGGCGTGAATCGCTATTTTCGGGTGCATCGCGATTAATTGACTAGAGCAAGAATTTCAAGGCTTACTAATCGTGGTGTGAATCGCATGACCTCTGAGTTTTCGCAGTCTAATCCGCCCACTGCTGCGCCACCGTGGAAAGTGGGTCTAGCTGGATCGCTGTCGTTATCTACCTTTTTAGCGGTCGGTGTGGCGCAAGCAAAACCAATACCAGATGCACCGCACGATCGCGCGCCGCGATCGCTGCCCCAGGTGTTGGCCCAGTCACCCAATCGCCTGGCTGATGCCAGCGCGGGTCGTCAGGCCTCTTTGCAGCCGTCAGATACGGCCATTGCAGCACGGTCGATTGCTCCACCGCAGCTAATCCCGGCGATCGAATCAACCCGTGGTTATGCCAGTGAGGATGATTTGATTCAGCGGGTTACTGGCAGGGCGACTGTAGCGCCAGCAAAACCCGTACGGACAAAAACACCGGCGTTTCTGCCGCCATCCTCTGGGACAGCGACCGACAAACGAACTGGGCCAGCCGCGACGGCAACAGCACCCCAGAAGACGCCGTTTTTGATCACAGCAGGAACCAATTCTGATTTAGATCTGAAGCTCTTTGCCCCGCCGACCCCAGGGGGCTGTGGCGCGTCTATTTGCGACGATGGGCAGTTGCCAGTTCCCTCCTTACCGCCCTACCGTGTCCAGTTCCCGGCGATGGCTCAGTTAACGCCGCCACCGCCCTATTCGACCCTGCCCACTACGGGACTACCGGGTGAAGCCCTGCCGACTGATGCGACCGCTACTGACCCGACGTTGATGCCGATCAACAGTAGCCCTTCCAGCATTCAGCCGCCCGCATTCCGCACTGCCTCACCTACCCCATTGCTGACGCCTCGACGCACGCTCTTACGGACAACAGCGCTTACCGATCCGTCAATTAAGCTGCAAGGGGTTTATCTGTATCAGGGGGATGCATCCTCTGCCCGTGCGCGTCTGTCAATTTCCTATCCGTTGACACCGCATTTGCTGTTTGGTGCAACCTTTGACCTGACAGACGGTAATGCGTTTGCTGACTCCCAGACGCAAGGGTTTAACGTTAACGAGCTATATTTAGCGGCGTCGTTGCCGGAACTGCCGAATCTCAGATTTGTGGTTGGGCAGCTAGACCTGACCTCCTATTTCGATCGCAACAGTTTTGCCAAAGACGGTGCGACCCATTTCTTCAACACAGTCTTCCAGACCAATCCGGCGTTAAGTGCAACCGGCATCGCGTCTCGTCCCGGCGCGCTGGTGAACTGGACGCTGACTGACAACATTGATGCCAGAGCCGCCGTGTTTTCGTCGTCGCGCAATCTGGGTGATTTTTCCCTGGATGGCTTTGCGGGTGAAGTCGGTATCCGCTACGGCAACGCCATTATTCGCGGTACCTATGCAACCGATCGGGATGCCGGGTCGCGGGATGGCTTTCGGGAAATCTTTCAGATTGACCGTGGCAATGGCATTACAGGAACCTTAAAGGGCGATCGCGAAGAAGCCTACGGCATCAACGGTGAGCTATTTGTACCGCAGTGGAAGATGGGACTTTTCGTTCGCTACGGGCGCTACAACAACGATGCGCTCAATCGTAGTGCCGAAACCTATAGCCTGGGCATGAACTTTCTGGACATCTTTGCCCCGGACGATCGCCTCGGTCTGGCCTACGGTCGTGGGCTGTCCAACGACACGCTACGGCGGCAGATTGGCGACAAGCTGCCTGATGTTCTGGAGTTGTTTTACGACTTCCGATTTCTGCCGAACTTGCGGCTTGGTTTCTCCATTCAGGAACGCAATGAGTTTTCTGAAATTGTTGCGGGGGTGCGGCTCAAAACCGAGTTTGACGTGACGCCGAAGGGCAAGCTCGTCCAGTAAACCTGATCCGAATTCGACCACAACTATTGCAGTGAGACTGGTGTAACTCATGTTTCAGGGTAAGCGAACAAAACAACAGCTCAGTGCCATTTGCCTGACCGGACTATTAGCCGGGATCCCACTGGTGCAGCCGCTTGGGGTGCCCGTGGCTCAAGCCCAGATGGCTGTACCCGCGATTGTCCGCCAGGGCTTTACTCAACTGGCGCAGGGACTGGTAAACGATGCGATCGCCACGTTTCAGAGTGCCATTCGCCAGTATCCCGATGTGATTGAGGCCAAGCTGGGGCTGGCGATCGCCTATCGGCGGGCAGGACGGGATGCTGACGCCTGGCAGACCTATCAGCAGGTGTTGGCGCAAGACCCCAATAATCAACTGGCGCTGAAAACAGTTGGTGTCCTGGGTGGGTTTCGCCCTGAGTGGCAGCAAAAGGGCGTTGAAGCTCTGACCACGTTGCTCACGCTTAACCCCAATGATGGGGAGGCGCGATCGCAGCGAGCGTTGCTGTACGGCTATCAGGGACAATTTGCGGCAGCGCTGGCTGATTACCAGATTGTATTGCAGCGAAACCCCACTCCAGAAGCACTTCTGGGCGCAGCGCAGGTCTACACCTACAGCGGTAATTACGCGCAGGGGTTGGATCTTTTTAATCGCTATCAGTCCACGGGACGATCCGTGAGTGGCACGGCGGCCATTGCCTACGCGCGCGCGCTGCGTGGAACGGGCAATGCCGCGCAGGCGATTCAAATCCTGCAGGCCCAGCTTCCTCGCCAGCTGAACGCCACCGCGATTCAAATGCGATCGGAACTGTCCCAGGCCTATCTGGACAATCACCAGCCAACCGAAGCACTGGCCGTGCTGGATCCCCTGCGTGGGCGCTCCGATGCGCGTCTGGCGCTGGCACGGGCACTGAACGAAATCGGGCAGCGCCAAAATCTTCCAACCTTGCTCAATGACGCGGCTGGGCTGTACCAACAGGCGCTCAGCAGTACTCCCAATCCGTCACCCGTCTTGCTGCGGGAAGCGGCAGATGTGTTGAGTGGCATTCCGTCGCAGCGTCAAACTGCCCTGCAGATTTATAAACAGCTCGTGCAGCAGCAACCCAACGATCGCGTCCTGGTGCTCCAGACGATGGCACTGGAAAACCAGCTCGGTCTGCTGTCCAGGGCGGATCTGCGCCGACAGTTGCGATCGCTGCTGCAACCGCTGCCAACCAACCCGGTGGAACAGCAGGCACTCGCGCGGGTGCTTACGCGCATTGACCCCGACCCCGAACTGCTGCCGATTTATCAAAGTCTGCTGCAGGCAAATGTAAACGAGCCATTTCTCAATTTCCGGCTGGCGCAACTGCTGATTGAGCGTAATGACCTGGCCGGTGCAAAAGCGGCGATTGCGGCTTATCAGGCAACGTCCGTTGGTGCGGCTGATCAGGCTCCGCAGCTCTTGCTGGCTGAGATCGAGCGCCGCCAGGGAAATCTGGACGCAGCCGCCCAGCGCTACCAGGCTCTCACCACTGCCAGTACCGCCGATCTGGATGTACAAGCGGCTGCGCTGCGTGGGTTGGCGGGTATTCGGCTCGCTCAGGGGCGTTCGGGCGATGCGCTCGCCCTGTATGACCAACTTTTGGCCAAAAA
>Ga0070738_10004080_pt1 | contig 18082 bp, 18 predicted proteins | sample Coa_R2_2_FD_66446 | JGI IMG/M metagenome (GOLD analysis project Ga0070738, IMG submission 66446) | Surface soil microbial communities from Centralia Pennsylvania, which are recovering from an underground coalmine fire - Coalmine... | ecosystem: Environmental > Terrestrial > Soil > Unclassified ...
ATGAGATTCAGACAGAAGAAGATCGTCTATTCCGAGATGAAATATCTCTAGAAGATACTGATTTTTATACTTGGTTAGAAGAACAAGTAATAGATTTAGAAGATTGGCAAGCTAATATTCGTAATCACCTTCTAGCCAAGAAATTAGCTAATCATTTATTTGCTCTAAGTGTAGAGATGTTTTTTAATTTGAATGCTAGTGATTTTGATCAAGCTGTAATTTACAAAATAGTTGTTCCCTCTGTAGAGCTAGCTCAGCAGATTTTATATCAAATTCAAGCCAATGAAATCAGCTTTTATGAGGCGGCTCATCTTTATGATATTGATGAAAAACGTAGACATCAGTGTGGTTATGAAGGAAAAGTTTATCGTTGGAACTTACAACCAAATATAGCAATGGCTATATTTAGTGCAACACCAGGACAAGTGATTGGTCCATTCCAAACCCATGAAGGAAATAATCTTCTCATGATTGAAGAATTTATCCCGGCAGAATTAAATACTCAAAGCTATCAAGATGTTTTGACTCAGCTTTTTGAACGATGGCTAGAGATGGAACTCAATTATCTTATTCATAGTAATGGCGATACCCATTAAACCAATGAATATGTTTCTTTATAAATATAAAAATAGCATATTCATTCTTAAAAATAAGGCATTTTTTCAAAGCAATATATTTGCTAAGATATTCACTGTTTAAAATATAAAATATATTGAATTAATAAAATCTTGTAATACGAACATAAAAATATTTTCTAATTTATAGGAGAATAGATGATGTTAATTTTCATTATTGCCTTCATTCTTGGTGCCTTTATGACAATATTTACATTAGCTCTAGCTAATGCTGCCAAAAATGAAGATTCTTAATAGAATAAATCTCACTGTTATTAGATTTAGCACTCAAGTTTTTCACAATTGAAAGATAAGATGTTGATTAAATCCTTTATTAGTGAGTTACATCTGCACCAGCCACTCTTCTATTAACTTGGGAGTGGCTTTTTCTAATCATTAAATTAAAAAAATATAAATGATACATGCATTTATCTTCTGCTTTGAGGATTTCATACAATAATCGAAATCATATAAAATTTTTGTAATTCTAAGGAGCCGTGAGCACACAGCCCCTTGACCAAGATCGGCTTCACTATCCCATGGTACTCGACTCCTTAGCGCAACCGTTTCAACGCGTCTGTTGGGATGAAGCCCTAGAGCATATAGTGAGTCGCATTCAAACAGTCTTGAATTTGCAACTAGTTCACTTGATACTATTAATCTAGTTCATGACCCGTTTTCTAAGCGAATTGTCAAGAGTGGCGATCGCGTAGATTTAGGTCAAGGACACGAAATAGAATTTGTGAGTGCGCCTAACCTACACTGGCCCGACACGATCTTCAGCTATGATCGTAGAACTCAAACTCTGTTCACCTGCGATGCCTTTGGAATGCACTATTGTAGCGATAGTACATTCGACGATAACCTAGAAGCAATTGAAGCCGACTTTAGATTTTACTACGATTGCTTGATGGGTCCTAACGCCCGTTCCCTGTTAAATGCCATGAAAAAAATGGGAGAGTTAGGGAACATTAGAATCATTGCCAATGGACATGGGCCCTTACTGTACCATAACCTTGAGCTTCTGCGAGAGTGTTACCAAAATTGGAGCCATAAGCAAGCAAAGGCAGAAACTGTTGTTGCTATATATTGTGCTACTGATTATGGTTATGCAGATCGCCTTGCTGCTGCAGTTGCTCAGGGAGTACAAAAAACTGGGGTAGGCGTCGAAATGATCGATTTAACGACAGCTGATATCCAAGAAATTCAAGAATTAGCAGGTAGAGCGGCTGGCATCATTATCGGTATGCCTCCAAGTGCTAACGTTGCAGCTCAAGCTGCTATTAGTTCATTACTTGCTATTGTTAAAGACAAGCAGGTCATTGGACTGTTTGAGTGCTACGGCGAAGATGATGAACCTATTGATCTACTGCGTAGAAAATTTATTGACCTTGGTGTCAAGGAAGCTTTTCCCGCAGTTCGGTTGAAAGAAGCTCCTAATGCAGCCACATATCAGCTTCTTCAAGAAGCTGGTACAGATATGGGACAATTGCTTGTACGTGAGCGCAATATTAAGCAAATCAAGTCCCTCGACGTCAACATGGAGAAAGCACTGGGTCGGATCAGCAGTGGACTCTACATTATCACTACCCAGAAAAGTGGTGTTAACGGTGCAATGCTTGCTTCTTGGGTAGCACAAGCTAGTTTACAACCCCTAGGCTTTACTGTTGCCATTGCTAAAGATCGCGCAATAGACTCCTTAATGCAAGAAGGCGATCGCTTTGTTCTCAATGTTTTAGAAGAAGGCAATTACCAAGAACTTAAAAAGCACTTCCTCAAACGCTTATATCCTGGTGCTGACAGATTTGCTGGTGTAAAAACTCAAACTGCTCATAATGGTTGCCCAATTCTGACAGATGCTCTCGCATATATGGAATGCGAAGTTGTCAGCACCATGGAATGCAGTGACCACTGGCTTTTATACTGCACTGTTCAAGACGGTCGAGTCTCCAAGCCAAACGGACTCACTGCAGTTCGTCATCGTAAGGTAGGTAACTACTACTAAAGTCGTTTGTCAGTGGTCCTTTGTATCTAGTGACCAATGACTAATTATTCAGCTATCTGCTTACCCTTCACTCAACAACTATGAGTAATCCCAATCCTCGCGACGTACAAGTTCTACAAATTGCCACACACACTACAGCATTCAGAGCACGCAGTTGGACACGTCTGCGATTTGAAATTGAATATGCGCTTGCTCGGGGTACTACAATCAATTCCTATTTGATTGAAGGCGATAAAATCGCAATTATTGATCCACCTCCTGAAACTTTTACTGCAATTTATCCACCAGTATTGCAGCAGCACCTAGACTTAAAACGGTTGGATTATGTAATTCTTGGTCATTTTAGTCCTAGCCGACTAGCAACTCTCAAAACACTTTTAGAACTTGCTCCGCAAATCACTTTTGTCTGTTCTCTTCCTGGTGCAGCAAATTTGCGTGCGGCTTTCCCAGACAAAGATTTAAAAATCTTGACGATGCGGGGAAAAGAAACTCTAGATTTAGGCCAAGGTCATCAATTAAAGTTTATTCCCATCCCCAGTCCGCGTTGGCCATCAGGATTGTGTACCTACGATCAGCAAACTCAGATTCTCTATACAGATAAGCTATTTGGAGCTAATGTTTGTGGTGATGAGGTCTTTGATGAAGACTGGGATGTCCTAAAAGATGACCAAAGGTACTATTACGACTGTCTGATGGCTCCGCAAGCAACTCATGTACAAGCAGCTTTGGAGAAACTATCAGATTTCTCAGTAAGAATGTATGCGACTGGTCACGGACCATTGGTTCGCTACGGCTTAATAGAACTTACCAAGTCTTATCAGACATGGAGCCGTGCTCAAACTGAGCGTGAAATTACCGTTGCTTTACTTTATGCATCAGCATATGGAAACACAGCAACTTTAGCCCAAGCGATCGCTCTAGGACTGACCAAAGGGGGGGTTGCCGTAGAATCAATCAACTGCGAATTTGCTCAACCCGATGAAATCCGTACTGCTGTAGACAAAGCAGATGGCTTTATTATCGGTACTCCTACCATAGGTGGTAATGCGCCTACACCTATTCATACTGCTTTGGGCATTGTATTAGCAATGGATAACAACAGCAAAACGGCTGGGGTGTTTGGTTCGTATGGTTGGAGTGGCGAAGCGATTGACTTAGTTGAAAGTAAACTCCGAGATGCCGGGTATCGCTTTGGATTTGAGACTTTGCGAGTCAAATTTAAACCCGACGATGTCACACTCAAGCTTTGTGAAGAAACAGGAACAGATTTTGCACAATCTTTGAAAAAAGCCAGGAAAGTCCGACTGCCACAAACAGCAGCTACCCCTGTGGAACAAGCTGTCGGTCGTATCGTTGGTTCAGTTTGCGTCATCACAGCAAATCAGGGAGAAGTTTCTACGGGAATGCTTGGAGCTTGGGTCTCTCAAGCCACTTTCAATCCCCCTGGTCTCACTGTTGCTATTGCCAAAGATCGGGCAATTGAATCTCTAATGCATCCAGGGGGCAAATTTGCTCTAAATATCATGCCTGAAGACAATCATGTAGACTACATGAAGCATTTTCGTAAGTCTTTTCTGCCAGGAGAAGATCGCTTTGCAGACTTTATCACAGACCGTGCGGACAATGGTTGTACGATTTTGGCTGATGCTCTAGCTTATCTTGAATGCTCAGTTAACAAACGCATGGAATGTGGTGACCACTGGGTTGTTTATGCAACTGTTGACAAAGGTAAGTTACTCAAACCTGACAATGTGACTGCAATTCATCATCGTAAATCTGGCAGTCATTACTAAGCGATCGCACTTGTAGAGGTACGCATCTGTTGGGTTACTCATGCAAAGCCTGCCTATGCAGGCTTTTGTCTTGATGTGATATGGTAGATTTACTAATCTATTAAGCCTTGACTTGGTGGTACATCGCTAATTGCTCCACCGAAGAGGTATACTATGGACTTTGAACCCCAAACCACTGCCCGAACTTCTTCGCAAAATCTAGAGTTCGCTCCGCCATCAGATACGCGTAAGCCATTGGAATTACTGCGAGATACAGAAGCGTTATTGCGCCGCTCAACTGTAGCAACAATAGTACCAGTATTACCGCCAAAAGCTCGAAAAAACTTACAAGTAGCCTCATCTGTTGCTGAAGATTCTTGGAAGGTACTCGCAAAAATTGATTTGGATAAGATTAGCGATTTAGAGTTGCAACCTGCACGAATTCGTGTCGGGTTAAGCTTCATTGGTTTTGGGGCACTGATGATAGTTGTTTTGCTACTTTACATAAATACGCTACATCCAGAACTCAACCCAGTGCAGCAGATTGGGAAATATTGGTATCAATATATTTGGTTTGTTAGCTTGGGTATAACGGGGTTGTTTATTGTGGGTCGAGAAGCAATGCGTCCTTGAGAATAGTGATTAAGCATAAACCAGAACCCCAGTTTTTTGGAGCAACGGGGGTTCTTTGCGTAGTTATCAATTAAGCTACCAAACAAACAGGGGCGGATTTTAAACCCGCCCCTATGGTTTCTGATATGTTGCGCCCAACTGCTGCTGCTACGGGCTTTAAACTATGAACTAAATTCACCATATCTTCTAAGGAAAGAGCTTGGCGTGCGTCAGAAACAGACTTTTCTGGTTCTGGATGACACTCAATAATCAATCCATCTGCCCCACAAGCAACAGCGGCCCTAGTGACAGGTGCTACCAGTTCTCTCTTACCTACTGCATGGGAAGGATCTACAATCACTGGCAAGTGAGTGATTTGCTTGAGTGCTGCTACTGCGCCTAAATCCAGCACATTGCGTGTGTAATTATCGAAACTGCGGATACCGCGTTCGCACAATATCACATCAGGATTTCCGTGGCTTAAAATATATTCTGCTGCCATAACGAATTCTTCTATTGTTGCTGCTAACCCACGTTTGAGGAGTATTGGCTTGCCTGCTTGTCCTAAAGCTTTAAGTAAATCGAAGTTCTGCATATTACGGCTCCCAACTTGAAGCATATCAGTATGAGCCGCAATTAATTCTATTTGGGAAATTGACATAACCTCAGTGACCACTGGGATATCGTGACGCGATCGCACTCTTGCCAAAATCTCCAGTCCTTCCTCTCCCATTCCCTGGAAAGCATAGGGAGAGGTACGAGGTTTGTAGACGCCACCACGTAAAGCTTGAATAGGTCCAGCCGCAAGGGTTTGAGCAACTGTCTCCATTTGTTCGGTGCTTTCAACAGTACAAGGTCCGCCGATAATGACCAGATCTGTACCGCCGCAGGCGACTTTTTTAGAAATATTGACTATTGTCTGATGGTGAGGATGAGATTTGGCGGCTAGTTGGGCATTAATCATGGTTAGATTCTCCTTAATAAAGTGTTAGGTGTTAGTAGAGGGGTACGGTTATTTGCCCGTACTTGATAATAAAAAAGCCCAGAACCTTTGAGTTCCGGGCTTTACGATTCATCAGCATGATGCTATCTACCCGGAATTTATTCTGGGCCAAAAATAAAAGCCATAAAACCAGTTATTGAGATAGGTCATCATGATGAAATTTTGCTCCTAAAAAAACAAAAACCGCAGAGTTCGCTCTGCGGTTCACCGGGCGGTTTCCATGTGGAAACTTAATTCACTCCCGGTGAACCACCCTAAACCAAAAATAAAAGTAGGAACTTTTGCTAAGCATATACTAGATACTTTGCTGCAAAATTAGATATATTTGTGAAAAATAGCATAACAGACAAAAATGTTTTGTGTCAATAGCTCATGGAGTATCGAGAGTTGTGAATTAAGCAAGGAAAAAATGAGCTATACCTTCCCTATGCCCTACATTATTTGATTAGGACTACCAAGTTTGATTATGCCCAGTTCCAAAATCTTAGCCACATCTTTCGACGATCATGGTGCCTACCCGTGCCCGGTCTGCAGAGTAGGTAAAATCACTCACATGACTTTGATGGAGGCTATGGCTTGTGACTTCTGCCAACAAATTTTTACAGTTAATATAGAACATCAGCAAATCAAGATGCCTTCTAGACAACCTCCCCTGATTTGGCGTTGGAATGGTTTTGGTTGGACAGAAGGTCATTTAGAAGGTGTGGAATGTGGTTGGGGTTATGTGCTAGCAGCGGTTGCATTTGTCATATTTCCTACCTCTTTAATTGGGATAGTAGCTTATTATTTTCCACCCCATCCAGATACTCCTTTGTCTTGGGTGCCCTATATCTGGACAATAATAACCTTTGTATCGCATTTATCAATTATTGTTTGGTTGCTAATTGAAATTTATCAAATTCCAGTGAGAGCTTATTGGAGAGCTATCCGACAGCGTTTTTTGGGTCACTAACTCTTGGGTAATCAAGGGCTGATAGCCTCAACTGTTCAGTAATCAGGCAATCAGCCATAGAATGTTATTCAGTGAGTTAATGTATTTTGAAATTTTTGATACCTTTTATTTAAAATTTGCTGCGTATATTCTAAGTAGTAGCGTCTCATAGAAATATCGAAATATTATCTAAAATTGCATAATAGCAATTCAAAACGAATTAAGCTGATAGATGGTGCATCACTCATAACACATATTGATTATTTATATCAAAAATCTTATGAGCGAGATGGAGCGGTACTACAGAGTGTTAGAATTAGAACTTGGGGCAACACTTGAGGAAGTGAACCAGGCTTATAAAGACTTGGCCTTTATATGGCATCCTGATCGCATTCCAAAAGACAATCATCGCTTACAAGAAAAAGCACAAAAAAAGCTGCAAGCAATTAATGAAGCTCGTGAAAAATTGCGCTCTTGGGAAGCAAAGTATAAAAACTTACCTGGACAAAACTCTCCTCAAAAAACTTACCAACAGCCAAAGCCAAATCCAGATTTGAGTGGTAGGGACTTCAGCCGTGCAAACCTAAAAGGCAGAGATTTATCTAGCAGAAACATGAGTTACGCTAACTTGAGTGGTGCGAATCTCAGCGATACCTTTATGCACAAAGTCAATCTTAGAGGTGCAAATCTATCTGAAGCTAATTTGTTTAGAGCTAATCTTCTTTTATCGGACCTTAGAGAAGCAAATTTACGCTTTACTAACTTAATTGGAGCAGATCTAAGTGGAGCAGACTTGCGAGGCGCAGACCTAACAGGCGCACGTATGCGCTCTGGCGATCGCTTACTAGTTAAACTGATTGGAGCTAAATTGACTGGCGCGATCATGCCTGATGGAGAAATTTATGATTAACCGATTTGGTTTTCCAGACACAAAGTCTGGTAGCTGACATCTTGCACCTTTTTCGCAACAAAATAATGGCGCAAGGTGTAAGGTAGGCACGATTTAATTTCGCAAAGCAGTTAAAATTATGAGAAACTGAACATAACTCCTAACTCCTAACTCCCCATGAACGTTGCTATTATCGGTTGTGGTTATGTTGGCAGCAAAGTTGCCCAATACTGGCAACAACAAAAGTCTTTTGTTGTCACAGCTACCACAACGACTCCCCAAAGAGTTACAGAACTGCAAGGCGTCGCACAAAGAGTTGCAGTTGTGAAAGGCAACGATGCTGAAGGACTAAAATCAGTATTGAAAAATCAAGATGTTGTGCTCCTGAGTGTGGGTGCTAGAGGCGCTGATTTTTATGAAGAGACCTATCTACAAACTGCTCAAACTTTAGTTTCTGTCTTACAGCAGATTCCAAGTGTACAACAGTTGATATACACAGGAAGTTATTCTGTTTATGGAGACAAAAATGGGGTTTGGGTAGATGAAGAATCAGCTGTAACACCTGTCAACTCCAGTGGACAAATTCTTAGTGAGACGGAACAGGTCTTACTTTCAAATAAAAATGGAAATCTCCGTGTTTGTATCCTGCGATTAGGAGGAATTTATGGTCCAGGTCGTGAGTTGGTAAAGATATTTGGTCGTTATGCAGGCACTACCCGACCTGGTGATGGTAAAGACGTAACAAATTGGATTCACCTTGATGATATTGTGAGTGCAATAGAGTTTGCGCGTTATTATAGGCTCGAAGGTATTTACAACTTAGTGGATGATGCACATCTGACAAGCGGAGAGTTGCTTGATCGGCTTTTTGAAAAACACAACTTACCTAAAGTGACATGGGATTCGACTCAAAAAAGCATGCGCCCATACAATGCTAAGGTGTCGAATCAAAAGATTAAAGATGCGGGATACGAGTTGATTCATCCACAGATGATTTTTTAATCATGATTCAAGATAAAACCACATCACTAACCCAGTTTTACACTTGGCAAAATTATCGCTGTGCCTATGAAGTTCACAGCCCAACGACTTCAAGATCAGAAGGCATTCCCCTGCTCCTAATTCATCCAATCGGTGTTGGATTATCAAGGCAATTTTGGCAACGATTTTGTCACGAATGGTATCAACAAAGCCACAACAATCCAATTTACAACCCTGATTTATTGGGATGTGGTGAAAGTGATATGCCTCATGTCGCTTATAATCCAGATGATTGGGCAGACCAGTTGCAAAACTTTTTACAAAAAGTAGTGCAAAAACCTGTCATTATTATAGTGCAAGGTGCTTTATTGGCGATCGCCATAAAATTAGTCCAAAAAGAGCCTAATTTAATTGCGGGCCTTGTGCTTGCTGGTCCTCCACCTTGGAGTTTGACGACGAAAAAAACATCAGAATCGCAACAAAAGTTTATTTGGAATCTTTTAGATTCACCTCTTGGCAATGTTTTTTATCGTTATGCTCGACGTGAGAAGTTTTTGCGTAATTTCTCAATTCGGCAACTCTTTGATAGGGAAGATGCTGTCGATACTGAATGGTTAAATACCCTACGTAAGGGAGCAGAAAATACTGACAGTCGTCATGCCGTATTTTCCTTTCTAGCCGGATTTTGGCGTGAGGATTATAAGAGCGAGATCGCCTCTATTCAGCAGCCAACATTAGTTGTGGTTGGTCAAACAGCATCAAGTATTAGCCAAATAGGTAAGGAAGAAACACCAGATAAACGCTTAGCTGAGTACCAAGCATACTTCCCTCAAGGTCGTGGAATCAAAATCACAGGTCGTAATGTTTTACCTTATGAATCGACTGCTGAATTTGTTAAGGCAATCGCACCATTTATTGGTGAATTTTGAGAAATTTCTGACTTGGAGAAGTTTGGTTCTACAATTTCTGGCCAGTTGTCAAAATTGCGTCTTACCCAATCCATGCCAACTTCGTTGTTTAGTTTAATTTTTTGGGGTGTATTAGGGTAAATTTTGCGCAAGATATCAGTATCTTGCTCTACAATGACTTTGGCAAAGTTGAGAAAACTGTGTCCTAAAAACTTCAAAGCAGGATTATTCATTATCCCATACATCAGCACATATGTCCGGGTACGAGTTTTTGATTCTGGGACAAACAAGTGGATCTGAGCAACTTTACCCAGTCCTGTTTTTCCATAAAATATAACTAAGGATGGGAAGTAATTTTCTAAATGAGCCTTAAGAACTTTTGGTAATAGTAGCAAACTGGGATTACTGATTTTTTCAACCAAGCTTGAGGGTGATGTAATATTCATCAAAAAAGCATGAGAGTGATGTCCTTGGTCGATAAACTTCTCAAACTGCACTTCCTCAATTTTAAATAAAGGTCGATGAGTACCGTTTTGGTGATTGTAGTCGTGCATATTCAGCAGCATACTTAGCAAATCGGTTTCTACACTGGTATCAGCTGTATGACCAATAAAGTCATATTGAGCAGCAATTTCATTGAGGATCTTTGGAATGGGTATTTTAGGTTCATAGCCACCATAAGACCAAATAAAATCACCTTGAATAATCAGTTCTAATGGCTTTAATTGTGATAGAGTCTTCTTGTTTGAGCCTGGTAGGGTCGTACATCCTTCACCATCGAATTCAAGTGCATGAAAAGGGCAAGTTACTACACTCGTTTGATCCTCACGCTCATGACACCACCCTTCAGACAACATAGCCCCCATGTGTGGACAAGCATTAGGTAGAGCATTCACTTCGCCTTTCCTATCCTGCCAAATTACATAATCTGTACCGTAAAGGGATATTTTTTTTGGCTGATTGACTTCTAACATAGACTTATGCGCTAGAAGCCACGGCGCACCAGGAAGCATAGACATACGATGAGACTCTCCTGATTTATATTTTGTAAAGTGATTAGAAAATTGCCGAATCAAAATATGAATTTATAATTCACGGGTTTGTAGAGACCTAGCAATGCTACGTCTCTACTTGCCCTACGCTTTGTGGTCTAATGAGTTGAAAAGCGCTGTCAGCTGACCTATTCAAATGTGACAAATTAGTCGCGTATTTTTAATAATATGAGTAAACATTCATGTTTGTCAACAAGGAAATGAATTTACCACTAGAGAAAAACTTGCGGATGCGTCGTCAGCCTCAGCAAAAACGCAGTCAACAGCGAGTGGAAAGAATTTTAGATGCAGCGGCTGAAGTATTTGATGAGGTTGGTTACGAGGCTGCTACAACTCATGCGATCGCATCTCGGGCTCACACAGCTATAGGTTCACTTTACCAGTTTTTTCCAGATAAATTAGCGATTTTCCATGCTTTAGAATTGCGTCACATTGAGCGAGTACACGCTGTATGGTCAAAGCTGAGTCAGCCAGAAGTCATCCAACTCCCTTTTGAGGTATTTGTCCAAACATTGGCAAAAGCATTTCAGCACCTTTTTCGGCAACCCACTTGTCGGGCTGTGTTTGTGGAGTACTTCACTTCTAGGGCAATATTTAAAAGTATTGATGATAGTTTTACGCAGGAAGCTATCGATTTTATGGCGAAACTGCTGCGATCTCGTAATCCTGCCTTAAGTTCTGAAAACTGTCAGTTGCTGGCAACAGTTTGCACTCATACTTACAATACTTTATTACTTTTAGCACTCCGTAGCGATGAAGTTTATTGTCAGCAGATTTTTACCCAAGTCGAGACGCTGCTGATTGCATACCTACGCCCTCATGTAGGAGATGAAGTGTTACACAACCAAGTAATGAAAGTAATGAAATGTCTTCACTGTCATTCTCAGCGTCTCTCTAAAAATGGGCATCGTCATGGCAAACAGTGTTATCTTTGCAAAGACTGTGGCAAACAATTTGTAATGGGAAAGAGCGCTTAAGCGCTCACTACCAACCCATTTTTTAAGAGTCCAATGCCGCTTTCACTTTCGCATCCCATCCCATTGCCTGCATCCATCCCGGATAGAGTGGTTGGGGAGCAGTGAGAGAATCTAATTGCTCAATTTCATGAGGAGACAACTTAAGATTGGCAGCGCCGAGATTATCTTCTAGCTGAACCATTTTGTTAGCACCAATAATGACCGAAGAAATAAACGGCTTGGTGAGAATCCAGGCGATCGCCACTTGAGCCGACGATGCACCGTGATTGTAACCAATCTCTTTAAGTAAAGCGACAACTTCGTATCCTTTATCTACATCAATAGGCGGAAACTGGAATTTGTTGCGTCGAGCATCTTCAGGCACAGGAGTTTCACGGCTATACTTACCACTTAGGAAACCACTAGCAAGTGGACTCCACACCAAAATACCGATACCTGTCTCTTCCACAAACGGGACAATCTCATGCTCAATATCACGTCCTAGTAGCGAGTAATACATTTGTGCTCCTACGAAACGAGCATAGTTATGACGTTCTTGAATTCCTAGCATGCGGGCTGCTTTCCAAGCTAGAAGATTAGAAAAGCCAATATAACGAACCATCCCACGCCGTACTAAATCATCCAAGGCACGAACTGTTTCTTCTGGTGGTGTCAGTGGGTCGGGAATGTGGATTTGATACAAGTCAATGTAGTCTGTTCCTAGCCTTTGCAAACTTGCTTCCGCAGAGGAGATGATGTGCCGATAAGAAAGACCTGTATCAGTAATTGCCTCACCTGTACGAAATCCTACTTTAGTTGCAATCACTGCTTTATGACGACGACTTCCCAATGCCTTACCCAGCATAATTTCTGACTGTCCACCTGTATAAGCATCTGCAGTGTCAAATAAATTTATACCAGCATCCAAGGCACGGTTAACCATTTGGTCTGCTATATTCTGATCAATTTTGTTGATAATACCAGGTACAAGTTGACCTTCTCCAAAGGTCATCGCACCAAAGGCAAGACGAGAGACGACTAAACCTGTATGTCCCAGGGTTGTGTATTGCATAATGGAGTGAGTCTCCTAAATACGGAAATCTTGGAAAGGAGAAGATTGGATACTAGCCGAGTCCATGAGTTGCGATTATATTAACCAAATATGTGCAGTATATATCAATTTGGCGTTGTTGAATCAGGAGCTAAAGGCATAGAAACGTTGGATGCAACGTCTGTACAGGTGAACCAAATATAAACTTTACAAAAAAATCGAAATTGCAGATCTCGCTGATGAAGTATTAATTGAGTTCCTACTCACGTCTGATTTGTATATACATATTGTTAAATTTGTCAATACGTAAGGTATGGCAATGTTGATTTTTGAAGAGCACTTTCAAGACAATCGCCACAATTGGTTCACACAAGATTCTGATGAATGTACCATTTCTCTAGAAGCAAACCACTATGCATTTGAACACAAACGCTCAAGCAATGGCTCGTGGCTAACTTGGCAATCTGCGAGTTTCTTTTATGACAAACAAGAATTTCGCATTCATGTGGTGTTAGAGAAAATCTCTGGTGTATTGAATAAAGGGTATGGTTTCGTTTGGGGTCTTTTAGACACTCAAACCTTCTTTGAATTCATCATTTCCGATAATGGATACTACCAAATCGCTAGATACGAGAAAGGAAATCACAAAAAGTATGTTGCTTGGAAACGCTGCTATGAACTTCGTTGCTCTAATGCTTCCAATGTGCTTGAGATTCGACGGAATGGAGATGTTGTAGAATTTTATATTAACAGTGCACTTTGTGAAAAGCTCCCAGCACATAAGCTCATGCAGGTGAGCGGCCAAAAGTTTGGCTTCATAATCTATGACCAAATCAAAATTAAGGTCCATAGTTTGATCATTAGTGTTAGCAGTACCGAGGCTGATTCTCATCGCGTTGATCACTATGATGCAACAAAAGCGTCGTTTTTCAAGCATGAGCCACCCACTGACGATTCACTTGAGAAGGTATTTGCCGATTTAAATGTGCTGGTTGGGCTTAATCGTATTAAGCAACAATTTTTTTCCTTGGCGAACTTTCTTCATGTGCAAAAGGAACGGAAGGCGCGAGGACTCAAAACAGTAGACACATCATTACACCTTGTCTTGTACGGTCCACCTGGTACTGGCAAGACCACCATTGCCCGATTAGTAGGTCGCCTTTACAAACAACTGGGTTGTCTCCAAAACGGTCATGTGGTAGAAACTGATCGCGCTGGAATTATTGGAGGTTACATTGGACAAACAGCACTACGTGTCGCGGATGCAGTTCAGCAAGCACTAGAGGGTGTGCTCTTTATCGATGAAGCTTACTCCCTAGTGCCAAAAGATGGAGCATCAAATGATTTTGGTCATGAAGCGGTGCAAGTTTTGCTCAACCGCATGGAAGTTCATCGTAATCGCCTCGCTGTGATTGTGGCTGGTTACCCAAACGAAATGGAGCATTTTATTGGGTCGAATCCTGGTCTTCAGTCTCGTTTTAATCGATTGTTCTATTTTGAGAACTATACACCAAGCGAACTAGTTTTGATTTTCGGGAAATTCTGTTATGATTACGGTTACACAATGGATATTTCAGCACGTATAGCGCTCCAAAAAGTTTTTGCAACAGCATGTGCCAAACGGGGTAAAAACTTTGGCAATGGGCGATTTGCTCGTACTATCTTTGAAAGAAGCATTGAACAACAAGCAACCCGTATTGCAAATTCCTTAAAACAGATGGATGACTATGCTCTCTCCCTGATTACAGAAGAGGATTTAGCATTTTCTGATTTATAGTTGGATGAAGCTTTAAAAGCAACTTTCGTCCTGCATTTGATACTGGTTAACAGCAAATATCTACTTTTCTACTAGACAACAACTAAACGGTCAGTTTTTGGAGGGTTCGGATACCATTACCCACAAAGTACGGTTTTCTGCCTAACTTGAAGGTGCGAACAAAAACTTTAAATAAAAAATATAAATTTAGGAAATTACTTAAGATAACATCAAATATGTCTGTATATTTTTTATATAGACAAAAATCGTATATCACCATAATTGAGGGTTCTGTTAAGTATGGTCTGTTGGCGCTGCTTTGTTGCGTCTGGTTTTATCACCTTATTCACAATAGGCTGTAGTGATGGGGCAAACTCGGTTGGAAAATATAGTACGCAATTGATACAAGAAACCAACGTAGCACAATTGCTGACAAAAGCGGATGCTAGCCAAAAATCAGAAGGTTTTTTTAACCAAGGCAATAATTTCCTCAACTCACATCGTTATGAAGATGCTGTAGCAGCATATGATAAAGCGCTTAGTATCAAACCTGATTTTCCAGAAGCTTGGATTAATCGAGGTAATGCCTTAACAGCCTTGCAAAACAATCAAGAAGCTTTAGCCTCATTCGATAAGGCGATCGCTATCCAACCTAATAAGCAGGAAGCATGGTTTAATCGAGGCAATGTTCTTTCCCAGTTACAACGCTATCAAGAGGCGATCGCATCCTATGACAAAGCGATTGCTATTCAATCAGACTCTTATAATGCATGGATTAACCGCGGTATTGCCTTAACAAAGTTACAACGCTATCAAGAGGCGATCGCATCGTATGACAAAGCGATCAAAATTGACCCCAATCAGCACGAAGCGTATTACAACAAAGCTTGCGCTTATGCGTTGCAAAAGAATGCTGGATTAGCAATTGAGAATCTGCAAAAGGTTATTCAACAGGTTCCTGATAAGTATAAAAAGTTAGCTAGAAAAGATTCAGATTTTAACCCAGTTCGTGATAATAAGGAGTTTCAGCAATTGATTCAGTGATATCTTGATGATAGGTTATCTCCCTAACTTATTGGGAATTCCCTCGCAACCATTGGGAATCGTTTCTCTAGTTTTTTCTCCACCCCAAGCACAGCAGTAGTAACGTAAAGACTCTGACATACGCTTAACATTGGAAAAATTGGCATTTTCCACAACTGCACCAGTGTATTCGCCAGTTTGATAGTCTGGTTTTGCAGTGCGACTGCGAGGTGATGCTACCTCGTAAGAACCGTAAAAGAAACGAGTGCCGTTGAGATCGGCATCACTAAGATTGGCATCATACAAAATAGCACGCGAGAGATTGGCTTTGACCAAGTCGCAGTTACTAAGGTTAGCATGGACAAGATTAACTTCCGATAGCTCCGTCCAACGTAAGTCAGTACCGGCCAAGTCTGCGCCTGCAAGCATTACGCCCAAATCAATAACACGCAAACCTTCAATGCGATCTTCAGCGTAACCGCCACAACCATCGAGAATTGGACGACCCAGACGGCGATCACGTTTTAAGGGTGTTAGTAACCTTGAGCGTGAAAGAAAGCGGATAATTTTCGCCTTACCATTCCCATCTACACTACTTAGAATAGCAGCAGTACGTCCTTCGGCAATTGCGCGTTCTTGGGGCCAATCTTCCAATAATCCTTCTTCATCTAGTACCAGATCTGAAATACCTTGGAAATAAGAATCAATTGTCTGCTGTTGGGTGATAATATTCTGCTGGATGGTTAGCAAGTTTTGCTGAATTGTCAAGTCTTTGGAAATGACATATTGTCGCCAAGCAACATAAACCGCGATGATAGCAATTAATATTTGCCCCAAAGCGCCAAACCATTCTGCTAGTGTTCCAAAAGCTTGCCAATTGATCTTACGTACCCAAGCCAAAACCTCATCGCTAAAACCACTGAACTTGATCAAGCCGATGATGCTGGCTACTATTCCCAAAAAAGCAATTATCAGCGAACTCTCAAGCGAAGACAACCATCTGTTTAGGAAAACTTGCAACCATGGTAACATGACCACCAAGGATAATAGTAAACTGACTGATGTTCCTAAAATCCCGAGAATCGGGTTGTTGAGGGCAATTCCAATGAAAGTGATGGCGATCGCAACTAAGATCAGCAATAATGCTCTAGGTTTAACCGTCCAAGTGTAAACAGGGCGATGTTTTGTAGCAGAAAACGCTTGTTGTAAAGCTGTTGTGTTTTGGGGAGCTTGCACAGATGCGAGAGTAGCTAAGGCTTGTTGAGCAACAAGCCTCTGTTGAATTTCGGAATACTCAGCAGCACTATCAGAATCATCTGATTGCAAGTTGTGTTCAGCAATGGATGCTGGGGTTTCTGGTTGGGATGAGTTGGATTCAATCGACATAATTATATTCTAAGCTTCTCGGCAATCTTATTGGCAAAGCATTGCTCACTTTGTTTTGACATAAAAATAAAATTAGACCCCGACTCACCACCCAGTCGTACAGAATTTATAATGAATTTTGATTCCTGATACCAATTCTCCAGAATTTAGCAATAAATCTAAAATTCCCGTATACACCAATAAAAACAGCTATGAAAAAATTATTGATCACAGGAGCTAGTGGTTTTTTAGGATGGCATCTTTGCCAAATAGCACAACAAACATGGGACATTTATGGAACCCATTTTTGTCATCCTATCAAAATTCCAGATATAAATAACATCAAAGTTAACTTAATTGATTTCCAGGAAGTTAAACAGATATTTAGTGATATTCAACCATCTGCAGTTATTCACACAGCAGCACAATCTCAACCAAATTTTTGTCAAACTCATCCTCACGAATCATATGCTATTAATGTAACAGCATCATGCAATATTGCCGGGTTGTGTGCAGATTATCGTATTCCTTGTATTTTTACATCAACTGACTTAGTTTTTGATGGCTTAAATGCTCCATATAGAGAGACAGATCCTGTTTGTCCTGTCAATACTTATGGTGAGCAAAAAGTTATGGCTGAACAAGGTATGCTAGAACGCTATCCGAGGACTATAGTCTGCCGGATGCCGTTAATGTTTGGGACGGCAACCCCAACAGCTACAAGCTTTATTCAGCCATTTATAAAAACTTTAAAAGAAGAAAATGATTTAAACTTATTTATAGATGAATTTCGCACCCCAGTCAGTGGAAAAACTGCGGCAAAGGGATTATTGTTAGCTTTAGAGAAAGCAAATGGGCTCATTCATCTCGGTGGAAGAGAGCGAATCTCACGGTACGATTTTGGTCGTCTACTAGTTGATGTTTTTCAACTCCCTGCTACTGGGCTAAAAGCCTGTCGTCAACAAGATGTAAAAATGGCAGCGCCCAGACCTGCAGATGTTTCTTTAGATAGTTCCAAAGCTTTTGCAATGGGATACCAACCTTTATCTTTACAGGAAGAATTAGAAGCACTACGGTTATTCTCTTGATTGAGACATTTTCAAGCAACGTTAAGAAGGGTGTGGGGTGTGGGGTGTAGGGTGTAGGGTGTAGGGTGTAGGGTGT
>Ga0070738_10004082_pt1 | contig 18080 bp, 15 predicted proteins | sample Coa_R2_2_FD_66446 | JGI IMG/M metagenome (GOLD analysis project Ga0070738, IMG submission 66446) | Surface soil microbial communities from Centralia Pennsylvania, which are recovering from an underground coalmine fire - Coalmine... | ecosystem: Environmental > Terrestrial > Soil > Unclassified ...
GAAGACGAGGATTCTGCGGAAACCGAAGACAGTTACGACGAAGACTCTGAAGACGAAGACGACTCTGACGAAGACGAAGACGAGGATTCTGCGGAAACCGAAGACAGTTACGACGAAGACTCTGAAGACGAAGACGAATCTGAAGAGAGTGAGGGTGACGACGAAGACGAGTCTGAAGACGAAGGATACGAAGACACCGAAGCCAGCTACGACGAAGCTGGGGACGATGGCAGTGATGAGGGTGGCGATTACGAGGATGAGGAGTAACGGTTCGATCGCTCTTTTACTCTCTATCCGTTTGACCAGCTAAACGTTCTCAGTGCATAGTCGATACACACTCAGTCAGGGCGCGGTAATACCGTGCCCTGATTTTTGTTGCACTCGATCAATTGCCCTCAAATTGCTGACTCAGGGTTTACAATTTTTGCGCTTATGCGAAAGTGGGAAAGCATGTGAGTGCTGAACGCAAGTTATGTCCTTGTCGAAAGAACCGTCTGACTGGTCGCCTTCCTGGTTCAAAGTTGGCATAATCAGTGTGTTTGTACTGTCCCTGTGCCTGCGCTTTTGGGGGCTGGGACGGTTTAACAGCCTTGTGTTTGACGAGGTGTATTACGTCAAGTTTGCCCACGATTATTTAACGCAGACACCGCTGTTTGATGGGCATCCCCCGCTGAGCAAATACCTGATCGCGATCGGCATCTGGATTGGCAATCAACTGCCGATCGGCCGCGATACGGTCAACAGTTTGGCAGGCGCACCTTACAGCACATGGAGCTATCGCTGGTTAGGTGCGTTGACAGGATCGTTCATTCCTCTCGTCATTGCAGGCATTGCTTATCAGGTAAGCCATCGCCGTCGTTATGCATTCCTGGCGGCTCTGTTTGCGGCGCTCGATGGCTTATTTTTGGTGGAATCGCGCTACGCACTGAACAACGTCTATCTGGTGATTTTTGGACTGTTGGGGCTGTGGTGTTTACTGCTGGCGTTGAATGGGCGATCGCTGTGGCGAAGCGCCTGGCTGTTGCTTGCTGGCATATTTTGGGGGGCATCTGCCTCAATTAAATGGAACGGGCTATGGTTTCTGGTCGGTGCGTATGGGCTGTGGCTGACTGCATGGGTGATTGATTCGCTGCGAAGGTGGTTTTTCGCTGAACCCGCGTCGATGCCCGGGACTGTGGCAACAGGGGCAGTGATCGATCGATCGTCATCCAGTCCGCTGCAAAGATTAGCCCGGATTGCGCCCTGGCAGGTAGTGCTCAATTTCGGCCTCATTCCGGCTGTGTTTTACCGTCTCATCTGGATCCCCCACCTCAAATTCAATACCACCGTCGGCTTTTGGGAATTGCAAAAGCAAATGCTGGAGTATCACGAACGGGTGGGGAATGGGCCGCAGGTGCACCCGTACTGCTCAGACTGGTATACCTGGATCGTGATGCTGCGCCCAGTGGCGTACTACTACAAGGTCGAGGCCGTCGGCGGGCCGCTGATGTCAAGCGATCCGGCGGTGCATCCCGGTAGTACGGTCATTTATGATGTGCACGCGATGGGCAATCCCGTCCTCTGGTGGCTTTCGACAGCGGCCATGCTGTTAATGATGGAGGCACTTCTGTTGCAGCTAATTGTCTGGTGCATACAGAGGTGGCGATCGGGCGGGTCGCCCCACGCGATCGCCGGGGTTCTCAATCCAACCGATTTTTGTCTCTGGCTACTGCTGGTGCTCAGTGAGTTTGCCCAACTCGTCATCCAACGCTCAGCAGCGGCGTTGCCGTGGAACCCGACGCCGATCCTGATTGGTCTCAAGGTCGTGCTAGCAGTGAGCCTACTCTATCGATTCATCACCAAAGTACGCATTCATCTGACATCTGATGGCCATACGCATTCGCAGCCGCAGGTCGGTGCAACCGAACTCTGGCTGGTGCTGGTGCTGGTTGTGAACTATGTGGCAAACTTATTGCCCTGGGTTGGAGTGACACGCTGCACGTTCCTATACCACTACATGGGGGCGTCGGTGTTTGCATCACTCGCGATCGCCTGGTTGATTGATCGCTGGTTGCGGGACCAGCGGCAACATTGGCGCATGCTCAGTATTGCTGCGGTCACGCTCATCGTGATGGCATTTATCTATTGGCTGCCAATTTATTTAGGGTTGCCTCTATCACCAGCGGCGTTTCAACACCGCATGGTATCTACATGGATATAAAGAGTTTGAGGCGGAGAAAACCAACGGCTCAGACCTGCTGGCATCGCGATTCTCAGGCCAGTGCCATTACTGCACGCTACGCCTGAGCAGGTGGCTGCCGGACAAACAGCGCTCGGTAGACGGCTTCTCCCCGTTCCAGTGTGGACACTTCGCGTTCCGTTGGGATGGGTAATGGGTTGGTTGACAGCCAGCCGTTGTGATTGCAGACGAAATCAGGATGGGCGGCGAAGCGATCGCGCATTTCGATCGCTACATCCTCGACGTCTGACTGAATAAAGACACGCCCACTCAAGACCAGTGCCGTAGCCAGATCATCAATGAGCTCAGGCTGCACGACGCGACGCTTCTGATGCTTGCGCTTGAACCACGGATCAGGAAATTGGATCGTGACCTGGTGCAGCATTCCGGCGGGTAGCGAGGTCAGGAGAGGATGCAGGGAATTGTTCGCGTTACAAAATAAATAATGCAGATTGGTGAGGCCCAGTTCGGTTGCCCAACTGTTTGCCTGCGCTACCAGGGGTTCGCGAATTTCTAAGCCCAAAAAATTCCAGTCTGGTTCTCGCTGTGCCATTTGCAGGAGAAATCGACCTTTGCCACAGCCAATGTCCAGATGCAGCGGTTGGTCGAGTTCGGCATAAATTTTGTGCCAGTCTGGCGGCGTAGCTGGTGTTTGGTACTTTTTGCTGAGCGGATTGACATGCTCTCGGACGCGTACGATCGACAAGTGAAAAACACCCCCTTTAGAACGACTGCATGGTGAAGGACGACCATTGAAGAAGCCTTAAACTGCCCAAACCATTTTGAGCCGTTGGTTTTTGGCTTTTAGCCGTCTCTTCTACTTCCACTTTGCCAGATTGCTTCACCAATCGCGTAGGATTGCGTTTATGAGTCTTAACTTTCGGTTTGCAGTCGTCAGCGATCTGCACATTGCGCTACCCCACACCATTTGGCACCATCCCGATCGCCTCCATCTGGTTGAAGTCAGTATTCCGGTGTTTGAAGCCATTCTGGATCATCTCAGCACGCTTGATCTGGACTTTTTGCTGCTGCCGGGCGATCTCACCCAGCATGGCGAACCAGACAATCACCGCTGGTTAGCCCAACGACTCGCGGCGCTGCCGTACCCGGCCTATGTCATTCCGGGGAATCATGATGTGCCAACAGCACGATCGGATGGCCGGTCGATCGGATGCACAGATTTTTTGCACTGCTACCGCCAGTTTGGTTACCAGAACTCAGAGCAACCGTACTATACCTGCGAACTCATGCCCAATGTGCGGTTGATTGGGCTGAACTCGAATGACTTTGATGCTCAGGGTAAGCAGATGGGTCGGCTCGATGCGGCGCAACTGATCTGGTTACAGCAGGTGCTTGCCGAGTTCAAACACGACCTGATTTTGGTGATGGTGCACCATAACGTTGTGGAACATCTGCCAGGTCAATCGCGCAATCCGTTGGGTCGCCGTTATATGCTCGATAACGCGCCAACACTGCTGAAAATGCTGCAAGACGCAGGTGTGCAGCTTGTTTTTACAGGGCATTTGCACGTGCAGGATGTGGCCTGCGCGGACGGTGTGTACGATATTACGACTGGATCGCTGGTGAGTTATCCCCATCCCTACCGTGTGTTGAACCTGCGAACGGACGATCGTGGACGACGATCGCTCCGCATTGAATCGGAGCGGATCACGTCTGTCCCCGGCTGGGAAACATTACCGCACCTGTCCCGCGAGCTGATTGGCGATCGTTCTCAACCATTTATGCTGCAACTGCTAACGCAACCGCCTTTGCAGCTGCCACAGGCTGAGGCAAAAGCATTGGTTCCAGCACTGCGATACTTCTGGGCCGACATTGCTAACGGTGACGCAATGTTTGAGTTTCCTCAGTTTCCACCCAGAGTGCGGCGCTATTTTGAGCGATTCAGCGCGATCAACCAGGATGGTCAACCGCACTTGATCGATAATGCCGTGACGCTATGGCTGGATGATTAGCGGCAGGTAGTGTAGTTCCGCTCAGTCATGACAGCGTGACTTAAATAAATTCACCACGCGCTACCATGATCACCCGGCCTCCCACATTAACCTGAATTTCGTTTGCCGTCGGTGCAGCCTTGAGCCGCAACAGCGACGGTCTGCCAATTTCATGTCCCTGCTCCACGCGCACATCAACCGTGGGTTGCCCCAGGTAGGCATGGTGCACCAGATATCCTGCCAGACAGCCGTTGGCGCTCCCCGTCGCCGGATCTTCAGGGATGCCCAAGGACTCGGCGAATACACGCACACTCAGGTGGTTTTCGGCCTGATACGTTTCTGGGCAAAAGACAAGAATTTCTTTGGCGTCGGTGGTTTCAACAAAGGCGAAATAGCGATCGCGATTAACCCGAATGCGTCGCAAAGCGGCCTGTGATTTGAGCGGCACAATGATGAATGGAATACCCGTTGACACAGCCTGAATCGGGAAGTTCAGATCAATATCGTCATCGTCTAGACCGAGTACTGCGGCCATTGCGGGAGCCGCAAACGTCTCGCCAAACACAGGTGCTTGTTGCTGCATCCACAGCACGTCAGGCAACTCGTTCTGGTAGGCGATCGTGACGGGAATTTGGCCAATCTTAAGATTGAGCGCGATGGTTACGATCGGCTGTTGAATCACTGTCTGCTGTAAGACAAAAGCTGTGCCCAGGGTTGGATGTCCTGCAAAGGGCAGTTCCTTGTTGGGCGTAAAAATTCGCACGTCATAACCGTCCTGGCGCGGTTCCGGCGACAAAATAAATGTAGTTTCAGAATAGTTCACTTCTTTTGCAATGCGCTGCATCGCCTCTGTCGATAGAGAACCCGCATCCGTAAACACAGCTAACTGGTTGCCTGCATATTTTGCTTCGGCGAACACATCAACAATATAAAAGGGTAAAGGCGGCATATTCGGTTACTTCGATCGGGTGCACCGTGTAGCAATTTCGCGGTCTGAGCCGATTCTACCGCCCAACGCCTGACTCCTCACGTCGCGCGTCTACCTCCTTTCCAAATCGGGAAACGTCATGTCACAGCAATGTGGCTCAAAAATCACGGTGGGCGACCGCTGTGCATCACGTGGTCCCTCAGCGCAACGCCGCATAGTATAGCTATGTTTCACAAGGCCCCCCGATATGGACTTACTACCTCGCACACAGCCCGCCCAATCCGCTGACCTTGCTCCTGATGCGGTCACCCATTCTCAGACTGACTCTGCTGCCTCTAGACGTACCTACAGACCTCATCCCACCATGATCTGGGTGATGGAGTCTGTGGGCAACCGGACGCGCCTTGTGGCCCGGTGGACAATGCAAGACTAGAGCGTTTGGCACTGTACGCATGGCATGTAATCAGTCTTGTCAAAGGCAGAAAGTAAACGGGATCAAGGACAGTGGCGTAACGCTATCCTCTATGGCTGTCTGCCTTCTGCGCTCTCGCCCAGATTTTTTGTAGTTTTGCCGATTTTTGTCCAGCCACCCGAAGAGAGGAGTAGAGGTTGGCTGGTAAACAAAATGGTAAGACTAATTGGAACGGCGTTAATTGTGATTGGTGTCGCGGTCGTGCTGATCAATCCTGCATTAGTGCAAGTCTGGGTAGCCGCACTCGCACTGGGGCTACTCTCGCATTGGGTGTTACAGAATTGACATTGGGCGGCGGACTGGAGAGGATGGACAAGACGGCCAAAGGCGAAAGCCAGAGGCGAAATGTCCAAAGACTCTTGTAAGATCACAGAAATTGCCGCATATAGAGGAACCAATGGCCGAGACACTTTTCTTCAATGCCCTGCGTGAAGCGATCGATGAAGAAATGCAGCGTGACCCCACCGTATTGGTGATGGGTGAAGACGTTGGGCACTATGGCGGTTCCTACAAAGTCACAAAAGACCTGTACAAAAAGTACGGTGAACTGCGGTTGCTCGATACGCCGATCGCGGAGAACAGTTTCACTGGGATGGCTGTCGGAGCCGCGATGACCGGGTTACGCCCCATCATCGAAGGTATGAATATGGGGTTCTTGCTGCTGGCATTTAACCAGATTGCCAATAACGCCGGCATGCTGCGCTACACATCGGGCGGTAATTTCAAGATTCCAATGGTGATTCGCGGTCCCGGTGGTGTCGGGCGACAGCTTGGCGCAGAGCATTCTCAACGGTTAGAAACCTATTTTCAGGCCGTGCCCGGTCTCAAAATTGTGGCGTGCTCAACTCCATACAATGCTAAAGGGCTGCTGAAATCAGCGATTCGCGACAACAATCCAGTGCTGTTTTTTGAGCACGTTCTCCTGTACAACCTGAAAGAAGACCTCCCGGAGGAAGAATATTTGCTGCCGCTGGATAAAGCGGAAGTGGTGCGATCGGGCAAAGATGTCACGATTATTACCTACTCGCGGATGCGCCATCACGTGATGCAGGCCGCAAAGACTCTAGAGAAAGATGGCTATGACCCTGAAGTGATTGATCTGCTGTCGTTGAAGCCACTCGATTTTGATACGATTGGTGCGTCAATTCGCAAGACCCATCGGGTAATTATTGTCGAAGAAGCAATGCGAACGGGTGGCATTGCGGCAGAGGTGATTGCTTCCATTAACGATCGCCTGTTTGACGAACTGGATGCGCCCGTTTTGCGGCTCTCGTCGCAGGATATCCCCACACCCTACAACGGCACCCTGGAAAATCTGACGATCGTGCAGCCACAGCAAATTGTGGAAGCAGTGCAGAAAATGGTGGCGCTTAAGGTCTAAACGTGGGGGGGCGCTCTGCAACTGCTACAACCTGCGATCGACCCGACGGTGGCCACTTAGAGTCCACGGCCAACCTGTGCCCCCTGACACTACAGGTGTAGATCCAGGGTTGGCGAAAATAGACGCGCCGCCATCCTGACTATGGCGACGAATTTACCGCCGTCGCTAACTTGTCTCGACGGAGCGATCAGTCACACGGGGAATCCCAACTCATCATCGGACGGAATCGAAACCGCCATACTGCTGTACTCTGGCGATCGAAGAGCCGTTTGCAGACTCAAGTCCCCTGTGTGGGCACTTTTCAGCGCATACCTTGCGCGTGACTCTCATGCGACACAGCAGCCACATACATCTTTGTAATGGAATGAATGCCAGGAACCGGACTTGAACCGGTGACACGAGGATTTTCAGTCCTCTGCTCTACCAACTGAGCTATCCCGGCGAGAGACTTATCTCTAGCGCTTAATCAACTTAGCAAACCTGTGTAACCAATTGCAAGTAACTGCTGCTAGTTTTTGGTTTTGGGTGTTGTCAGGAAGGCTGGAGATGGGGTGTAGGGTGTAGGGTGGAAGGGGGGATGGACACTTCGAGCAGGATCGTAGTCGCACGACATGGATTGGCAGGAAATTTCTGGTAACTGGGTTCTGGTACCGCCACGATCGACCGCGATCGTGCATTTTTTGGGTGGTGCGTTTGTGGCGGCGGCCCCTCAAGTGACCTATCGTCGGTTGCTAGAGCGATTGGCAGTACAAGGCTACACGATCGTCGCGACACCCTTTGTGAACACGTTCGACCATACGGCGATCGCGCGGACTGTGCTTAATGATTTTGAGCAGGCGTTGGATCGGCTCTACAGTACCGTTCTGCGCAAACGGTACTTGCCGATTTATGGGGTTGGACACAGCATGGGGTGCAAACTGCACCTGCTGATTGGCAGCTTATTTTCAGTAGAACGAGCGGGCAACGTGTTGATTGCGTTCAATAACTTTTCTGCCCGCGATGCCGTACCACTGGTAGAGCAGTTTTCGCCCCTGTTCGCCGTTGAATTTACCCCTTCTCCCCAGGAAACGAATCAGATTGTTTCCCGCCAGTATCAGGTGCGCCGCAACCTGCTTGTTAAATTCACCAACGACACGATCGATCAATCGTTACCCCTGAAAGAGGTGCTCCAGACGCGCTTCCCTGGCATGGTGGTCGCACAAACATTATCGGGGAACCATCTCACCCCCCTTGGCCCCGATGTGAACTGGAAGTCAGGCGCTGTATTTACGCCGTTTGACGCGATCGGGCAGTGGATGCGCCAGGAGGTGTATCGTGAGCTACATCAGCTTGAACGGACAATTTTGCACTGGATCGATCCTCTCTCATCGTTTTGAAATGTGGCTTTGGACATGATATTCAAGCTTGTGGGGGTGTTCATGGCGCTGTTCCTGCTCACCTGCCTTCTCTGCTGGTTTTCAATCACGGTACTGCTTCGTAACCCCCTTTGTGGCATTGGGGGATTGATTGGCGGGGTGTTTGCCGTTGTCACGACGATCGACGCGATTACCCTTCGGCTGACAGCAGCGAAAGCCAGACGTTAGTGGCTAAGTTGCAGGAAATCCTGGCGTTGAGAAAATCTCATGATAAGATGCACGGCGTCTAGAGCTAATACTGGGTAGATGATTTATGGAGACCGAAGCTGGATCTGAGCAGAATGGGCTGATGGATATTGAAGCGGTACAAAAAACGCTGAATCGCTCCAGAGCATCGATCTATCGCTACGCGAACACCGATCCTAACGCGCTCAACCCGCCGTATAACCCGGCGCTGCTGAATCCCGAATTGCGTCTCCACAAGGACGATGTTCTCCTTTTTCATCCCAACGAGGTTGCCCGATTTGCACGGGATGTCCTCAAAATTAAGCAAGTCACGATCGAAGTCCGTGAAGCGCCACCAACGCCTACTCAAGAATTGCTGCAGGCAATTTTGACCGAGCTACAAAGTATTCATCAACTCTTAAAGGAGCGATCGTAGCCATGGGTTCAGGCCATTGTCAGTCGCAGATCTCGTCACGGCGGCGTCCTGATGGTGCTTGCAGTCAACCGTGTCTGGCTTTCGCGCGTTCGGCAAATCGATCGCTGCTCCCACTTGCCGGAAAGGTGTCAAATCCTGGAGAATAAACGGAAATGCAAAGACTCATTTGGCTCGTTATGATCTGAATGAAAGACTCGTTATTCGACACCTTCTGGGCAGGACCATGACATCATACGCAACCACCTCTGCTAAGGCTGAACTGAGCGAACTGCGGCGGCTGAGAACTCTGCTACCGCCAGAACTTCAGAGTTGGGTTTCCGTTGAAGGCACCACAGCGGTTAATCCGCCGCTCATCACCAGCGAAGAAATTGGCAAAGATGAGGTCGAGATTCAGATCGACATGGTCAAGTGGGAACAACTGGCGACAGATCAGCGTAATTTGCTCTTCTGGCATGAGGTGGCGCGTATTCAGAACGATACCATTCCCCGTGATGGGTGGGAAATGGCGGCGTTGGCGATCGGTCTTGGTGGTGCGGTCGGTGAACTTTGGGTGCAGGATGGACTGCTGCTGTTGCTGGCGTTAGGGTTGTGTGGCGTCTCGGGCTGGCGGCTGTGGCAGAAGAACAACACCGAGAAAACGCTAAAAGAAACGCTGGATGCAGATGAGAAGGCAATTGCCCTGGCCACCCGCTTTGGCTACACCCTTCCTAATGCTTATAAGAGCCTGGGCAGTGCGCTCAAAGTGTTGATTGAGCAGTCTCCCAAGAAGCGCTTGCGGTCAAAGTATGAAGCGCGCCTGGATGCCCTCAAGAAAAGCGCCGCCAAAGCAAAGGCAAAAATGAAGAGTACGGACGCAGAATCTTAGGATCGCGAATTAAATACTCTGTAAATCTGGGGGTTGGTCGGGACATGGCAATGCAGTGCCCCGGCTCAGGGAATTGCACCTTAATAAATCTGTGATCCTTAGTTAATGCTGGTGGTTGACTGCGTCAACCATCGGGTGTTTTCCACAGGAAAGGATCGTTTTTCAGGGGTTTTCCACAGACTTTTGCGAGTTTTCCACAGGTAGACATGGAAAACTCGCAAATTCAGTTACTCCCATTCGATCGTGCCAGGTGGCTTCGATGTCACGTCGTACACAACCCGATTGACCCCTCGAACTTCATTCACAATTCGGTTCGAGATCGTTTCTAGCAGATCGTAGGGGATGCGCGACCAATCGGCTGTCATGCCATCTTCGCTGGAAACGAAGCGGAGCACAATAGGGTAAGCATAGGTGCGCTGGTCGCCCATCACACCAACACTACGGATCGGTAGCAGCACGGCAAATGCCTGCCAGAGTTGGTTGTAAAGGCCAGCACGGTTGACTTCCTGGCGCACGATGAAATCGGCATCGCGTAAGATGTCAAGCCGCTCTTCAGTCACTTCACCCAGAATTCGAATGGCTAAACCAGGCCCAGGGAATGGCTGACGCTGAACGATTTCTTCTGGCAGCCCGATCGATCGACCAACCTTCCGCACCTCATCCTTAAACAGCTTGCGGAGTGGTTCAATCAGCTTGAACTGTAGATCCTTCGGTAAACCGCCGACATTGTGATGACTTTTGATCTTCACAGCGACGCGTTCGCCAGTTTGTGGGTCAACATTGGTATCGGCAGATTCGATCACGTCTGGATACAGCGTACCCTGCGCCAAATAGTCGAATGGTCCAAGCCGTCGTGACTCCTCTTCAAACACGCGAATGAATTCATGCCCAATTCGCTTCCGTTTCACTTCAGGGTCGGTAATGCCCTGAATCTGTGCCAAAAAGCGCTCACGCGCATTCACATAAGCGACAGGAATATGAAATTGCTCACGGAACAGCTTCACCAGGCGTTCTGGCTCCAGCTTTCGCATAAAGCCCTGATCAATAAACATGCAGGTGAGCTGATCGCCGATCGCCCGATACAGCAAAAATGCCAGCGTTGATGAATCTACCCCGCCAGAGAGCGCTAACAGCACCCGCTTGTCACCGACCTTGGCCCGAATTTCGCGAATGGCTTCTTCAACGAAGGCGTCCGTTGTCCAGGTGGGCTCGCAGTCGCAGATATGGTAAACAAAATTGCGGATGAGCGCCAGACCCCCAATGGAATGTACGACCTCCGGGTGAAACTGAACACCGTAGAGCTTGCGATCGTGATGCGCGATCGCGGCACAGGCCGTATTCGCCGTGTGGGCCAGCAGTTCAAACCCATCGGGTAACTGTGTTACCGAGTCGCCGTGGCTCATCCACATAGTGGAACCATCTTCCACGTTCGTGAGCAAGTCAGTGGGATCGTCGATAAATAGGGACGCTTTCCCATACTCAGCGCGATCGGACCGTTCAACCCCGCCACCAAGCTGCTGCACCATCAGCTGCATACCGTAACACACGCCCAGAACCGGGATTCCCAGGTTCCAAATCTGGGGATCGCAATGGGGTGCCCCATTGTCGTACACAGAGCTCGGCCCACCCGATAAGATAATTCCCTTCGGATTGAGCTGTCTCAATTGTTCTGCGGACGTTCGGTAGGAGAGCACCTCAGAGTAGACCTGAGTTTCTCGAATGCGACGGGCAATTAACTCAGAGTACTGGGAACCAAAGTCCAGGATAACGATCATTTGGCGGTCGATCTGATGTTGATCAACCGCGGCGATCGGAGGTTGCTGTTCTGTCTGTAGAGTCACCGAGGTGTCCAAAGATTTGCTAGGAAGGTGGACTATGGGTATCTGTAAAATTTACTCCGACAGCAAGTTTCAAACAATGGTACTTAAATCTGCGTATTGTAACTAGCCTAACAAAACTTGCTCAAGTAGAGTATTGCCCATTGGACTCTTCGTCAGAATTTGGCGGCTTCGGTCAAACAAAACGGTGCCAATGCTGACCTGCCGTTCGCTATGGGTCTGGATGTAAGCGGCGGCACGACGATCGATCGTTTGCGCGATCGCTCCATAGACATCTGTTGCCCAGGTGTGTCCCGTTGTGGCATCCAACTGCCTTAGATACGCCAGGCCATCTTCTGCCGTAGCACAACCAAAAATGGCCTGCAAATCCTGGGTCGGTAGCCCTGCATTAGCACAGAAAGCCGTGAGAATTTCCAACCGACCGTCAGCCAAATGGTGGTGCGTATGGAAAATACCGCCTGCAAGCTTAATGAGCTTACCGTGGTAGCCAAACAGCAGAACCGATTGCACACCTTGCAGCCCTGCTTCTACCAGCAGCGGCCCCAGCCAATTGGCTGTTTTCACCAGTCGCGCCGGTTCCACGCCCAATTTTCGCACTAGGTCCAGCCCATTCTCGCCCACACAAAACACCAGACAGTCAAACCAGGCTGATTTTTGCCGCAAGTCTTCACGAAATGCATCCAGTTGACCGGGAGCGCTGAGCGGTTGCGATATTCCAGTTGTCCCCAGCAGCGATAGGCCGTCAACGACCCCAAAGGCCTCGTTAGATGTCCGTTTGGCCAGTGCCCGACCTTCTGGCAAGATCAGTGTCACCCGAATCGTCTCACCGGGTTCTAGCCATCGCGCTAAATTCTCAGACAGGAGCCGTTTGGCATAAGCATAGATCGAAGGTTGCCCGTCTGCCTGTCTGCCGATCCCTTCGCCCCCCAGTAGTACAACAGGGGTGGGTTGATCCGCGCTGCCCCATTCCACCAAGGCCCAAATGGGTGTGTGACGCGTCAGGTCAAGGTTATCGCCCGGTTCACTCCGCGTAATTGCCAGTGCTGACTGGAGGCTAAGCCCTGCAACCTGCTCGATCGCAATGTCTACAATTTCCGGCGGATCCAGCAGATCGACCGCGACCGTTGTAAGGGGTTGAGGGCACCGTAGCCAACGCAGCGCCGCGATCGCAGCAGCGCAGGCAAAAACAGGTAAGGTATGCCCGGCACGAGGCGCAGAAGTAGACATTAAACGACCGTTTCACGCTTGACTGTATTCTCCCAGCGTACTGCCTGTGACCCGCATCAGTCTCGCTGCTGATCAGGAACATTGAAGCGCGTGATAACCGTCAATGAAGTGTCTGATTCGGAACACAGGTTCCTGGTGATCAGTTACAACCTCTCTGGAAGCCTTTTGTTTCATCGTGTAGTTAGTTGAAGTGTGTTTCCTCCTCGCTGTACATCCCTTGTTTGCCTCTACCTGGTATCTCAGGAGGAGCTGTTATGAATACGACCGTTAATGCGATTGATGTAAACCACATGCAACTGGCTTACGCTGACCCGCTTAATTTTTTTGAGGCGACGATGGAAGAGTCGCCGAGCACGATTGTCCTGCAGCCTAATGGAGCGCTCGATCAGACAACTAGCGCTAAGTTTCAACAGCAGTTAGAAGACGCGCTGGATCGCGTCACCGATGCTGTTATTGTCGATTTATTGTGGGTGAATGTAACGGACGCTTGCGGCATTGCGGCCCTCCTGGCAGGCACCCAACATGCAGCGGCAATGGGGAAACTGCTATCGTTTCAGTCAATGGACATTAGCACACAAATCGCCCTTGAATCGGCCTGGGAGCACCAACGAGAAATCAGTTTTGGCCCCTGGAGTGATGTGTTTAACGACGATCTGGAGTGTTTCTTGGATCAATTCACCCACGGTTAGGCACCTGTCAGCCTGTCACTTGAATTCATTGTTAGAGTGCCGGGACTACCCTGGCTCTTTTCCCGTGGCGTTAACAATTTCTGCCAACCCACTTAAACCGCGAGGATAGGTTTGTTACGGCGTCTGGATCCTTCTGCGGAGCCTCTCAGTCAGCACTGTTGAAGTGCTTTTGGAGCCTGTGTGTAGCACAGAGGCTAGTCTGGGCACTATAGACTTACTCAGTGCCGAAGGAGAAGAGAAGCCAGTGTTCGCAGCCAGTACAAAGCATCGGTTGGTTACTAGAAGTGACTTTGATGGACTTGTATGTGCAGTTCTGCTCAAGGAATTGGACATGATTGACGAGATCAAATTTGTCCATCCCAAAGATATGCAAGACGGCAAGATTGAGATTACCAACAATGACATTACAACCAATCTGCCGTATGTAGAAAGTGCCTATCTAGCCTTCGATCACCACTCCAGCGAAACGCTCAGGAATCAAGCTAGCAAAGAAAATTATATTATTGATCCAAATGCGCCATCGGCAGCCAGAGTTGTCTATGAACATTTTGGCGGAAAAGATCGATTTCCGGGCGTTTCCACAGCTATGATGCTGGCCGTAGATAAATCTGATTCGGCACAGTTTTCGATCGAAGAAATTTTGAATCCTCAGGGCTGGACATTACTCAATTTCTTGATGGATGCCAGGACGGGGTTAGGACGATTTCGAGATTTTCGCGTCTCCAATTACAATTTGATGATGCAGTTGATTGACTGCTGCAAAACGTTGGCCATCGATGAAATTCTTGCCCTGCCCGATGTTAAAGAGCGGGTTGATCTGTACTTTGAGCAAGAGTCTCGATTTAAAGCACAGATTCAGGATTGTGCGACGGTTTATCAAAATCTGGTTGTGCTGGATCTGCGATCGCAAGACGTGATTTATGCGGGCAATCGATTTATGGTATATGCTCTGTTTCCGCAGTGTAATATTTCGATTCACCTGATGTGGGGACGGCAGCAACAGAACACGGTCTTTGCCACTGGAAAATCAATTTTCGATCGCTCATCTCAAACCAATATCGGTGAGTTGATGCTGAAGTATGGCGGTGGTGGACACGTCAATGCTGGCACCTGCCAGGTCGATAACGACAAAGCCGAAGTCGTCTTAAAGGAATTGATTGCCCAAATTAACGCCGATGGCTAAAGTCGCGTCGTGGTTGGAAAGCTTAGTACAACGCATCGTTCATGGGGGGCGGAAATCAAGTGTCAGTGGTCAGGCCCTATGGGCATACCAGAAAGGTCGTTGATGGAGAAGGCTCCATGCATGGGCGTTCAATTCCAAACCCCTTTTAGGTGATGTGTACTCAGGAATAAGAATTGAGGCACAGGAAAGTTGAGGGGAAGGTTATGGCATTGAGCTATGGCATTGATCTGGCAACGCGATATGTAGTTAGCGTTCAACGCCAGCTGCGCGCTCTGCAGTTGCTTTTGGATCTGGTGTTTCGTGCTCGGATGACGCTGGCTGTACATGTCCACGATCGTCGCCTGGAACTGCTTCTCCAAGCACCGGATGTCCATTCTCAGCCGTCAGGTGCTCGTCCGTGCGATTCGTCTGGCGTGAGTGGAGCGCGAGCGCACCCCTCGACGATCGCACAGCCACTAAAACATTCTTAATCACAACCGCTGTCGGGACGGCTACGATCACCCCTAACAGCCCACCAACGCGTGCACCAGTCAAGATTGAGATAAAGATCCACACAGGATTCAGCCCGGTGACGCTGCCCAATACGCGTGGGGCGACCAGGTTCTCCAGAATCTGCTGCACAATGACAGATGCCGCCAGTACCTTGACGCCCAGGCCAATATCACGGAGGGCAACCAGCAACGCCACCAGGGCAATACCGACAGACCCGCCGAAGGGGACTAATGCCATTGTGCCGATCGTCAATCCAAACAGCAGGCCAAACGGTACCGCCAGCCACAAAAAGATGAGTGTCAGAATCGACCCCATGCAGGTCGAAAGAATGAACTGGCTCAAAAAGTAGTTTTGGAAGCTGAGTCGTAATGTCTCCGAAAATGGCTTTTGCACCTTAGCTGGCAACCAGCCAACCAGGCTTTCCCACAGCAAATCGCCGTTTTGCAGCAAATAAAACGTGAGCACCAGCGTCAGGAGGACATCCAGCAGACTGGTGACGGTGAACACAGCGACGCTTAACGCTTGGGCGGCAATCAGTTGCAGTTGGCTCTTGAGGCGATCGTTGATTTGTTCCGCTAAAAGGCTCAAATCAAGCGGCAAATTGGTGCCCTCAAGCTGTTGGTTCAGAAGCGTGAGCTGGCGCTGTCCAGAGTCAAACCATTCTGGTAAGCGAGCGACTAACTGTCGGGCCTGATCGATCGCGCTTGGCAAGAGGGTGATCCCGCCTGCCAGCAGTATTGATAGCGCCAGCAAGAAGACCATAATAGCAGCCCGTCCCCGTGGGACTCCCTGCCGCTGCATGATGCTAACTGGGTAGTTAAGTAGAAAGGCAATCAGCGAAGCGCCTACCAGAATGGCAATCAGCGAATGGAAGTAGTCGGCGATCGCCGACACCGCCCAACCGTTCAGTACCAACAGGGGCGCTGCCAGGGCGATCAGTAATGCTTTTGCTAGAGGAGATAGTGTTTCCCACCAAATCCGCAAGCGTCCCTTGTGTATCGTTTCGTGGGCTTCAGTCTGGTGATCCGGCATGATACCCGCCAGTTCCGCTCTACACCTTATACCCTACACCCTGCAGCCCATTCCGATCCTCTACCGATAGTTCGTAAACTGTAAGGCAACGGGGAAATCTTCCTGCTTCAACCGCTGCATGACGGCCTGTAAATCATCCTTCGATTTAGCACTCACGCGCACAGCATCTCCTTGAATCGATGCCTGCACCTTCTTGAACTCATCCCGAATGAGCTTCGAAATTTGCTTGGCAATGTCCTGGCTGATTCCTTTCCGCAGCTTTATTTCCTGTTTTACGCGATTACCACTGGCGGACTCGACTTTGCCATAGTCAAAGATCTTGAGCGACAGATTTCGCTTGGCGGCTTTGGTTTGCAGCAGCGTATGAACGGCGTCTAAGGTAAATTCGCTATCGGTATGGGCGGTGATGGCATCCTCACCCAGCTCTAGAGTCGTTTTGGTATCTTTGAGGTCATAGCGGCTTTGAATTTCACGATTGGTTTGATCTAGGGCATTGACTAGTTCTTGCCGATCGAACTCGCTGACAACGTCAAAAGAATAGGATGCAGCCATAGGACTTAAGACTCTAGACTTGAACTGGACTCAGTGCTCGAATTCCTTAGTCTATAGTCTACGGTCGATTGTCTCAAGTCTAGCGATGTCAGAACGCGCGATCGCGCTAAATCTTTCGCAAATATGGTGCGCCCCCTTTGAGTTTTAGCTACATTAAAGGCAGCGACCGTGTGTCGCATTGGAGCACCATTAAGCCTTTGTGACACGATTTCCCCTTACGTGTCGGTTCGTAGCCATACTTAAAATATGAGCACTGTCAGGAGTACCAGTGATGTTCAAAGCGATTGCAGCTCTCGGTACCGTTGTGATGCTGACTAGCATTGTCTCCACGACTGACGCCCAAACAAAACCCATGGGTTCAGCATCGTCTCTGTCGGGACTCCAGGAGCGATCGGTGCAAAGACCGTCGCCGCCACCTTCGGTCAATTCCCCTCAGTCCAGCACTGATGTTCCGGCAGGCACTGAGCGGGGGCTATCGCTCAGCAAAAAGGTGCAGCTAATCGTCAAGCCAGAGCGAGGTACTAGCCAGGTTGGTGTGTATCCGGCGGATGACCCATCGGAAGGCAACCGATTCCAGGTGCAATATCAGATCGATCAACAATAGAGCCAGCGCGGTTTAGAGTCGGTCATCCTAGATAGTGAAGGCTCTGTTCGCGTGAGAATTTGGTGAAAGCTAGGCTGGGATATCGGGGATCTCAGCCCATGTTAGTATGCGATGAACTCAGTCATGCGACATGAGCAGGCGTTTCATCGCTTTTGATAGCTTTATTCTAATAATTTAATTTTGAGGTTCTTAACTATTGCTCACCCTCGGAACAATCAGAATTTATTTCTTTTATTTGGTATTTTGAGATGATTGAAATACCAAGATTAAAATCAATCATATACTGAGTTAATTGTTCGCCATCGATCAAAACGATTTCGATATTATTGAGGTGGCGCTATAATTCTGCTGTCTTTAAATACGTTTTTGCCCAGCTAACTCTGTTGCCGAAAACTGCCTGTTTGCCACTTGGAAGCAGCTCTTTTCGCTCACTTTCAGTCAACTTAAAATGCTGTGCCAGGTATTCAATTGATTCTCGCAGGAAATGCTCTTTGCCATCATCCGCAATTTGCATCAAAGGGAGCATAAGCTGTTCAGCATTTAGATAGGGTATAATGCAAAATTAAACTCGTCAAAAAAGCGCAAGATGCCAGCAAAGAATCATCTTACTCCAGAGCAGGTAGAGAAGCTG
>Ga0070738_10004083_pt1 | contig 18079 bp, 12 predicted proteins | sample Coa_R2_2_FD_66446 | JGI IMG/M metagenome (GOLD analysis project Ga0070738, IMG submission 66446) | Surface soil microbial communities from Centralia Pennsylvania, which are recovering from an underground coalmine fire - Coalmine... | ecosystem: Environmental > Terrestrial > Soil > Unclassified ...
ACGCCGGCCAGATTGATGTGCCTCCTGGCGACGGCGATGGAATCCGGCCCCTCGAGCCTCTCGCTCATGGCCAGCGCACGCTCGAGCTCATGAACCGCGTCGTCGTGCCGGCCGTGCTTCGCGAACGCGATCCCGAGCGTCCCGATGTACTTCGCGGTCTCGGGATGATCGCCTCCCGCCGCGGCGATCCGATCGTCGATCGCCTGTCGCAGGAGCGAGAACGCCTCGTCGGGCTCTTTCGAGACGAACTTGATGGATGCCTGGGCCTCGAGAGCGCGCGCGGTGGCGAAGTGTTGCGAGCCGAAGAGGCGTCGCCTCAATCGGAGCACCGTGCGGAACTGTTGGTCGGCTTCCCCGATCTGACCGGCGGTGAAGTAGACGACTCCGAGACCCTCGGCGAGCAGGGCCTCCGCCATGTCCACCGAAGCGCTCCGGTCTCCGTGCTTCCGCGCGTGGTCGAGGACCGCGAGCCCGAGCTGGTACGCCGCCTCCGCGGCCGGGAGGTCGCCTTTCCGGTGCATGTAGCGCGCGAGCTCGAGATCGACCGACGGGAACCGTGGCTCGGCCCGTCGTGTGAGCTCCATCACCTCGGCGAAGTACCGGCCTGCCTCCTCGGCGAGGCCGAGCGCGGAGCACGTCGCGCCGAGCTCGGCCTTCACGAGCGCCATCTCGGGGTCGCGGGGATCGAACGCCTGCGCGCACTTGAGCGCGACCTCGAGGATTCGCCGTGATGTGGCGAGCTGCCCGGCGGCGCGCGTCATTCGCCCCGCCATGATGAAGTGGTTGAACTGGACGCTTCCGTCCCTGAGCTCGAGGTCGAGGTCGAGCAGACGCTCGAGGTAGGGCGCGGCCTCGGCCTCGCGATCGAGGTAGTCGTACGCGACGCAGAGCGCCTGGAGCATGCGCTGCTGGAGCACCCGGTCGCCGTTCGCATCCGCGGCGTCGACGGCCTCCTTGTAGAGCGCGAGCCCGCGAACGTACTCGCGCTTCTTGAACGCCTTCGAAGCCTTCGCCGTGAGGACGAACGGGTCCACCGCTCATCGGCCCTTGGGGCGCGCCGTCCGACTCGAAGTCGTGCGGCCCCGGGCAGCCGGCGCGGGAGTGAGCGCCCTCGCCGGCCGGCGGACGGCGGCCTCGGCGCGGACGACGGTCGCGACCTCGCGGAGGTCCGTGATCCCCTGCTTCACCTTCGAGACCGCGTCCTGCCACATGGTCCGCATGCCGAGCTCGCGGGCCTTCTGCTTGATCGTCTCGGAGCTCGCCTTCTTGTGGATGAGCTCGCGCACGACCGCGCCCATGGGGCCGTGCATGGGGAGGATCTCGTGGATCCCGATCCGGCCGCGGTATCCCGAGCCGTTGCACTTCGGGCAGCCCTTGTCGCTCGCCTTGAAGAGGCTCCGGGGCGTGGGCGCGAGGTCGGCCGCGAGGAGCTCGAGCGCCTGGGCCGTCGGCGTCCAGGGGACGCGGCAGTCCGGGCAGAGGCGCCGCGCGAGCCTTTGCGCGGACACGAGCAAGAGGCAGGAGGAGACGAGGAACGGCTCGACCTTCATCTCGATGAAGCGCGTGACCGTCGAAGCGGCGTCGTTCGTGTGGAGGGTCGAGAGGAGGAGGTGACCCGTCAAGGACGCCTCGATCGCGGTGCTCGCCGTCTTCTTGTCGCGGATCTCGCCGACGAGGATCACGTCGGGGTCCATGCGGAGGAACGCCTTCAAGGCGCGCGAGAACCCGAGTCCGATCTTCTTGTTGACCTGGACCTGCGTGATCCCCGCGAGCGGGTACTCGACCGGGTCCTCGGCGGTCAGGATGTTCACGTCGGGCGTGTTGATCTCGGTCAAGGCGCCGTAGAGCGTCGTCGTCTTGCCCGAGCCCGTGGGCCCGCAGCAGAGGACCATGCCGTAGGGCTGGTGGACGGCCCAGCGGAAGGCTTCGAGGTTCTGGGCCGAGAAGCCGAGCGAGTCGAGGCCCATGGCGATGCTCTGCCGCGCCAGGAGGCGGAGGACGCACCGCTCGCCGTTCGTCGACGGGCTCGTGGCGACGCGGACGTCGATGTCGACGCCGGCCTGCGAGAACCCCTTGAAGCGGATCTTGCCGTCCTGGGGGAGCCGCCGCTCGTCGATCTTCATGGGCGGCGCCATGATCTTGAGCCGGGCGACGAGCGCCTCGTTCGCCTGGCGCGGGAGCCTCATCCGCTCGTGGAGGTTGCCGTCGATCCTGAAGCGGATCCGCACGTCCTTCTCGCCGGGCTCGATGTGGATGTCGCTCGCGCCCTTCGCGTGGGCGTCCTCGATGAGGTGCGTCGCGAGCTTGACGATGGGAGTGTCGGAGGAGGCGTCCACCTTCTCGACCTCGGCGAGCTCGATCGGCCGCTCCTTGACCGAGTGGGCGACCTTGTCGAGGAGCTCGTTCTGGGCCGCCGCCGCCTCGGTCTTGGCCGACTTCTCCTGGAGGACGTGCTGGATCTGGGCCGGCGTCGCGGCGAACGCCTCGCCGATCGTGTGCTCCGTCGCGAGCTCGAAGTAACGCCGGCGCGCGGCGTCGAGAGGGTTCGCCATGACGACGTGGAGGACGTTCTCGCCCTCCTTGCGGAGGGGGAGGATCTGGTACTTGCGGATGTGGTCGAGGCCGACGGCCGCCCAGAGCGCGTGGTCGAGCTCGACGGCGCGCTTCCCCGGGTCGCGCGGGTCGGGCCTCAGGAGGTCGAGCGCGTCGGTCCGCGCGAGGTGGGCGACGTAGCGCGCCATGTCGCCCTCGCCCGTCGCGAGCTTGGGCTCGAGGTTGCGCCGGACGATGCGGGCGACGTGGCGCGCGACCTCCTCGACGAGCTGCTGGTCCTGCATCGAGAAGAACTCGGCGCCCGAGGCGCGGTCCTTGTTGAGGAGCTGGACGACGCCGTAGACCTCCTGCTGGTCGGCGAGCGGCACCGAGAGGAGCGAGCGCGTCTCGAAGCCGGCAGCCCTGCCCACGTCGTCCACGAAGGCGGGGTCGCTCTTCACGTCGTGGAGCGTCTTCGGCGCCCGATCCGCGAGGATCCGGCCGAGGTAGCCTGCGTTCGGGTCGAGGGCCTGCTGCTTCGCGCGGGCGATCCCCTGATCGAAGCGCGGCGCCGGGTCGATCGTGGCCCGGAAGGCGTGAGCGAGGACGAGCTTCGACGCGCCCTTTCCGAGCGGGACGATCTTGTTCCTCTGCTGGAGGAGGTAGACGAGGACGACCTCGGCGTTCACGAGCAACGGGAGCTTCGCGATCGCCCGCTCGAAGGCCGCGTCGACGTCGGGCTGCTTGACGCCGTCCTTCCTTATGAGGACGCGGATGAGGCCATCGACGAGCGCGTCGGCGCGGCCATCGCCGCGGGTGCGGATGCGGCCCCGATCGCGCTGGCGCGGATCCGGTGAAGTTGCGCCGCCCGTGTCGTCGTCGATGTGGTCGAAGAACTGCTCGATGGCGTTCTGGATCTCGGTCTGGTCGAGCGACTGGGTGGGCGTCTTCGAACGCGGCGCCGGCATGGTCCGTTTCCCTCCCTTGGTTGCCCCAGAGTCCGATTTCTTTGTATCTTGCCGCCCCCGATGAAGTCCGTCTACGAGCTCGTGGCGCTCCCCGGCGATGGCATTGGCCCCGAGGTGGTCCGCGAGGGGCTCAAGGTGCTCGAGGCCGTCTCGCGGAAGGCCGATCGCAAGTTCGTCGTCACCGAGATCCCGTGCGGCGGGGCCTACATGCTCGGGCCCGGGAACGGGACGGCCGACTGGCCCGAGGGCTCGCTCGAGAAGTGCAAGAAGGCGGACGCGATCCTCCTCGGGGCCGTCGGCTGGCCGAACCCGAAGGACGGCGGGAAGACGAACGTCTCCTTCCCGGACGGCCGCATGGCGGGCTGGTCCGCCGTGATCGGCGTCAGGACGAACCTCGACCTCTACGCGAACGTGCGCCCCGTGAAGCTCTACGAGGGCGTGAAGACCATGATCCACGGCGTCCCCAAGAGCGTCTGGGACCCGGCCAAGGTGGACATGGTCATCATCCGCGAGAACACCGAGGGCCTCTATTCCGGGGTCGGGGGCGTCTTCAAGCGCGCCGGCTCCGAGCAGATCGCGATCGACGACCGCATCATCACACGCGAGGGCGCCGAGCGCGTCGTTCGCTTCGCCTTCGAGCTCGCCCGCCGTCGCAAGAAGGGCGCCCCCGAGGACGGGAAGCTCCGCGTCACCTGCGTCGTGAAGGACAACGTCCTCCAGGGCTGCAAGTTCTTCCGCCGGATCTTCGAGTCGGTCGGGGAGAAGTTCCCCGACATCGAGCGAGAGTCCGTGCTCGTGGACTCCTTCACCATGTTCCTCATGACGCGCCCCGAGCACTACGACGTGGTCGTCACGACGAACATGTTCGGCGACATCGTGACGGACCTCGCGAGCGTCCTCCAGGGCGGCATGGGCATGGCGGTCGGCGCGAACACGGGCGACTTCCACGCCATGTTCGAGCCCGTCCACGGGACGGCGCCCGCGCTCGTGGGCGAGAAGGCGAACCCCATGGCGACGGTCCTCTGCCTCCGCGAGCTCCTCGAGTGGCTCGCGCCGCGGCACCAGGACCCCGTCCTCTCGCGCATGGCCGTCGCCGTCGAGAAGGCCGTGATCGACACGCTCGAGGAGGGGAAGGTCCTGACGGCGGACCTCGCTCCTCCCGGAGTCAAGGCGTCGCGCACGAGCGAGGTCGGCAGTCACCTCGCCGAGCGCGCCGCTTCTCTATTCAACCCCAGCTAGACAAGGAAGAAGAAGACCATGGTCAAGGTCGGAGACAAGGCGCCGGAATTCGATCTCGTGGACGAGGACGGGAAGTCCGTCAAGCTCTCGCAGTTCAAGGGCAAGAACGTCGTGCTCGCGTTCTATCCCTTCGACTTCTCGCCCGTCTGCACGAACGAGAACACCTGCTTCTCGAACGACCTCCCCAAGTTCGCCGACAAGAACACGGTCGTCCTCGGGATCTCGGCCGACAGCCACTTCACGCACAAGGCGTGGAAGGAGAAGCTCGGCATCAAGCACACCCTCCTCGCCGACCGCAACCTCGAGGCGGGCAAGGCCTACGGGCTCACGACGTCGGTCGATGCGAAGAAGTTCCTCGGCACGTTCGACAAGCGGGCGACGGTGATCGTGGACAAGAGCGGGACGGTCAAGTACGTCGCCGAGCACTCCGAGGCTCGGAAGAACGACGACATCCTCAAGGAGCTCGCCAAGCTCAGCTAGTTCAGAGAGGAATCAGCCACAGAGGGCACAGAGAGCACGGAGAGAAGGCGCTTCCTCTCCCTCTGTGCCCTCTGTGGCTTTCTATCGTTGGGATCTTCGGCGGACGGCCTCGAGTACCGCATCGTTCACGAGCTCGACGTGCTTGAGGAGCGAGTGGTCGTCGTCCACGACCGTCAGCTCCGTCCCGGGGTGAGCGCGGGTGAACTCCTCGCTGAACGCGACGGGCACCGTGGCGTCGTGCTTCCCGTGGATCATGCGCACGGGGACGCGGGGCGCCGGCGGTCGAGCGAGCCGCATGAGGTCCTCGAAGAAGCCGTAGTCGATCGGACGCTCGGTGTTCGTGACGAAGTTGAAGAACGGCCGGCTCCCCTCGGTCTTCCAGCGCTCGAGCTCGCGGGGGCCGAGCATCTTGACCCACCGCTCGTCGGCCATGAGCGCCGGCGCGAGCAAGACGAGCTCCCGGACACGGTCGCTCCGTGCCGCGGCGTGGAGGGCGATGAGCGCCCCGAGGCTCGAGCCCACCAGGACGCAGTCATCGTCGATGAGCGACGCCACGAGCTCGACCGCCCGCGTCGGGCGGAGGTGCTCGAAGTCCGGAACGTTGAGGTCGGGAACGAGGCACTCGATCCCCTCGCGGTCGAGGCGCTCCTTGACCGCGACGGCCTTGGACGAGCGTGGCCCCGAAGCGAAGCCGTGGAGATAGATGACCTTCACGCGAGCGCAGGTTTACCATTGGGCCCGATGGACCGCGAGCACGGAGCGCTCGGACGGCTCGGCCAGGCGCTCGTGCGCAAGCGGGGGATCGTCCTCGCGCCCCTCTTCCTCGCCTCGACCTTGCCGAGACGTGCTGCTCCGCACCCGCTCGAGCTCTGGGGCGCCTGCTCGGCGGTCCTCGTCCTGGCGTGGCTCCTCCGCATGTGGGCCATGGGCTACCGGAACTGGGTCCGGGGCCCCGGCGAGCGCCACCTCATGACGCGCGGGCCCTACGCGCTCCTCCGCCACCCCCGCTACCTGGCGAACTTCACGGCCGGGCTCGCCTGGTTCGTCCTCGTCTGGAACCCTTTCTTCCTCGTGGGTTACGTCGTCCTCTACGGCGCGCTCCTGGCGCCCGTGATCGTCCGCGAGGAGGAGAAGCTCGCCCAGGACTACCCGGGGTTCGCCGAGTGGCGCGCGAACGTTCCCGCCTTCTTCCCGGCGCTCTGGCGACTCGGGGAAGTCCGCGCCCGCGAGCCCGGCGAAGGCTTCGTCCTCCGCACCGTCTGGATCGAGCCGTTCAAGCTCCTGGGCGCTCTCGCGGCCTTCGCCCTCCTGGCGAAAGTTCTCGGAAATGGGCTCCTCTAGTTTAGACTTCCTTCTCTCGAGCGCCCCGCCGGGCGCTCGTGTCGGGAGTTTGCACACACATGAGCGGCACGCCGATCTTGACCGTCAAGGACCTGGGTAAGCGCTACGGCGAGCGCATCATCTTCGAGGGCCTCACCTTCGGTCTCCTCCCCGGAGCGCATATCGGCCTCATCGGGAGGAACGGCCAGGGCAAGAGCACCATGCTCAAGGTCCTCGCGGGCGAGGAGAAGCCCACCGACGGCGTCGTCGTCCCGAGCAAGGGCCTCACGATCGGTTACGTCGGCCAGGAGCCTCGCCTCGACCCCAACAAGAACGTGCGCGGCAACGTCGAGGAGGGGATCCAGGAGATCAAGGACCTCCTCGCCAAGTTCGACGCCGTGAACGAGAAGCTCGGGACCGAGCTCTCCGACGAGGAGATGAACGAGACGCTCGAGGAGCAGGCGAAGCTCCAGGCCGAGCTCGACGCGAAGGACGCCTGGGAGGTCGATCGCAAGCTCGACGTCGCCGCCGAGGCGCTCCGGCTCCCGCCCTGGGACGCCGACGTGAACAAGCTCTCGGGCGGCGAGAAGCGCCGGGTCGCTCTCTGCCGCGTCCTCATGAAGCACCCCGACCTCCTCCTCCTCGACGAGCCCACGAACCACCTCGACGCCGAGACCGTCTCGTGGCTCGAGAACTTCCTCCGCGACTACACGGGCACGATCATGCTCGTGACGCACGACCGCTACTTCCTCGACCACGTGACGAAGATCAGCTGCGAGCTCGACAAGGGCCGGATCCGCGTCTACGAGGGCAACTACTCGGCCTACCTCGAGGCGCGCGAGAAGCTCCGCGCGACCGACAAGGCGACCCAGAAGAAGCGGGCGACCGTCCTCGAGCGCGAGCTCGAGTGGCTCCGGGCCGGCGTCGCGGCGCGCACGACCAAGAACAAGGCGCGCATCACGAACTACCACAAGCTCCTCGAGGAGTACGAGTCGCTCGACACGGGCGAGGGCTCCATGGAGCTCCGGCTGCCCATGGCCGAGCGCCTGGGCACGAAGGTCGTGAACGCCTAGCACCTCTCGAAGGCCTACGGCGACAAGGTCCTCATGAAGGACTTCTCGTTCGAGCTGCCGCAGGGCGGGATCGTCGGCGTCGTCGGCCCGAACGGCATGGGCAAGACGACGCTCATCAAGATGATCCTCGGCACCGAGAAGCCCGACTCGGGCTCGATCGAGATCGGCGACACGGTCCGCTTCTGCTACGTGGACCAGGGCCGCGACACGCTCGACCCGAACAAGACCGTCTACGAGGAAGTCTCCGGCATGAACCGCGCGGGCGGCCGCGACGCCTCGCCCAACGCGGCGGCCGACTGGATCACGATCGGCAAGAAGACCATGCCGGTGCGCCAGTACCTCGCCCACTTCCTCCTCGGCGGCGACATCCAGCAGATGAAGGTCGGCAAGCTCTCGGGCGGCGAGCGGAACCGCGTCCAGCTCGCGAAGCTCCTCAAGCAGGGCGGCAACGTCCTCGTCCTCGACGAGCCGACGAACGACCTCGACCTCGAGACGCTCCGCGTCCTCGAGGAGGCGCTCACGAGCTTCCCGGGCTGCGCGATCGTCGTCACGCACGACCGCTACTTCCTCGACCGCATCGCGACCCACATCATCTCGTTCGAGGGGAACGGCGAGGTCGTCTGGTGCGAGGGCTCGTGGGAGGTCTACCAGGAGCAGCGTCAGCGCCGGCTCGCCGAGAGGAACGCGACGGATCCCTCGGGCAAGGGCAAGCACAGGAAGATGCTCAAGACCTGATCGGTCGCTCGCGTCCCTTGCGCGTCGAGCGCCGGGCGACCATCCTCCCAGCCTGTGAACGTCGCCGGGGACCTCACGGGCAAGACGTTCGGCCGCTACGCCGTCGAGCGCCTGCTCGGGCGAGGCGGCATGGGCGCCGTCTACCTCGCGCGGCAGGTCGACCTCGACCGGCTCGTCGCGCTCAAGGTCATAGCCCCCGAGCTCGCGCGCGACCCGCAGATCGTGGGACGTCTCCAGCGCGAGGCGAAGTCCGCGGCGCGGATCAACAGCGAATACGTCGTCCGCGTCTACGACACCGGGACCGTTGACGGCGTGCCGTTCATCACCATGGAGTACGTGAAGGGCGTCTCTGCCGCGACGCTCCTCGCGAAGCGCGGCGGGAGGCTCTCGCCCCGCGAGGCGACGAAGCTCGTCCTCGCGGCGGCGCGCGGGCTCAAGATCGCCCACCAGGCGGGCGTCGTCCATCGCGACGTGAAGCCGGGGAACATCCTGATCGCCTCGGACGGACACGTGAAGCTCGCCGACTTCGGGCTCGCCAGGATCCACCAGCGCGAGGCGAACACGGGGAGCTCGCTCTCGATCGCCGGGCAGATCCTGGGCACGCCCGACTACATGTCGCCGGAGCAGCTCGACGACTCGGCCGTCGACGGCCGCGCGGACATCTACTCGCTCGGGGTCACGTGGTACGAGCTCCTCACCGGGACGAACCCGTTCCGCAGGGGGACCGTCTTCTCGACGATCAGCCAGGTCTTGAAGGGCGAGTTCCCGCCGCCCCGGAGCGTCGTCCCCGAGATCCCCGAGGACGTGGCTGAAGCGTGCGTCTGGCTCATGGCCCACGATCGCGACGCGCGCCCCGACGCGGCGGCGGCGATCGCGAGGCTCCAGGGGCTCGTCACGGGGACGACGTCCTCGGCGTCGGTGCGCATGCCGCCGACTCCCTCGGGGAACGTCCCCTCGCGGATCGTCGTCCCCGAGGAGCGCGAGGGGAAGCGGGCCCTCCTCGTCGTCGGCGGGCTCTTCGGCGTCCTCCTCCTCGCCTTCGGCGCGTTCGTCGTCGCGACGGGGAAGACGCCGCCGCCCCCTCCCGAGCCCGTCGTCGCGACGCCGCCACCTCCGCCGCCCGAGCCGCACGCGAGCACGGACCCGCCGCCCCCTCCGCCGGCTCCCGTCGAAGCGAGCCTGCCCGCGCCCGACCCCGTCGCGCCCGTCGCGTCGAACGTCGAGGCTCCGGCCGCCCCGGCCGATCCCGTCGTCGCCACGCCGCCCCCCGCTCCGCCGCCGTCCCCGCCCGCCGAGTCGCCCGAGCTCGTCGAGCTCCGGCGCAAGAACGAGGAGCTCGAGCGGAAGAACGCGGAGCTCCAGCACGCCGAGGAGACGCGGCGCGCCGCGGTGGTCGACTTCCAGCGCGGGGTCGAGGACGCCCTGCCCACCCTCAGGAAGCACATCGCGTCGCGTCACGAGAAGGACCTCTCCGTCCTCGTCGCGAGCCTCCGCGAGAAGCTGCCGCCCGATCCGCCGGCCGACGCGGCGACGGTCCTCGACACGCTCCGGCTCGCGGCGGACCTCGTGAAGCTCTTCGCCGCCCGGACCTCCTCCTCGACGTCGCCGCTCGACAAGCTCTGGAAGAGGCTCGAGAGCTCCAAGCCCGACGGAGACGTGAAGCGCGCCGCCACGCTCGCCGGCGCGGCGGAAGGGAAGCCCGTCCCGAGCGCGCTCTACTCGGAGGACGACCCGGCGCTCGACCGGATCTTCACGATCCTCGCGCTCGGCTGGCCGGAGCACGCCGACGGGAAGTCTTCCGCCGACACTCTCGCCGAGGCGGAGAAGCTCCCCCCGCTCAAGCGCGGCGCGAAGCTCGACGAGCTCCTCAAGAAGCGCGCGCTCACCGGGAAGGCGCTCGCCGAGGCGACCGCCGAGCGCGCGGCCATCAAGGTGATCGAGGACGCCCGCGCCGAGGTCAAGGGCGTCGCCAAGGAGCGAGCCGTGGACCGGTGCATGAGGACGCGCACGTCCTTCGACCCGCTCGTGGAGGAGAGCGTGGCCAGGGCGCCCGAGAGGGTCAGGACCGAGCTCCAGGCGACCTACCGGGGGCTGATCAGGGTTCTCGAGATCGTGACCACGACGAGGGGTATGGCCTACACGGCCTGGGAGCGCCGGCCGGGCGGAGGCGGCGGCCAGCCCTCGCTGCAGGAGTGGAACACGCGCTATCCCGGCATGCCCCTCGACGATCTCATCGGCCTGTTCCTCTTCCCGGGGCAGACCGTCCCCGCCAATTGCCGCCTCGGGGTCACGTTCGCCGCGGCCGCGGAAGGGAAGGCCTCGGTGCCGAAGGAGGTCTACCTCGATCCGGCGCAGAACGAAGATCTGAGGACCGCGCTCGACCTCCTCGAGCTCAAGTGCCCGAAGCAGGGCGACAGCGCGGGCCCTCCCGGCCCGGGGCCGAACGGACCCCCGAACGGCCCTCCGGGGGGCGGCCCTCAGGGTGGCCAGCAGCGCCCTCAGGGAGGAGGGCAGCGCTGACGTCTTGGCGCCTGCTCCCCGGCGGGACTAGACTCCAGCGGGGAGCATGGTCGAGCTGTCCCTCGTCCTTCGATTGGGTGACGACAGGAAGGAGTTCAAGCTCCTCGCCGGCGGCCCCCCGATCGTCGTCGGACGCGGCGCCGACGCGAACCTGAGGATCGATCAGCCCCTCCTCTCGCGCCGCCACTTCGAGCTCCGCTGGGACGAGGAGCGCGGTCTCGTCCTCGAGGACCTGCGGTCCGCGAACGGGACGTACGTCAACGGGACGATCGCCCAGAAGGCGCGCCTCAAGCCCGGCGACGTGATCCGCGCCGGCGACGCGAAGATCCGCGTCGAGTTCGACCCGCAGGCGGCGGCCCCCGCCCAGCCGCCCACGCCGACCGGGGCGTGGATCGCCGACGCCGTGACCGGCGACCTCCGCTGCAACCGGTGCGGCCGGCTCGTCTCCATGGCGACCGTCTCGGACGAGCACTCCTTCGAGTGGGGCGAGGAGTTCCTCTGCCCCTCGTGTCGCGAGGGCTCGGACGTCGACAACCCGCGCGACCTCCTCGGGCAGATCAAGAAGCAGCTCCGCGAGGAGGGGTTCGAGGTCCTCGAGCGCATCTCGCAGGAGGGCGCGCTCATCCCCGTCTTCAAGGCGCGGCGCACCGCCGGCCTCGAGGACGTGGTCGCGATCAAGGCCCTCCCGCTCGGCGTGAAGGGCCTCAGCGAGAAGAAGGTCGAGCGCTTCAAGACCGAGGCGCGCTCGATGGCGCAGCTCAAGCACCCCAACGTCCCGCACGTCTACGACGTGCGGACGCGCCCCGACCTCATCTTCATCGTCATGGAGTGGATCGACGGCGAGACGCTCTTGCGCCGGATCGAGTCGGGCGGCAAGGTCCCCGCGATCGAGGCGCTGAGGATCGGCCTCGGGATCGCGCGCGCCCTCGAGGCCGCGGCGAAGCACGGGATCGTCCACCGGAACGTGAAGCCCGGGAACATCCTCCTCCCGAGGGAGGGCGTCCCCAAGCTCATCGACTTCGGCGTCGCGAAGGGCGTCCGGAGCTTCGGGCCCCAGGTGACCGACGAGGAGCAGACCCTCGGCACGATCCGCTACATGCCGCCCGAGCAGCTCAAGGACGCGCGCATCGCCGACGCGCGCTCGGACATCTACGCCCTCGCGGCGACGCTCTATCACGCCCTCACCGGGAAGCTCCCCCACTCGCTCCACTCCGAGCTCGACCTCCTCAAGTACGTCGTGAGGGGGAAGCTGCCCGAGGTGATCGTGGCCCCGACCGACCCGATCCCCGACCCTGTCGCGAAGGTCCTCCTCAAGGCGTTGAAGAAGAAGCCGGAGGAGCGGCAGCCCACGGCCGCCGCGTTCCGCGACGAGCTCGCGCGCGCGGCGAGCCAGGTCTCGGGTGGCCGCGCGATCCTCGCGGGCGAGGACTCGACGCCCCTGAACGAGCCGGCCGCCCCGGGCGGCATGTCGGGCGCGTTCAGCCCCGAGCACCCCGTGGCCGAGCTCGTGCAGATGCTCTCCCTGAACGGGAAGACGGGAGCCCTCACCATCACGTGCGACGCGACGCACGGCGACGTCTTCTTCCAGGCGGGCAAGCTCTCGGGCGCGCGCACCGAGGACGGCCTCGAGGGCGAGCCCGCGGCGCTCGCGCTCTTCGGCCTCGACCACGGCTCGTTCGAGTTCAAACCCGAGCTCCCCGAGGGTTACAAGCCGAGCTTCACGCTCGCGCCCGAGTCGCTCCTCCTCGAAGCGCTGAGGCGGCGCGACGAGCGCGGTGCCACCAGCTCGTGACCCGGATCGGGGACTACGAGGTCGAGGGCGAGATCGGGCGCGGCGGAGCGGGCCGCGTCCTGCGCGCGCGGCACGCGCCGACGGGAGCGGTGCGCGCGCTCAAGGTCCTCGAGGGCGCGGCCGACCCCGTCACCGTCGAGCGCTTCCGTCGCGAGGCGCAGGCCCTCGCGCGGGTCGGGGCGGACGTGGCGGTCGCCGTCCACGAGACGGGCGCCGAGCGGGGGCGCGTCTTCTACGTCATGGACTTCATGCCGGGAGGGTCGCTCGAGGCCCGGCTCGAGAGAGACGCGAGGATCGGCTGGCGTGAAGCCGCGGCGCTCGTCGCGCGACTCGCGCGGAGCGTCGCGCGCTGTCACGCGGTCGGGATCGTCCACCGCGACTTGAAGCCCGCGAACGTCCTCTTCGACGAGCGCGGCGAGCCGAGGCTCGCCGACTTCGGCTGCGTCCGCGACCTCCGCCAGTCGGCGCTCACCGAGACGGGGACCTTGATCGGCACGCCCGCCTACATGGCGCCCGAGCAGCTCGACGGCCGTCACGCCGGCAGCGAAGCCGACGTGTACGCCCTCGGAGCGATCCTCCACGAGCTCGTGGCCGGTGCGCCTCCGCACTCCTTCCGCTCGTGGCACGACCTCCTCCAGCGCGCGCAGCGTGGGCTCGAGAAGCCCGTCGCCGCCGAGGTCGGCGCTCCCTCCGAGCTCGACCGGATCCTCGCCGAGGCCCTCGCGCCGCAGCCCGAAGGTCGGCCCGGTGCCGACGCGCTCGCCGGTCGCCTCGAGGCGCTCGCGAGGAGCGCGGGCCGGGGACGCGGGCGCGCGCTCGCTCTGCTCGTCGTGGGAGGCGTCGTCGTTCTCGGTGCCCTCCTCGCGCTCACGAGGCCGCGGGAAAGGCCCGGTCCGGCTCCGCCCGTCGCCCCGGTCGATTCCGAGGATCTGCCCCTCGCCCGGATCAAGAAGGGGGACGTGAAGCCGGGCGAGCTCGAGCGCCTCGCCGCGAGCGCGAAGGGGATGGAGGCGCTTCACGGGCTCGCCCAGGGAGCCGTCATCGTTCCGCTCGAGGCCGTCTCCTCCGTGACCTCGACGAGCCCCAGGGACCTCCGGACGCTCGCGGCCCTCGCCCACGTCGCGGCGACCGCCGATCCGGTCGAGCGCGCCAGGTGGCTCCAGCTCGCCGCGCAGGACCGGCCGGGCGGGGAGACCGACGTCTTCCTTGCCGCGTGCTTCGCCGTCCTCGACAAGATGAAGCTCTTCGCGGACATGACGCTCCACAAGGGCGACGAGTTCGACGGCGCGCTCCGGCCCCTCGGGAAGCGGCCCGACCTCGTGGGGATCGCCGTCGCTCCTCTCGCTCACCTCTGCCGCGAGGACCTGCTCGAGCACTGCCTGCTCGCGAGCGAGCCCGGGATCTCGATCCGGAAGGCGGACGCCCTCGAGGGGGCGCTGGATCAGGCGCCGCCCGAGGTCGCGGCCGACTACATCATCAAGGCCGACAAGTTTCCGGGCTGGAAGGGACGCGACCGGGGCTGGAGCAACGACAACGCCCGGCGGAGGGCCGACGCGCTCGAGAAGCAAGCCGATCGCCTCGAGGCGAAGGGCGACTTCCTCCTCGCCTTCCTCGTCTACCTCAACACGGTCAACAACGAGTCGCCCACGAACGAGTGGATCGTCACGGACTACGCGAGCTCCGAGTTCGCGCGCCACGTCGGGCGCGCGCACGCGCTCCTCGAGAAGCTCCGCGACGACCCCTTCGCGGGGGCGAAGGTACCGGTCCTCGACTGGGAGCTCTGCGACGCGGCTTCACGCGGCATGCTCCTCTGGACCGTGGCCGACAGACCGGGCGACGGAGTCCCCCACCTCGAGCGGACGCTCGCCGAGGTCGAGCGCGCGCTCGCGGGGCGCGCCGCCGCTCGCGCTCCGAGCAACGTCGCGGATCACGCGAACCGGGCAGCGGTCCTCCTCGTCGCGCTCGGCCGTGGCGCCGAGGTCGCATCGATCCCCGGGCTCGAACCGGACGATCCGCTCCGCGTCCTCGCGGCGACGCCGCTCGACCCGGAGGCGCTCGAGCGCGCGGTCGCCCGCGCCGAGGCGGATCCCCGCCTCCTCATCAAGGGCAGCGCGCTCGCGATCCGCATCGGCCTCGAGCGTGCCCACGACCGGGCGAGTGACGAGTCCGTCGAGCGGCTCAAGCCCCTCAGCTACTTCCCCGGCAACCTCCTCGCGAGGACGACGCAGCGCCTCGTCCGCGCCGCCCTCAGGAAGTAGCGAGGATCCGCCTCAGCACGGCGCGCGTGATGGCGTAGAGCGGCGGCACGCCCTCGTCTGGCCGAAGCGACTCGGCGAGCGTCGAGCTCGGCTCGAGCGGCACGTCGCTCACGTAGTAGGCGAAGCGCGTCTTCACGTCCGGCGCGAGGAGCCCGGTCTCGATCGCCGAGTGGACGCGCCGCGCGAAGAAGCTCCCCTCCATCTCGAGGCCTATGCAGCGCCAGACGCGGCGGTAGAGGAGGAGGAGCTTCCGGTCCTGGAGGAGCGTGCCCGAGACCGTGAGGAGCGTGCCGTCGTGGACGCCGCGGCCGTCGGCGAGGTCGAGGAGGTCGCGCCGGTCGAGGTCGTGGTTCGGGAGCCTATAGAGCTCGTCGTTCGTCTGGAGGAGCGTCGCTCTCGGCAGGAGGAGGTCGCCCCGGTGTCCGACGAGCGCGCCTGCCTTGCCGAGGACGTTCACCGAGCGGATCCGCCGCCCGAACAGGAAGACGAGCGCGGCGAGGATCTCGTCCGCCTGCTCGCCGAACGCGTAGTCGACGTTCACGACGAGCGTCGGGACGCGCGGGATCTTGACCGTGACGTCTGGGTCCGAGGCCGCGTCGTCGAGGGCGCGCGCGTCGAAGAGGTCGACCTCGATCCCCGTGAAGGCGGAGCGGGCGACGTGGACGCGCCCCCCGGAGCGCTCCTCCCTGATCCGCTGCGCGTCGGCATCGGGGTTGGCGGCGAGGAAGCGGGCCGCCGTCGCGTAGACGAGATCGGCGCGTCGCGACCAGCTCTTCCCCCACGGACGCTCGGTCGACGACTCGCCGGCGAGCTCGGGAACGCGCTCGCGGCCCCAGGCCAGGATCTCGTCCGTGTGGCGCGCCATGTAGGGCGAGAGGCAGTTCCCGACCGAGTGCGTGTTGGACGAGATCACGTGGACGGCGAGCTCGCCGTCCAGGTCCACGATCTTCCGCGCCTCGGCGCGGATCTGCGCGACCCAGTCGTCGCTCGCGCGCGACGAGTACTCTCCGACCGACGAGCGCACGTCGAAGGCCACGTCCTCGTGGTGGAGGAGGACGTCGCGGAGCCTCTCGGCCGTGCGCCGCGGCCAGATCCGCTCGATGCCCTGGCGCTCGGCCGGCGAGAGGGGGAGGTCGTCGAGGAACCACCTCTCTCCCTCGGGGTCGTCTCTCTCGGCGAGCGCGGCGAGCTGGCGGAGGCGCTTGTCGTCGCCGATCCGCATCCTCAGCTTCTTCACCTCGTGCGCGTAGAGGCAGAGGCACGTGAGGAGGTCCGTCACGTCGGCGAGCCCGTCGCGGACGAGGACGAGGAGCTTCCCGGCCATGAGCTGCCACATGGCCCGTCTCCGCGCCTTGCCGGGTGAGACCGGGAGGAACTTGGTGTCCGGGTCCGAGTAGAGGACGGGGAGCGTGTCGGTCAAGAAGTAGAACGTCGTCCGCGTGACCTCGGGCGGCAGGCGCAGGACGGCGTAGCGGAGCGCGTCCACGTCGAGCTCCGGGGCGTCCATCTGCGGGTGGAGAGCCGGGTGGAGCTGCCGGTAGAACGGCAGGAGCTCGGAGAGGAAGAAGCTCCCGCGCCGCGTGAGCTCCACGATCTTGGCGTGGAGGGCGCGGTAGGGGTCGAAGACCTTGAGCTTCTTCACCAGGATCGTCGCGAGCGCCTGCGAGAAGACGGCGCTCTCGTCCACCAGGGCGAGGAAGTCCTGTCCCGCGAGGACGAGGAGGTCGGCCCCGGACTCTCCGGCGTGGGCCGGGGCGTGGGGGACGCCGAGGAGCGACGTGAGCTCGCCCCAGGCCTGACCCTCGGCGACCGTCTGGCGTCCGTGGGCGCCGTCCGCGAGCTCGACCGAGCCGCGGGTGATGATGAACAGGCTCGCCGAGAGCCGGTCGGCGTCGAGGACGATCTTGTCGCCCGCCTCGACGCTGCGGGTCACCATGCGCGACGCCGCCCACGCGCGCCGCGAGGCGTCGAGGAAGGCGAACGGGATCGTGCGCTCGAGCGTCTCCAGGGGGGTCATGGTTCAGAACCTCGCGGCGAGCTCGAGGAACCCGCCCTTCATGTCCGTCTCGGCCTGTCGGAAGTGCCCGCCCGAGGCGAGCGAGCGGAAGTAGCGCCACCCGACCGACGCCTCGACGATCTCGAAGCGGACGGCGAGGAACGCGCGCGCGTCCGCCCACGCGTCGAGGCTCGGCTCGCGGGTGAAGGAGAGCGGGTTGTGGTCGAGGTGCGGGAGGAGGTCCACGTCGGAGCCGACGCGGACGATGAAGCCGTCGAGCGCGTGGAAGTCGATCCCCGCCCGCCACCCCGGGACGATCGAGACGGCGAGGAGCGAGTCCTTCACGGCGAGCCCGCTCCCCTGCTCGCTCACGGTGAAGGCCTCGTAGCGGAACATGAGCGACATGACGGGCCCGAAGTTGAAGTCGAGCCACGTCTCGTCGCCGATCGGTATCCGGTAGCGTATGTCGAGGCCGTCCCGGATCTTGACCACGTGCTGCGTCACCTCGGAGTCGACGACCGCACCCTGAGCGAAGATCGTCTCGTCGAGGGTGATCGTCCTCCTGAGCTGCGTCTCGGCGCGCGACTGGACCGTCCACCAGTCGAGGCTCAGCCAGCCGAGCTTTCCGCCGTAACCCTCGATGCCGAGGCCGCCCGCGACGCCGTGCCCTTGCTCGCCGAGGTCGTGCGACGTGACGAGGAGCGTGCGCTGCTCGTGGCCCACCTCGAGCTCCGTCCGCTGCGAGTCGAGGATCCAGAGGTTCGCGCGGATGATGACGTGCTCGCCCGGCGGTGAGCCGCCGTGCCACCCTTCCGTGTAAGGTTTGACCTCCGGCTCGGGGCCGAGCGGGCTCGTGTCGTCGCCGCGCGCGAGCGGGGCGGCCGTCACGAGCAGGAGCGCGATGAGCCGCCGAACCACGCCTTCTCCCCGGGGCGGCGCATCTTACGTTCGTCGGTGCGCGCACGCACGGCGGACGGGGGACTTTGAACCGCGAAGGCGCGAAGGCGCAATGCCAGGAGTTTACTGAGCCGAGCGTGGTCTTCTAAAGAGAAGAACCTCCAAGGAAAGCAGGAATGCAGGAAGGCCTGGTTCCTCGTTCCTGCCTTCCTGCCTCGCGAGCAGCGGCGGCCTTCGCGGCGGAAGCGTCGAGAAGAGAGACGCCGCGG
>Ga0070738_10004086_pt1 | contig 18073 bp, 15 predicted proteins | sample Coa_R2_2_FD_66446 | JGI IMG/M metagenome (GOLD analysis project Ga0070738, IMG submission 66446) | Surface soil microbial communities from Centralia Pennsylvania, which are recovering from an underground coalmine fire - Coalmine... | ecosystem: Environmental > Terrestrial > Soil > Unclassified ...
TTCGGGGAGGCGAAGACGGCAATTATGGTGTGGTGTGTTCATACGATTGCTTTAGCGCCTTCCAGATGGAACGTCGAGCCGTAGGGACAAAAAATTCACACGCTCTCTGCGTGGGAACGCTGTCCGCGAAACTCCGTTTCGCTTTTGTGAGTGTGACAGGATGCCCGTGAAACAGAGTTTCGCGAAGACAGTTCCCAAACAGAGTTTTGGGAACCAGACAACTAGAGAACCAGAGAAGGAGAAAGGAACGCATAAGGTTCTGCCATGAAGTTAACCATCCCCCATCGTGGTTTCCTCATCTTGCCGTTGTTGGTCGTGAGTTTACTTGCCCCGCTGCTTGCGGCAAAGGACGATCCTCCCGCCTCCTCCTCGAAAGACATCGCCGCCGTGCTTCAGCCGTTCGTTGATCGCCACGCCTTGGCCGGCGCTGTCATACTGGTTGCCGACAAGGACAAGGTGCTGAGCCTCGAAGCCGTGGGCTTCGCGGACATCACCGCCAAGAAGTCGATGCCCTTCGATGCACTGTTCTGGATCGCCTCGCAATCGAAATCGATCACCGCCACGGCCTTGATGATGCTCGTGGATGAGGGCAAAGTGAGACTCGATGATCCGGTGGCGAAATATCTGCCGGAGTTCAAGGGCCAGTGGTTGAGAGCGTATGGCGATAATCAGGTCCAGCTACTCAAGAAGCCGAAACAGCGTACGACCGTGCGCCACATTCTCAGCCACATCAGCGGGCTGCCGTTCAAATCCGCGATGGAAGAACCGACGCTCGATCTGCTGCCGTTGGACTTGGCCGTCCGAAGCTACGCGATGACGCCGTTGGATTTTGAGCCAGGCACAAAGTATTTTCAGTATTCCAATGCTGGCATCAACACGGCCGGCCGCATCATCGAGGTCGTCAGCGGCATGCCCTATGAGAAATTCATGGACAAGCGACTCTTCGAGCCGCTCGGCATGAAAGATACGACCTTCTGGCCCAGCGAGGACCAACTCAAACGTTTGGCGAAATCGTATAAGCCCAATGAAGACAAAAACGGTCTGGTAGAGGTCAAAATCGGTCAACTGAAGTATCCGCTTAATGACCGCACGCGCCAGCCGATGCCCGCGGGAGGCTTGTTCTCGACGGCGACGGATGTTGGCCGGTTCTGCCAGATGGTGCTGAACGGCGGCAAGTTTAACGGCAAGCGCTATATTTCGGAGGATGCGGTGAAGCAAATGGCGACCACGCAGATCGGCGATCCAGCAAAGGGAGGCTATGGACTCGGCTGGAGTACGCACGGCAACGGCGTCTTCGGCCACGGCGGCGCTCAGGCCACCAACATGACCATCGACCCGCAGCACGGCCTCATTACCGTGTTCATGGTCCAACACGCCGGTTTCCCAAAGGATGGCAACAAGGCCCACGGCGCGTTTCAGAAGGCAGCGCTCCAGCGCTACGGCGCCTCGCGGCAATAGATTGCAGTCGCCATGCTGGATTTCTCCCCTATATCAGGGGATAATAGCCGATATGCTGACCCACACCGTCACCGACGCTCGCGCCTGGCGATCGAGCACCATTGACGATCGCCAGGGATGGTATTACCCCTTATCGCCGCGCTGCCTGGAGGCGCTGGACGAGACTGTCCTCCGCCTGCGCCAACAACCGCGGCCGGTGACTTCCATATGCGCGGCGGAGGAACCGTGCGCCGCCTGTGCTGCAGATCTCCTGCCAGTGCGAACCGCCCTCGAAACCGGCCGCGGCTTCGCCATTATCCAGGGTCTGGTGCGCGGCCGTTATTCGCCGGAGGAAATGACGGTCGGTTACTGGCTCATCGGCCAGTTGCTTGGCCAGCCCATTGAACAAAACGTGCAAGGCACGCTCCTCTATGATGTGCGCGATACCGGCCAAGACGTTCGCTATGGCGCGCGTTTCTCCGTCACCAATGCCGAGAGCAGCTTCCACACCGATAACTCGTTTGGTTCCGGCATCGCGGATTACGTCGGACTCCTTTGCCTACAATCGGCGAAGACCGGCGGATTGAGCCGGATCGTCAGCGGCTATACCGTTCACAATGAATTGCTGGCCCGTTATCCCGATGAGCTGGAAATACTCTATCAGCCGTGGCACATCGATCGTCGTGGCGGTGTCCGACCCGGCGAAGGGCCGACCGTGCAACATCCGGTGCTAGTGTGGGACGAACACGGCCTGGTGTATCGCTATCTGCGTTACTGGATCGAGTCCGGCCACGACAAAATTGGCCAGCCCTTGATCCCAGCCCAGCGAAAGGCGCTCGATGTACTTGATGAAGTGGCGCACGATCCCGCGCTGCGTGTCGAGTTCGCTCTAAAGCCAGGCGATCTGTTCTTCGTCAACAATCGTTGGATCCTGCACAACCGCACGGCGTTTGAGGACTACCCCGAACCGGAGCAGCGGCGACATCTCGTCCGGCTGTGGCTAAGCGCGGATTCCATTCTTCCTTCCGGAGCTAGGCACTGATGTCTCCCACGTCTGCTACTTTGCTGGAGCGTTTACGAGATCGGGCCGACAGTGAGGCCTGGCAACGGCTTGTCGATTTGTATTCGCCGCTTCTATCCGGCTGGCTTCGCCGGCATGCCATGCAAAGCGCGGACGAGGACGACCTGGTGCAAGAAGTGCTTTTGACCGTGGCGCGCGAGGCGCCGCAGTTCCAGCACAGCGGCCGGCCCGGCGCTTTCCGCAGCTGGCTGCGCACGATTCTGGCCAATCGGCTCCGCGAATTCTGGCGCGATCGACGGCTGCAACCGGCGGGCACGGGCGACAGCGATATCGTCGGCATGCTCGATCAGCTCGAAGACCCCGATAGCAGCCTCAGCCATCTTTGGGACCAGGAACACGATCAACACATCGCTCGCCGACTGCTGGCGATGATCGAGCCACAGTTTGCCCCGGCCACCTGGCAAACGTTCCGCCGCGTCGTCCTCGAAGGGGCGCGGCCTGATGCCGTGGCCGCGGAAATGGGCTTGACCGTTAACGCAGTCTTCATTGCTAAGTCGCGCGTCCTCCAACGCCTCCGCTCCGAAAGCCGCGGTCTCCTCGATTGAAATTTTCCTGAAAGATTTCCCGCTCCGGCGTCCTTCTATTAATGGACACGATGAAATTAGCAACGACGCCTCGCGTCGGAAATCTTTGGGAGATCAAAAATGGTTGAGCCGTGGTTTGATGCGAATTCCTGGGCATGGCTGCCGGGGACTCTCCTGGGAGTCTCTATAGGACTGTGGGGGTCGCTTGCCGGCGTTCTCGCGCCACAAGGGAAAGCTCGAGTCATAGTCCTTGGTCTCGGTTGGTGGCTCTTTGGCGTGTCGCTGGTTCTCTTGGGGGCGGGGTTGATCGCGCTTGTCAATGGGCAACCATATGGCGTGTGGTACGGGCTAGGAATGGGGGGCCTTATCGGAACAGTTGTCCTCGGCCCAATCCTCCCCGTCGTAAGAAAACGCTATCGAGAAGCTGAGGAGCGGCGCATGACCGACGGACATCTGAACTAACAAGCACATGAAAGGTGACCAGTTCATGTTGGATTTCAAATCTGCTCATCCCGGCGCCGAGCAATTGAGCGCCTTCGGTCAGGGCGAACTCGATCCGGCGGAAGCCGCCAAGATCGAAAATCACGTTCTGTCCTGTACAGTGTGTTGCCAGACGTTGTGCTCTCTGCCTGATGATCGACTGGTGGTGCTGCTGCGGCAGGCATTCTCCAAGCCGCCCGACGCCGGGACTCCGCCACCGGCTTTGGAAGCAACCGAGGTATTGCCTTCCGCCGTGCTTCAGGGGCCGCGGCTGTCGCCGGAGTTAGCCGAGCATTCCCGCTATCGCATCCTCGAAGTCCTCGGTCAAGGCGGCATGGGCACGGTTTATAAGGCCCAACATCGACTCATGGAGCGTCTGGTCGCCCTGAAGGTGATCGATCGCGGCCTGACCGGCAACCCGGCCGTGGTTGAGCGTTTCCGCCGCGAGGTCAGGGCGGCTGCCCAGCTTAATCATCCGAACATTGTTCATGCCTATGATGCCGATCAGGCGGGCGATAGCCATTTCTTGGTCATGGAATTCGTGGACGGGATCAACTTGGCCCGGTTGGTCGAGCAGCAAGGGCCTCTGCCGGCGGCGCAAGCCTGCGATTACGTGCGGCAAGCGGCGCTCGGCCTGCAACGCGCCTTCGAACATGGCATGGTTCACCGCGACATTAAGCCTCATAACCTCGTGCGCACACCCGATGGTGTGGTCAAGATCCTCGATTTCGGATTGGCACGCCTGGTGAGCGAGACAAGTCCATCCCCCCTGCCGCCGAAGGAGTCCTTCCGCGAAGGCGCATCGCCCATGCTGACCCAGCTGGGCATGGTGATGGGTACAGTGGACTACATGGCGCCGGAGCAAGCGACCGACGCGCATACCGCCGACATCCGCGCCGACATCTACAGCCTCGGCTGCACCCTGTACTTTTTGCTCACGGGCCAACTGCCGTATCCGGAGGGCACTATCCTCGACAAATTGAAGGCGCATGAAACGCGCACGCCCCGCCCGCTGTCCGAATTCCGCAAGGACATTCCTCCCGCACTTGTGCGCGTGGTCGAACGAATGATGGCCAAAAATCCGGCTCAGCGTTACCAGACGCCGGCCCAGGCGGTGGAGGCGCTGCAGCCGTTCGCTGCCGCACCAAGGAAGCAACGGCGGCGGAGCTTGTATATCGCTGCGGACGCGCTTCTGGTGGTTGCCGCAACCCTCCTCCTCGCTCTTTTTGCCGCTGCCGCGATCATCATCGTCCAAACCAACGAAGGCGATCTCGTTTTTGAAACGAACGATGACAAGATCGCCGTGCAGCTCGATAAGGCCGGCGTGAAACTCCACGACCGAAGCACGAATCGCGAGTATCTCTTACGAGTGGGCAAGCATCGTGTGTCCTCCGGCGAATATGAGATCGACGTGCAGGAATTGCCCGCGGGTATCGAGATGAGCAGCACGAAGTTCCAGGTGAAACGTGGCGAAACCGTGCGCCTCACCGCACGTGCTCGGCCGGCCTCGCAGGAACGCGCCGATGTGAAATTGCAGCGGGCCGAGGAGGCTCCGAGGGATGTGCCGAAGGCCGAGAACAAGAATATCTTGAAGACTTTTGGCCCAGACGATAAACCCCTCAGCCGCGATGACATTACAGCCGACCAGGGGGGCTGGCGCATCGAGGCCAAGGACGGGCGAACCGTGCGTCTCTTCGAGATTGCCAATCCAAGCGTTGAGGAGTGCCTCGTGATTTACGAGGCTCAGCTGAAAACCCAGAAGGTGCGCGGCAAGGCCTACCTGGAGATGTGGTGTCGCTTTCCGGATCAGGGCGAGTTCTACGCGAAGGACATTGTCAATCCGACAGGAGGAACCACCGACTGGGTGTCTTGCCAAACACTCTTCGAACTCAAAAAAGGCGAGCGACCAGATCTCATCAAGCTGAACCTGGTGATTGAGGGTACCGGCACACTCTGGATCAAGGGCATCAAGCTTCGGAAGGAGCGGTTGCCGCTCGGACTCAAGCTGAACATTGTGGACCATCCCTAATCGTTTCGAGCTTCCTCATTCCCTGGATTGCCGGGGAATGAGGAAATGAACGCGAAGTTTGCCTCCTGTTGCTCGCAGACAGTCCTTCACGGTAGAATCAGCCCGCTTCGCCGGTACGCCGGCGGGCGTGTTCATCGAGCGGGAGGCTCGATGCTTTTGGCAAGGAGGTCGATCCATGCGTCTGGCAAATCTGCCGTACCTGGTGCTGGCCGCGGTGCTGATAATCGCCGCCGGCTGTTCCAGCAACACGGACAAAATCAAAGGAACCTGGGTTTCTCAAGCCGCGACCCTCAAGGGCGAAGAACTCCCTGCCGGCGCGCGCGTGCTGCAATTCGAAAAGGACGGCCATTTGGTTTATACAGTCGCCGGCAAGCCGTATAAGGGCAACTATTCGCTGGGTATAGGGCCGGCCGTTACATTCACACTCGAAGACGATTTGGAGGGACGGAAAATCCATCCCCAAAAAATCGTTATTACCGATGACCAATTGACGCTGACTAGTGCAGACGGTAGCGAATTGATGTTTCAAAAAGCGCCGACGCCCAATTAATTCTCGCGGGCGGAATAATCGTCTTCCTCGGAGAATTCGCGCCCGCCGCGCATTCTTGATCTATGCTTGCAGAGATTGTTCGCCCTAACTAGTTATCCCAGAGGTTTTTTCAATGAGCGCTATGTCTTTACCAGTTCTCTTCGGCGTTGTCGGCACCTTGCTGATCGTGGCTATCTATTTCGTGTGGGGCCGCAAGTCCAGCAAACAGTAGCGCCACGTAGTCGCAGGCTTAAGCCTGCGGCTACAATGAGGCATGCGGTGAGCAGGGCGCGATTCGATGCCGGATCGCCTCTCGTCGCCCTGCTGCATTTTCGCCTCATTTTCTAGCGCTGCGAGCTGGTCGCATGGATTGTATCTATCTCGACAATAACGCTACCACACCGATGTTGCCCGTGGTGTGGGAGTCGATGCGACCGTATCTCACGGAGGAATTCGGCAATCCCGCCAGCGCACATACCGCCGGCCGCCGGGCACGCCGGGCACTCGAAGACGCCCGCGAAAGCATCGCCGCGCATCTCGGCGCGGAGTCTGACGAAGTAATCTTCACCAGCGGCGCCACCGAGGCCAATAATCTGGCCCTCTTCGGCCTGTGCGGCGATCCTCCCGCTCATTTGATAGCTAGTCCCATCGAGCACCCGGCTGTTGCGGAACCACTGCGCCAGCTGGCCAAAGAGGGGTTCATCCTCGATCTGCTCCCCGTGGATTCCCAAGGCCGAGTGCATGCCGCATCGCTTGCGAATCGCCTGCGCCCGGAGACGCGCCTGGTCGCCGTGATGCTGGTTAACCATGAAGTAGGAACACTTCAGCCCATCCGGTCCGTAACCGAGTCGCTCCGCGACTGGGCCGGCAGTCGCGGAGGGATTGCACCACACTTCCACTGTGATGCGACCCAGGCCGCCGGCAAGATCCCGGTACATTTCCACGAGCTTGGCGTCGATACGCTCGCGCTCAGCGCCCACAAGTTTCACGGACCCAAGGGCATTGGCGCTTTGTTGCTGCGTCGCGGCGTGAAATTGCGACCGCGTACATGGGGAGGGCACCAACAGCACGGACGCCGCCCTGGGACCGAACCGGTCGCGCTCGCCGTTGGATTCGCCCGTGCTCTCGATTGTGCGTGCCGAGAAATGAAAGAGCGCCTCGCGCACGTCTGCCGCCTACGTGAGCGATTCCTCGCTCAGCTGCGCGCCAACGCCGCTCCGGTCGTCCTCAATGGACCGGATGACGGTGTTCCACACACGATTAACCTGTCGTTTCCGGGACTCAAGGCGGACCTGCTGCTCATGAATCTCGACCTGGCCGGCGTAGCCTGTTCGACCGGCTCCGCATGTTCCAGCGGCTCGCTCTTGCCGTCGCCTGTGCTGCAAGCGATGGGCGCAACCGAGGACGTGCTGCGCTCGGCGATGCGTTTCAGTCTTAGCCCGCTGTTGACCTTGCAAGATATTGATGAGGCTGCTCGCCGCATCGCTACGGTCGTATCCCGCTTGCGGCACGGATGAGGTTCTTCTCGCACCCATTTGCCGTCCGGCACCAGGACCACAGCCAGGCCATCCCAGCGCGCGAGGAAGCGGCGCAAGCTCATCATCCGTGTGCGGCCGTCCGCGTCGTTCGGGTCGATGAACCTGACCGTATCGAAGGAGAGATCGATCAAGATGACGATATGGCCCCCGACGCCGCCCTGCATAGCTCCATGCTCATCGGACCATCCTCCCGCTCGCAGGCCGATTGCCGCTCCTAATTCCTCCTCGACGGCGAATTGGAGGATGCCTCGGCTTCGACTGCCCGGATATTGCATGCGATAGTGAACGCCCGTCTCGCGCAGCGCCTCTTCCAAGCTGCGGGGACTGCAAGTGCAGGGATGGCGGTCGGCGAATCCGTAAATCGCTTTCAGACCGTGATGGCGAGCGAGCGTCTCCAAGGCGCACCAGCCGCATCGTCCCGGAGGCCGATTCTTGACCCGGCAGTGGGGCGCGATGTGGATCTCCCGCGCCGCGGCCGTCGAGGCGGCGAGCATCAATCCAAGAAGGGAGAGCGAATGGATGGATCGGAGCATGGGAAAATCCTTTTTCCCAGGGGCGACGCGGGTGATATTACTCGATTTGTCGTTGCATTTGCAATCTCGACTGAACGCCGAGCGAAACGCGGACCAGGATCGTTTGATGTTTCAAGCTGGGTTTGTCCGTAGGGTAGGCCGACGGAGGAGGCCCACCACGCCCCCGCTGGTGGGCCTCCTCCGTCGGCCTACCCTACGAGCGGGCTTATGGAATTCGACTCTCGAACAGCCCTGAACGCGGGCTCATGGTTTCAACTCCTTGGCGCGTCCGGTATTTGACTCGCCGCCGACCATGACCTAAGAGACTGGTATCGCCCGCATCGGGTTTCACCGCGCCGTCGATTCGGAAGAAGTTCGGTGCTGCCGGCCGGGACACGCCGTTTTCTTGCCCTGTTAGCGCGAAAGAGGCTCGCAGGCTCCAGGGTGAGCGCTTCGTTTCGCTAGAACGTGGAGACGCGAACCGGAAGTCGAAGCTCGGAAAGAGGAAGTCTCATGCAAGTCGCGGTGCTCATCCATAACACCTCGCACTCTCTCGGTGTGCAACTGCGCGAGATGTTACAAGCCCGCCTCAATTGCGTTGAGCCGAAGTTGGTTTCCTTCGATCAAGCCGAAGAATCCCTGTCGCGCCTGCGCGTGAGCTTACTGGTCGTGGTTCTCTCGCCCTTTCCGGATCGCGGTTTGAACTTGTTGCGGAAGATCCGCGCTCTCGCGTCCGGCCCGGTCCTCGCCGTCGGCTTGGCCTCCGATTCCAAATTGATTTTGCGCGCCTTGCATGAAGGGGCCGATCATTACGTCGATGAGGCCGATCTGGAGGCGCAGCTGGAATCGGTGCTGTTGCGATTGCAGATCAAGGAGGAAGCGGCGCGACAACCCTCCGGTCGAGTGATTAGTCTGCTTGGCGCCTCCGGCGGCAGCGGAGCCAGCACCTTGGCGGTCAATCTGGCCGGCGTGTTGGCCCGCGACCTCGGTCGCTGCGCCCTCGTTGATCTCAAGCCGGGCGTCGGTGATCTGGCCGCCTTGCTCGATGTTAAACCGACGCATAACCTTGCCGATTTGTGCCTCAATGCCGGACGCATGGACCGCGCCATGTTCGAGAGCGCCTTGGTGCCGCACGCCAGCGGTATTCATTTGCTGGCGCCGCCGCAGATGTACGAGGACATCCGCCTTGTCACGGCCCAAGGCGTGATCAAGACGCTCCACCTGGCCCGCGATTCTTTCCTCTTTACCGTGGTTGATTTGGAAGATTGTTACCACGAGGAACAGGCGGCCGTGTTGCGGCAGGCGGAGTTTGTTCTTCTGGTGTTCCGCCTCGATTTCACGTCGTTGCGCAGCACGAAGCGCATCCTCGATTATCTGGAACAGGCGGGCATCGGCGAGGACCGAATTCGGCTGGTTATTAATCGCTACGGCCAGGCCAAGGAATTGCCCTTGTCGCAGGCCGAGGAAGCGCTAGGCCGCAAGATCCCCTTCCTCGTACCGGACGACCCCAAGAGCATCAATGCCGCCAATAACGCCGGAGAGCCGGCCGTGTTCCGCACGCCCTCGGCCAAGGTATCGCAAAGCATCGTGCAGCTGGCCAACGCTCTGGTAAATCCGGACAGCGCGAAGGCTTCTCCCGTGCGCCAAGCGGTCAAGAGCGTTAACGGTTGGCTGGCCGTTTTTCATGGATAGGACGCGAGTTGAAAACACTAGCCCGCAGCGCCAGCGACGGGCGCGTCTGCCTGTCGCTGGCGCTACGAGGTGTTGGAAAACTGTAATCACTGAGTGAAAAGGTAAACCTATGCCCCGCACTCCCCCCGATGATGTCACAGCCCTCGAAGGCGATTCGTGGACCGATGTGGAATCGGTCCGTCGTCCGTCCGCCATTGCCGCCGGTCAGGGATCGGATGAGCGGCGCCGGCTCAAGGCGCAGCTCCACCAGCAGCTGATAGCCGGTATGGATGTATCCGTGCTCGGCACGCTCAGCCGCGATGAACTGCGCGGCGAAGTCCGCCGAATGGCTGAGGAACTGTGCCAGCGCAGCTCCAACCTCCTCAACCGCGCCGAACGCGAACGCCTGATCTCCGAAGTGCTCGATGAGACTTTCGGCCTGGGGCCGCTAGAACCGCTGATGGCCGATCCGACCATCAGCGACATCCTCATCAACGGCCACGATGTCGTTTACGTCGAGCGCAACGGCCGGCTGGAGCGTGCCGACGTTGCCTTCACCGACGCCCGGCACTTGTTGCACATCGTCCAGCGCGTCGTGGGCCAAATCGGCCGCCGCGTGGATGAAACCAGTCCGATGGTCGATGGGCGGTTGACTGACGGCAGCCGCATCAATGCCATCATTCCGCCCTTGGCCCTGGACGGCGCCCTGGTGTCGATCCGTCGCTTCGGCGTTCGCCCCCTCTTGGCCGCCGATTTGGTCCAAAAGGGAGCCATGACGGAGGAAATGGCCGCCTTTCTGTCGGCGTGTGTGCGTGCCCGGCTGAATCTGCTTATCTCGGGCGGCACGGGCAGCGGCAAAACGACGCTGCTCAACGCCCTATCGGCCTTCATTCCCGCCGATGAGCGTGTTATCACCATCGAAGACGCGGCGGAATTGCGTTTGCAGCAGCCGCACGTCGGCAGGCTGGAGACTCGGCCACGCAACGTGGAAGGACTCGGCGAGGTGACGACGCGCGACCTCGTCCGCAACGCCCTGCGTATGCGGCCCGATCGCATTGTCATTGGCGAGTGCCGCGGCCCGGAAGCGCTCGACATGTTGCAAGCCATGAACACCGGCCACGAAGGATCGCTAACCACGATCCATGCCAACGACACCCGGGATGCCCTGGGCCGATTGGAGATGATGGTCGGCATGGCCGGCTTTGATGTGCCCATGTGGGTCATTCGCAAGCAGATTGCCTCGGCCATTCACGTGATTGTCCAGACCTCGCGCCTGTCCGGCGGAGCGCGCAAGGTGGTGAAAGTCTCCGAAGTGACCGGCATGGACGGCGAGAACCTGGTCATGCACGATCTGTTCGCCTTCAAGCAGACGGGAGTGGATGACGACCGCCGCGCCCAGGGCTATTTCCATACGACCGGCATTCGCCCACACTACCTGGATCGACTGGCCTCCTGCGGTGTGGAACTTCCGGTGCAATTATTTGAGCGCCGCATCCTGACCAGCGCGTGCTCGTGAGGTGGTTAGGTGGTTGAGTGGTTGGTGGGCTAACAACCTAACCACCAAACCACTTAGGAGGACTGCTCCGTGAGTTTGCCTCTACTGCTTGTCATGATGTTCCTGGCCGCCAGTCTTGGCGTGGCGGCCGGTTACTCGATTTGGCGCGATCTTCGCCAGCGAGATTCTTTCCGCGCGCGGAAGCGTGTGGCGAATGAATTCCACAAGCCGGAAGTGAAACCGGCGACGCGGGTCAGTCTATTCAAGAACGTCAGCCAGTTCGATCTTAACGAGCTTGTCCCGGACGGGCTGCCCGCCGCGGACGCGCCGCTGCCGGAGCCGGAACATGTCGATTGGCACACGCGGCTGCAAACAATGCTGGCACAATCGGGACTGATGTTGACCCTGGCGCAGCTGGCCTATATCTCCGCTGGCATGGCGTTGGCCGGGGCTGTGCTGGGGATGATCCTCCACGGACTCCTGCTAGCGGCTATCGGCGCAATCGGCCTGGGGCTCGCGCCCTTGCTCTACGTTCGTCATCGCCAGAAAGCGCGGAGCGAGCAGCTGTTGATGCAGCTGCCCGCCGCCTTCGATCTGATGGCCCGTGTGCTGCGTTCGGGCCATTCGGTGCCCCAGGCTTTTCAGTCCGTCTCCGATACCTTCGAGCCTCCACTGGCCGGCGAGTTCGCCTACTGTCAGGAGCAGCAAAATCTCGGTCTGTTGCCGGAGGTGACGTATCGCGAGCTGGCGCGGCGAACAGGCGTCCTGGAACTGAAGATTTTCGTTATGGCCATGATGATTCAGCGGCAAACGGGCGGCAATCTCTCGGAGGTGTTGGAGCGCCTCGCCGCATTGGTCCGCGAGCGTGTGCGTTTGCGAAATCACGTCCGCACACTGACGGCCGAGGGACGCTTGCAAGCCGTCGTGCTGTTGGTGCTGCCGCCGGTCATGTTTTTCGTCATGCGTTTCATTAATCGCCCTTATGCCGACGTGCTGCTCGATCATACCGGTTTGCTCGCCGCCATGATGGCATCGATGGCCGTGGGGGCTTTGTGGATCCGCAAAATCATCCAGTTCGATTTCTAGAAGGGCTAACCACGGAGTCACAGAGAGAAGGCACAGTAGCATATAACCAAATAGGCAATCGATTCTTCGATGGATTGTTCAATTATTTCATTCTCTTTTCGGTGTCTTTCTCTGTGTTCTCTGTGACTCTATGGTTAGCTCTTCCTTGCAGGTGAGGATAGCGATGCTCGATAAAGGTTGGATCAGCATGCTCGTATTCCTGGCCACGAGCGCACTCGTCCTCGGTTTTTTCGTCTGGCGCAATCGAGATATCTGGCAGACCAAGGCGCGCATGCGCGGCCTTGGCGCGACGCCTCGCGAGCGGACGGCCGGCGGCGGCCTTGGCAAGATTCTCCTGGCACGGCTGCCCGATATGGGTACGCCGTTGCTGCCAACTACCGAGGAACAACGCGGCAGATTGCGGCAACGGCTTATCGAGGCCGGCATCTACGACCGTCATGCGTTGGCGCTGCTCCTCGGCGTGAAAATGCTGCTCATGGCCGCGCCGCTGGTGCTGTCGGGAGCGCTGGGGCTGACCGGCATGCTCTCCCCGATTCGTGCTGTCTTCGCCGGCATCCTCGGCATCGGTCTGGGAATGATCGGGCCGGGCTTGTGGCTGGATTACCGCAAGAACGCGCGCCAGACTGGTCTCCGCCGCGCCATGCCGGACGCTCTGGACATGCTCGTTCTCTGCGTCGAGGGCGGCCTCAGTTTGACCGGGGCCATGCAGCGCGTGACCGCCGAGTTGAAGTCTGCTCACCCGTTGCTGGGCGCTGAAATGGATTTGGTCCAGCGGGAGATGATGCTGGGCGTCTCGGTCGGCGAGGGATTGCAAAAGATGGCCGCACGCACCGACCTTGAAGAATTGCGCAATCTCGCTTCAATCATAGTGCAGAGCGAACGTTTCGGAACCAGCGTGGTTAAAGCCTTGCGCATCCACGCCGATACGTTGCGGCAGCAGCGGCAACAGCGCGCCGAGGAGATGGCTCAGAAAGCCGCTGTCAAGATCCTCTTCCCGACTCTGCTGTGCATCTTCCCGGCCATCTTCATCGTTATCCTTGGCCCCGCTGCTTTCCAAATTCTCACCGTTTTCTCGCGAATGAAGTAATTCCAGGCCGAGTCCGCAAGAATTTCGTTCTATACTCGCAATGGAGGCAAACGAGGTTCAATCCTAGCCCGAAGCGTGAACGAAGAAACGCCTTCGCTTACCCTTCGGGTTAGGAAAAAGCTGTCCCTGGAGATCTTCGTGGACCGCGCCACCTTCTTCGACCGATTGCGGCAAAGCCGTTTGCTAACCGAAGCGGAGCTGGAACAAGCGGTAAGCCGATTCGGCGATGATGCCCCATCGCAGGCCATCGCCGACGTGCTTGTCCAGGAAGGCATGTTGACGGCGTTTCAGAGCCGCCAGGTGTGCAACGGCGATACCCAGCCCCTGAGCCTGGGACAATACCGGCTTCTCGATGAACTAGGCCGCGGCGGCATGGGCCGCGTCTACAAGGCGCTGCACACCATCATGGACCGTGTGGTAGCCATCAAGGTCATTTCGCCGGAGCTGGTTTCCGATCCGGTCGCCGTCGAGTGGTTTCGCCGCGAAGTGCGGGCCAGTACACAGCTAAATCATCCCAACATCGTGATGGCCTATGATGCCAACGAGGCCAACGGACTGCATTTTCTCGTCATGGAATACGTCCACGGCGTCACACTCGATGCCCTGGTGAAGAAGAACGGCCCCTTGCCGGTCGCTCACGCTTGCGCCCTGATTCGGCAGGCTGCCCTCGGAATGCAGCACGCCCACGATAAGGGCATGGTCCATCGCGACATCAAGCCGGGTAACCTGCTCATCCCGCTGCTTGAAGGCGATCAGCCTTCCGATGTGTTGGTGAAGATTCTCGATTTCGGTTTGGCACGTCTGCAAGGCAAGACCAAGGGCGAGACCATCGCCGTGCGCGGTGAGACCGGCGTATTGGGCACACCCGACTACATCGCCCCAGAGCAATCGCGCGACATTCATGCCGCCGATATTCGCTCCGATCTCTACAGTCTGGGGTGCGTCTTCTACTTCGCGCTGGCCGGCCGGGTGCCGTTCGCCGGCGACAACGCCATGGAAAAGCTAATCAAGCACCTGATGGAGTACCCCGAACCACTGGAAAAAGTGAGTCCCGACCTGCCGCAGCCGGTCGCCGCCATCGTGCGGCGCCTGATGGCCAAGGATCCCGCGGACCGCTATCAAACGCCGGCTGAGTTGGTGCGCGAACTGGAGAGTTGGGCCGAGGAGCATCCGAAACTCGGCCCGGCCGCGCGGACATCGGCCCGGCCGCTGTGGATTTCGCCGCCGACCCAGGCGCCTTCCGCCGGCCGCCCGGCCACCAGTCTCCAGCGAGATCAGACTTGCATTCTCGACAGAGTCGAAGTTTTCTCACCCTTGCGGAAAGAGGCCGAGCTATCGGGACCGAGCCTGCTGGAGCCGGTGTGGAAATACGCCCCCGGCGAACAACGCCAGCCGGATACCCATGACACGGTATCGCTTTCTCATGTCGAGGAAACGGCCGATATTACAGCGGCAGCGAGAGCAATTGGAAAAAATCAAACCGCGGCTGCTTCGCACCAAGATTCCGACGCAACCTTTCAGGACATGGCCGAGCCGGGCAAGACGAGAGCCTCGTCAGGCGGAGAGTTGCCTCCCATCGATCGTGTCGTATCTCGCCTGTGGCGGCGTTGGAGGGAACTCGTGGAGACAATTGTCGCGGGCCGCGGGCCGTCGCGTGTCGATGACAACACTTACCGAACCATTCACGGCCTGCTGCTGCAAGCGTGCCGTGAAGCCATCGAAGCTTGCCACGTACCCGAACGGCGCGCTTTTTACGAGGAATGCCTGTCGATCGCTCAGCCCTGGCTGAAACTGAAAACGTTCGCTCACACCGAAGCGAGCATTCTCGAATCGCTCCTTGAGCGCTGCGGGCAGATCGAGGTCGAGCTGAACGACGGCACACCGCCCTGGACGATCCGCCAGGTTCTCGGTTTTCTGTTGCTGGCCCTCAGTCCGGCCGGGGCCGCGCTGTGGTACTGGTACTACGGCCGACTGTGGCTGCCCGCGCTTGTCAAAGCCTTCAACGGCGAATTCTCTACCTCATCGCTGCGCTCAGGCTGGGACTTTCTTCTAACGCATCCCGCAATGCTGATGGGCGTGATCTTCCCTCTCGTCATCGTCTTTTCTCTCTCGCTGCTATCACGTCCTCCGCGCGCCTAAGATCCGTAGTGCGGATTCCTGATGCGATAAAGTTGCCGCTGCTCTATCATCCCATTAGGTGAACCGCGCTCGCCTGGCTCACAACCTCAGAAAGACGCGCCATGTACGATCCACGAGCCTATCGTCGCAATCGGCTTGTTACAATCCTTCTCGTCGTGGCGGCATTCGCCTTGGGCGCACAGGTGGAACGTCATGGCTGGTTCTTGACAGCGCACCAGCCGCCGGGGACCGAGAAAACCTTTCTTCCCTTCTGGGAAACCTGGGATAAGGTCCACAAGTATTATGTCGATCAAGGCAGCGTCAACGACGAGCGCATGACGCATTGGGCCATCCGTGGCATGCTTGCTTCGCTCGGCGATGTAGGCCACACCACCTACTTGACCAGGGACGAAGTTCAACAGATGCAAGAGAACCTCAAGGGCGAGTTCTACGGCATTGGCGCCAGCATCGGCATTCGCAAAAGGAGGCCCACGATCATCTACACCTTGCCGAAGTCGCCTGCGCGAGCCGCTGGGCTGAAGCCGGGCGACGTGATTCAGCAAGTGGACGACAAAGACGTTCAAACCCTGTCGCTGCAACAACTCGTTCAGCACATTCGCGGAACGGCCGGCACGAAGGTCCATCTGAAAGTGCTGCGCGGCGATCCGCCCCAATCCGTCGAACTCGACATTGAGCGCGCCCGTGTCGATGTCCTGGACGTGTCCTGGCAGATCCTTCCCGGCGCGCCCATCGCACATCTGGCCCTCCGCAACTTCGGCGAACACACGGATGAGCAGCTAAGGGCGGCCCTCGAAGCGGCACGAACAAAGGGAGCAAAGGCCCTGATTCTCGATGTACGCGGCAATCCGGGCGGCCTGAAAGAGCAAGCTGTGAAAGTCACGAGCGAGTTCCTCAAAACCGGCGAGGTGGTGTTCCTTCAGAGGGACGCCAAGGGACAGACAGAGTCGGTCCTCTCCGAAACGGACGGCTTGGCCCCGGATATTCCGATGTGCGTGCTTATTGACGAAGGCACGGCCAGCTCGTCGGAGATCCTCGCGGGCGCGATCCAGGATCACGAGCGCGGAAAATTGATTGGCACACGCACCTTTGGCACCGGCACGGTGCTGGGCCAATTCCCTCTCAGCGATGGCTCGGCCCTCCTGTTGGCCATCAGCGAGTGGCTGACTCCCAAGGGGAGGCAGATCTGGCACAAAGGGATCACGCCCGACATCGAGGTAGCGTTGCCGCAGGATGCCTCCCTCGTCATGCCGGAATCTGAAAGGAAATTGACAGAGGAGGGCCTGGCCCAGAGCACGGACACGCAGCTGCTCAAGGCGATCGAAGTGATGAAGAAAGAGCTGCATAAATGAACCCCCATAAGATAGCGGATCACGAAGAGGTAACATCTTAAGCATCATTATCGGTCTTTTTTGTCATTTTTTGTCCTTTTGTTGCATCCTTGTCGTTTTGGCGGTTCACCTTATCGGCTGCGTGCCGAGCTGGGAACGGTAGGCGCGGTTTTCCTTTTGCCCCGAATAAGCTACGATAGCGCTTGAGGCATCGTCACCACGCCGTCGCCCGGGCGACTCTCCACAAGCCAAGGGAGGCTGCATGTCTGCCGTTCGTGCTCCCGCCGTCAATCACCACGACCATCCCCATACGCCCAATCCGGTTTATGAAAACTCACCGATGTTCCAGATGGCTTGCCGTCAACTCGACGCCGTGGCGGAGGTCATCGACATCGACAAAGGCGTCCTACAACGCATGAGTTTGCCCAAGCGCGCTATTGTCGTCAGCATTCCGGTGCGCATGGACGATGGACGTACTGAAGTGTTCACCGGCTACCGCGTGCAGCACAGCTTGACGAGCGGTCCGTCCAAGGGCGGCTTGCGCTACCACACCTCGGTCGATCTGGGCGAGGTGGCGGCGTTGGCCATGTGGATGTCGTGGAAGTGCGGCATCATGAACCTGCCCTTCGGCGGCGCCAAGGGCGGCATCGGCGTCGATCCGGAATTGTTGTCGCGCGTCGAAAAAGAACGGTTGACGCGGCGCTTCACCGAGGAGGTGTTGAACGTAATTGGCCCGCGCATGGACGTGATGGCCCCGGATCTGGGCACCGACGAGCAGACAATGGCGTGGATAATGGATACTTATAGTATGAAAGTGGGCTATGCTTGTCCAGAGATCGTGACCGGGAAGCCGGTCGAACTGGGCGGCTGCATCGGCCGCCGCGAGGCGACTGGTCGCGGCGTCACCTACTGTATCCTCGAAGCGATGAAAGAGCTGAACCTGCGGCCGGCGGAAACGACGGCTGTGGTACAGGGCTTCGGCAACGTCGGTTCCGTGGCCTGCCAGGAGCTGGCGCGGAACGGTGTCAAGATCATCGCCACGGGAGATCGCTATGGATCCATCCGCAACCTGAAAGGCATCGACATCGCCGCCCTTACGAGGCATGTGGCCGAGGGCAAACTGCTCAAGGATTTCCC
>Ga0070738_10004090_pt1 | contig 18056 bp, 16 predicted proteins | sample Coa_R2_2_FD_66446 | JGI IMG/M metagenome (GOLD analysis project Ga0070738, IMG submission 66446) | Surface soil microbial communities from Centralia Pennsylvania, which are recovering from an underground coalmine fire - Coalmine... | ecosystem: Environmental > Terrestrial > Soil > Unclassified ...
CCCGAGGAGATGGCGCGGGTGGCGCGCCAGACCACCATCCCGATCGCCACCGGGGAGCGGCTGACCACCAAATACGAGTTCTCCCGCGTGCTGGACCTGCAGGCGGCCTCCATCCTACAATTCGCGCTGGGACGCGTCGGCGGCCTGCTCGAAGCGAAGAAGATCGCGGGCATGGCCGAGGCACATTACGCCCAGATCGCGCCCCATCTGTATTGCGGCCCCATCGAAGGCGCTGCAAATATCCAGATCAGCGCCTGCAGTCCGAACTTCCTGCTGCTGGAGAGCATCGAGACCTGGGGCGGCTTCCACGCGGCGATCCTGAAGAAGCCGATCCGCTGGGAGGATGGCTACGTGATCCCGCCGGCCGAGCCGGGCCTGGGCGTGGAGCTCGACGAAGAGGTCGCGCTCGCCCATCCCTACACGGGCGACGAACTGCACCTGCGGCCGATCTTCGGACCGGTCGAACTCCCGGACTGACGCGGCAGTTTGTGGCTATTACATCACGCGGAGCCGGCTTTCTTGGTGGCCGTAAAGACCCCGTTGGGCTGCGTGATCACGGCCGCGGTGACGGCGCCAGATTCATCGGCCTGGAAGGCGATGCTGAAGCCGCTGAGCCCCTTGAGCGTGAGCTCGGTGTCTTTGTACGGCACCAACTCGTAGTCCGGCTGGCCGGGAAGTGAGGCCTGCAAGGCGTTCTCGCCCTTCAAGGTGACGGTCAGGCTCACGCCGGCTATCTCGTAGACGCCGACGAAGCGTTCGAGGAAGCTCTTCTGGCGCATCTCCTGTGCCGGCCGGCGCTTGAACGCGATGTCGGCCACGGTCGGCTCAAACGGAGCGGCGAAGCCGTCGATATCGCCCTTGACGTTGGTGGTGAACGACACCTTCAGCCGTTCCTGTTCCTCCGTCGCCGCGAACGCCAACTCGAAGATGTCGTAGTGGTAGTGCTCCAGCGAGAAGGTGATGCTGTCCCTGCTACCCTTCAGGCGATCGCCGTCGAGCCGGATCGAGACGACGCCGTAGCCGGGATGCTCGAAGTCGCCCGCGTAGCTCTCCAGTGGATGCGACGGCAGCGTGCCGGCGATGCGCTCCGAGGCGCTCTGCTCTTTGGCCTTCTTCTCGGCCTCTTTCGCCTCGTCCGCCACTTGCTTGAGGCGATCGGACCATGGGACCTCATCCAGACCCAGCAGGCGATCGCACAGGTTGAGCGTGAGGATCCACGGAAGAGACGACGGAAGGTTGTTCAGTACGACGACGCCGGCGTTTTCGTCCGGCAGCAGAGCCACGATCGAGGTGAAGCCGTCGATGCCGCCGGTGTGCCAGATCAGGGTGTGGCCCCTGTAGGGCTGCAGACACCAGCCCAGGCCGTAGGAGACGAGGTTGGGCAATTCTGGATACCGGCCGGCTAGTGGGTCCGGCATGACCATCTGCGGCGCGTGCATCTGGGCGATTTGCGCCTCCGAGACGATGCGGATGTCGCCGTGCCGGCCCTTGTTCAGGTTCAGGAGCAGCCATCGTGTCATGTCTTCGATGTTCGAGTTGATCGATCCGGCCGGACCTACGCTGTCGAGGTTGCGAAACGGGATCGACACGACCTTCTCGTCCTCTTCTTTGTGCGGGAGGGCATGATCCGGCTGCTGTTGCGAGACTCTTACCGAGAAGTTACTGCCCGACATGCCCAGCGGTTCGAGGATGCGCGCCTGCGTGAACTCTTCCCAGCCCTGCCCCGCGATCTCGCCGGCCAGGTAGCCCGCCGTCATGTACATGAGATTCTGATACTGCCAGACGCTGCGAAAATCCTTGCTCGGTTCCAGGTAGCGCAGACGGTCGACCATCTCGCGGCGGCTGAACGAGGAGCCGTACCACACCTTGTCGTGGCGCGGCAGGCCGGAGCGATGCGTGACCAGGTCGCGCGGGGTCATGCGCTCGGTCGCCACGGGATCATGCATGCGGAACGCCGGCAGGTAGGTGCGGACGGGCGTATCCCAGTCCAGCTTGCCCTCGTCGGCCAGGATAGCGAGCCCCATGGCTGTGAACGCCTTGGTGCACGAGCCGATGGCAAAGAGCGTCCGCGATGTCACCTCCGGACCGCCGCTCACATCACGCAGCCCGAAGCCCTGCGAGAAGATAACCTGGAAATCCTTGACGGCGGCGACGGCCAGCCCCGGCACCTTCCATGCCGCCATGGTGGAGCGAACGAAGTCGGCAAAGCCTTCAAGGCGCGCGGAGGTCTCGGGTACAGATTCCTGCATTTTCATCCTATTCAGCTACACACGGTTGCCTATCCACGGCTCCACATATCGATGCACGCGGCATAGACCATGACCGGATACACGCGCACTATAGCATGCCCACGCCATGATGCCTGCTAGACTGGTGCCATGGCTAGACAAGAGGTGGTGTCTGGCCGAGAATCAGACGAGGGAGTCTTGATGGTCTCCGCGTTCAAGGACGGAGCGCGGTATCCTATTAACAGTATGGGGAACCAAGGGGCCGAATATGATGGAACTTCCGATTGGTGCGCAGGGGACGGACGGACAGAACTGGCTGCGAGCGACCGTACCCCTCCGCGTCATCATAGCCTTCGATCAACTGACGGCTAGCGAGCAGGAGGCGGTGCTCCAAGCGCTCCGGACTCTGGCACGAAACGGCTTGCCCGGCGCAGCAGATCAACTCGGCATACAAAGGCTCACGGGGTCCGATCCGCTCTATTCCTTCCGCGCGGCACCCGAGGTCCAGGTGATTGTCCGTGCAGAGCCCGAGACGGCTGTTGAGGTGGTAGACATCGTACGGCCGGCTGCCCTGCGCAACTTCGCGCATGCCGGCAGCTAGCGCACCAACTGGGAAGATCGCGCCCTGGGCCTTCGACCGAACCAGGTGCCAGGAAGACTTGGAGCTGTTCGAGGTGCTCTTGAATGCGACGCCGACACTGTCGGAGCGCGACGATATCCTACCCTTCTTCCGCACGCATCCCCATCTCGCCGCTCTCCTTGCGTCCTACAACGTCAGTGCTACCACTTGTGACTGTTTGGGCGTTGAGGTGGGGCTTTATGGGGAATCTGTTGCCGATGTGGTCGCAGGCGACAGGACCAAAAAAGCCTACTGCTTCGTCGAGTTTGAGGATGCGCTGCCACGGAGTTTATTCATGCCCCGTCCACGGCACGGCACGGACTGGTCGCCCCGTTTCAGCCGCGGCTTTAATCAGATCATTGACTGGCTCTGGGCACTGGACGATCATGAAGCGACGACCACCTTTGCCGACGAATTCGGGCCGCCGCCGATCACAATCGTCGCCCTGCTCGTGGTGGGCCGTGACGCCCAAGTCTCCCCGCGCGACCGACGGCGCCTGGAATGGCGACAGCGCCACATCCTGGTCAACTCGCATCACATCTATTGCTACACGTTCGACGACCTCTTGCGCGACCTCCGTGGGCGACTTAATGGCTTCCAAGCCTGGGCGGCGGGGCCTCCCCGCAGATCTGGATGATTGGTCCAATGCTGTCGTCAGGGTATGTCAGCTTCCGGCCGTCAGTCCGGCCAGCGTCGCCTGTAGCACGGCGATGGCGTCGCCGTACTCGGCCAGGCTGAGGTGCTCGTCCGGCGTGTGATCCAGGCTGGAATCGCCCGGACCGTAGGCCGCGATCGGGCAGTTCCAGACCGGCCCCACGATGTTCATGTCCGAGGTGCCGGTCTTGAGCGCGAAGGCCGGGGTGCCGCCCCGCGCGCGGATCGCGGAGAGGAAGGAGCGCACCAGCGGCGTGTTCTTGGGCGCGCGATGGGCCGGCTCGTCGCCGGCGAAGTGGACCTCGGCATCGGGGGCCAGCGCCCGCAAGCGCACGCGCAGCTCCCGCGTGTCGCAGCCCGGCGGCAGGCGCAGCGACAGAGAGAGGTGCGCGCTATCGCAGAGCCCGTCGCTCTCGGCATGGATGCTGCGCAGGGTCGGGCTGAGCCGCTCGAACTCGCGGCTGCCGCCGTACTGCCGCGTCAGGGCCGCCACCTCGTTCCAGAACTCGACAGCCCGCTGCGCTGCTGTCGGGTGCGCCGCCGCCGAATGCACCGTGCCCTGCTGCATGCGATAGTCGACCAGCAGGCGCCCCTTGTAGCCCAGGGTCACACGGTCCCAGCGGCTGGGCTCGCCGATGATGCAGTAGTCGGGCCAGTGCGTGGTGGTGGCGTGGCGGGCGCCGCACGAGCTGGCGCTTTCCTCCTCCACCGCGCCGATCACGGCCAGGCGCAGGCCGGCGTGGGCGCCGAGGCGGGCGGCGGCGCAGACAAAGGCGGCCAGCGGGCCCTTGGCGTCGACCGAGCCGCGCCCGTACAGCAGGTCGCCCTCGCGCCGCACGGGCACGTGGCCCGGCGCCGTGTCCATGTGGCCGAGCAGCACGGCCAGCGGACCGTCCGTGCCCATCTCGCCCACGGCGTTGCCGACCGCGTCGATATGGGCGCGCATGCCGCGCGCCTCCATGGCCGCGCAGAGAAACTCCGCCAGCGGCCTCTCCTGGCCGGAGAGGCTGTCGATCTCCAGCATCCCTTCGAGCAGCGCCACCTCCTCGGCACTCGCCCCGGCCACGCGGGCCGCCCCTTCCTCAACGGCAATGCTCACCATGATTGCTCCCTTTAGTCGTTCAACACATCGCGCAGCGCGGCCACCACCTCGTCGCACTGCTCCCTGCTAATCACTAGCGGCGGCAGCAGTCGCAGCACGGTTAGCCCGGCCAGCAGCGACAGCACACCGCGCTCGCGCAGCGCCATCACAAAGGGGCGCGCCCGCTCGCGCAGCTCCAGCCCGATCAGCAGGCCGCGGCCGCGCACCGCCCGCACGCGCGGCGCCTCGATCTCGCGCAAGCGGCCCATCAGATAGGCGCCGGTCTCGGCCGCGCGCGCCGGCAGCCCTTCGTCGACCAGCGCATCGATGGCGGCGATGGCCGCGGCACAGACGACCGGGCTGCCGCCGAACGTCGAGCCGTGCGCCCCCGGCGGGAACGACTCGACGCGCGGGCCGAAGGCGAGGGCGCCCATCGGCAGGCCCCCGGCGATGGACTTGGCCATGCATAGCAGGTCGGGCACCACGCCGTCCTGCTCGCAGGAGAACATGGTCCCGGTGCGGCCGAAGCCTGTCTGTATCTCGTCAAGGGCCAGCAGGGCGCCGCGCTCACGACAGAGATCGGCGGCCGCCCGCAGGTAGCCCGGCGGGGCCGGGTAGACCCCGCCTTCGCCCTGCACCGGCTCCAGCAGCACCAGCCCGACCGTCTCGTCCAGGGCTGCATCCAGCGCTGCGATATCGTCGAAGGGCACGAAGCGCGCTCCCGGAACCAGGGGCTCGAACGGCTCGCGGTAGGCTTTCTCCCAGGTGACGGAGAGGGCGCCGAGGGTGCGACCGTGGAAGCCGCGCCGCGCCGCCACCATGCCCGGCCGCTTGGTGGCCAGGCGCGCGGCCTTGATCGCCGCCTCGACGGCCTCGGTGCCGCTATTGCAGAGGAAGAAGCGGTCCATCCCCGGCGGCATGATCGCGGCCAGGCGGCGCAGCAGCGTGTCTCGCACGTCGCTGCCCAGCATGTTGGGGCAGGTGATCAGCCGCTCCGCCTGCTCCTGAATGGCGCGCACCACGGCGGGATGGCAGTGGCCGAGGTTGGCGCTGCCCTGCCCGCCGATGCAATCGATGTAGCGGCGGCCGTGGTCGTCCCAGACCTCCGCACCCAGCCCCCGCACTATGGTGAGCTCACCCGTTGCCACGACCATACATCCTCCCTCTTATCGCACCACCGTGAATAGGAACCGGCGACTGAAGTCGCCTGGCAGGGACGCGCCGACTAAAGCCGGGTACGTCGCTGCGCAAGGCACTTCAGTGCCCGTACCCTCCCATGACACTTCAGTGCCAGGCACCACTCACTACCGTGCCCCGGCCCTCCAGGGCACGCGCGATGGGCCGTTCGCCCCGCCCATCGGCGATCACCACGCGCTCTAGCCCGGCGGCCAGGGCTTCGCGCGCGGCCAGAAGCTTGACGCGCATGCGCCCGCCGGCCAGCGCCAGCGCCTCATCCATGGTCTCGGAGGTGACCGTCTCGACAAGTGATGCCGGGTCGGACACCTCGCGCAGCAGGCCGGGCACGTTCGTCAGCAGCACCAGCGTGCCCGCGCCAAGCGTCGCGGCGACCAGGGCGGCGGCGCGGTCGCCGTCGACGTTGATGGGTCCGTCCGGGCTGAGTGCCGGCGGCGAGATCACCGGCAGGTAGCCCTGCTCCAGCAGCAGGCGCAGCAGCGGGCCGTTGACCCGCTCCACCGTGCCCGAGCGGTCGTCGCGGATCACGCGCCGCTTGCCGTCTTCCACCGCCACCACGGCCTCCTTGCGGCGCCCCTCCAGCACACGGCCGTCGGGGCCGCTCAGGCCGATGGCGTTGACGCCGCGCGCCTGCAGGCCGGCCACGAGCTGCGTATTGAGCGCGGCCACGGCCATGGTGAAGATCTCCAGCGTGCGCGCGTCGGTGTAGCGACTGCTCACGCCCGACGGCGCGGTGATGAAGCGCGGAGGGTAGCCCAGGGCCTCGCCGAGCGCCGTGGCCGGCCCCGACCCGCCGTGCACCAGCACCACGCGCTCGCCCGCGCCGTGCAGGCGCGCCAGGTCGTCGCAACAAGCATCCAGGTCTACCCCGCCACCGCCGCCGATCTTGACCACGATCATGCCTACCTCCCCCTAAATGGGATGCAGGCCGGCAAACTCCAGGCCCTGCGTCTCCGGCCAGCCGCACATCAGGTTCATGCACTGCACGGCCGAGCCGGCCGCGCCCTTCATCAGGTTGTCGATGGCCGCCAAGGCCACCACGCGCCCGCGCCCGGCGTCCAGAGCGAAGCCGACATCGCAATGGTTGGAGCCGGCCAGCAGCTTGGGCTCGGGCAGCCGGTAGATCCCGCCGCGCTCCTTGACGATGCGCACGAAGGGTTCCTCGCCGTAGGCCGCGCGATAGGCCTTCCACAGGTCGCGCTCCTCGATGGGAGCATTCAGGAAGGCATGCGCCGTGGCCAGCACGCCGCGCACCGCCTCGACCGCCGTCGCCGAGAGGTGCACGACCGGGCTCTGGCCGCCGAGCGCCAGCTCCTGCTCCACCTCGCCCGTATGGCGGTGTCCGACGGGCATGAACGAGCGCAACACGCCGGAGCGCTCCGGATGGTGGTCGGCGGGGTTGGCCGCGTTGCCCGCGGCGGAGGAGCCGACCTTGGCCTCGACCACGATGGGGTCGGGCCGCACCAGCCCCGCCCGCAGTAGGGGATACAGCGCCAGGATGGTGGCCGTGGCCAGGCAGCCCACGCCGCTGACCCGCGTGGCCGTGCGCAGCTCGTCGCGGTGCAGCTCGGGCAGGCCGTAGACGAAGCTGGAGAGCAGTTCGGGATGGGCATGCGGCTCGCCGTACCAGCGCCGATAGCGCTCCGGGTCGCGCAGCCGGAAGTCGGCGCTGAGGTCGATGGTGCGCGGCGCCAGCTCCAGCAGGCCGGCGTTTTGCATGGCGCGGCCATGTGGCAGACAGAGGAAGAGCAGATCGCACGGCTCGATCGCCTCCATCGCGCTGAAGCGCAGCGCGGTGTGGCCGCGCAGGTTGGGGTGCGCGGCATGCACGTAGTCGCCGCGGCGGCTCTCGCTGCTGACCTGCGCCACCTCCACCTCGGGATGGGCCAGCAGCAGCCGCAGCAGCTCGCCGCCCGTGTAGCCGGAGCCGCCGGCGATTGAGACCCTCACGCTGCAACTCCCTGCCGGGCCACTTCCAGCACATAGTCCACCACTCGGGCCGGGATATTCACGCCCGTGGTGTCGATGCTGTTGCGGAACTCCATCGTATCGTTGACCTCGCTCACCAGCAGGCCGTCGGGCGACTCCAGCACGTCCACGGCCAGGATGCCGCCGCCGACGGCGCGCGCCGCCGCGCGGCAGAGCGCATCGAGCTCGGGCGTCACCGGGCAGTTCGTGGCGCGTCCGCCCCGCGCCGTATTGGTGATCCAGTGCGCGGAATATCGATAGATGGCGCAGATCGTCTCATCGCCGACGACGAAGGCCCGGATATCGCGGTCCGGCTTGGCCACGTGCTGCTGCACGTAGAAGATGGCATGCTGCGGCGAGCCAAGCGTCTCCTTGTGCTCCAGCACTGCCTCTGCCGCATCGCGGTCGTTCAGCCGCGCCAGCAGGCGCCCCCACGATCCCACCACCGGCTTCAGCACGGCAGGATACCCGGCCTCCTCAACCGCCTCGATGGCCGACTCGGCGGTGAAGGCCAGCAGGGTGCGGGGCGCGGGCACGCCGTTCTCCAGCAGCGCCATGGAGGTTAGCAGCTTATCGCCGCACGTGTTGACCACGGCATGGCGATTGACCGTGGGCAGGCCCCAGCCCTCCAGCACGCGCAGGGTATAGAGCGTGCGCGAGTGCGAGACGGAGCGCGCCAGCACCACGTCCCACTCGCGGCGCGGCCGCGCCAGGTCGAACACCAGGGTGCGGTCGTCGAGTGTGTCGACCTCGATGCCGCGTTGCTCGAATTCCGCCAGCAGCAGCTTCTCTTCCACGCGCACCCGCGAGAGCACCATGCCCACGCGCGGGCGGGACAGCACAGTCGTCATCGCCTCAGCCTCCTTTGTCGCCAACAAAAAACCCCTCGTCCACCGAGGGACGAGGGGTTAGCTCGTGGTACCACCCTGCTGCGCCGGGCACCTCGCGGCGCCGGCCTCGACGGGTACGGGAACGCGCACTATCCGCGCTCCGATACCCCGGCCCACGGTAACGGGGGCCATCCGGCCACATCTACTGGGGAGACCCGCACCGGCGGGGCTCTCCCGTTGGAATGGCGACTCGGGGACCTTCTTCAGCGCGCGCCCGGCGCCGCATCGCAGCAGCGCGGCTCTCTGGTGCCGGATAACCGGCGCGCTTACTCTTCCCCTCGCTGTCTTCTCTACTATATCGTCGTAGTACCTGAGGCTAAAGCCTCATGGCAGACGCCCGGCCCTGAAGGGCCACCCCAGACCATTCATGGTCGCGTGCCTGCCATGGTCCTTTAGGGCCAGGCATACCTCAGCAGCGTCCGCCGCTACTCGCCCCAGTCCTCTTCTTCCTGTGGGGCCAGGGCCAGTTTCGGCGTGGGCGTCAGGGAGACGACCTCCAGATCGGCGCCACACTCCGGGCAGGGCAGAATCTCTCCCTGCACCGCGTCTTTCAACGAAATGCTGGCCGCGCACTCCGGACACTCTGCCACCCGCAGCCCTCCTTCACGTTGCGCTTGCATGGCTATACGTTATCACATTGCGTGCATGCACTTCAATGTCACACCAGAGCCAGGGCCGTCGCCACCATCCGTTCGCCCGCCTCGGGCGCCAGGGGCAACAACCTGGCCCTCTGCGCCACCGTCACCTCGTAGCCGCCTTCGGCGTACGCCTCGCGCGTGGGCACGTAGCCGACCAGGCCGTTGGTGTAGCCACACACGAAGGCCGGCCGCTCGCGCCAGGCATCCTTGAGCGTCAGGCCCAGTTGCACGAAGATTTCGCCCGGTAAGCCGGCCAGCACGGCGGGACCGACCTGCAGCACCTGGATCTCGGCCGTCGGCGGCTCCAGCACCGTGCCGGCCTCGGCCAGCGCCTGCAAGGCGCGCGCCCACTGCACGTACATCTCGGCCAGTCCCACCGTGGGATAGCGCTCGGGGATCATGCTGTGCCACGGTTCGCCCCTGGGGAACAGGTGATGGCCGGGCTGCGTCTCCTTGCGGCGCAGCTCCTCCAGGAACTGCTCCTGTTCGCGCACAAGCGCAGCGGCGGCGGCGCGGTCCGGCTGCGGCATCATGGGCACAGTCATGCGGCGGGACGCCGCGGACAGCGTGAAGTCGGAGGCCGTCTCCCTGTTCGCCGCCAGGCGAGCCACCACCTGGATCACCTCGCTCCCCACCATCAGGCCGGCCTGCGTTGTCCCCTCGTAACGGCCCCAGAAGGCGTGCCGGGGATCTTGATCCCCACAGCAGCCGTTCGCGAACAGCGCAACGGCGCCGGGAAAGGTCTGCTCGATCAGGCGCGAGGCCACACCCGGATAATCGGCAGAGATCAGCAGGTTGCTTTCGCGTTGGGTCACCGGATGGCAGGCATAGCTGTAGAGCACGGCCAGGGGACGGTCGTCGGCGCCGGCGACCAGCATCACGGGCACGCTCGGGTCGGTGGGAACCCCTCCGCTGTCGAAGCGGCGCCGGTTATAGGCCAGCCCGTGCAGCTCACCGCCGCCGATCCCGATCCTGGCCGGCTGGCGCCGATGCCAGGCGGCGACCACCGCGCCGCTCAAGCTCTTGAGCAGCGTGCGCGTCCAGTCCTCGTCGGGCGTCCAGCCGTAGGTGCGCAGGCGCTGATAGGGGCTCTCGGCGAACGCGGGCATCGGCCCGGAATGGGTGTGGGAGGCCGCCACCATCACGTGGGCGGCCGGGATATTGGTCTGTTCGGCCACGCGGTCGCGGATCTGCTGTACGGCCTGGTCGTCCAGTCCGATGAGGTCGAGCGTCACGACGGCCAGCGGCGACCGGCCGTCATCGAGCACCAGGGCTTTGCCGTACAGATCGTCGTGGATGCCCGTCGAGTTACCCGCGCGGCCGGAGTAGCCCGCCAGGGCCACGCCGACCGGGGGTGTGATGCACACCGTCGCCGCTCCCGCCTGTAAGTCAGCCATGATCGTCCCCTCCTTCGCCTCACTCAACTCTTCAGACCGGTTAATACGATGCCCTGGATAAACTGCTTCTGCAGCAGCACGAACAACAAGATCACCGGGATGACCGCGACCACGGAGGCCGCCATCAAATAGTGATACGAGGTGCCGTAGCGGGTCTGGAACTCGGCTAGGCCGAGCGACAGGGGACGCAGGTCGTCGTCGTTGACGACGATGAGCGGCCACAGGAGGCTGTTCCAGGAATCCAGAAAGGTGAAGATGGCCAGCGCGGCCAGCGGCGGCTTGCTCAGCGGCAGCACGAGGCGCAGGAACGTCCCGAACTCCCCCGAGCCGTCGATGCGCGCCGCGTCGAACAATTCGTCCGGCAAGGTCAGGATGAACTGGCGCATCAGGAAGATACCGAAGGCGCTCATGGCGCCCGGTACGATCAATGCCAGGTACGAGTTCAGCCAGTGAAAATCGCGCATCAGCAGATAGAGGGGTACCATGATGACCTGAAACGGCACCATCAGCGTGCTGAGAATCAAAATGAAGAGCACATTGCGCCCGGGGAAGGTGTATTTTGCAAAGCCGAATCCTGCCAGCGACGAGAAGAACAGCACAGATGTGGTGGTGCAGGTCCCGATGAAGATGCTGTTGAAGAAATAGCGTCCAAACGGTGCGGTGGAGAGCGCTTCGGAATAGTTTTGCCAGCGCACCGGATCAGGCACCCACTGTATCGGCACCGAAAAGATCTGGGAGGGCTCTTTCAACGACGCGGAGAGCATCCAGATCAGCGGCAGGATCATCACGATGGCCCCGGCCGAAAGCAGCACGTAGAATACCGTCCAGCGCAACACGCGGACCGCTCGTTGCAGCCCGCTCCGCTGAGTCGTGCGCGTCGCTACCGCTGGCTTGCTTGCCACGAGGTTAGACATCGTTCGTGCCTGTTGCTGCCGTACACGTCGCGTGTTTACACATAGCTTAGGTTGTCCGTGCGCAGTACGCGGAACTGTATGAGCGTCAGAATCATAATGATAGCAAACATCACCATCGACATCGCCGAGGCCAGGCCGATCTTCAAATAACTGAAGGCCGCCGAGTAGATCAGCAGCGCGATCACATTTGTCGCGTCGCCCGGCCCGCCCTGGGTCATCACGTACTGGTAGGTGAAGGTCTGGAAACCGCCGATCAGCGAGATAACCGTCACGAAGAGCGCCGTGGGCCTGATCAACGGCAGCGTGATGTAGCGAAACCGCCCCCACGCGTTGGCCCCGTCGATGCTCGCCGCCGCGTACAGATCCGCGGGGATGTTCTGCAAGCCTGCCAGGAATATCACCATGTAGAATCCCAGGCCCTGCCAGACGGCCATGATGATGATGGACCACGGCGCCAATTGGTCGCTGGTCAACCAGAATAGGGTACCCTTCACGAAAGGACTCAGCGCCGTGTTGATCAGCCCGTTCTCCTGATACAGCAGGCTCCAGACGATGGCGACCACGACACCTGAGAGGATCACCGGCATAAAGTACAGCGTGCGATAGAGCTCTTTGAAGCGAAACTGGCGTGCCATGACCAGGGCGATGCCCAGGGAGAAGACCCACAGCGGCACGGTGGTCCCGATCATGAAGAGGAAGGTGTTGGTCAGGGCGATGCGGAAGCGATCGTCCTGCAGCAGATAGGCGTAGTTCTCCAGCCCGATGAAGCGCGGCGGTGTCAGCAGATCGTAGGAAGTCAGGCTGACGTAAAAGGCACGCGCCATCGGGTAGAGGTTGAAAACGCCGAAGAATATGACGGCCGGCGCCACGAACAGCAGCCCGAATAAATTGCGCCGCCGATTAGGAGTCCAGCGACTGCGCGGCCGGCGGTCGGTTGTGGGGATGACCCCCGTCGTTTGCATAAGCCTTGCGCCCCTTCATGAGCCGGCAGCCATGGTTTGGACATGACTGCCGGCCTGCCCGTGGGCGCCCTACACGCCCTTGAGGATCTTGTCGATGTCCGCTTTGGCCATGTCGAGCGACTGCTGGGGCGGCACCGCCGTCTGCGTGCTGCGCTGGATGGCCCGTCTGATAGCGTCCTGCACCTCGCTAAGGTGCGTGCTGGACGGCCGGTACGGTGTCGTGCGGGCATCCTCCAGGAACGGCTTGATCAGGGGATCGTTGCGGTAGGTGGCGCTGGACAGCAGCGACGTGCGCGGTTGCAGCAGACCCGCGCCGGCCAGGTATTCGGCCGGGTGTGAGTCGAGCGTCTCGATGAGCTTCCAGGCCAACCTCTGTTTGGTGGCGCTGCTCGACGCGTTCACGAAGTGCGCATAGGCGTACATCAGGGCGCCGTTGCTGTGCTTGGCATCCTTGAAGCGCGGGAACTGCACCGTCATCAGGTTCTTGTAGACCGTCTTGTTGGTGTCGCGCACGGAGGGCGCGTACCAGTAGCCCGATAGCAGCATCGAGACATTGCCCTGCTTGCCGTTGGTGAAGTCGACGGAGCAGACCGGCATGGCCGGATAGCCCAGCTTGTAGGTATGGACGAAATCGTAGTACACCTTCAAGGACCGCACCCAGGCGGGCGAATTGACGAGGCTGGCAGTCTGGTCATGGTTGAAGACGGTACCGCCGAGTTGGTAAGCCATGCCGGCCAGATCCCACTCCGTGCCGGTCCAGTCGTTGGCCGTGGCGTACTCGAACTCGAAACCGCGGCGCAGGACCTTACCGTTCTTGACGATCAACAGCTTCTTGGAGAGCGCGACGATGTCGTCCCAGGTGCGCGGATAGTCCTTGGCCGGATTCAGCCCTGCTTCGATGAAGTGCAGCTTGTTGATATACAGGGCGTAGTTGCTGACCTCGGTCGGCAGGGCATAGAGCGTATTGTTCCAGGTGAAGCCATCGAGGAAACCGGGCAGATATTGCTTCTTCAGAGCGGCAAGCGAGGCATAGCCCATGGCTTGCGGGTCGACGGGGGCCACGGTCTTCCCCTGAACGAGGGGATCGGCCACGCCGGTATACAGGTTGAACAGGTCGGGCCCAGTTCCCGAGGCCATGGCTGTCTGCAGCTTCGTTTCATATCCGGGCTCCGAGTACGTGGTGTAGTTGACTTTGACCCCTGGATTCTGGCGCTCGAACTCTTTGATGTGGATCTTATCGAGGGTCTCACGCGGCGTAAACTGGTGCGACCAGAATGTTAGCTCAACCTGATCGCGCACCGGGCTGGTGAGACGACCGGCGGCCTCAGCCTGCTCGACAACACCGGCCGCGAGCAACCCGCCGGCGGCCGCGGCTGTCCCGGCCAGGAATGTGCGCCTGTTGACTTTGCCAGGAGGATGAGCTTCCATACGATGCACCTTTCTTTCCTACGTGGATCTATTGACCCAGTGGACAAAATGCCCTACGACAAGTCCGCGCGGTCGCCTACCTGGGCGTGCTGCGCCCGGGCTGAGGTCCATGTTACACCCCTTGCACAGCGCCATTCAAGTCGTCGGCTCGTCGGCCAATGCATCCTCGTCAGTCTGGCAGGGGAAGCTGTTGCCGCAGGTACACCTGCCGGCCGCGGTACAGGTCCTGGGGAAACAGCACGCCACCGCCGTCGTAGAGGTGCCCGCCGGCGAGGAGGTGGTCCAGAACGGCGCGCCGCAGGCTGGTATCACGCGGCGCGCTGTGCAGATCGAACGGTGTGAGCCCGAAGAGAAAGTCGAGGTTGTCATCCTCCTCCGAAGGGACCGGCAGCAGATACATCTCACGCTGGAAACGCACCAGATTGGAGGTATCGGGGAGCATCGCCTGGAGCTGCGGATCGAGAATCCACGACCAGCAACTGAAGGCCACGAACGGCCGGTCGGGGAAATGCCGCGGGAAGAACGCCAGCGCTTCCTCCAGCGAACGTTTGCAGAGATCGACATCGAGCGGTCCGCCGCGGGGGATATGTATGTCCAGAATGGGATCTCCGGGCTTGAGGATGGGCTGCCATTCTCGGAGCGTGAGGCGCACTTCCTTCTGAAGCGCCGTCCCGGTCGGCAGGAGCGGGTAGCCCTGGACCTCCTGTCCGTCGTCCAGGTGGTATGCAGTCCAGCTGCCGGCAGGGTCATTGACACCGCCTGTTCCGCCCGGGCGACCATCGGGACGGTAGGGCACGCCGTCCTCGGAGAGTGCGAGGACGGCCCCTGTCGCCCTATGGCGATAGAAACGGGCGGGCATCTCGAAGCGGTCAACCATGTATTGCAGTCGACCCAGGTGATAGACCTCGCCCGCGAGGTGATGGCTCAGCCACCTGGCGCGGCTTGCGTCGATACCCCAGCGCCCGAAGGTCTCATGGTGCACGTACATCCAACGGGCAATGTCGGCCAGGGTGTCGCCGATGACCCTCTGCGGGACGGCGCGTTCCTGGTGCAGCGCGCGCATGGCCGGCAGGTTGGAGAGCACGACCAGCAGATTGAAAAGATCGGCATCGCGGCCCAACAGCCGCTCAATCGGGGGCCACAGCCACCAGGCCGCGGTGTTGCGGGCGCGAAAGAGGCAATAGTGGCAATGCCAGGCCAGGGCCACCGCGGCGGGATGCGCGGCGATGCGCTGCGCCGCCGTGAGCAGCGCGTCCGGCGCAGCGGCCGGCACGCCCGCTTCGCCGCTCGCCTGCCGGATGTAGGACGGCTCCAGAAACCACAAAGGCCCTGCTGGCCGAGCCACCTGCGACGCCGCCCAATCAGCGGGGCGGGGGCCTGTCTGCTCCGCACGTGGGGAGCCCCCAACACCCAGCGCGGCACAGATCGTCGCATAGTCCACAGCTCACAGTCTACCCGCTGGCGCGGCCGAACCGGCCGATCAACCCTCACCGCGCAGCCGGCGCTATAACCCGTTGGCCATCCACTGCACCGGCACGCTGGCCGTGAGCGGCGTGGCCGCGCGGATGGTCAGCGTGGCGCCGCTAGCGGTGATGGCGCCGACCGAGGCCGTCCAGGCCGGGTCGCTCGATGTCGCTACCACCACCGGTGCCGCGGCATAGGGCGTAGGGAAGGTCACCGCGGCGGTGCCCGAGGTGGACGCGGTCACGGCGATGACGGCTACGCCCGCCTGGGTGAGCCGGCTGCCGGACGGTCCGCCCAAGGCCGGCCACATGGCCACGACCACGCCATCGCGCGGGTTGTGGGCGTCGAGCAGCACCACCAGACACGAGGCGCCGGCCAGGGTGAGGTCGCGCGGCGCGCACGCGGTCACCGGCACAGGGCCGACGATGCGGGTCAGCGAACCCAGCAGCAGTACGTTGGCCGTGTTGGTGGCAGGATCGTAGGACACGATCTGGCCAATCTCGCTGGAGGCCGCGGCCTGCCGGTGCGCCGTGGCGTGGCGGCCAGAAACCGCGTGCTGATACTGCTGCGCGGGAGCGGGGGCCGGCTGGGCGGTGGCCGGAGCAGCCGGCGTGCGCTCGGCGAGACGGTGCCGCGCCACGTGCTGATGGGGATGCGGGTGCCAGCCGTTCTGGCGATGGTGCTGGTAGACGCCGTGCCGGCGCGGGTGCGAGGCCGGCCCATGCAGGCGCTCCAGGGCCCGCGGTCGCCGTCGCTCCTGGCCGACGTTGCGCTGGTTCATCCTGATCCCTCCGCGGCGGCGCGACCGCTCTCGTTGGCGATGCGCTCCAGCTCCTCGTGCACGTCCAGCGGCACGTTGGCGCTGGCATAGAGCAGGCGCATCGCCGTCTCGTCGCTGATCCAGCCCTGGCCGCGGGCCGTGGAGAGCGCCGTGGCCATGGTCGCGGTGGCCTGGGCCAGCCGCACGTTGTCGTCGGGGGCCAGCTCGGGCATCTCCACGCTGTAGGCGCGGTCGACGCCGGCCGGTAACCGCCCCGCGCGCACCGCCTCGTCGATCACGCGGTCCACGATCTGGCGGATCATCAGCTCAAACTGGTCCTGGCGGCGCTGGAAGCGGCGCAGCGTCGGCAGCCCCATCTCCGCCGCGGTGGCATAGTTGACGTTGCCGCCCTCGGAGAGATAGTGCTCGGGCAGGCCGGCGCCCATGGCGATCATCATCTTGATGGCCCGCCCGTCCGCCTCCACGTCGTCGGCGTCGATGCGCGGCTGCACGGCGCTCCACTCCTCGCTCTCGTTGTGCACCACGATGGAGCCGGGATCGGGCGGGTAGCTGTACTCCATGCGCTTGCGGTCGATGGTCTTGCGGTCGGCGCCGGAGAGCTTGATCGTCCACAGGAAGGCGCCCTTGTACTTGTTGATGCGCACGCGGTCGGTCAGCCAGTCCTTGTAGCGGCGCAGCCAGGGCAGCAGAGTGGCCAAGTCGCTCTTGCCGCGCTTGGCGTTAGAGACCTTGTTGATTGCAAAGTGAAACACCTGATCGGGCACGGCCAGCCATTCGCCCATCGTGGGGTCAGGGGTGGTGCTGGGTCCGCCCACGGGATAGCCCGCCGCGTAGCTGTTCGCCGCGGGCGCCGCCGTCTCGGGCCCGGTCGTATTGAGGCCGGTGGCCGAGACGTTGCCGAAGTTGCTGCTCCAGACGTTCTGCCCCGGCCCCTGCGGCCGCACGTGCACGCGCACCACCGTCTCGATATCCTGCGGATCGGTCTCGATCTGATCGACCATAGAGGGGTCGATCTGGCGGATCTTCACCGTGCCGTCGTAGGGGTTGACGAAGAAGCGGATGAACTGCTCGCCATAGAGGCTCAATTCGGTGCACAGGCTGTAGACCCGCGTCTGCATGTGGTTGTCGGGATGGGACCAGAAGGCGTCGATCACCCGCTGGACGCGCCGGTTCTCCGCGCGCACCGCGATGCCATTGCCGAGCACGAAGTTGGTGGTGATCTCGATGATGTAGTTGGCAAGGGGATTCGCGTTGTAGGCCTCGTAGCACTGGTTGTGGATCTCCAGGTAGGTACTGGGGATCACATCTTTCTGGTACCAGTTATCGGAGAGGCGCCGCCAGTAGTAGTCTTCCTCGGCGCCCGTGGCGATGCGGCCCCAGTAGTAGTCCTCCTGCGTGGGGTTGGCGCTGTAGGCGGTCAGGTTCACCTGCTCGCGCAGCGGCTGTCCCGAGGATAGTCCCTGATCCTGGTCGTCCCGGACAGCCGTGCTCGCGGCATCGTTCCCAACCGCGGCAGGTCCGCTTTCGGCTGTGCCTTCGTCCGTCGCATCCCCCTGCCCCCGGCCGCCGCGCCGGCGGCCTACCCCGGCGACCCACTCGCGCATGCCCATCGCCTGCTCCCCTCCCCGCGCTAGGCGGGCCGGACGCCGCGTCCGGCCCGCCTCCACCCCTCACCAGCGAGCCACCCCTTCGCGCCGGCCCGGCACCAGATATTAGAACCCATGTCCTAATATCATGGCCAGTATAGCACGGAATCGCCGGCTGTCAAGGAATACGGGGAGAGTTCGGCTATCACATACCGTGATCGTGCAGATCGGGGTCGTTGCGCGCCATATCCA
>Ga0070738_10004091_pt1 | contig 18056 bp, 12 predicted proteins | sample Coa_R2_2_FD_66446 | JGI IMG/M metagenome (GOLD analysis project Ga0070738, IMG submission 66446) | Surface soil microbial communities from Centralia Pennsylvania, which are recovering from an underground coalmine fire - Coalmine... | ecosystem: Environmental > Terrestrial > Soil > Unclassified ...
CGGCCTTGGTGGCGTCGGCCGAGAGGATTCAGCGCGAGCTGGGTTGGAAACCGCGTTACTCGGATCTGCGCGCTATCCTGGAGACGGCCTGGAACTGGCATCGGCGTCATCCCAAGGGCTATGATGATCGAGCTAACCGTCGATAACGCGGCCGAGTACCTGCGCCAGCGCGGCTGGATCGGCGATGGTCCCGTGCACATCGAACTCTTGGGCGGCGGCGTGTCCAACGCCGTGCTGCGCGTCGAGACGGCGGATCGTCTTTTCGTCCTCAAGCAATCGCGGCCGCAGCTGCGCACGCGCGATGCCTGGTTCAGCGACCTGGAGCGCGTCTACCGCGAACAGGAAGTGATGCAGGCGCTCGCTCCGCTCTTGCCGCCGCTCACGGTCCCCGAAGTGCTGTTCGTCGATCGCGCCAACTACGTCTTCGTCATGGCCCATGCACCGCGCGAAGCGAAGGTATGGAAACAGCAATTGCTGGCCGGCGAAATCGATCTCACCCTCGGCGAATATGCCGGCCGCATCCTCGGCCGCATCCACGAATCCACGGCGAGCAATCCCCACCTCATCGAGTCATTCGCCGATCACGGTGTGTTCGTGCAGCTGCGCGTCGATCCCTTTTATCGCCGCATTCAGGAGCGGCGGCCGGAAGTGGCGGACGCCGTCGCGCCGCTCATCGAGCGTCTGATGACGGCACGCGAAGCGCTCTGTCACGGCGATTACAGTCCCAAAAACATCCTCACGCATGAACACGGTTTCACGCTCGTCGATTACGAGACGGCGCACCTCGGCGATCCGACGATGGACCTCGGCTTTTTCCTGAGCCATTTGTTGCTCAAGGCGATGAAGCGCTCGTTTGATCGAGAGCGGCATTTCGAGCTGACGCGCCGCTTCTGGCAAGGATACACGGCGGAAACGACGTTTCTGCCGCAGCGCGAATTGCAACGACGCGGAATCGAGCATTGCGGCGTCTGCCTGCTGGCGCGCATTGACGGCACGAGCCCAGTGGATTACCTGCCGGAGGAGAACAAACGCGAGGCGGTGCGTATCCTTGGGCGCGAGTTATTGCATGAACGCCCACGCCTATGGAGTGAAGTGCTGGAAATGGCCGAGAAATTGGGTGCAATGTAATCGAGTGGTTTGAGAGGGAGCTATCCCTCGTCGAGAATCGCCAGATGAGAGTGTCACATGAGCGAGTTCAATGGCGAACTACCCCTCCGATCAAACCGGACGACAACAACTTGCTGACGAACTGACCGCGAGAGGACTGAAACCCACGCAGCGGATACAGCACTTTGATCGGGATAAAATCGATAAGATGATTGAGGCAATGCAGGATGGCTCATTCGATTGGAACAAAGCCAGTTTGCAGCCGGTTATATTAGGACCGAACGATGAGATTTTGGGGGGACATCATCGTATTATCGCGGCCCATCTGGCCGGAATCGACTTGACTGCGGTTCCCGGACCTCGGCCGCAAGTTCAGAGATTTCCGAAAAACTATAGGCCGGTGGAGCTGTGGATTGATGTTTTGCCGGATGTCTCATAGCGATAAGCATCCTGCGGATGAACAGGGGAGGTTGTCATGGGTTTCGAGTCGTTTCGCGTCGAAACTCGCGGAGGACAGGCAAATTATTCCGAAGCGAAAGAAACCATACGGAAACATCCACACGTCAAGCTCGATGAACAATCTCCGCCGGTGAAGGGATCGGCGTTTTATGTGATGGATGACGGTCGGCATGTTATTGAGATCGAGCTTAAGGATGCACCTGTGAGGGTATCTTGTCGATTCACTCTCTGCCATCCGACTTCGGTTGATTCGGTATGCTTGGATCTGGTACGCGAACTGATGATTCGCCTCGAAATGGAGGCTTGGATTTGCGACGATGCTCAGCCGGAAGTCGCGCATCCATTCTCTCTTGCTCACTTCGCGGAGTTCTCATCCGCTGCCTTGCGGTGCATCGCCGCGCGGAGGACGGAATGGATTGCGGCTTTCGGAGACGAACAAATGCCGGCCACGATGAACGAAGTCTATGAGCGTGTTATTCTGCCCCGGTGTCAGCCGGTCTCCGCTTGGACCCAGACAAATCGAGAACAGAAAGAATTCGGCTCGCGCCCTTGAACCCGATGGTGGAATAAATCCTCTCCCATGATCTCGAACGATCCGATCATTTCGCGTATCCACGCCCGCGAAGTTCTCGACAGTCGCGGCAATCCCACGGTCGAAGTCGAGGTCCACTGCGCTGGCGGCGCTTGGGGCCGGGCTATCGTGCCGTCCGGGGCCAGCACGGGACGGCACGAGGCCGTTGAGCTGCGCGACGGCGACCCATCCCGTTATGGCGGCAAGGGCGTCCGTCGCGCCGTGGCTAACGTGCGCGACATCCTCGCGCCGCGCGTGTGCGGCATGGATGCGACGGAGCAGGCACGCATCGATCGGCTGTTGTGTGAGTTGGACGGTACAGCGAACAAGTCGCGCCTGGGAGCGAACGCGATTCTTGGTGTCTCGCTCGCCTGCGCTCATGCCGCCGCGGCCAGTCGCGGGCAACCGCTTTGGCGCTACCTCGATACCGAAGGCATCGCCCGTATGCCGCTGCCGATGGTCAATCTGATTAGCGGCGGGCTTCACGCCGGCGGCAATCTCGATTTGCAAGATTTTCTCTTTATGCCCATCGGCGCTCGCTCTTATCGCGAATCATTGGAGATGACGGTCGCTGTCTATCGGGCGCTGGGACGTGTTCTGATTCAGCACGGTTTCGAAGGCGTGTTGGTGGGCGATGAGGGCGGATACGGGCCGCGTCTACAATCGAATGAGCAAGCGATCGAGATGATTTTGCGAGCCATCGAAGACGTGGGCCTGAAAGCGGGCGAGCAAGCGGCCCTGGCGCTGGATGTGGCCAGCACACATTTTTATCGCGATGGCCGCTATCATCTGCGCATCGATGGCGGCAAATCGCTCGATGCGAAGGGGATGATTTCCTTTTTGGAGCGTTGGGTTCAGCAGTATCCGATCGTCAGTATTGAAGATGGTCTGGCCGAGGATGACTGGGAGGGGTGGCGTAAACTGACGGCGGCGCTGGGCGATCGCGTCCAGTTGATCGGCGATGATTTGTTCGTGACCAACCCGGAACGTCTGCGTCGAGGCATCGCCGAGAAGACCGCCAATTGCGTATTGGTTAAGGTCAACCAGATTGGCACGCTGACGGAAGCGTTCGAGGTGATTCGGCTAGCGCGGCAGGCGGGCTATCGCGCGGTCCTGTCGGCGCGCAGCGGCGAGACCGAGGACAGCACGCTCGTCGACCTGGCCGTCGCCAGCGGAGCCGGGCAAATCAAGATCGGATCGGTAGCGCGGAGCGAGCGGCTGGCGAAGTACAATCAACTATTGCGCATCGAGGAAGAGATAGGCGGCGCCGCTGCATTTGCGGTGTGGAAGTAACCAAATAAGGCTGAGCCGGGACCGTAAGGGAGCGGTGGGCAGACCCGCTCCCTTACGGTCCCGGCTCAGCAAGCAGGAACGAACCATGCTCCCACGTGAAGTCATTCGCCAAATCCGCCGACTGCAATTGACGGCGCGGCGCGCCGTCGAGGACTTGCTCGGCGGGGAATATCACTCCGTTTTCAAAGGCGCCGGTCTCGCCTTCGAGGAAGTCCGCGCCTATCAGCCCGGCGATGATATTCGCGCCATCGATTGGAACGTCACCGCCCGCATGGGCCATCCGTTTATCAAGCGTTTCATCGAGGAACGCGAATTGACGGTGTTCTTGGCCGTCGATTGCAGTGGCAGCCATCAGTTCGGCAGCCGCGTCCAGCAGAAGCGCGAGGTCGCCGCCGAGTTGGCCGCCGTGCTCGCTTTCAGCGCCATCAGCAACAATGACCGAGTGGGATTGGTACAGTTCACCGATCGCATCGAGCGTTTTTTGCCGCCACGAAAGGGCACCCGCCACGTCCTGCGACTCATCCGCGATGTGTTGTTCTATCAGCCGGAACATCGCGGCACATCGTTGCGCGAGGGGCTTGATTTCCTCAACCGTGTGCTGCATCGCCGCACCATCGTCTTCCTTCTGAGTGATTTTCTCGATCGCGGCTTTGCCTCGGCCTTCAAGCGCACCGGACGGCGGCACGATTTGATCGCCATTCGCATCACCGATCCGCGCGAGGAGGAGTTGCCATCCGTGGGATTACTGGAGCTGGAAGACGCTGAGACGGGCGAACGACTGTTGTTAGATACTAGCAGCGTGGCCGTGCGGAACGCCTTTCGGGCGGCGGCGGAGCAGCGCCGGACGGCGCTCGTGCAGCTGGCTCGCCAGGCGCGGGTGGATCTCATCGAGGTTTCGACCAGCGGCGGACATCTCGACGCCCTGATTCGTTTTTTCCGGCTGCGTGAACGCCGGCTGAGGAGGCGTTGATGATGCTTGTCCGCTGGAGTTGTGTGGCCTTCGTGCTGGCCGGGTTGATGTTCGGGGCCTCGTTGTCCGCGCAATATGTATTTGAATCACGAAAACACGACGACATGGAAGCGGTGTTGACCGTGGAAGTCGCCAAGGAGACGCCCGAGCGCGGACGGGGCGAGGCGACGCTGACGCTGACAATCACTGGGCCGGCCACGCTCGATGTCGAGTCGCCGCATCTGGGCGATGCCGCCGCCGCGTGGAAGGAAGAACGTCCCGCCAACACTCATACCGTCCAGGGCCAGCGTGCCATCTGGGAACAGGTGATTCGTTTGAAGCAGGTCAAACCGGGTCTGGAGCCGCTGGCTGATTTATCGGTACGTTTCCGGCGCGGACCGGACGCCGAATGGGTCGAAGAAAAATGGACGGATATTCTCCGTCATGTTCGCTTTCCGCAGTCGCACTTGCCCCCGGAAGATGGACCATCGTGGTTGCGGCGTTGGGGGTTCGTGCTTATCCTGTCCGCGACTGGATTGCTTGTCCTGTTGGCTTGGCTAGGGAAACAACGAGGCGTCCGTCGCGAAGCCCCGCTGCCGCCCGATCAGTGGGCACTGCGGGAAATCGAGCGGATCGAAAAGACGCTGATGCCTCCGCAGAGCGAGGCAGAGACGTATCACACGCAGATGTCCTACGTGGTTCGCCGTTATTTGGCGGAGCGTTTCGGCCTACATGCGCTCCAACAAACCACGGCGGAATTCCTCGAGGCGGTCCGCCCGGTTCCTCAAGTGACAGCTGACCATCAGAAACTGCTCGCCGAATTGTTCGAGCGCTGTGATCTGGCTAAATTCGCCCGCGCCTCCAGCGCTCCGGAGGAGTGCCGGCGGACGGCGGACCTGGCCCGCGGCCTGGTGGAGCAAACGAGCAGGGAATAGGGATTGTCCCGCGCTAGTTCTCGTTCCTACGCTCCGCGTGGGAACGAGAGTTAAACTCGGAATGTCCTTGCCTCAACCGCTTCGGAGGATGTACACTTACCCTCAAGCTCCCTGTTAAACCGGCCGCCAACGAAAGCAAGATGTCGGCCGGTCTGCGACTCTAAAGGGATTCTTGCGCCCGTTCACCTTCAAGGTAAACCCGCGATGAGTTTTCTCGTCCTTTGCCCGCGTTGCCGGCATCAAGTGTCGGTCCAGGAGAGCATGGCCGGCCAGCCGGCTCGCTGCCCGTAATGCAAGATGCCGTTTCAGGTACCGTCTCCGCCCCGTCCCGCCTCGCCGTCCGCGCCTCGTCCGAGCGCGGTCCCTCCGCGCGAGTCGGTAACAGCCGCCAGACCCGCGGCTAATCCGTGTCCCCAGCCTAGCGTCGCCCCGCGGAAGACGAAGCCGCGTTCGCATGCACGTCATCTACCGCCGCCCGATCCTCAATACATTTCTCCCGAGCCGCCGCGTTCCTCGCGCACGTTGTTTCTTGGCGTGCTGAGTGCCGGAATCGTTGTGCTTCTATTGGCCGGGACGATCGGCACGGTGGTTTTTCTCTCACGAGACCAGGCTACTTCCTCGCACCAACGCCAGGACGTTCATTCGATCGGGAACGCGGGAGCGAGCGATGCACGCTGGCAATACACGCACGGAAAAGTCAAACAGCTCTCGCACAAGAAATGGAACGCCAGAGGCGGTCTAGGAAAGGTCCTTACCTTCGACGCGGATATATTGGAAACGCAATCGCCGACCAACCCCGGCGACAGTGGCGGCCCGTTAGTCAACGATGCGCTGCAATTGGTCGGCGTCACCCAAGGGGCCGATGTCTCCGCGCGCGAGCTGAGTTATTTCATCGATGTCGGCGAGGTCAAAAAGCTGCTGCAAGACTGCGACGTGGACTCGAGCGAAGTTACTGCGTCGCCGGACGATGCGGGCGGCATCGTGGAGGCGGGAGACATTTTCGCCCTGATTAAGTGCCTGGACGACCCGAAAGCGAGAGTGCGCAGCGAGGCGGCCAATCGTTTGGCGGAGCTGGGGCCGCAGGCGCGGCGCGCCGCCCCCGCCTTGACAAAAGCCCTCCGCGATCCGGAACTCTTTGTACGGCAGAGCGCGGCCATCGCCCTGGGCAAACTGGGACCGAGCGCGCGCAATCCGGTTCGCAAGGAGGTTTTCAAAGCGCTGCGAGACACCGACGAAGATGTTCGCCTGGCCGCGCTGGAAGCTCTCCTCAACCTCGGCACGCCCGATCTGGCCGAACTGCCCCTCTTGCTTGACCTACTTGGCAAGTCGGTCGAGAGGCAACAGTACAAACCCTGTCTTCTGATTGCGCGTTCGCTGGCTCTGCTTGGACCGAAGGCTCAAGCCGCCGTTCCGGATTTGCGGGCGATGCTCAAATCGGAAGATCGTCCCGTTCGCGCCGCGGCGCTTGTGGCGCTGCGAAAGATTGGCTCCCCCGCTCATGAGGCGGCACCGGAGCTGAGCGAAGCGCTGAAAGACAACGACAGCGAAATGCGCATTCAGACCGCCTTGACGCTCCTGGCCATCGATACCTCGTTGGTCGGAGCCGGAAGAGAAGCTCTGCCCGTGCTGGTAAAGGCCCTGCGGCCTTCATCGAACGCCGAAGGCAACGGCAGCCAAGTCAAGGAGCGCATCAAAGAAATCTCCGCGGTGCTGGTTAAGATCGGCGAACCCGCTGTCGAGCGATTGCTCCGAGCGATCGAAGGCGAGTTTCGCCGCAGCCGCGGGCGAACGGAGGACGCTATTCTTGACGCCCAAGCGCGCGAAGCTGCCCTCAAGATCATCGCCGACATGGGCCCTTCCGCTCGTTCCAATCGAGCAATCACCGCCCTGGCCGAGCTGCAGCGCAACGATCCATCCCCCAAGGTCCGCGAGGCAGCCCGCCGAGCTTACATTGCCATCCAGGAAAAATGAGACACGGAGACAGGGAGACAGGGAGACAAGGAGACAAGGAGACAGGGAGAGAAGGAGAAAAAGGAAGTGGCTGAGAAGATTCGGACTCATCGGGACTTACACGTTTATCAAAAGGCGTTTGAAGCCGCCACAACGCTATTTGAGTTCTCAAAGAGATTTCCGAAAGAAGAAACTTACTCATTAACGGATCGGCTTCGACGATCATCTCGTTCTGTTTGCGCGAATCTCGCCGAGGCTTGGCGGAAGCGCCGATACAAGGCCGCATTCATCAGCAAATTGTCTGATGCGGAAGGCGAAGCGGCCGAGACCCAAGTGTGGATCGAATTCGCCGTCAAGTATGGTTACCTGGCCAAAGATGAGATTGCTCCGCTCTATCAACTATACGATGAAGTTCTCCGAATGCTTGTCGCTATCATCAACCGTCCCGATCCCTGGATAATCGATTAACGTCTTGTTCTCCTTGTCTCCGTGTCTCCTTGTCTCCTTGTCTCCGTCTTAACATCGGTTCAACTCTGTCCACAGCGCTTTGTAATAGCGTAGGATCTCGGTCCCCGCTGCCTCATCGGGAACCGTGCGACCCACCTCGCACAGCGTCGCGCGATCGTAGCCGCGCTCACGGAAGAGGCGGAACAATTCGCGGTAGGGATAAGTGCCGGATGCGTCTTTATACAGCTCGTTGATGTGGCAGGAACGAATCCACGGCCATAAAAGATTAAAATACTCCTCAATTGATCTATTCTTGAGATCGCTGGGGTTGGAATTCCACGTCAGACCGACGCGGCGATGGCCGCAATGCTCCATCATCGATTTCATATGGGGAGGATGGGCGGTGCCTTGGCCGTGGACTTCGACCCAGATTTCGACGCCGGCGTCGTCGGCCGCCTGACCGCAGGGAATCAGCGATTTGCCGATTTGCTCCAGCGTCTTCGCTATCGGTACCTCCTTGGGAAGACCATTGGGTCGCACCTTGACGCCGCGGCCGCCGAGGTCGGCGACGAGATCGATGAAGCGCTTGCACGTCTCGACGTTCTGCTTGACCACGGTTGCATCGGGCGAATGAAACTCGCAGGTGGTGCCGCAGCCCCAAATGTCGATGCCAGCATCGGCGAAGCGCTGGCGGACCTCCTTGCGCTGCTCCTTGCTCAAGGATGGCTCAACGCCGTGCTTGTGCGTGGTGCGCAGCTCGACCGGCGAGATACCAGCGCTTTTGCACACGCGCAGCAACACGGCGAGATCCCATGTCGCGGCGAGGTTGTAAGTGACGAGGCCGAGGCGGAATTTCGGGGCTTTATCGCTCTTGACGGTTGGGGCGGCGGAGACGGTTGTTGCGGCAGCGGCTCCGGCGGCGAGGACGCCGGTTTGCAGGAACTGACGGCGTTGCATGATGACGGCTCCCGGAGAGAATTTATAACGGTGATTAGTTTAGAGGAAATCCCTTGGAACACATACGGATTTGGACGTAGCTATTGAGGCATCGCTTATTACGGACTTATAATTGTAGATGAGTAGCACAGAGGGGAAGACCATCACTCTTGGGAGCATATCGATGGCGATCGATCTGGGCCGCACCAAGTCCACGCCGCCGGGCAAGTACGATTCCCTCGTCGCGTCGCAATTGAAGCAAGCCGAGACGCGCATCCGTGTGCTCGACCTGACGGCTGGCTTACTCGGCTTCGCTGCGTTGAGCCTGGCCTACATCGTGGGCATGGTCGTGTGCGATAGCAGGCTCCTGCTCTCCCCATTCGCCCGCCAGCTGTCGCTGTTTGCCTTTCTGGGCGGCGCGGCCGTGTATCTGTACTTTGCGGTGATCCGGCCGTTGCGGCTCCGCGTCAATCCCTACTACGCGGCCCGGCAGGTCGAGCAACAGCTGCCGCAAGCCAAGAACAGTATCGTTAACTGGGTCGATCTGCACGAGCAAACGCTGTCGCCGGCCATCCGCGGCGCGCTCGGTCAACGCGCTGCCAAGGATTTATCGCATGTCGATCTCGATCGCGCCATCAGCAGCCGGCGCGCCGCCTGGATGGGCGGACTCGCCGGTCTCTTCGCAGTCGCCTTCATTGCCTCGTTTTTCCTACTGGGACCAAAGCCTTTCCTGTCGCTGTTGCAACGGACGTTTAACCCCTTCGGGTCGGGCGGCGTCTCGACGCGGACCCAGCTGAGGCTGCTCAAGCCGGAGGGCGGCAATGCAGCGGTCACGGTGGGCCGCGGCGTCAACTTCCTCGTCGAGGTCAACGGCAAAGTGCCCCATCCCAAGGGCGCGGACGCAGTGAAGCTCTTGTATCGCTATGAGGAAGGCGATCCCTGGTTGGAACGCTTGCTGATCCAGGAACCGAGCCGCGATTGGGCAACGTCGCTGTCGGCCATCGAGGTCAAAAACGGCTTTTGGTACAAGATTACCGGCGGCGACGCCGAGACCGAGGAATACCGCGTCGGCGTCCGCGCCGCTCCAGCCATCACCGACTTCCTGGCGACCTTTCGCTTCCGTCCCTACGTCGCCCGCGCCGACCTGGTCCGCCGCGAGCGCGAGCTGAAGGAACTGCGCGGCACGGAAGTCCTGATGCGCGTTCGCACCAATCGCGCTCTTCGCGACGGCCGACTGGAGTTCGAGAGCAACCGGCGAGCGGGGGGTGTTAACCCCCCGGTTACATCCGCACCCGGTGAGTTAGACCCCAACGATCCGCAGACGCTCTTGGTGCGATTCGTCCTTGATGAAGACGGCAAATATCGCTTGTGTTTCACCTCGACGGACGGCGAGGCGTATAGCGATGCTGTCTCTTATCCCGTGACGGCGATTCCGGACAAGCCGCCGACAGTCGAATTGACTAAGCCAGGGAAGGACATCCGCCTGCCAGCCGATGCGCTCTTGCAACTGGAAGGCAAGGCCGGCGATGACGTCGGGGTCAAGAGTTTGGTGTTGCGGATGCGCGTGATCGGCGGCGACACGCTGCGCGGGCAGCCGTATCGTTCCGACGAACAATTGCGTTTGGCCGACGGCGGTTATCCGCATGAGTTGGAATACAAGGACTTCGTCGAGCTATCCCGCGTGAAAAACGAGAAAGGCCAAGCGGTCCCGCTGCGCGCGGGCATGGAGTTGGAATACTGGTTAGAGGCGAGCGACGCCTGCGATTATCCTCGTCCTAACGTCGGTGAGAGCAAACACTACCGTGTGCTCTTGACCGATCCGGAGAAGAACCAAGAGAAACAGAAGCAGCAAAAACAGCAGGCCGACAAAGACAAGAAACAGCACGATCAGCAGCAGGACCAAAAGCGCCAGAAAGAAAATCAGGACAGGCAACAACAGCGGCAAGAACAAGAGAACCGGAACAAGGAAGAAGAGAACAAAAACAAGGGGGAAGAGAACAAAGGCCAAAACGGAGGCGAGGGGAACAAAGGCGCCGGCGGTGGAAAGTCCCAGTCGAAGCAAGACGAGCAAGCGAACAACGGCGAAAGCAAGGACAACAGTAGGCAGAAAGGGGACAGCAAGGGCGGTCAAGGCGAGCAGAACAGCGGCGAGCAACAAGGCGGGCAATCGCAAGACGATCAGTCGATCGAGGATCGAATCAAGAAAGCATTGGAGAAGAAGCAAGCTGGTCAGAATGGCAAGGGCGAAGGGCAACCCGATAAAAACGATCAGGGCGAGGGCAAAGGAGCACAAACAGACAAGGCGGACGGCAACGATAAGTCCAACGGTGAAAACAAGGGGAGCAAGGGAGCGCACGAGCCGGACGCCAAGAAGACCGGCGCGGATAAGGACCAGGGCCGACCGCAAGCTGGCCGCGACCCAGCGCAGGGCGATGCGAAGGGCGAAAATACACCGAGTCCAAAGCCCGGCGCCAAGAACGAGCCGAAGGGAGGCGATGCAAGGAACCAGGCCGGCAAGGGTGGCGAGAACAAACCGGAAACGCTCCCCCAGCCGGGCGAGAAAAAGGCCGCCGGCGAGCCGCAAGCGAAAAAGGGTACTGGCGAGAGCACGCCCAAGCCGATGGGACAGGATAAGGAACCCACCAAGGGTGACAAGCAACCCGCCGGCGACAAGAAAGGGAAGGGCGAGCGACGGACGACTGGCGAGATAAAGGACAACCGCGAAAAGTCCACAGGCAAGAGCGATCGCAAGGACCCCGGCAAGGGCGAGAAAAAGCAGAACAGTTCAGGGTCCAAGGACAAGCAATCCGAGCAGGGCGATGCCAGGTCATCACCTGACCAGCGGAGCCACGAGAAATCGGCAAAGACTGAGAAAAAGCCGGAACCCGCCACTCAGAAGCGCAACGCCACGGAGCAAGAGATTCAGGATCTTGCTCGGAGATTGCAGAGCAAAGATCCCCGCGAGCGCGAGCAGGCGAAGGAACAATTGCAGCGCATCGAGAAGGGAGCCGACGATCGTGAGTCCCGCGAAAAGGCCGGTGAAGCTCTGAAGAAAGCGGGACAGCCGGAAGGCCCAGCCGAAGACGGGACGCCGAAGAAAGGCAATGACTCCTCCGGCAAACCAAAGGACGAACACAAGGACGGCGAGAAGAACGACGGCTCAAAAGATGCCGGCTCCTCGGGCGATAAAAACGGCGAGAAAGAGAAGGCCAAGAGCGCAGGTAAAAAGAACGGACAGGGCGAGAAGAACGAGAAAGGGCCATCGTCTTCATCAGGGGGCGAGCCACCGGGATCTCAAAATGCTGCAGGCGGCAACACTCCCGGTGGCGGTGGCGAACGTCAAAAAGGCGAAGGCAACAGCGCTCGCCCCGATGAGCTTCCGCCGCCCAATCCGGCCAAACCGCGCGATCATCGCGCCGCCCAGATGCAGCTCGAAGATTTCGCCAAGAAAGTGGACAAGAACATTCTCAAGGACGCCGGCGTCTCGGAAGAGGCATGGAAAAAATTCCTGGAATCCAAACGCAAACAGCTGGCGCCGCGAGAGAAGCCTCGTCCGGAAGGCCCAAGTTCTCCCCAGCAGGCCAACCAGTTGCCAAGCATGGGAGGCCGAACGATCCAACCCGCCGCAACAGGCCAAGGCGATACCCACGGACCCGACCGCGGCCAACCACTGCCCCAATACCGTGATGCCTTCCGCAAATTCACCCGGCAGATGTCGGAGAAGAAATAAGAGGTCCACCACGAATCACACGAGTAACACGAATAAAAATCAATAAAAATGATGGAACCACTGAGCGGGAGATGAAAACCTCGTCGTCTTTTTGTCTTTTATTCGTGTTATTCGTGTGATTCGTGGTGACTTTCTTTGGTGGTTCTCATGACGTTTCCTAAACGTTATCTCGTTCGCTTTGGTCCCAAGCAAACGCCGCATGTTTTTACCGATCTTTTGGTGATTGGCGTCGGCATTGCCGGTGTGCGGGCGGCGTTGGCTGCGCCGCGGCAATTGCGCACTTTGGTCATCACCAAGGACCGGCTGCAACAGAGCAATAGCAGCTACGCCCAGGGCGGTATCGCTGCCGTGCGGTCGCCCGAAGATCGCTTCGAGGACCATATCGAGGATACCCTGACGGCGGGGGCCGGGCTGTGCGATCGCGGCGTCGTCGAGATGGTCGTGCGCGAAGCGCCGCGACAGATTGACGACCTCATCGAATATGGTGCGCGCTTCGATCAGGATGCGGGCATCGAAGGCGGACATAGTTATCATCGCATCGTCCACGCACTGGGTGATGCCACCGGCTTTGAGGTCATGCGCGCCCTGATCGAGAAGGCGAGGAAAACGCCGAATATCACCTTATGGGATCGCACGTTTACCATCGATCTCTTGACGCATGGGGGCAAGTGCGTTGGGGCGCTGGTGCATCGCAAGCAGCACGGCAAGTTGTTGATCTGGGCCAAGCAAACGATCCTCGCTTCCGGCGGCGCGGGCATGGTCTATCGCGAGACGACCAATCCGCCCGTGGCCACCGGCGACGGTATGGCCGCCGCTTACCGCGCCGGCGCCCAACTGCGCGACATGGAGTTCATGCAGTTCCATCCGACCGTTTTGTATGTCGCCGGCTCGAGTCGCTACCTCATCAGCGAGGCGGTGCGCGGCGCCGGCGCGTATCTGCGCGATAAGAACGGTGTTCGCTTCATGCTCGAAGAGGATCCGCGCGCCGAGTTGGCCACGCGCGACGTGGTTGCTCAGGCCATCGTCCGCCGCATGCAGCTCACCCAGCATCCCAATGTCTATCTCGATCTCTCGCACCTCGATCCCGTCAAAGTCCGCGATCATTTTCCCGGCATCGCCAAGGTGTGCGGCGAGTTCGGACTCGACATCACGCGCGATCTTATCCCTGTTCGTCCCGGTGCTCATTACATGGTCGGCGGTGTCACCGTCGATACGCAGGGCCGAACTACACTGCCGGGCCTATGGGCGGCCGGCGAGGTCACGTCCAGCGGACTACACGGTGCCAATCGGCTCGCTTCCAATAGCCTCCTTGAAGGGCTGGTGTACGGGACACAATGCGGCCAAGGGGCCGGCGAAACGGCGGCGGGCATGGCGGATGCGTTCGTGGTGCCGCCGGTGCAGGCCGAGTTTCAGCCGGAAACGAGCGGTCCCGCTCTCGATGTCGCCGACCTAACCAACTCGCTGCGAAGCCTAATGGTCCGCCATATGGGCATCACGCGCGAGCGGGCGGGACTACTCGAGTCGGAGCGTACGGTGGCTTTCTGGTGCCGTTACGCGCTCCGTCGCGAGTTCACCACGCGGGCCGGCTGGGAATTGCAAAACCTGCTCACCATCGCCCGGCTCATGATTTGGTCCGCCCTCGAGCGCACCGAATCGCGCGGCGTCCACTTTCGCTCCGATTATCCCCGCCGCGACGATGCCTACTGGCAACGCCATGTCACTTGTCCGAACCGCCTCCCCAATCCCAGCGGAACACCTGCATCCGTTTTGTAGTTATCGCTCCTCCAGTACATTCACACATTATTCTTCTTTCTTGGCCGCATGTGCCGCTAGGCCATGCTACACTTGCCATACCCGTACATCCCGCGCCCATCACGGAACGGCCGATTCAGGACATTAGTCGCACGCAGCTGGGAGAACACCTTGCGATGAAGGATATTTTGGGGAAGGTGAGAGCGGTGCCGTTCGCTCTAGCATTGGCCGCGTTGTCGGCCAGTGGTATCGCTTCTTGGTGGAACATCGACACGCTGGTGCGCAACGACGCCTGGGTGGCGCACACACACGAAGTCCTTGCCGAGCTGAAATTCCTGCGGCCAGCTCTGGCACGAGCGAGCAGTGAACAGCTCCACGCGGAAGAGTTGAAGGCCCGGATGGCTCTGCCGTCTTCGGAGCAGCCCATGACAGGCGTGCACGAGTCGCTATCCCGACTTCTGGATCTGACGGCCGACAATCCCACGCAGCAAGACCGGCTGGCCCGAGTTCATTTTCTCATCGAAAACCACTTCCGCTCGACCAACGGAACCGAGCCGCGTCCCGCCTTGGCCGGTCAAGAATGGCTGGATGAATCGGAACACCTCATCCGCACGATGGAGGAGGAGGAACACCGCCTGCTCTCCGAGCGAGACCTGAAGTCGCGCCAGAGTGCTCGCATGGCCCTTCTCGCTCAGTTCCTCGCCATCGTCATTGGCGTTAGCGTGTTGGCGGGTATCGACTGGCTGGCGCGGCGGGATGCGTGCCTCCGGCAGCAAACCATCGAAGCTCTGCGCGAGAGCGACAACCGCTTCCGGCAGTTGGCGGATGCCATGCCTCAGATCGTCTGGATGAGCGATACCGAGGGAGGAGCGGTCTACCTCAATCAGCGTTGGCGGGAATTCACCGGCGTGCAAACCGCCAATCCCGCCGACATTCAGCAGGTCGTCCACCCCGAGGATCTGACGGCGTTGTATGGCGAGTGGGAGAAAGCGCGCTTGACCGGGACCACTTACGAGGTGGAATATCGTCTGCGCCACGGCGCGGATGGCGCCTATCGCTGGTTTCTGGCCCGCGCCGTGCCGGTGCGCGACGCCCACGGAAAAATCGTCGGTTGGTATGGCACCTCCACGGACATCGAGGAGCACAAGCAGAAGGAACGGAAGACCCGCCTTCTCAACGAAGAATTGGAGCAGCGCGTGCTCGCGCGGACCCGCGAATTGGCCGTCGCCAAGACGGCGGCGGAAGCGGCGAACCGGGCCAAAAGCGAGTTCCTGGCCAACATGAGCCACGAGATCCGAACACCTATGAATGGCATCCTTGGGATGACCGAGCTGGCGCTCGATACCGAGCTTCGGCCCGAACAGCGCGAGTATTTGGAAACAGTCAAGTCTTCCGCCGGGTCGCTCTTGACGATCCTCAATGACATCCTCGATTTCTCCAAGATCGAGGCCGGCAAGCTCGATCTCGATCCCCACCCCTTCACTTTGCGGGCCAGTCTCGGCGATACACTCAGGCCGCTGACCACGCGTGCCCACAAGAAGGGACTACAGCTGGTCTGTCACATCGCGGCGAACGCGCCGGACGATCTCGTCGCTGATTGCGGGCGGTTGAAGCAGATCGTAATCAACCTGGTCGGCAATGCCATCAAGTTCACGGAGCGCGGCGAAATCACCGTGCGGGTCACGGAAGAGGCACGAACGATAGAGGACGTCGTTCTGCGCTTCGCGGTGTCGGATACGGGCATCGGCATCCCGGCCGAGAGGCGCGGCGTGATCTTCGCGCCGTTCGAGCAGGCCGACGGCTCGACCGCGCGCAAATACGGCGGCACCGGCCTGGGGCTGGCCATCACCAGCCGTCTCGTCGAGTTGATGGGAGGGCGCATCGAGGTCAAGAGCGAGGTAGGCCAGGGCAGCACGTTCGAGTTCACGGCTCGTTTCGGCCTGGTCGCCAAGCCCATCAAGCCGTCGGAGTTGCTTACGGCCATTGAGCAGGCATCTCAGTCGAGCTCACGGGCCGTGCCGCGGCATGCCGGCAGGGTGTGCGAAACCGTGGAGCAATCGCTGCCTCCGCTCCGCATCTTGCTGGTCGAGGATAATGTTGTCAATCAGCGTGTCGGCACCAAACTGCTGGAAAAGCAGGGCCATACCGTCGTTTTGGCGGGGAATGGCCGAGAAGCGCTGGCGGCGCTGGACTCGGCCTCCTTTGATGTGGTGTTGATGGACGTGCAGATGCCGGAGATGGATGGCTTCGAGGCGACGGCCGTCTTACGCCAGCGTGAGGCAGGCACGGACCGGCACCAACTGATTATCGCGCTGACGGCGCACGCCATGCAGGGGGACCGCGAGCGCTGCCTGGCCGCGGGCATGGACGGCTACGTCAGTAAGCCCTTGCAGGCTGGCGAACTGATGAAGGCCATACGCGAACTGCTGCCGGACGCTCCCATCAAGCCAACTCTTTCCTCCCCGCGGCCGAAAGCTTCGCCCTTCAATGCGGCTACCGCCTTGGAGCGGCTGGCAGGCTCCGTCTAGTAATGTGAAAACGTTTATTCTTCGTGCGATTCGTGCTGATTTCCCATTCCGGAGTGCGTGAATAGTTTCTGGGGTTTTTTCGTTAACCCAGCCCTTTAGGGCTGGGAAAGGGAAGGCACGAAGGAACGCATCGGGCCTTTAGGCCCTCTGAAGCGAAGAAGGGGCTAAAGCCCCAAAATCCTCCGCCTTGGTCCCCTGTGTCCCAGCCCTAAAGGGCTGGGCTAGCGAAAAGACAATCAGCATCCACCCATGGCCCCCCAATTCAGGGAACGAACATAAATTCGTTGCTGTTGAAGATCAGCCGGCACACGTTGGCCATCCCGTGTTTGTTGGCGTAGACGGCCAGGCGCGTCGTTTCCTCTGCCGTTGGCAGACGACTTAGTGCCAAGAGATATGCTCTTTCTATTTGCTTGCCGAGGTCGGGTCCGGCTTGGTTCACACGGGCGGCGAAATGCTCGCTTTGACGCACCATGAAGCGGTCGTTGAGCATGGCCAATGCTTGCAGCGCCGTCACCGAACTGCTGCGCACCGGCGTGAACTGCGAGGCGTCGGGGCAATCGAGCGTGTCCATGAACGGATCGGGCAGCGTGCGGAACAGGAAGCGATAGACGCTGCGGCGATAGCTGCCGGGACGGTCCACGTCGAACGCCTGATAATCCACCTTCGGCGTCCGGTGAATGCCAGGACTCTGCTGGAACTGTTTGATCGACGGCCCGCCCATTATTGGATCGAGCTTGCCCGTCACGCGCAACACCGAGTCGCGGATGCTCTCGGCGTCGAGCCGGCTACGATTCATGCGCCACAGATAATGATTGTCACTATCGACGCGGGCGGCGTCCGGACGGGGCCGCGATGACTGCATGTAAACGGCGCTCGTGACGATCAAGCGGTGCAGCTGCTTGAGCGAGCCACCACCGCCCTGGAAGCGCACGGCCAGATAGTCGAGCAATTCGGGATGCGTCGGCTCCGTCCCCATGCGGCCAAAATCGTTGGGCGTGGCCACGATGCCGCGGCCGAAGTGATAGTGCCAAACGCGATTGACGATAGAGCGCCACGTTAGCGCGTTGCGCGGATCGCTGAGCCATTTCGCCAGGGCGGCGCGGCGGCTGCCCTCATCGTCGGGACGCGCCAGCTGGAAGCGTCCATCCAGGCCCGGTAGACACGTCAATGCACCCGGACCGACCGTCTCGACGGGCTTTTTGATGTCGCCGCGTTGGAGGACGGCAACGGCCCGGCAGCCGTTGGCCGGCTTGAAACTGCCCTGCGGTTGGAAATCGCTGGTACCCGCGTACACGAGTTGTTGCGGCGGCAACGCGGCGAGCTGGGCTTCCAGCGCGCTGGGCAGCCCGAAACCTCCACGTCCGATCCGAGAAATCCCTAAACGAAATTTCAAGCTCCG
>Ga0070738_10004093_pt1 | contig 18043 bp, 16 predicted proteins | sample Coa_R2_2_FD_66446 | JGI IMG/M metagenome (GOLD analysis project Ga0070738, IMG submission 66446) | Surface soil microbial communities from Centralia Pennsylvania, which are recovering from an underground coalmine fire - Coalmine... | ecosystem: Environmental > Terrestrial > Soil > Unclassified ...
AGGCAGACGAAGGCGCCGAGCAGCACGACCGACATCACGGCGCCGTAGCCCCAGCAGGCGCGCGGCGCGGCGAGCTTCCTGTCCTTCAACAGGACGGCTGCGTTGGTGAGCGGCATGAACACGATCGCCTGGGCGACCAGCATCGTCTCCGGCACGACGCCCTGGCGCAGGCCGACGGCGTGCAGGAAATTCGCCGCCCCGAAGCAGAGCGTGGCGACCACGACGCGCACCAGCGAGGCGCGGTCCTCGTGCTTCAGCTCGCCCGGTTCGCGCGTGCCGAGCAGCAGCCACGTGGCGCCGAGCGCCAGCACCAGGCCGGCTGCTTTGGCGACGCCGAGCGGCTCGCCCAGCACGACGATGGCGAGCAACGCGGTGATGACGAAGTTCAGCCGGAAGATCGGCGCGTTGATGCTGACCGGGCCGGTCGCGAGGCTGCGGATGAAATTGTAGAAGCCGGCAAAGACGAAGGCGCCGGCCAGCGAGCCCCACAGCGCCGCCGGCCGCGGCGCCAAGGTCCCCGTCACCAGCGCGTAGACGACGACCAGCGGCAGGAAGATCCAGGCCTGGCTCATCAGCAGGTGATCGGCGCGCAGGCCCTGCCTCGCCGCGCGCTTGTAGACGAAGTCGCCCACGCCATAGAAAGCAAGTGCTGCGAGCGCGTAAGGCAGGGCTCCTGTCATTGCCGCCGCACCGTGCTACAAGGCGGCCATGAAATACAAGCTTCTCGGCCGCTCCGGCGTCTCCGTCTCCCAGCTCTGCTTCGGCACCATGTCGTTCGGCGGCGACGCCGACGAGGCGACGGCGGCCGCGATGTACAAGGCGGTGCGCGATGCCGGCATCAACTTCTTCGACACCGCCAACGAATACAGCAAGGGCAAGTCGGAGGAGATCCTCGGCCGGCTGATGAAGGGCCACCGCGACGACCTCGTGATCACCACCAAGGTGTTCAATCCCATCCGCGACGACGTGAATGCGCGCGGCGGCTCGCGCCGGCACATCGCCCAGGCGGTTGAGCTGTGCCTCAAGCGCCTGCAGACCGATCGCATCGACGTGCTGTTCATGCACCGCTTCGATCCGGTGACGCCGATCGAGGAGACGATGCGCGCGCTCGAAGATCTCGTGCGCGCCGGCAAGGTCATCTACCCCGCCGTCAGCAACTGGTCGGCCTGGCAGACCCAGCGCGCCGTCGACATTCAGGAGAGGAACGGCTGGGCGCGCCTGCAGCTCACGCAGCCGATGTACAATCTCGTGAAGCGCCAGGCCGAGGTCGAGATCCTGCCGATGGCCGAGGCCAACGGCATCGGCGTGATTCCCTACAGCCCGGCCGCGGCCGGCCTCTTGTCGGGCAAGTACCTCACCGGCAGCAATTCCGGACGCCTGAAGAGCAACAAGATGTACGAGGCGCGCTACGGCGACGACTGGATGGTCGAGGTTGCCGAGAAGTACGTGGCGTTCTGCAAGCAGCGCGGCCTGCATCCGGTGAGCACGGCGATCGCCTGGGTCGGGGCGCATCCCGCCGTGACCGCGCCGATCGTGGGCGCGCGCAATGTCGAGCAGCTCAGGGATTCGCTGGCTGCGGTCGACGTCAAGATGACGCCCGAGCTGCGCGCCGAGATCGCCGCCCTCTCGCGCACTCCGGCACCGGCGACCGACCGCACGGAAGAGCTGCGCGCGGCCAGGGCCGCCTAGAACCGGCGATAGACGAAGGCCGGCGGCGCGCGCTTGGCTTCGGCGAGGGCTGCCTCGACCACGAAGTGATCGGGCGACAGCGCGCAGACCGGATCGGTGCGCGCTGCATCGCCCGCCAGCAGCAATGCCTGGCAGCGGCAACCGCCCCAATCGATCTCGCGCCGCTCGCAGGTCCGGCACGGCTCGGCCATCCAGTCGGTGCCGCGGAAGCGGTTGAACGCAGCCGAGCGGTACCAGATCTCCTCGAGGCTCGCCGTGCGCACCGACGGGAAGTCGAGGCCGGGAATGATCTCGGCGGCATGGCAGGGCAGCGCCCGGCCGGACGGCGAAATGTTGATGAAGCGCCGCGCCCAGCCGTTCATGCAGGATTTCGGCCGCACGCCATGATAGTCGGGCACGACATAGTCGATTGCGAGAATGCCCCTGAGGCGCGCGCGCGCCGCCTCGACGATTTCCGTCGCGGCATCGAGTTGGTCGCGCGTCGGCAGCAGCGCCGCGCGGTTGGCCAAAGCCCAGGCGTAGTACTGCACGTGCGCTATCTCCAGCCGGCGCGCGCCCTGCTCGACCGCGAAGTCGATCATCGAGGAGACGCCGTCGAGATTCTGCCGGTGCACCACCATGTTGAGCGTGAGCGGCAGGCCGACCGCGCGCACGGCCGCGGCGAAGGCGAGCTTCCTCGCATGCGCACCGGCGAGCCCGGCGATGCGGTCGTTACCCTCGCGGTCGTGGTCCTGGAAGCTCAATTGCACGTGCTTCAGCCCGGCCCGGGCGAAGGCCGCGAGCTCGCGCTCGCCGCCCAAGGTGCCCGAGGTGATGAGATTGCCGTAGAGCCCGGCCTCGCTTGCCGCGCCGATCAGCGCCTCGAGATCGCGCCGCACCATCGGCTCGCCGCCCGAGAAATGCACCTGCAGCACGCCGAGCCGCGCCGCCTCACCCAGCACGCGGCGCCACTCGGCCTCGCTCAGCTCGCTCGAGGCGCGCTCGAGCTCGACCGGATTGGAGCAATAAGGACAGCGCAGCGGGCAGCGGTGCGACAGCTCCGCCAGCAGCGCAAGCGGCGGATCAATGCGCTGGATCACCGGCGAGACATCCCTTGTCGGCCAGGTCCTGCAGCATGGCGGTGACGTCCTTGGCGATCAGCTCGCGCGGCGCCCCGGTGTAGCGCGCGGCGAGCGCATCGACGATCTCGCCCACGTTCGCCTTGCCGTCGACCAGCTTCAGGATCTCGACCGCCTGCTCGTCGGGCAGCATCAGCCGCTCGGGCGCCATCATCACCCAGCGCTGTCGCGTATCGTCGAAGCGGAAGACGATGTGCGGCGCGATTTTCAGCACGTCCGAAGCAGAGACCATGAGCCGTGCCATCGGCTACTCCTTGGGCACGAAAGCGCCGGGCGGAATGAGGCCCGGCTCGACATAGGCGAGATAAAGCGCGTCGAGCTGCGCCCACAGCACGTCGCACTTGAAGCGCAGCGCCGCCATCACTGCTTCCTGGTCGGCCCGCGTGCGCGCGTGCCGCTTGACGTAGCCCAACGCGAAGTCGACGTCCTGCGGCGCCTGGGTGAGTCGCGGCGTGAAGTAGGCGAGCGTCTCTTCGGTGATGAAGGAATAGCCCGCCAGCATGCCGCGCACGCGATCGGCGATGATGCCGGGCGAGAACATCTCGGTGAGCGACGAGGCGATGCCTTCGAGCAGCGGTCTGTCGCGAACGAAATGGACGTAGGCCTCGACGGCAAAGCGCGTGCCGGGCAGGATTCCCCGGGTCGATTCGACATAGGCGCGGTCGAGCCCGACGCCTTCGGCGAGCTTCAGCCAGCGCTCGATGCCGCCCTTGCCCGGCTGATCGCCGTCGTGATCGATGATACGGCGGCGCCATTCGCGACGCAGCTCGGCGGTCGGCATGTGCGTCAGCGCGTGCGCGTCCTTGATGGGAATCATGGCTTGGTAGTAGTAGCGATTGAGCGCCCAGGCCTGGACCTGGCCGCGCGTGAGCTTGCCGCCGTGCAGCAGCTTGTGGAACGGATGCAGGTGGTGATAGCGCTCTGCGCCGATGGCGCGCAGGCGGGCCTCGAGCTCGTCCGGCGTCAGCCGGCGATCGTCGGCAATCGGTGCATTCATGGACTGACCTCCATGCCGTCGTAGGCCACTTCCCAGCCATGCTTGGCGAGGATCGCGCGCTCGGGCGATCCCTCGATCAGCATCGGGTTGGAATTGTTGATGTGCACGAACACCTTGCGCTTGACCGGCACGCCGTCGAAGGCGGCCATCGTGCCGTCGGGCCCGCTCACGCTCATGTGGCCCATGCGCTGGCCCGTCTTGGGACCGAGGCCGAGGCGGATCATCTCGTCGTCCCGCCACAAGGTGCCGTCGAACAGCACTACCGAGGCGCCGGCAAAGCGCTGCCGGAGCTCCTCGGTCACCCGCGCACAGCCCGGCACATAGAGCAGGCGCCCGCCATCCTGGCGGATCTCGACGCCGACAGTGTCACCCGGCTTGCCGGCGAGGTCGGCGCCCGTCTCGAGATAGAGCGCCACCTTGCCCGGCACGTCGAACAACTCGACCTCCAGCCCCGAGGCGCTGCCGTCGACGTGACGCGGTGCGAACAAGCCGAGCGGCACCGGCTGGCGCTTCACGCACTCGCTCGACAGCACGTCGAAGATCGGATTGGCCTTCAGCACGGCAAGCACACGGTCGGTGGCGTAGATGGTGAAGGCCTGGCGCTCGCGCAGGTGCAACAGCCCCGCGATCGCATCGACGTCGGCGCCGGTCAGGATCACGCCCTCGATCGGCGAGGAGCGCAGGCCCTGGCGCGGCTGCAGGAACGGCCGCGCCTCGATCTGCTGGCGCAGGTCGGGCGAGGCGTTGATCAGGAACCAACGCACACCGCCATCGCCGCTCACCGCCAGCGAGGCCTGGGTGCGCGGCAGCGCACGCGCATCGCCGGCCCGTGCGCGTCGGCAGGCCTCGGCGTTGGAGTTCCATTGCGGAAATCCGCCGCCGGCCGCAGATCCAAGTACGACGGCCTTCATCGCAGCCGTCCGCGAGTCCCCGCGGCGCTCAGGCCGCGGGGCAGGTCACGAAAGTCAGTCGAGGTCGGCGCAAGCGTAGGAATTGATTTCCATGCCGACGGCGATCTCGACGATACGTGGAGTCTTCCAAGCCATGGATTGTCCTCCTTGCGAGTGGACGGTGGATGATGTGACCACATGACAAATCGAGTCAAGGTTGGCGCGCCAGATAGGCGGCCAGCAGCTTGATATCTTCATCCTTCAGTGTGACTGACACCTCCATCATCGTGCCCATGCCGCGGCCGCGACGATTGCCGGCGCGGAAGTCGCCCAGCGCCTTGATCAGGTAGTCCTCGCGCTGGCTGGCCAGGCGCGCCGTCTCGCCCTGCCCCGCGAAATCCTGCTTGTGGCAGGAATCGCAGTGGCGCGGCTGGATCAGCGCGTTGACCCTGGCCGAGTCGACATGATCCCCCGGCTTGATTGGCGGCGGCGGCGGCAGCGACGAGTAGTACGCCGCCAGCGCGCGGATATCGTCGTCGGTGAGCTGCTTGGCGATTTCCTGCATCACCTCGACCTTGCGCGTGCCGTCGCGGATGAAGACCAGCTGGTACTGGAGGAAGATGTCGGGCTGCGCGGCGATCGACGGCGTGTTGTCCATCGCCGACACCCCGGCCGGGCCGTGGCACGACGCGCAGAGCTGGACCTTGTCCTTGATCGACGCCGGCGGATCGGCCGGCCACGCAGGGACCGGCGCCAGCGCGAGCATGAACGCCAGGAGCCCCGCCCGCGCGGCCGCGGGCGGGGAAAGGACGCGCAGCAGCATCAGCTACTTGTGATAGCTGATCTGGTAGACCGCGCTGGTCTGGTCGTCGGCGACCAGCAGCGAGCCGTCGGGTGCCTGGAAGATGTCGGAGGGACGACCGACGATCTTCTCGCCGTCGAGGAAACCGCCCTCGGCGAACACCGTCTCCTTCGGATTCTTGCCGTCCGGACCGACCTTGATGAAGACGATCCGGTAGCCGTTCTTCTTGTGGCGGTTCCACGAGCCGTGCTCGGCGATGAAAATGCCGTTCTTGTATTCGGCCGGGAACTGATTGCCGGTATAGAACTTCATGCCGAGCGGCGCCACGTGCGGTCCGAGCTTGACCACCGGCGGCGTGAACTCCGAGCACTTGTGCCCCATGGCGAACTTCGGATCCGGCATGTCGCCCTCGTGGCAGTACGGATAGCCGAAATGTTCGCCGAGCCGCGTCACGTGGTTCAGCTTGTCGCTCGGCTTGTCGTCGCTGATCCAGTCGCGTGCGTTCTCGCTGAACCACAGATCGCCGGTGCGCGGATCGACCGCGCCGCCGACGCTGTTGCGGATGCCGACCGCGACCAGCTCGGCCGTGCCGTTCGCCGGATTGACCCGGCGGTACTGCGACACGCTGGTCGGCGGCAGGCAGATGTTGCAGGGCGGCCCGAACGGGACGTAGAACCAGCCCTTGCCGTCGGGCACGAGGTACTTCCAGCCGTGCGGCACGTAAGGCGGCATGTCGTCGTAGACGACCTTGGCCTGCGGCGCCTGGTCGAGATTGGCTTCGGCGTTGTCGTATTTGTAGATCTTGTCGATGTCGATCACGTAGAGCGCGCCGTCCTGATAGGCGACTCCGGTCGGCATGCGCAGCCCGGTGATGAACGGCTTCACCACTTTCTTTCCGCCCTGGTCGACGACGGCGCTCACGGTGCCCTTGTCGAATGTGCCGACGAACAGCGTGCCGTTCGGCGACATGGCCATCTGGCGCGCCTGCGGCACACTGTCGGCCCACACGGTCATCTTGAAACCCGGCGGCAGCTTCATCTTGCCGAGCATCTTCTCGAGGTCGGCGCGCGGCGTGGGCAGTGGCTGGCCAGGATTGGGGGTCAAGCCCTTCTGGTCCTTGGTCTCGTCGCCCAGGAACCAGTCCTCGGGCGGATGAAGCCAGAAATCCTTGTTGTTCGATTCGTAGTGCTTGAGCTGATCGCTCGCCGCCGTTTGGGTCTGCGCCAGCGCCGCCAGCGGAGCGCAGCCGAAGAGGGCCACGATCGCGCCGACAACGCACGCCTTTGACAAAGCCGCTCCTTGCCGTTTCATCTTGGTGTCTCCTCTCTTCTTGTCGTTAGCGAAGGGAGGTTAGGCCCGGGAGCGCGCGAGTTGCGACCACCGGCCTCAGATATATTTTCGCCCGGCCCCGGAACCTTCAGGGGCGTGCTGCGTTGTCGGGCGCCGTGCCGGGGAACCCCTTACATCCGCCCGTCGTTCGCGAAGGGAGGAGCCTGCAGCATGCCCGACACCGCACCCATCCGTGTTCCCTCCGCCTCGCATCAGGTCGATGCGCCCGACCACCGTGAGCCCAAGCCTGGCGATCCGTGCGCGCTGGTGATCTTCGGCGCCGGCGGCGACCTGACCAAGCGCCTGGTCGTGCCGGCGCTCTACAATCTGGCGTGCACCCACTTGCTGTCGGAATCGTTTGCGCTGATCGGCATCGATCACAATGACCGCGATACGGCGGAATGGCGCAAGCAGCTTGCCGACATGCTGCAGAGCTTCATCGGCAACCCCAATTCGGAATTCAGCGCCGGCAGCATCGACCAAGCAGCGTGGGATCGGCTCGCCGACGCGATGACCTTCGTGCACGGCGATTTCGACGATCCCGGCCTCTACGACAAGGTGCGCGAGGCGCTCGCCACGGCCGAGCAGGACCATCACACCCAGGGCAACGCGATCTTCTATCTCGCCGTGCCCGACCGCTTCTTCGGCCCGATCGTCGATCAGCTCGGCAAGGCGGGCCTGACGCAGGAAGGCGCGGCGCACGACGGCAAACCAGCCTTCTGGCGCCGCGTCGTCGTCGAGAAGCCGTTCGGCCACAGCGTTCAGTCGGCGCACGATCTCAACGTCGAGATCCTGCGCAGCCTGCGCGAGGACCAGATTTTCCGCATCGACCATTTCCTCGGCAAGGACACGGTGCAAAGCATCATGGCGTTCCGTTTCGCCAACGGACTGTTCGAGCCGATCTGGAACCGCGACCGCATCGACCACGTGCAGATCACCGTGGCGGAGACGGTGGGCGTCGAGGGCCGCGGCAAGTTCTATGAAGCGACCGGCGCGCTGCGCGACATGGTGCCCAACCACGTCTTCACGCTGCTGTCGATGGTCACCATGGAGCCGCCGACCGGCTTCCACGCCGAGGCGATCCGCTCCAAGCGCGCCGACGTGCTGGTCGCGCTGCGCTCGGTCAAGCCCGCCAAGGCAGTACGCGGCCAGTACGGCGCCGGCCACATGTTCGGCAAGCCGGTCAGGGCCTACAACGAAGAACCCAACGTCGCGCCCGATTCCAAGATCGAGACCTACGTCGCCATGGAGCTTGAAATAGACAATTGGCGCTGGGCGGGCGTGCCCTTCTTCATCCGCACCGGCAAGCACATGAGCGAGCGGCTGACGGAGATCGCCATCCAGTTCAAGCAGGCCCCCTACGCCGCCTTCGAGGAGACGCCGGTCGAGGCGCTGCGGCCGAACTGGCTGGTCCTGCGCATCGCGCCGGACGAAGGCATTTCGATGCAGTTCGAGGTCAAGAGCCGCGGGCCGACGGTCGAGCTGGCGGCCGTCAAGATGGACTTCCGCTACGACGACTGGTTCCCCAAGGAGCAGAACGTGGGTTACGAGACCCTGCTCTACGACGTGATGGTGGGCGACCAGACCTTGTTCATGCGCGCCGACATGGTCGAGCAGACCTGGCGCGTGGTCCAGCCGGTGCTCGACCATTGGGCGGCGGCTCGTCCGGACTTCCCGAACTATGCCTCGGGCAGCGGGGGCCCACTGGCGGCCGACGACCTGATCGCGGCGAGCGGCCGCAAATGGCGGCCGGTGGCACTGCCCTCGCCGCCGACCAAGAAACGATAGAGCGGAATGGGATGAGATGGAATCGCATATGGCTCCATCTCATCCCATTCGCGCGCACGGGTAATCGCGGTTCCACAGGGCATGATCGGTTCGGCTGATTCCAGCCGAACCCATCATGCTTTAGGAGCCCCTTCTGGTATTCAGGCTGCCGCCACGCCCTCGGTGCCCACGATGGTGGTGCGGTGCATCACCCGCCGCTCGCCGGGATCGTGCGGCGTCACGGCATGCACGGTGCAGCGGTTGTCCCACATCAGCACGTCGTGCGGCTCCCAGACATGGCGATACATGTATTTTGGCTGGGCGGCGAAGTCCGACAGCTCCTCGATCAGCTTGCGGCCGGCCGCCTCGTCCATCCCTTCGACCTCGTCGTTGTAGATCGAACTGATGAACAGCGATTTGCGCCCGGTGACGGGATGTCGTCGCACCATGGGATGCCACACCGGCGGCATCGCCTTGCGCTCGGACTCGGGCGGCGGCGGATTGCCGACCAGCCGCGCCAGCATGCCGAAATCGTGCCGCGCCCGCCGCCCTTCGACCTGCTTCCTGAGCGTCTCGGGCAGCTCGTCATAGACCATGTACATGTTGATGAACTGGGTGATGCCGCCGGTCCGGCTGATCTCGATGCCGTGCAGCAGGGAGCCGACCGAAGGCTTCGGCCGATAGCTCGAATCGGTGTGCCACTGGCGCGACGACGAAAGCTGCTTCTGGCCGGGATCGGACGGCGTCAGCAGGCGGCCATTCTCGTCGACGTTGGAGACCAGGAAGATCTCCTTCACCCGGTCCGAGCGCAGGCTGAGCGAGGTCTGGTGGAAGATCTCGGGTTCGCCGAAATGCCGCGTGAAGGCGACATGCTCCTGGTCGGTGATGCGCTGGTCGGGGAACACCACGACCAGGTGCTTCATCCAGGCGTCGTGCACTTCCTTGCGCGTCGCCTCGTCCATCGGCCGGCGCATGTCGACGCCGCGAATCTCGGCACCCAGGGCCGGATGCCTCGGCGTAACGTTGATCGGCATGGCATCACCCGCGCGCAGGGGCGCCGACCCGGCCCGGCATGTCCTCGGCCATCGCCGCCGGCGTCCAGCCATCGCGGCCGGGCACATAGGATCGATTGGTCTGCTGCGGGTTCCGGTTGAGCAGCGGACGGGCGAACATCGGGTGAGTCATGCTGCGGATCTCGTGCTCGATCTCGAACAGCTTCTTGCCGGTCTTGAGATCGACGATGTCCTGGAAACGGTACTGGTAGCGGTTGCTCTCTTCAGTCACCAGCTTGCGCTCGGCCAGCCGGTCGTGCGGGTTGGAGAAGTTGGCGACGTAGACCTGGATATGGTGGCCGTCATAGGACGGGATGTTTCCCTTGCTCTCGCGAAACACCAGCTCCTGGTTGTGCCCCACCGAGACGTGTGCAGCGCCGTTCTTCACCGAGGTCCGGGTGTCGAAGATCTCCCGATAAAAGTCGGCGATGCCCTTGGCCGTGCCGGCCGGCACGTCGAACTCGACATAGGCCATGCCGAGCTCCATCCCCTCCATCGGATCGTGCATGCGGATGGTGTTGCCCCACGGGCAGGTCGTCTCGACATAATCCTTGTGCTCCTTGAAGGAGAAGGCGGTGCCGGCGAGCGGCTTGCTCATGCGCTCGCAGCGCTGCAGCAGCAACTCGCGGTCGGGCGTCACCAGGCCGACCTTGCCACGCAGCACCTGCGGCTTGCCGGTCGGCAGGTGGAACTGGCTGCGGCCGACATTGGCCCACATGTTGTCGATGCTGGTCATCATGTAGGGGTCGCGCGTCAGCCCCAGGGCACTGATGTAGTAGAGCGTGGCGGGACGCTGGTCCTCGACCTGCACGTTCACATGCTCCAACGCCACGATATTGCCGAGGTCTTCCGCCGCGCGGTCAAACTGCCGGGCCATCGCTTGCCTCCGTCCGGTTAGGCGACCATTCTAACCACCAAATAACGCCCCGAGGAAACGCCCCAAGGAGGCCAAATGATTACGAAGTTCGACAGTTCGTATGTCGGCTCGGTCGACCTCGAAAATCCCGGCTATCTCGGCACGCCGATCAACGAGCGCTGGTATTCCAACGACGTGCTGGCCGACACCCTGCACAAGGCCGTGGCCTATGCGCAGAAGATGGACGGGCTGGGCTACGACACGTTCTGGATGGCCGAGCACCATTTCCAGCCCGAGGGCACCGAGTGCATCCCCAACCTCCTGATGATGGCGATGCACCTCGTCAACCAGACCAAGCGGCTGCGCATCGGTTGCGGCTTCAACATCGTGCCGATGTGGCATCCGCTCCGGCTGGCCGAGGACTACGCCATGGCCGACGTGCTGAGCAACGGCCGCGTCGTGTTCGGCATCGGCCGCGGCTATCATACGCGCGAAGTCGAGACGTTCGGCTCGCCGCTGATCGACCAGACCGCCAACCGTGAGCTGTTCGAGGAAGGCGTCGACATCATCTTCAAGGCGTTCAACGAGGAGCGCTTCAGCCACAAGGGCAAGAACTACACCATCCCGCCGGCCGTGCCGTACCGAGGCTACACGCTGAAGGAGATTACGCTGGTGCCGCGGCCCAAGCGCCTGCCGGTCGAGTGCTGGCAGCCGATCCAGAGCGGCTCGGACCGCGCCTTCGACTTCATGGCCAAGCACGGCATCTGCGGCGTGATCGGCGGCGGCTCGGCCGAGGGCGGCGCGGTCGACCGCCACATGCAAGGCCTGCAGGCCGCCTATGCCAGGCGCGGCATCAAGCTCGCGCTCGGCGAACGGATCGCCATCGGCTTCCAGTTCCACATCGCCGAGAGCAAGGAGGCCGCGATCAAGAAGGCGGCGGCCTACTACGAGGAGAACATGAAGATGTTCGGCGAACTGCGGCTGGTGCGCGCCATCACCGACGAGCAGATCGCGGCGATGCGCAATCCGGCGCTGGTCGCCAACACCAAGTTGCCGCGCATCGAGGATGCGGTGAAGGCGGGCGGCTTCCTGGCCGGCACGTCGGCCGACATCATCGCCGAGCTTAAGAAGGTCGAGGCGCGCTATCCCGGCCTCGAGCGGGTGATCTGCACCATGCCGCTTGGCACCCCGCTCGCCACGACGCTCGAGCAGATCGAGCGCTTCGCCAAGGAAGTCATGCCGGCGTTCAAGCAGCCGGTCAGGGCGGCGGCGGACTAATACGAAGGGAGAGGAGAAGATGATCTTCGAGATGCGCACCTACCTGATGAAGCCCGGCAGCATCCCCGAGGTCGAGAAGCGCTTCGGCGCCGGCCTGCCGGCGCGCGCCAAGCTGTCGCGCTTCGGCGGCTTCTGGCGTTCCGAGGTCGGCACGCTCAACCAGATCATCCATGTCTGGCCGTACAAGGACCTCAACGAGCGCGAGGCGATCCGCGCCAAGGCGATCGAGACCGGCGTGTGGCCCGTCAAGATGCAGGAATTCATCCTCGAGATGGAGAGCAAGATCCTCTACGCCGCGCCCTTCTCGCCGCATTTCGACCCGGGCGAGCACGGCGGCATCTATGAGTTCCGCACCTACACGTTCGGCCCGGGTTCGATCCCCAAGGTGATCGAATCGTGGAGCGGCCGCATCAAGCAGCGCACGGCGCTGTCGCCGCTGATCTTCGCGGGCCACACCGAGATCGGCCCGCTCAACCAGTGGGTCCATGTCTGGGCCTACAAGAACATGGGCGAGCGCGAGCGCATCCGCGCCGAGGCGGTCAAGGCCGGCATCTGGCCGCCGCCGCGCCACGAGAGCGTGCAATTGCTGAAGCAGCAGAGCACCCTGGCCATTCCCGCCAGCTGGTCGCCGCTGCACTAGAGGAGGCTTCGATGGCGATCACCATCCGTCAGGTCGGGCCGTGCTTCGCGGGCGAAGTGGACGGCATCGACATGAGAAAGCCGATGACGCCGCAGGAGGTGGCGGAAATCCATGCCGGCATGGACAAGTACGCCGTGCTGGTGTTCCGCGACCAGAAGATCGACGACGCCCAGCAGCTCGCCTTCACCCAAAGCCTGGGGCCGATCGAGCATGCGATCGGCACCAGCCTGCGCGCCGCCAATGAATACCGGTTGCCGACCACGTTTGCCGACGTCTCCAACCTCGACAAGGACAACGCGCCGTTCGCGCGCGAGGACCGCCGCCGGCTGTTCGCCATCGGCAACCGGCTGTGGCACTCGGACAGCTCGTTCAAGGTCGTGCCCGCGAAATACTCGCTGCTGCACGCCGTGCGCATTCCGTCCAAGGGCGGCGACACGCAGTTCGCCGACATGCGCGCGGCCTACGACGCGCTTGACGAGGAGACCAAGGCGCTGGTGCAGGACATGGTGTGCGAGCACAGCCAGATGTATTCGCGCCAGCAGATCGGCTTCTTCGACTTCACCGAGGAAGAGCGCGAGCGCTTCAAGCCGGTGCGGCAGTGCATGGTGCGCACCCATCCCGTGACCGGCCGCAAGTCGCTCTATCTCGCGAGCCATGCCGGTGCCATCGTCGGCTGGCCGATCCCCGAGGCGCGCGGCTTCCTGCGCGACCTGATCGAGCACGCCACGCAGCGCGAGTTCGTCTACACGCACAAATGGCGCGTCGGCGACCTCGTGATGTGGGACAACCGCCAGACGATGCACCGCGCCCGGCCGTTCCCGGCCAACGAGCCGCGCGACATGCGCCGTACGACCTTGGCCGGCGACGGCCCGACGGCGACGCAGGCGGAGGCCCAGGCGGCTTAGCGAAACCGATTCTGTCCTATAGAACTTTCTGGCCGCCCTCAGCTCCCGGGGGTGTGGCGCATAAAGTGGGACATTCGGCCTAAAAACCTTATTTCATCGATATCAAACATGTCCCACGACGTTGGTACATCGTGGGACATCGACGTGCTCAGGCGGCCGCCTTTTTGCGGTTGGCCTCGAGCCGGGCGTCGACCAAGGCGACGCCGGCGTCGATCACCGGGTGGCTGAGGCCCTTCTGGCGGGCGATCAGCTGCACCAGCTTGTCGGCGCGCTCGATGTTGGGCATGCCGTTGTTGAGCGCCCGTGCCGCGGACGCGGGCCGCACCAGGCTCTGCGCCGCTGCGGCATACTTCTCGAATGGCACCAGGTCGTTGGGATTGGCGCCGAGCTTCACGCATAGGTCGTTGACGAAATTGTAGACCGAGCGCGAGGTCTCGATGTCGGAGTGCACCGCTTCCTGTGCGGTGCGCATGCCGTCCTTGGTGATGCAGCGATAGTTGCCGGCGAGCAGCATCGCCCACTTGGCAAGCGGCACGAAGATCGAATCGTAGACCTTGAGCTTGACCGGCAGCTCGATCTTGCCCTCGGGCGTCTCGAAGCGCGCGGCTTCGACGTCCTTCTCGAGCTGGCGCAGGATCGCCGTCGCCTTGGCGTCCGTGAACCTGGCGACCTTGAAGTTGGTGGGCAGGGTGACCTGCAGGAAGTTGACCTTCTCCTCGGGCGGGCGGATCGCCTGCGGGTCGGGGCTGTTCAAGGTCATGCACTCGGGGTCGAAATTGTCCCACACCGAGGCATCGGTGTAGGCGGGCTTCAGCGAATCGCCATTCAGGCCCGGGATGCGGCGCATGTAGGGCAGCGGCGGCATGTTCATGATCGACATGCAGGGCTTGCGCGATCTCGCGACCCGGTCCAGCAGTTCGCGCACGCCGGGCGAGCGGTACTGCGGCTCCTGCATGGCGAGACCGATCAGGTCGAAGTCGGCGGGATTGGCGCTGTCGACGCCACCCGCCGTCACCTTGCCCGGCAGCCTGCGCGACTCGAGCAGCACCGGATCCTTGCGGCCGCGCACCGGCAGCCGCACCTTGAAGCCCTCGCTGTTGATCAGGTCCGCTTCCGCCGGCAGGCAGATGAGGTGAACCGAATGGCCGCCGAAAAGGATCTTGGACGCGAGCAACGATCCATAGGACGCGCCCATGATCATGATCTTGTAGGCCATCGGTTCCCTCCTGCGTTACGCGTTGTCTTCTTCTTTGTTACTCGGCCGCCATTCGCGGTGCCGCGGCGTCAAGCGCCTCGGAGATCTTGGGCGGCGACATTGGCAGGTCGACCAGGCGCACGCCGGTGTTGCGGGCGATGGCGTTGCCGATGGCGGCGGTGGGCGGAACGATCGGCACTTCGCCGACGCCGCGCACGCCGTAGGGATGCGTCGGGTTCGGTACCTCGACGAGGATCGTCTCGATCATCGGCAGGTCGGACGCGACCGGCATGCGGTAGTCGAGGAAGCCCGGGTTATCGAGCCGCCCGCGCTTGTTGTAGATGTACTCCTCGTTCAGTGCCCAGCCGATGCCTTGGACGGCGCCGCCCTGCAGCTGGCCTTCCACGTAACTCGGGTGGATCGCGGTGCCGACGTCCTGCGCCGCCGTGTAGCGGCCGATCGAGACGCAGCCCGTGTCGCGGTCGACCTTGAGGTCGACGATGTGCACGCCGAAGCCCGGCCCCGCGCCGGTGACGTTGAGCTGGGCGTGGCCGTTGATCGGCCCGCCGGTACGCCCCGCCTGGGCGGCCAGCTCGGCGATCGACAGCGGCTTGAAGTCGCCGACGTTGGAGCCGGCGGGCTTGGCCATGCCGTTCTCCCAGATCACCGCCTCCGGGTCGACCTTCCAGATCTTGGCGGCACGCACCTTCAGCTCGCGGATCAGGTCGCGCACCGAGTTCACGACGGCGAGGCCGGTGGCGAAGGTGACGCGGCTGCCGCCGGTCACGAAGTTGAAGCCGATCGAGGCCGTGTCGGCGATCACCGGCCGCACCTTGTCGTAGTCGACGCCCAATTCCTCGGCCGCCATCAGGGCGAGCGAAGCGCGGCTGCCGCCGATGTCGGGATTGCCCGAGATCACAGTGACGGAGCCGTCCTCGCCGACATGGGCGGCGGCGCTCGAGTCGGCGCCGACGTTGAACCAGAAGCCGGCCGCGACGCCGCGCGCATAGCCCGGCTTGACCGGCGTCTTGTAGTGCGGCGAGTTCTTGGCCGCCTCCAGCGTCTCGACCATGCCGATGGTGTTGAAAGTGACGCCGTAGGCGGTCTTGGTGCCCTTCCTGGCGGCATTCTTCAGGCGCAGATCGATCGGATCCATGTTGAGGCGCTGCGCCAGCATGTCGATGGCGGATTCGACGGCCCACGCCGAGATCGGCGCGCCGGGGGCACGATAGGCCGCGACCTTGGGCCGGTTGCTCACGACGTCGAAGCCCTCGATGTAGAGGTTGTCGATGTCGTAGCAGGCGAAGCTGCACATGCAGGCGGGGCCGACCGGCGAGCCTGGGAAGGCGCCGGCCTGCATCTTGACGATGCATTCGCCGGCGACGATGCGGCCGTCCTTGGTGGCGCCGATCTTGACATAGACGTTGCCGCCGGGCGCCGGGCCGGAGGCGCGGAACACCTCCTCGCGCGTCATCGTCATCTTCACCGGCTTGCCCGCCTTCTGAGACAGCCGGATGGCGAGCGGCTCGAGATAGACCACGGTCTTGCCGCCGAAGCCGCCGCCGATCTCGGTCGGCGTGACGCGGATCTGCGAGGTCTCGATGTTCAGCAGCCGCGCACAGAAGCCGCGCACCTGGAAGTGGCCCTGTGTCGTCGACCAGACCTGGACCTGGCCGTCTTCGCTGGCGCTGGCGAGCGCGGCATGCGGCTCGATGTAGCCCTGGTGGACCGCCTGGGTGCTGAAGTCGCGCTCGATCACGACGTCCGCCTGGGCGAAGCCCGCGGCCGCATCGCCCTTCTTGAACTCGATGCGCTTGGCGATGTTGGAGGCCTTGGTGGCCGGCGGATTGGCGCCCTCGGTCATCATGCCGTCATGCAGCACCGGCGCGTTGGGCTTCATGGCGTCGAGCACGTCGATGACGTGCGGCAGCACCTTGTAGTCGACCTTGATCAGCGCCAGCGCCTGGCGGGCGACCGCCTCCGAGACGGCGGCGACCGCGGCGACGGGGTGACCTTCATAGAGCGCCTTCTCGCGCGCCATGATGTTGCGCGTCACGTCGCGCAGGTTCACCTGCATCTCGCCGGTCGGCACGATCAGGTTGGCCTGCTCGGGAAAATCCTTGGCCGTGACGACCGCCTTCACGCCGGGCAGCGCCTCTGCCTTCGAGGTGTCGATCGAGCGAATCTCGGCATGGGCGTGCGGGCTGCGCAGCACCTTGCCGACGAGCTGACCGGGCAGGTTGAAGTCGGCCCCGAAACGGGCGCGCCCGGTCACCTTGTCGGCGCCGTCCGGACGATCGGGGCGGGTGCCGATCCACTTGTATTTGGCGTTGCTCATTTGGCGCCCTCCCTCATTTCGGCGGCGACGTCGAGAACGGCGGAGATGATCTTGTCGTAGCCGGTGCAGCGGCAGAGGTTGCCCGCCAGCCAATAGCGGACTTCGGTCTCGGTCGGGTTGGGGTTCTTGGCGAGCAGCGCCCGCGAGGCGACGAGGAAGCCCGGTGTACAGATGCCGCACTGGAGCGCCGCCATCTCGACGAACTTCTTCTGCAGCGGATGGAGCTTGTCGCCGTCCGCCATGCCCTCGATGGTTTCGATTTTCTGGCCCTCGGCTTCGGGCGCCAGGATGAGGCAGGAGCAGCAGAGCCGGCCGTTGACCGTGACGCTGCAGGCGCCGCAATCGCCCGAACCGCAGCCTTCCTTGCTGCCGGTGAGCCCCAGCGTATCGCGCAGGACGTCGAGCAGGGTCTGATTGGCGTCGCACAGGAACTCGGTCGGCGAGCCGTTGATGGTGGTGTTGACGTGGATCTTTGCCATTGGTGGATGCCCCTGCCTCTTTATGCCCAGCTGTCGTGCATATGGTGTTCGATGCCCTTGACGCGATCGCGAGCGATCAGCGCCACGCGCTTGAGCAGCACGCCGGCAATCTTGGTGCGGTACTTGATGGTGCCGCGCTTGTCGTCGATCGGCTTGCACGCCGCCGAGCAGGCGGCGGCGGCGGCCTCGAGCGCCTTGTCGTCGAGCTTGGAGCCGATCAGGGCCTTCTCGGCCCTGGCGACGCGCAGCACCGTCGGCGCCACGGCGCCGAGGCCGACCCGCGCGTCGGCGACTGTATCGCCTTTCATGGTGAGGCTGACGCCCATGCCGACGACCGCGATATCCATTTCCGTGCGCGGGATCAGGCGGCGATAGGCGTCGCTCGAGCTCTTGGGCCGCGCCGGCAGCGTCAGCGAGACCACGATCTCGCCGTTCTTGAGCGTCGTCTTGCCGGGGCCGGAGTTGAATTTCTCGATCGGCACCGAGCGCTTGCCCTTGGGGCCCTGCACATTGACGATGCAGCCGGCAGCCACGAGCGCCGGAACCGAGTCGGCAGCTGGCGAGGCGTTGCAGAGATTGCCGCCCATCGAGGCGCGGCCCTGCACCTGGGTCGAGCCGATCAGGTTCGCGGCCTCGATAACCCCAGGCCAGGCCTTCTTGAGCTTCTTGTTCTCGCCCAGCACCGCCGCCGGTGTGGCTGCGCCGATG
>Ga0070738_10004094_pt1 | contig 18041 bp, 26 predicted proteins | sample Coa_R2_2_FD_66446 | JGI IMG/M metagenome (GOLD analysis project Ga0070738, IMG submission 66446) | Surface soil microbial communities from Centralia Pennsylvania, which are recovering from an underground coalmine fire - Coalmine... | ecosystem: Environmental > Terrestrial > Soil > Unclassified ...
CATTTCCGCGATCCCCGGATCGCGGCCTCATTGAAGCCGGGATCGACCCGGGAAAACCGGAAACTGATTCAGATTTCCGCGATCCCCGGATCGCGGCCTCATTGAAGCACGGGGGCGGCGAAGGTCATGGCGAGCGCGTCCCCATATTTCCGCGATCCCCGGATCGCGGCCTCATTGAAGCCTGCGTTGGGCTGAGATATCAGAGCCCAAGGTGGTAGAGTATTTCCGCGATCCCCGGATCGCGGCCTCATTGAAGCGAGCCGTCCTTCACTTCCAGCAGATAGTTCACGCCGCATTTCCGCGATCCCCGGATCGCGGCCTCATTGAAGCGCCACATCCCTGATCCAGGTAGAGACATGCTTCCCCGATTTCCGCGATCCCCGGATCGCGGCCTCATTGAAGCTGGGTAATACCATCCATGTTTGTGTTCCTTATTGTGTATTTCCGCGATCCCCGGATCGCGGCCTCATTGAAGCGGAGACTTCGCTTTCGGGACGAGCATCTCTAAGCAGATTTCCGCGATCCCCGGATCGCGGCCTCATTGAAGCTTTCGCCAACTGCATCGAACTGATGCCCTTGCGGGCTGATTTCCGCGATCCCCGGATCGCGGCCTCATTGAAGCGTTGAAGCGAAGCCCGGTAGCGGAACGGTTTGGACATTTCCGCGATCCCCGGATCGCGGCCTCATTGAAGCGTACCAGACCCGGCCAAGCTTGTCGATCCATTGTTTATTTCCGCGATCCCCGGATCGCGGCCTCATTGAAGCCGGCTCTTGGGTCGGGGCTATCTTCTACAAGAACCTGATTTCCGCGATCCCCGGATCGCGGCCTCATTGAAGCCAACCTTGCCCTCGGCCATGATGCCAACCAAATCACCATATTTCCGCGATCCCCGGATCGCGGCCTCATTGAAGCATAAACGGAAACCAGCGCGGAATACTCGCGCGGTGTCATTTCCGCGATCCCCGGATCGCGGCCTCATTGAAGCCATCGGTCGATGCGTGGTTTAGGACTACCAGTTCATCATTTCCGCGATCCCCGGATCGCGGCCTCATTGAAGCAAGCCGTGAGCGCGGAAGCCGTCACTGCCAACGTGGCATTTCCGCGATCCCCGGATCGCGGCCTCATTGAAGCGGCGATATCCAACTCACTGAGATATTCGCTCCTCAGCAGATTTCCGCGATCCCCGGATCGCGGCCTCATTGAAGCTACTCAACCGCCGCGAAATGGCGACGCTCTGCATATATTTCCGCGATCCCCGGATCGCGGCCTCATTGAAGCTTATCCCGCAGTTCTCGCCGGAGTCGGCAAAGGATGATTTCCGCGATCCCCGGATCGCGGCCTCATTGAAGCACAATTTATCCAGATCTGGAGAATCTAGGATTCCGAGATTTCCGCGATCCCCGGATCGCGGCCTCATTGAAGCTCGTCCAGCAACCCGCACAGTGGGACGCCGTATTGAGATTTCCGCGATCCCCGGATCGCGGCCTCATTGAAGCCTGAACCTCGCCGGTATGATCCCCAACCTACCTGCTATTTCCGCGATCCCCGGATCGCGGCCTCATTGAAGCTACTTCGAATCACCCCCAACTGGAACATGCGCCACATATTTCCGCGATCCCCGGATCGCGGCCTCATCGAAGCGTACTTCGCGCGCGTGGAGGCGGCGAGGTTCCCGGGAATTTCCGCGATCCCCGGATCGCGGCCTCATTGAAGCGGCGGTTGTCATGGGCATACCGAGTGGTACGGTGCGCATTTCCGCGATCCCCGGATCGCGGCCTCATTGAAGCAGATTGGATAGGCGCCAGCCCCTCGATAGCCTTCGCCATTTCCGCGATCCCCGGATCGCGGCCTCATTGAAGCGGCGGAGAAATGGACGCTCTATTGCACGTGTTGCTGTATCTCCGCGATCCCCGGATCGCGGCCTCATTGAAGCATGAACTATTTCCACAAAACGAAGAGTTAGATTGCATCTCCGCGATCCCCGGATCGCGGCCTCATTGAAGCTATGCGTCGTTGTTCGCGATGGTCTGCGCTCCGTTTCCATCTCCGCGATCCCCGGATCGCGGCCTCATTGAAGCATAGTCGCACGCGCGGCCGACTGACACCCATGAAGTTATCTCCGCGATCCCCGGATCGCGGCCTCATTGAAGCGATATCCAGTGACGGGATCACATGGCAGCAGATCCAAATCTCCGCGATCCCCGGATCGCGGCCTCATTGAAGCTTTTCGCAAGGAGACAATGCGGTCGCATGGACTGACCCATCTCCGCGATCCCCGGATCGCGGCCTCATTGAAGCAAGGTGTGCCGGAACCGGCCCAAGTTGCGGGGATCCATCTCCGCGATCCCCGGATCGCGGCCTCATTGAAGCGACAATAGCGTTGGTGCAGTTGCCCAGCTCTACAGATCTCCGCGATCCCCGGATCGCGGCCTCATTGAAGCAACTCCATTGCTAAGCTCTTGAAACCTTTGGAGATAATCTCCGCGATCCCCGGATCGCGGCCTCATTGAAGCAATTCAGACGACGATTGAAGGCGTCACCGCTATCGTCATCTCCGCGATCCCCGGATCGCGGCCTCATTGAAGCCCCGCGACAGGCTCGACGACGCGGAAATCCATGAACCATCTCCGCGATCCCCGGATCGCGGCCTCATTGAAGCTCTTACAACGTAAATCATGGTAGGGCGTGGTGTTGGGGATCTCCGCGATCCCCGGATCGCGGCCTCATTGAAGCAGGTAGTGCCTGAAAGTTTTTCAGGCATTACCACTATCTCCGCGATCCCCGGATCGCGGCCTCATTGAAGCCTTCAGAACCTTCATCAACGCTTCCCACCTACTACGACATCTCCGCGATCCCCGGATCGCGGCCTCATTGAAGCCGCATCACCTCGGCCTGGCGCACCATCGCTTGAGCCTTATCTCCGCGATCCCCGGATCGCGGCCTCATTGAAGCGGCCGCCCGCGCTTCTTCGGTCGAGGCGCAAAAGGACACATCTCCGCGATCCCCGGATCGCGGCCTCATTGAAGCGATAAGCGACTGAGGCGTCGCCGGCTGGCCGTCGATCATCTCCGCGATCCCCGGATCGCGGCCTCATTGAAGCGGGGACTAAACGCTGTTCGATCTTTTCCCAGTTTTCCACATCTCCGCGATCCCCGGATCGCGGCCTCATTGAAGCGTAGTCATGGGGCAGGACTCAGCGGAATATCGTTTCATCTCCGCGATCCCCGGATCGCGGCCTCATTGAAGCTTTGTGGCGTTCCGTACGCTTGACGGCGGGTAGATACATCTCCGCGATCCCCGGATCGCGGCCTCATTGAAGCAATCCTGAATCGATGTTGAAGGCGCGACTATAAAAGTATCTCCGCGATCCCCGGATCGCGGCCTCATTGAAGCTCAGGTACTCGCAAGGGTACCGAACATAATGCAGCGGGATCTCCGCGATCCCCGGATCGCGGCCTCATTGAAGCGGTCTCGAAACGCAGTGAATCAGATTTGCCGCTGCATCTCCGCGATCCCCGGATCGCGGCCTCATTGAAGCATGGGACTTTAGTCCCTTGGTCGATAGCTCTTCGACGTATCTCCGCGATCCCCGGATCGCGGCCTCATTGAAGCGCCGAGATGACTGCCGGATTCCTGAGCGTCCTTGCTAATCTCCGCGATCCCCGGATCGCGGCCTCATTGAAGCCGCGCCAACGCGCGTTTTACCCCAACCGCGTCCCGCGAATCTCCGCGATCCCCGGATCGCGGCCTCATTGAAGCCGCTGCAATCCCACCGCTGCTAATGCATCTCCTACCGATCTCCGCGATCCCCGGATCGCGGCCTCATTGAAGCGATGCCGGAATCCTCTGGCCTTGCGGAACTCCTAGTTATCTCCGCGATCCCCGGATCGCGGCCTCATTGAAGCCTGGCCGCTTTCTTTTAGTGATTCGTTCGCCTTGCATCTCCGCGATCCCCGGATCGCGGCCTCATTGAAGCGATAAGGGGCTGCGTCGTGTTCTTGCGCCAGTACTTGTATCTCCGCGATCCCCGGATCGCGGCCTCATTGAAGCGCAGCGCCGTCTGCTCCGGACTGTACGTGTTTGTGGTTATCTCCGCGATCCCCGGATCGCGGCCTCATTGAAGCTTCGTGCACGTTTCCGAGCACGGTGTCCGGCTCGAATCTCCGCGATCCCCGGATCGCGGCCTCATTGAAGCCTCAAATCCCGGTTAAAACGGATTGAGGATTCCACATCTCCGCGATCCCCGGATCGCGGCCTCATTGAAGCATCTGGTGGTTCTTTCCCCGAGCCAGAACAACGCCGGCATCTCCGCGATCCCCGGATCGCGGCCTCATTGAAGCATATCCTTTCCTATTACAAAGTCTGGCCATGCTTGGTATCTCCGCGATCCCCGGATCGCGGCCTCATTGAAGCGATCCAACTGCGCTGGCTTGCAGCCTCGTTGGGCCGCATCTCCGCGATCCCCGGATCGCGGCCTCATTGAAGCGACCTGCGCGGGGAAAAGATGCACGTTGCGATTTCATCTCCGCGATCCCCGGATCGCGGCCTCATTGAAGCGTTAGGGAAGGCACACTCACGAGCATCGATGGTGCGTGATCTCCGCGATCCCCGGATCGCGGCCTCATTGAAGCAGTCCCGCAGCCAAGAGAATCTTAGGAGACATTGCATTTCCGCGATCCCCGGATCGCGGCCTCATTGAAGCTAACCTCGCCCCCGCCGGCGGAATTTGGGATCCGGCTATTTCCGCGATCCCCGGATCGCGGCCTCATTGAAGCTTTCATCCACCAAACACCCATGAGGTGATGATGTGATTTCCGCGATCCCCGGATCGCGGCCTCATTGAAGCCGCTGATCTTGTAGGGTATCACCCTGACGCCTGCGTATTTCCGCGATCCCCGGATCGCGGCCTCATTGAAGCCGCTAAAAAAGAAAACCCAAGCATTTTCAGGACTGAATTTCCGCGATCCCCGGATCGCGGCCTCATTGAAGCGCCTCGTTCGATCCGGCCCTGAGCATGGCGATGAAGCATTTCCGCGATCCCCGGATCGCGGCCTCATTGAAGCTAGGCGCCGCCGTGGGTGTTGAGCCGGGATTAATAAATTTCCGCGATCCCCGGATCGCGGCCTCATTGAAGCGTTCCAGCCGATTGGGGCATCGACCTGGTGTTGCCAATTTCCGCGATCCCCGGATCGCGGCCTCATTGAAGCCAACGGGACATCATGATTGTCTCCACCATGGGGGCACATTTCCGCGATCCCCGGATCGCGGCCTCATTGAAGCTTGATTGCGCTTTCGCCTGGCCGCCCATCCTGGAGATATTTCCGCGATCCCCGGATCGCGGCCTCATTGAAGCCAATTTCCCGGCAAGGATGACGAGCGATCTACGCAAATATTTCCGCGATCCCCGGATCGCGGCCTCATTGAAGCAAACTAAGGAACTCAACGTTGACGGCGTTAATCTTCATTTCCGCGATCCCCGGATCGCGGCCTCATTGAAGCGCCGCATGTTGACCATCGTCCAAAGCACCGGCGGTAGCCATTTCCGCGATCCCCGGATCGCGGCCTCATTGAAGCTGCGCTGAGCGTGGGTATCATGACGACCGGAAGTTCCATTTCCGCGATCCCCGGATCGCGGCCTCATTGAAGGCTATCGGCTCGATCATCAAAATCAATTTTCTTCTGACATTTCCGCGATTCCCGGATCGCGGCCTCATTGAAGGTGCTTTTCTCGGGGATGATCCGATGAAGCACGAAAGGATTTCCGCGATTCCCGGATCGCGGCCTCATTGAAGGGCGGCGGATCTGGGCCTGGTGAAAACGAGAACAGGAGATTTCCGCGATTCCCGGATCGCGGCCTCATTGAAGGGAGCCACTGGCGCCGCGGCCGCGGCCGTGGCCGGCTCCATTTCCGCGATTCCCGGATCGCGGCCTCATTGGGACAAGGCTTGCATCTTGGCAGGGGCACTCCTGGCCACGGCGGAGCAGTTTCCCGCGATAGGGCCTGCCGAAACGCGGCAGGACGAGTTTCCGTATTGGGCTGCGCTTGACAAGCATACGCCGCCTGGAAAGCTTGCGCTTACAGGTGTTGCCAAGGAAATTAAGTGTCCCTATCGGCAACTTATTTGGGCTGGATTTTACTACGAAAGTGCAAAGGTCAATGCTTTGCTGCCATCGCCTTGGTTCGAGGCGGAGAGAACCTGGCGACTACGACGCGCGGGATTGTCGTTAGGCGCAGCGGAAGAGTTGTGGGCGCGAGCGAAGCCGATCTTGGAGCGCCGTCTCGAAACCGAGGCAAGCTTATTAAGGAAGTTTGTAGTAGCCGATTTCGAGTCACCATCGCCAGTTGTTCAGGATACTCTACTGTGAAGTTCAACGGCACTATTCGAGGGGACTTCGCTAATTACTTGGGTTGACCGTTTCTATCTTCACACGCCCGCAATGTCCACGGACACGCGATCAACGCGATATTGTGTGACTGTTCCGGGCTGTGCAACGGACGGGTCAAAGAGTGCAAGGTTTATCCCGTCACTAACTGAGCTTCGGTATATCACACCCTGATACCCACACTTTTTAATGAATTCGCAGAGATACTGGCTCTGCGTATAGTCGATAGCGGCGGATTGTGGTACGACGGGGCGCGTCAATTCGTCGCCAAGCCGTGCAAGAAAAGGAAGGTCCCCACGCATGCGGGCAATGTCTGCCGCATCAGCCAACAAGAACGGCGATACTGATTTCTTGGGATTGCGCAGATCGACTAGTTTCAACGTCGCCGGTGTTCGAAAGTCCGCAACGCAAGCCAACTCTCCCGTGTGCGGCCTAATCTCGCTGATCGCCGTTTTCTGGTTAGAGGCGAGGTACAGATACGGTATGCCCGCCGGATTGGCACGGCCATGTGAGGCAACCTTGTTGGGCGGTGCGCCCATGTCACCGATCACGAACGGCGCATCGCCGGTCTGAATTCTTGCTCGATACCAATCGCTGGGAACTTCGTCAGCTTCCAGAGTGAGATGGGAGAGAAGCAATTCCAGCCGATCGAGGTCCATATCGACCTGGGGAAAAAATCGGTTGCGGTATCTTAGTTCGTCGCGCAAGCTCTCCCACTGAGTTAGATGATCCGTTGCGAGATCGGTGGCGGGGGCAAATAGGTGACGAACGATTTCGCCGTCGTCCAGGATTTCAGCGAGCAAATCCTTTGCGCGCGGGTCGTCCATGCGCGGATGTTCAAAAAGCCCCCAATCTTCCCTGAACCACTGGACGAGAAGCTTACCTGCCGAGTCAGGCCGATAGGCGCTTGCGAGTAGCTCAAGGTATTCAGCCAATTGCGCGGGCGGCAAGATCAACACATTGTCGGTGCCGCAATAATCACACCGCCCAATGGTAGTGGAGCGTGAAGGGATGATGCTCTTTCGAAGGCCGCGATCACCAAAACATTCCGCGCAGCAGTTCATGCGCGTTATGCCAGGCTAAAATAATCAGCTAGCATCTCGATGTGATGGTTCATCGACAGCTTTTTGACATAGCCTAGACCGGGGAAGTGGCCCTGCTTGTAGAGGTCTCGAAACTCCTTAACCGCCTTGGTCTCCAAGACTTTCGATTTCGGCTTGTTCAGCGTCTCCATCATTTCTTCCAGCGCCTCCGCGAATTTGCCCGCGGGGTCGTTGGGCGTGTCCTGCCGCTCGGATGTGAAATGATATATGAACATCGCGTCGTCTTGGTCAGGATCGATAAAGGTTAGGTGAATCGCGACGGCGTAGGCGAGGCCTCCGGTTTCACTGTAGTCATCTCCGACTATCAGAAAATCGCCAAAACCCTCCATCCCTTCGTCGGCGAAGGTGGCGTGAAGATCGGAAAAGGGCTCGACCGGCGGATAGTCCTTGTTCTTCTTGCGCTCGAAGCCGTCTCTTAGAAGAACCCTATGAAAGCCGTTGAAGTGCTTCTGATAGAGCTTGCCGCAATATTGCTCAAAGAACACATGGCATTTGTCTTTGGTCGGCGCTCCTAACTTGTCACTGAGGGACTTAGCCTCGGTAAACCCCGCGTGTACGAAGACGGGCGCGTGTGCAGAATGCTGTTTATAACACTCAAGCGCTTCTGCGGTGGTCGTGTCGTTCTTGAGCAGAATCCCCGCTGAGATACCCGGATGACCGGCAAACTTTTTTTGAAGTAGTTTTGTGAGGGGTTCGCCGGAATCAGACAGGTCGCCATGATACGGGTTGACGATCACCACTGCACGGCCTTCGGCCTCGATCACTGCATCAAGCGCTTTCTGGAGGCCGCCCAACGATTCCTTAACGGGTTCAATAATCGGACGAAATCCTGAAGTCGCGAGCAGGGGAGCTAGCTCCCTGATTGTTATCAGCTCGTATTGCTTACCGCGAAAATAGGGATGGTACATTGAGGCCTACGCCCATGACATGGCGTCTTGCAAAGGCGTGTTCACCGCCGTAACGAGGCGTGAATGATCCAATTTGCGAAGCGGCACGGATAGAGCTGCGGTGTGCAGCGGGGGGGGGAGCTGAGCAACGAGATCAGCAAGGGATAGAAGGTTCCGGGTCTTCTTTAAAACGCGCACCATACCGCTGTGAGCCTGATTGGCGTCGAGCTTGATAAACAATTCTCGAAGCACTGAATTCAAGGCGGTATTCGGAACTGTTGGGACGGCCACGCCTTCCGAGGCGAGTATCAACCGCGCCTCGTCGGTGCGAATGGAGTCGAAGATTGCCGCTGGTGAGGTGCGCTCCGGGCAATCAACCGCATCCCGCAAGGTAGAAATCTGGTGCCGATTGTTTAAGACGAGTATTCCGACGTCGCGGGGTACCGTTCCCAGGACGGCATCAACGTGGCTCTCGGAGGCGATGACGTTCACCTTCGCAAATACCTTTGCATAAGCCGTTATTTGTCGCTCAAGCCTCGCCAGCGAGTCACGCTCGGACTTAATTTCGTAAACGGATGCCGTGCCGTTCAAAATCGCAATATCCGCCTTGCATTCGCCAACTCGAAATTCATTCAGCATCGAGGCGGTCTGGAGCGAATGTTTGCCAAGCAGAATCTTGTGCGTCAGGGCCGCTTTGTAAATGTACTCATTCCGATAGCCCTCACGCTTCAGAAGAGAGAACGCCGTTTCGAACAAGCTGTACACACGCGAGGTCGAGGGCATCGAGCAAAACAGTTGCGACTGTCTTGCCAGCCGCGCAAAGAGCGGGGACTTCCCCTTGCGGGCCATTTCGTGAATGACGGTTGACGAAAATAGCCTGGAGATCGCGGCAAGCTGTTCCGCCGCGAAGTCCGAGATTTTCATGGCATGGGTAGTACGGCTCATCGCTGCCTCGCTTCGACCGGAGCCAGACCGATCCGCCCCAAGGTTTCTTCAGGTGCCTTCAAACATAATAGTATCTTATTGTTGCGAACATTGCACAACGTTCTCCGGGGTCTCTGATGCCCGTTATACCGAGACATTTCGGCCTCCGTTCGTCCTTCGGGGGACGGTCTGAACGACTATAGCGCGTTTCACAGACACCTACTAGCAGGGCATGAACACGCTGCATCATGGAGTGTCACCTGTTCGAATGGCGAAAGCTACATGCTTGAGATCATGCCCGACGGTTCTAGCAAAGTCGTGGCCTGTTCTGTATTCGCTGCGTTGTTTCATGGTCATTGCTTCAAGACCATGCGCGATGACAAGTGAGTGGGAACAAGCCGACGAAATGTGAGACTGAGATTTGAGACGGGTAGGGGGTTGATTTCGCTAACGCCGCCGATAGTCTCGAAACTCACCCTTTTTGCAAATTGCCGTTACCGTTCAAAGCCACGGTCAAAACCCACAGGCTAGGACTATAGCGCCGAGTGCAAGGAGGGCCACGAAGATCACCACCAGAAAAACGGGCTTAGCATCGTGAGGCGAGCGGGGGCCTTTCCAAAAAGGGGAAAGCATCGGGAGCATACGTTTTTCTCTGACGACATAAGCGCGAAGTTCATTAGCAGGAATAGGGGATAAAAGCAAAAAGCCGGAGGCAGTTAGCCCCCGGCCCCTTTGAGATTTGGCTTGTCTACTGTGCAGGGTGGTGGGTGAGCATGCTGGCGTATGCTCTGCCTTCTGGAGCCACTACATGCAGATTAAGCCCGCATACAGGGTGTGTGTCTGTGCCGCAATTTAGGTGCCAAGACATGCTCGTGGGAATTAGGTGCGTTCCCCCATGTGCATCTGGTTCGGTTTCATAACCCATGGGCATTTGTTTGAGCAACCAAGTGTGAGATTCTGCGTGATCCGAGTTTGGTAAAGTGCGGGAAATGCGGGACGCTAATAATTTCCCAAAGTGTCGCCAAGAACGTTGAAACACGTTTCGATTTCAACAAAGCTTGCCTCGGGCGAGCTCGCTGCCGTAAGATCGATGCCATGATCCCCGCGATCCTCGTAGAGCGCTCGTCTCGTAAACGAGTGGTCGCCGGTTCGAAGCCGGCAGCCAGCTCCAACCCCGTACGCTCGAAAACCCTTCCACTTCTCATTTTTCGACTTGGTTTGAGGAGTGTGACTCGGATCGGTGCGCAGCTCTTTTTCGTTTGGGAGTATACTCTCGGGTATGTTCTCTGACCTGATCGGCATCGTTTTGCTGCTGCTGTTCATCGCCGCCGCCGTCTGGTTCGGCTTGACGATGTCGTCGATCCTCCGCGGCATAAACTCGATTGCCGACGAGCTGCGCGCACACTCGAGGATGCTTGCGACCCTCGCCAATGCCGAGAACCAGCGCGCCGTTTCGCCTCCGCCGATCCCAAGTGCAGCGAACGGAAAGAACTTATCATGACCTTCGCCTGTTGACAGGACAAAACATTTCCCGTAGCATACGTTTCAGATCCACAGAGCCATAGAGCTCGACAGCCACACGGTCGGTGATTGAAGTGTGACCGTTGCCCGATTCAGGGCGTAGCCTTCCCAGAAATAGAGAATCAGCAGCAATGAACCAGACGGACGACAAGGTCCGAGTGCTGAGTCCGGGAGGCGTTTTCCTCCGTAAGTGCACACAGCGCGAAGCGGCTAAACACATTCGCGAGAAGCGGTTTAAGATCCGCAGCTCGAACCGCCGGCGGGTGATCGCGGTGATCGATCTTCACGCCAAGGTTGCGGCACAAATTCCGATGCCAGCAGCGATGACCTATCGCGAGCAGCTCGGCGATACGCGGTCGATCGTCGTAATCAAGCGGCTCGGCGGCCGGATTGTTGCGAAGGTCAGCGGATTCTTTGTCGAGATGTACGAAACGCGGAATTGGGATCCGGGTCTGACGTTCAAAGAAGCGCGCGACGGCAAGCTGATCTCCGACGAAACGAAGTTGCGACGCGAGCTGGAGCGGCAAGAGAGTGCGCTCCGGAGGACGGCCTAGAAGATTTTCGCTGCCCAATTCGCGGCGTCGGTAGCTCCGGTTCCAATCGGCTCAAAGACTGCCTGAATCCCATGTGGCCGAGACCCAAGCCGCGATGGTGGAAGCTGCGCGCTAGGCTCGCGTGGCGATTCGACCACATGCGCTACGAGTGGAATCAATACTGCTGAATATGAACTGGTGCTGGGACGGCACCTTCAACTTCAGCACGACCCACGATCCGGAAGTGATCGCCAACTCGAACGCGTCGAGGGAAAGACGTTCGTGAACGGCAACGAAGTGAAGCCACAAACGAGACGTTATCACGATGAAAGCCAAAGACGCTCGCGCCGGTGGACGACACGTAGCCGCCGAGCGTGGGGCATTCGATAAGGACCGGTCCGCATGGATTGCTCGATCCGGACGCGGGCCGCGCGGAGCTCGCGCGCCGATGCACACGTTTTTGAATCAGCGGAGTCTTGACGCTCTCGCTGCTTTGTTCCCGAAGCTGATGGAAGACTTCGCGCCTGCGGCATGAGGAAGACATGAAAGCTTCGCAAACATTTCTCATTTACCTAATCGGATTTGTCATGGGATGCATAAGTGGAGGCATCAGTGGAAGTCTGATCGCCCAGACGCGCATCCATCCTGGCCAGATCGACGAGCTACGAGGTTCCATCCCGGGCGCTCTGTACATCTGGTCGCTGCCGACCGAGCCGACGGACACGGTGTATGTGGATCCGACTACGGGCGTTAAGACTCCAGCAGATGCCGTGTTGTACCTCGATCCGACTGCGAGCATCCTGAAGATCCGATTTTTTAATGGCGCAGTAATCACTGTCGCCAACGCCAATCAGTAATCAAAAGTTTCGCGATCGACCAGGACGCCCCGGTCGCGCGGCTGAAAAGCTGATCCACGTGGCGTCAATCTGAGAAGGGAGAATCAACCATGTTCAACACTCCAGTTCGTCCTGGCGAGATCGCTTTCGAGCAGAGCTCGAATTCGAAAAAGAAACAGGGTGCTCGTAAGACCAGCCGCAAGAAGGCTGCGCTGAAGAAGAAGTAAGGGCGCCGTTTGCCATCGATCCGAAAACGCGACGAGTGCAGGCTCCCGGATTCCGAGGGTCTCCTTGTCGCGTATTCGGGTGGAAAGGATTCGCTCGCGGTATTTGACATCTGCTGCCTTTCGGGAAAGCGCGTCGAGGCGTTTTTCATGTACTTCGTCCCGGGACTCGACTACACCGAGTACTGGTGCGATTACGCCAAGCGCCGATGGGGCGTGAAGGTCCACCGGTACCAGCATTTCTTCATCGTCGAGCTGCTGCGCTCCGGCCAGTTCCGTCAGAATCCGGATCGGAGCATCCCATGCGTTCAGCCCGCGGACATCGAAGCTACCGCGCGCCGCGCGAGCGGGCTAGAGTGGATCGGCTACGGCTATAAGTCGGTCGATTCGCTCGAACGCAACGCGATGCTGAGCACCTGGCCGCATGGTCTCGACCATAAGCGGAAGGTGTTCACGCCGATCAAATCGTGGGCTGATCGCGACGTACGCTCGTATCTTTCGCGTCGCGGCATCGCCGATCCCGACATCCTAGACGGGTCGCGATGCACTGAAGTAAACCTCTCGCCCGCCGGGATGGCGTATATGCGAGAGCATTGGCCGGCGGATTATCGCCGGATTTTGCAAGTGTTCCCGTATGCCGCAGGACAAGCAGACCGATACGTCAAACCCGAACGGAAGCGGCGAGCTCGCACTGAGCGCGCTCCAGAACCACAAGATCCGGAGCATCAAGCGGTCGCAGATTAGCCTGGCTGATTACAATCCGCGGAAAATCACGGCGTACTCGCGTAAGCAGCTCCAGCGGAGTCTTGAAATGTTCGGCCGGCTGATACCGCCGGTCTGGAACGAACGCACCGGACGGTTGGTCGGTGGGCATCAGCGGCTGCTGATCCGTGACGACCAAGAGAAGGGAAAAGATTACGAGATCGCGGTCGCGGTCGTCGACTTCGATGAGGATACTGAGCGACAGTGCAACGTCTTCTTGAACAATCGCAACGCGCAGGGAGCGTTCGATCAGGAGAAGCTGTTCCAGCTCTTCGGGGAATACAAGTTCAAGGCTGACGACCTGGGGTTCACGGCGATCGAGCTCGAATGCGAGTTCGGCGAATTGCCGCCGGTCCTGATGGGCGATGCTCCGGCTGCACCAAAGCCGGCGGAACAGATCGCCGCGGAGCTCGAGAAGCTGAAGGCGGCGCGGAAACAGATCAAGTCGGCGAAGATCGACTCGATCGACGTCGACTACTACGTAGCGGTTCACTTCGGAACGCCGAAGAAGAAGCGTGCCTGGCTCGAAGAACATGGGCTAGATCAGCGCATCGAGTCCATCGATATTGTGAAGTTCGAAGAGGCTATGAATTCACGTGAAGCTGCGCGATCTTGAAGGGCAACTGATCCGATACGCGCCGTATGACGATACCTGGACCGAACTGCACAATGGCAAGGAAGTGCGGGTGTCCGGAATCCGCCATGCCCATAAGCACGTCGATTCACTGGCTGAGGCTACCGGCGTTCGGTTCCTATGTCCGGTTTGTCTGCTGAATAACAGCGGGCAGCGGCCAGGCGTTCATTCATGCATCTGCTGGTTTGTCGGTGTGCCCCTACCGGAGAACGGAGGGCCACATCCCGCTCCAGGGCGCTGGCACGTTGATCCATGCAGCACTGGGCTGGATGATCTTACTTTCTGCGGACCTGGCGCATTTAGTGTCGCGCTTCCATGTGGTCACGGTTATATCGAGAACGGCGAATTCAACATCCGATAAAGCCATGTGTCCCACGCGTAAACTCGCGGATCTCGACCCGCGCTATAGCCGGCGAGTGATGGATCCGGAAGCGCACAAGCGCTGCGCTTCAACTGGCAGCATGTCTACCATCCACTAGATGCGCGAGAGAGAACCTGAGTTCGCTGAGATCCCGCGCAGCCGGATCGAGACCGCGGCCTATAACCCGCGAATGATGGATCCGGAAGCGCGCAAGCGACTCCGCCAAAGTCTTGCAAAGTTCGGACTGGTCGAGCCGCTGGTATGGAATCGGAAGACGGGTCGGCTAGTTGGCGGTCATCAGCGTCTGGAGGAGCTCGACAAGAAGGAGGGATACCCGGGCCGAGACTACCTCGTTTCGGTTTCGGTCGTCGAGTTCGGCGAGAAGAAGGAGCGCCAGGCGAATGTCTGGCTGAACAATCCTTCCTCGCAGGGCAATTTCGAGCGCGATAAGTTCCTGTCCATATTGTCCGGCGCCGATCCGGATCAGTTTGGGTTCTCGTCGGATGATCTGGCGATCGAGTTCAACATAGAACTACCGGAGGCTCCCAAGCCGCAGGCCGTCACGCTTGCGGATCAGCCGAAGCGTCCGGATCCCAAACCGGTTGAGGCGACAGATACGGATTTCGTGCTGATCTGCTTCCCATCGCGGGACAAGAAAGCCGAGTGGCTACGCGAGCAGGGCTTCCCGGAGCATTTTCAAGCCGTCTCGATCGAGGAGATGACGGCCGCGCTTAACATAGGGCGGTATGCTGGTACCTACAGAATCACAGCCGGAAGACGAGAAACCAAGGCTACCGGCGCCGAAGAAGAAAAAGAAGTCGCTCCCGACTCGCCAGATCCAAGCGGCCATCCTGGTCGCCGAAGACAAGCTGACGAATGAGAAGATCGGCGATCGCGTCGGTGTTTCGAAGCGGGCGATCGAGAAGTGGAAGAAGCGCCCGGAGTTCGCCGAGGAGGTTGAGCGGCAGAAGGATATCTGGCGGAAGCGGGTCGAGAATAGCCGCTTTGCGCTGCGCCATCGGCGAATCGAAGCGCTCGATGACTTAGCCGCGCGGCAGATGTTCGTGATGCAGGATCGCGCCACGCGCGCGACAGTCGCGACGATCCCGCCAGGCGAAGAAGGTCACGAACCCGAGAAGTACGATCCCGAACTTGCCGCGGTTCCAGGAATACGTAGCGGACTGATCGTACGGACGCGCCGGTCTCGTGTCACCACGAAGAACGGTGAGACGTTCACCGAAGACGCACAGTACGAAGTCGACAACGGATTATCGGCCGAGTTCCGCGCAACGCTCCGCCAGATCTCGGAAGAGAAGGGCGAGCTCGTGCATAAAGGCGAGCTGACCGGTAAGGACGGGGCGCCGCTGCTTTCGATCGAGATGTTCCGGCAGTTGATCGTGATTGCAAACGGTGGAGATTGATTTATGCGAATCCTGAGCGACGCTTCTTATCGCCAATTGCGCGCATCCGCCGAGCAGGCAAATCTCGAACGCGATCGGTTGGGGCGTGACCTGAGTGAGCTGAGGGCTCGACATGAACGAATCTGCAAGGGCTATCGGATCCTCGAGCGAAGACATCAGGAACTGCTGTTGAAGCTTGAGCTGAGAGGCATGACCGTCGAGATCAAACCTGCGGTGCCCGCCCAGCCCGAGAGCGTAGTGGTGAAGGTAAAGACAAAGTGAAAGGGGACAAACGATTAGCCGAGCTCGAAGCTCTGATCGCGGCGGGATACGGAGATACTCCGCAGGATCAGATTCCCCCGCAGGTGCTCGCGAGCGCTGGCATCGCTGTACAGCACGTTGAACCTGTGAGCGAGCTGGAGCCGCAACCGCTACCGGGCGTTTTTTGTCTTGAGTCCACAGTCAACTATTATGTCGCTCGTTACGCGCCGTGCATTCCTTCGCGGCTCATCGAGGATCTTCGCCAGTCAGCCTGGGTCGGGGCCATTCGCGCCGCGAACCGATTCGATGCTAGCTGTGGCGTGGCGCTAAGAACATGCCGATCGGTTGGTTCGCGGCGCTGTTAAAGACTTTCTTCGTGGCGAGGATCCGCTAAGCCGTGATCACCGACGTGATGTTAAAGCCGGACTTGCGGAAGCTCCGACGCATTTGGAGCTGGATGCGCCTGTCGCCGATCATCGTGAAGGTTTCCAGATTCCAGCCGCTGCGTGCGATCCGACGGTAGCCTCAGACGTCCAGCGCTTGCTTCGCTACTTGGATCGGAGACAGAAGCGCATTGTCACCGCGTACTTCTTCCGGGATCGCACAATGCTTCAGATTTCGAAGAGAGAACACATAAATCAATCCCGGGTCAGCCAGATCATTAAGGCGTCGATCCAAAAGATGCGCGAGGTAGTTGAACCTACGCGAGAGAAAAAGATCAGACGTGATGCGATTCCCAGAGGATGCGTCAAATGCGGTGCTCGATGTAGGACAACGCGAGAATCACGCCGTCATTGTTCGCGGAAGAATGTGGAGGCGCGAAGTAGGCTGACAAATACGATGGCCGTTGCGGCCTGATGAATGGGGCTCCCGGTCGGAGATATTGATCGCGCCGAAGCGGCGAAGATCGTCAGCCCAGATGGGTTTGCGAAATACATACTCGGCCATGATACGTGGTCGATCCCGAGAAAGATTCTTCGGAGCGTTCTCGATAACGAGAAAACGGCAGTCAAAGCCTGCCACGCTTCATCGAAGACGTTCACCGCGGCCGAAGCGGTTCTGTGGTGGATCGCGACCGATCCAAACGCCGTTGCGATTACGACGGCGCCGACCTGGACACAGGTTGAGCGCGTCATCTGGGGCGAAATAAAAAGTGCCCTAGGAACTTCGAAGTTAAAGTTCCCGGCTCCGGGCACGACCGAGATCCGGCTCGGTCCGAACAATTATGCCATGGGATTATCGACCAACCAGGGCGTCCGGTTTCAGGGACTTCCCCGCCGGCGTTTGCTCATCGTGATTGATGAAGCGCCTGGCGTGATGCAGGAGATCTGGGCTGCGATCGAAGGTATCCGCGCCGGCGGTTTTGTCCGAGTACTGGCACTCGGCAACCCGGTGATCGCTGGCGGGCCGTTCTACGACGCCTTCGGCGATGACGCTAAGAGCTGGACAAGATTCACGATTTCGGCGTTCGATACGCCGAATCTCGCAGGGGTGTACCTGCGCTATGTGGATCCTCGAACTGGCCGCGAGATCCTTCACGGGAATCCCAACGGCCGCGACCTGCTGAAGCTCAGCAAGGAGCAATTGGCAGACAACCCGCGCTGGTACCTGACTACCAAGAAGTGGGTTTTAGAAAAGTTTTACGAATGGGGTCCGGGCCATCCCGAGTGGGATAGCCGCGTGCTGGGCGACTTCCCGGCGCAGTCTCCGGATTCGCTCTTCTCGCTCACATGGGTTGAGCAAGCCGTCCTGCGGGAATTCGAAGTACCAGAGACAGTCTCGCTTGCGGCCGGCGTCGACGTCGCGGGCCCGGGCGAAGACGAGACCGTTGTTTACGTCCGGCATGGTCCGAACGTGATCCACTATGCCGCTTCTAATCAGCCCGACACGCGCGGGTTTGTTCTGAATGCGTTGAAGCCGTACAAGGATCGGCTCGAGCTGATCAATGTCGATTCCGTCGGCATTGGGTGGGGAATGTATCAGCACCTGCGTGACGAGTTCGACGCGCGGGTGAGGCCCGTGAATGTCGGCGAAGCACCGAACGATTCAGAGAAAATCGGTGGGCTATCCCAAATTGGCTGTAAGTGCTATGACCGTTCCGAGACATAGGTAACAGAACGTTCCGGAGACATAGGTTACACTTTTTCGCCTGCCAAGGGGGCGGATGAGGTGGATGCCATGGAAGGAAAGTTCTGTTATGGACGAACGAA
>Ga0070738_10004095_pt1 | contig 18040 bp, 21 predicted proteins | sample Coa_R2_2_FD_66446 | JGI IMG/M metagenome (GOLD analysis project Ga0070738, IMG submission 66446) | Surface soil microbial communities from Centralia Pennsylvania, which are recovering from an underground coalmine fire - Coalmine... | ecosystem: Environmental > Terrestrial > Soil > Unclassified ...
TATTTACAAACCTGTCGCGATGCCGTAATGTGCCGAAGTTCCGCCTACTGGCGCGTCGTCTTGAACCTGAAGACTTCTGCCCTGACTTACCGAGCGCTAGTCTTTTGCCGCCGTTGCTCGCTGGCCTTGAGCATTTCGCTCATGTCCCCAGCTGGCCGAATCTCGAAAATGCTGCCGTACTTCAGCGCGGGATGCTGCGCCATCAGTTGTTGCGCATGATTCATGTCGCGCGCCTCAAGGACGAGAATGCCGCCAAGCTGTTCCTTGGTCTCGGCAAAAGGGCCGTCTGTGGTTGCGACCTTGCCGTTCTTCCAACGCAGGGTCAAGGCGGTCTCTTGCGGCTGAAGGGCCTCACCGCCAGCCCAATTGCCGTTGGCGCGAAGATGGTCGTCGTAGGCAAAGCAGGCGTCGAACATCGCATCACGCTCGCTCTCGGCCATGGCCGCGTTTTTTGCGGGCTCATAATATCCCAGGCAGATGTATTTCATGATTCTTCCCTCTCGTTTTTTTGCAGGAACAGCCGGTAAAGCTGTCCCCAATTTTTCTGTCACTGTTTTACGTAGCGAAGCGCAACGAATCCTGATTTAAACGTCTTTGTCTCAACCAGTTTTAATCTCAATTTCTCGGGCAGGCTGACGCCGTCGAACAACCTTCGGCCTTTTCCCGCAATGACTGGCATGACGACAATGCGATATTCATCCACCAGGCCAAGCTCGACGAGTTGTGAAGGAATATCCACGCCGCCGGCCAAAATAGGCTTGCCTGATTCTTTTTTTAACTTGAGGATCTCTTCGCGAAGGTCAGTGCTGACCACCCTCGCATTTTTATCGTCTTTCTTGACTTCGGCATCGCCTAGCGACCGTGAAAATACAACTTTGCTTCTAGAGACAAATGTTGTGGCAAAGTCGCGGTCCGCTTTCGTCTCCGATGGGTCTTTGGCGACGTTAGCCCAATAAGGAACCATCAATTGATAGGTTTTCCGCCCGTAGACGAGCGGGTCAACCTCTCGCAGAAGCTCCGTATAGTGTTCGTGTAGTTCATCATCGACAAATCCCTTGGTGTGGTCGCAGCAGCCATCCAGCGTTAGGTTGATGGCGTAGATTAGATTTCTCATTTGAGCTCCTTTTAGATTTTGTTGGCCTTTTACATGCTCGGCGCCGGCGTTCCATCGGACCATTTGTCCGCTCCGATGAGAAAAACGGACAGCGGCGGAAAAGATTTGAGTTGTGGATAGGCGTCGGCGGACAAGTACCAGTAATTCACTCCCATCACCGGAGAATTTGGCACGTCCACACTCGAGGCTGCGTCATTCCCGACTGATTCGTAGAACATGACGTGGGGCATATTGTGGCCGCCGCTGTCGGTAAGATACGACGACTTCGACATCATGTAAGAGAAAGCTGCAGGCTCCAGGGCGGGCAATTCTTTTTTGTCTATGGCGGATTTGATTGCGGCGATGACTTCTGGCTTGGAATGGCCGGCCAAAAGTAGCTCGGTGCGTTTGTAGGCATACGGCAGGACGGAGCGGGCGGCGGCCGGGCTGGAGCAATCTGCGGCGCGAATTTTTGGATTCCAAAATTCAGGGTGATCGAACATGCCCAACCAGCTGCGTCCCACCCAGCAGATCCAGCCATTCTTGCCTTCTACCGCAGTCTCGTAGCCGTGACGGGTTAGGACGACAACGGATGCGTCGTGTGAGATGGCATCTGGAGCGGCGCTGCGGGCCAGGGTGATTTCGGCGTCGCGATCCATCAGATATTGCTCGACCGGGGCCATCTTTGAATATGTTTGTTGTTCTTGTGCGGCTGCGGGCAACACAGTCGCCGCGATCAGCGCACTAACGAAGACAAATGCGCTTAGGAAAATGCTGCGTATTTGATTTCGAGTCATTGTCATTGCCTTCCTCTGTGCTTTTCGTTTTCAACAAACACTTAGTTGGCTTTCATTTTGTGAACTTCTGTTGCTAAAGATTCTGTCCCGTCCGCCCACTTTTGGGTTGGAATGACGAACTGCGTCAGGTGCTCCGTGGGATCAGCAATTGCAACGATCGGCGAACCCGGTAGATTGGCTCCCCAAATCGCGGGGTCGATGTCTGAAAAAAAGAACATGAGATGGGCAGGCCAATGGGGCGCGACGTCGCCGCCGTATCCCTGCTTTCCCATCATGTAGCACATCGCCCCCGGCTCCATCAGCGGCAACTCTTTTTTCGCGAGGGCGGCGGGGATGGCTTCGGTCATCTGAGCTTGCGTACGCCCCTCCAATCCCCACTCAGTTTCTTTGATGACGCGCACGAGGTAAGAACGCGCGGCTGGCGCATTAAAACACATCGGAACCCGCACCTTCGGATTCCAAAAGTCTGCGTCCGCGGCGGATGTCCACCCGCGTGCCACGATACACACGAAGCCGTTTTTCCCTTTGACCGCCGTTTCGAAACCATGGCGTCCAAGAACCATGACATCCGCATCGCGCGAAATAGACTCCGGCGCCGCGCTGCGCGCCAACGCGATTTCCGCATCCCGGTCCGCTATCAGGTATTGCTCGATTGGGGCCATCTTCGCGTACGGTGTGGCGGCAGCCTGTGCAATCGCTTGGTTTGCCGTAACGAGGCACGCCGTTCCCAGCACGAGAAGCAGTGAAAAGCTTTTGATTGCGATTATTTTCTTATACATTGTTTCTCCGTAGAATGGGCCGATTGCCCCGCCTTCACTACATAGTCGAACGGCGGGACGGAATTCGACAGAGCGAACGAGATTTTTTTCTTCCGCATCCTACACCTTGTCATCCCGAAGCCTCACATTTCCTCAGTGGTTTTCCGCCGGTAGACGTTTGCACTGTGGCGTTGATGTCGGTCAACTTTCTACGGGTGAGATGGTGGGATAATCGTTGCACTGCCAGGAACACGGGGTGCCGAAATGTCGTCGACAAATGTTGATCTCGATGCACTTGCTTCTCAGTTCATCGACGCGTGTTACGCGGATGCGATTGAGTGCAAGCGGCTCGGTTACGATCCGCACGAGTTCCTCCGCATGCTCTCGGAGCACGGGCCACGCGAAACGGCTCGCAGGCTCGTGCCTGATGGCTCTCTGAATCGTCTTCCCTACGGTTTTACTAGGTTATGGGAGCTAGGCAGACTTGATCTGACCCTCGAAGCCTTTATCCACGATAATCCGCAGTTTCACCCGCTGTTCGATCGGGACACCATCGCCAATTGCGAAGCGCGGCTTGCGGCGGCGGAGTATGTATGAAAAAGGCAATTTAGGGTTTCCATTTTGGCTGAGCGCAAAGATCATAGCGCCACACTTTTGGATTCTTTCATGGCGCGACAGCGCTTGCACCGACTGGATTTGTTACGCAGGAAATAGTGATTTTCGGATATTCAGGCGCACCGGGTATGTACCCACATTCGGTCAGCAGCTGTTCTAGCTTCTTGCGTGCGCCATTGGGGTCTTGATTCGGTCCGATTGTGATTTCTTCGAGGAAAATCCGCTTTCCCTCTTCTCGTACCAGAGTAGGCAGGTACCGAATCTCTTCACCTGTGGCTGATAATCGTTTCTGGAGCTTGCTCGCGTCACGCAGCAGAACTACACGTCGATATTCCTGCTCTACGGCCCATTCGTATTTTTTGGCTTGAATTGAAGCGTGAGCCGCAATTCTGTGGAGAGCATTCAGCGCCAACTCAAGATTCTTCTGAGAAGGCACAGCCCGGCCTTGGGAGAGTATGTTGCATATGTCGCGAAAAGACTTAACGATCATGTCACGCCAAGACTCCTCGTCGTAGTCAACCTTCACGATTGCTGCCACGTAATCTGTCGGTGCCGGTTCGTCCACAACGCGAATACCCAGCGAAAGACCTTTGCCGCGGTCTCCGTATCGCTTCCATTGCTCGGCGTCATCACGGGACGCCGAAAAACAAACCAGACATACTGTTAGGAGACTCCCCACCTTCATGTCTAGGCTATTGAAACCTTGGATGAACAATTCCAGGGCCTTACACGCTAACGCGTTCTTTTGACCCCGGCGCACCTCCTTCGCAATCTCGAGGATCACTGCGTCCGCTGATTTCAACTCGGCTTCGTCGTTCGTGCATTGGTGAGCTGTCGCCCAAAATCTCTGACTACGAAGTATTCCAGATGCTCCACTCCAGGACGTGTAGTGATAGACCGTTGGAGGAGCACTTTTGTCGTAGCCGTCGCTCACTACGCGGTCGTACATCTTGTCGACTGCCAGCCCCCCGTTAAACAAGGCTGACTTATTGACGAAATATTGGCTTCTACCACGCCTTCGGGACATACAGAAATTTTACTCTTAAAGTCCGGGCGCCCATGCGTCGCGAAACCGACATACCCCGTCGCGTTTCCCCTACTGCCTCATCTCCTCAACCACGGCGTCGCCGAACTTCTTTTGGATCTCCTTTTGGGTCTCGGGATCGAAGTCGCTTAAGTCAAACAGCCGGCGCACTTCGACCATTTCGATATCCTTTCCGGGGATGCGTGAGGCCCATTCGAGCGCCTCTTCGCGCGACTTCACCTGGATGATCCAAAAGCCGCCGACCACTTCCTTCGCTTCGGCAAACGGGCCGTCGGTCACTGTTGACTTTCCGTTTTTGAAGGTGACGCGCGCGCTCATGGTCGCGGGCGGGGTGAGCCCGTCGAGCGCGAGCAGCACGCCGGCTTTGCCTAGCTCCTCGTTGTACTTGCTCATGGCCTCCATGTCTTTGAAGTTGGGTACTGTGCCAGCCTTTGCAGTTCCGTAGTCTTTCGGATACATGATCATCATGAAACGCATGGTGTTCTCCTTAGGTTTATGAGTAACGAGTAATGAGTAACGAATATTGACTGTTATTTCGTTGCTTTCTCTGGAGCCGGGAAGAAAAGTAGCTCGGGCACTTCGCCCGCCACATCGCAGGCGATAGCAGCCTTCTTCGCCCAAGCGAGCGCCTCGTCGATATTGGCGCATTCCAGTATCCAGAAACCGCCGATGTGCTCCTTGGCCTCGGAGTAGGGTCCGTCGGTGACGAGGACCTTGCCGTCGGGTTGCTTTCGCAGCTTCTTTGCATTGCCGGCCGGGGAAATGCTGCAGGCGAACTTCCTCACGCCGGCAGCAATCATTTCGCGGTTGAGCGCGTGGATCTCCTCCATCATCGCCGGGGTTACGGTGGACGGATCGAAGTTGTCGGGGATGTAATTACAAACCAGATATTGGGGCATGATTTCTCTTTTCTCCTGTAACGGTCTTTTGATAGCTCTTTTAGTTTCTATCTGTTGGGCGGGCCGATTGCCCTGCCTTCATCGTATAGTCGAACGACATCCGCGAATTCGACAAGTGAGCCAAATATTTTTTCTCCTTCCGGATACCCCACCACTACTTTGGTATCGGTCAATACGTTCGTCCAATAGATTCGCCGTTGTCTCTCTGGCTTAATGGTGCTGTCACTGGAGGAAACTATGAGCGCTGTAACGAAATCGGACTCGCCCACAAGTAGCGTACAAATTAACCAAAAGACCTACGAGATGCCCCCGAAAGAGGGCATCAGCATCGCGCATTTTCTCACCGTAGCCGATCTCGAGCGATCGGCCCGCTACTACGAAAAGGTCTTCGGCGCTCGGATTCTGAGCATGGGTGACGGCAACGCACCTCCATACCTTCAGCTGGCGAATATCTGGATGATTCTGAATGTTGGCGGCGGGCCCACCCCGGATAAGCCGACGGTAACGCTCAGCGTCCCCGACCCAAATCACATCAACAGCTTTATGAATTTCCGGGTTGCGGATATTCAAGCATGCTACGAATTATGGAAAAGTCGTGGCGCTGAGTTCCTCACGCCGCCAATACCCAAATACGGCGAGATTCGCTGCTACATCCGCGATCCTGACGGTTACATCATTGAAGTGGGACAGAGCACCGATCAGATCTACGGCTAACCCTCGGAAACAGATTTGATTTCGAAAAAGGAGAACAATATGACAACCAAAGGAAAAATACTAGTACTGGTATCGAGCGGTCGCGGCTTGCCCTTGAAAGATGGCAAGATTTACAAAGGCGCCGGCTACTATCTCAACGAGTTGACCGTTCCTGTTCGCGCTCTGATGAAGGAGGGCTACGAAATTACCTTCGCCAACCCTAGAGGCAACACGCCCCAGGTGGATGTGCATTCAGAGGTCGCTGATTTCTTCGGTGGGGACGCGGCCAAGCTTGAGGACTATATGCTGTTCCGCGACGGCCTGACTGGACTTCGAGATCCAATGCGCATCGCGGATGTCATTGCATCCGGTTTGGATCAATATGACGCCGTTTTCGTCCCCGGCGGCCATGGCCCGATGATCGATCTTCTCGACGATCCCAATGCTGGCATCGTGATGCGACACTTTCACGAAACATCCAAGCCCACGGCAGTGCTCTGCCACGGCCCCATTTCACTTCTCTCGGCTCTTCCGAATTCAGTCGAATATGTCGCGGCGCTCAGCGCGGGCGACATTGCGGGAGCGCGGGCAAAGGCTAAGGGCTGGATCTACGCCGGATATAAGATGACCATCTTTTCGACCGCCGAAGAGCAACAGCGTGAGCCGATTGAGATTGATGGCAAGGTCCTCTTCTATCCGGACTTCGCCTTAGCTACGGCGGGCGGGAATGTCAGTGTGCTCGCTCCCTGGAAGAGCTATGTCATTCAAGATCGCGAGCTGATCTCAGGGCAGAACCCGTTCTCTGATCTAGAGCTTCTGAACCTTCTTCTTCCGGCGCTCGATGCAAAGAAGAAGTCGCTTTCAGCGGCATAAGAATCGGAGGTTGGACAGAGCGCCGATCAGATCAACAGTTAACGGTGGTGCATGGAGAAGTGGACGTGAAAGCAGCCAGGATCCATAGCTTTGGGCCGCCCGAGGTCGTGGTGGTCGAGGATGTGCCCACGCCGTCGCCGGGCCCGAACGAAGTTCTGGTGCGCGTGATGGCCGCGGGCGTCGCTCCTTGGGATGCGATCATCCGCGAGGGCAAGAGCAAGGTTAGTCCGCAACCCCCACTCACCCTCGGTTCGGACTTCTCGGGTGTCATCGGCAAGGTCGGCCCGGGCGTAACGGGCTTCACGCCCGGCGACGAAGTCTATGGCGTCACCAATCCGCAGTTCTGCGGCGCCCAGGCCGAGTTCGCCGTGGCCACGTCCGGGATGATCGCCCGCAAACCGCAATCCCTGAATCACCTGGAAGCAGCATCGGCTCCCGTCATTGCGGTAACCGCCTGGCAAATGCTGTTTCAGTATGCAGAAGCGATACGAGGACAAACCGTAATGGTCGTTGGCGCCGCGGGGAACGTCGGGGCCTACGCCGTACGAATGGCCCTGGACGCCGGAATTAACGTCGTTGCCATAGCCCGCCCCGACGACGAGGACCTGCTTCGATCTTTGGGCGTGAAATCCATCATCGATTCGAGCAAATCCTCATTCGAGCGGGACCTCCCGCAGGTGGATGCTATCCTCGACACGGTCGGAGGGAGCACGCTTCAGCGTTGCGTCGCTGCGTTGAGGCTCGGAGGCAAACTGGTCACTTCAGTCTCGACGCAACCCCTCCCGGCAGGGGCCATTTTCTTCTATGCAGAGGTGACCACAGCGCGCCTACAGACACTTACAACATTATTTGACGCAGGCAGAATCACGGCGCGCGTGGGCTCAATCCTGCCGCTTTCGGAGGCCCGTCAGGCACAACGCATGCTCGCGGGCGCACCCCATAAGCCCGGCAAGATCGTGCTGCAGGTCGGGTCCTCGTAGCGATACCATCTCCCAATTGTTCGAGGCCGCCTCCCTTCTTTGATGCGTGCCACTCTGCAAGGTTAAATCAGAGTCTGCATTTCGGAAGCAATTGAGGCAAGAAACCTGGCGCGCCCGACTCTCCCTCGACCACCAAGCGCTACTAACAGGATTTCGACCGGTTGCAGAAAACCGCGACGACCGGCAAGGAGCTATTCGATCAGATGACGAAGCTGTACACGAATTGGGTCGCCAAGCAGTCTTGGCTGATGGTCGGATTCCCGGGGGCATAAGCAACATCGACCGCTGATGGAGTGTCTCCTCGCACGGATCTGGCCTCGTTGAAAAGGTCGCGTAAGACCGCGAGGGTGCCCCATCCAAGCTCCGCTTGGGTGGGCATTTTGACATCCTCTATTTAGGAAGATGATTGCTGCCAATCATCGCGTCCCTGTTCGACGGAGACCTTTGAGTCTTTATTATTTCAACTGCCGAATCCGCTTTTTGAGGAATTGCTTTTCTGGTTCCTGTTGGGTTAGCGCCAAAGCCTTTTCGTACGAAGCGCGAGCTTCAGCTGTTCTGCCGAGCCTACGATACATATCCGCGCGGACGGAATGCGCCAGGTAATAATTGGCCAATTCGCCTTGTTTTCCAGAAGAAGGTTCCAAGACCGCGTCGATCTCCGCCAGACCGGCCTCAGGCCCCTCGCTCATGGCAACAGCCACTGCACGATTTAGCTCCACAACCGGCGAAGGCTGAATTTCGAGCAAGCGGTCGTAAAGCGCAACGATCTGCCGCCAATCGGTCGCAGCCGACGATTCCGCCTCGGCATGAACGGCCGCAATCGCAGCCTGAAGCGTGTAAGAGCCGAAGCGGCGGGACTTCAGGGCCTTCTCCAGCAACGCGACTCCCTCTGCGATCTGCTCTTTGTTCCAGAGCGAGCGGTCTTGATTTTCCAGCAAAATCAGTTCGCCGGTAGCAGACGTTCTTGCTGCACGCCGGGATTCCTGGAGCAACATCAGGGCAAGCAGCCCCATCACTTCCGGCTCTGGCCGCAGTTCGTTTAGCAACCGGCCCAGTCGAATCGCTTCTCCGGTCAGTTCTGCCCGCGTGACCTCCGCTCCCGCCGCGGCCGAATAACCCTCGTTAAAGACGAGATAGATGACTTGAAGCACCGCGCCCAGCCGCGCCGGCAATTCCTGAGGGGTTGGCACCTCGTACGGAATCGGCGTCTCCCGAATCTTTGTCTTGGCGCGCACAATCCGCTGCGCCAGTGTCGCCGGCGAAACCAGAAATGCCCGGGCAATTTCTTCGGTTGTCAGGCCGCAAACTTCGCGCAGGGTGAGCGCTATCTGCGCTTCCGGCGGCAGAGCGGGATGGCAGCAGGTAAAAATCAGGCGCAATCGGTCGTCTTCAAGAAAATCTTCCTCATTCGATACTTCCGGTGAACTCGATTGCGCTTCGATATGCCGCGCGAGTTCGTCCTGAGACGCATCGAATCTCGCCCGTCGGCGCAGAGTATCAATGGCTTTGAATCGAGCCGTCGAGATCAACCATGGCCGCGGGTTATCGGGTACTCCGCTGCTCGGCCACGTGCTCAGCGCAGCCGCAAAGGCTTCGTGCATCGCCTCCTCGGCGAGATCAAAATCACCGAGCAAGCGAATCAGAGTTGCCAGGATTCGCCCCGAATCCACGCGATAAAGGGAGTCAAGCTCTTCTCGTATCCGGTCGCGCATCTGGTCTGGTGTCTGCTCGGTGGTGTCCTCGGATAGGGCATGCTCGGACATGAGATGCTCGGACATGGAGATGACCTTAGCAAACCGGCTGCCCTGAATCAATTTGCCGCGAGGGATAGAAACGTAGTAGGTCGAGACATGAGCTTGCGTGACAAGGCCGCAGATGACCAAAATGCCCTTGGTTTCGGCGGCAATCTGCTCGGCTGCCTCCTGATTCTCGGTGCACGATTGCCCGTCGCTGGACTAGATCGCGTGCTGGATATCCGCAGATGGAAAGCTCAGGAAGAAGAATCAGCCCAGCCCCAGCCTCTTGTGCTTTTTTGAAAAAATGAATGATTTTAGCTGCGTCGCCGCTGAAATCCCCCACCGTGGGGTTGATTTGGCCAAGAGCGATTTTCACGTTGTCTGCATATCAGTGTAATCGGGAGAAGCACCTAGGAGTAAAGTGAGGGCAACCTACTCGGAATCACTATGGTCTCCGGCAACTAACTGAAGCCACTCTTCAAAATCTTCGGAAGAGCCATCGTTCTTTGCGAGATTGCATGCAAGATGCGTGATTTGAAGGTTGTCCTCGCCGTAAGAAGGGTTTTTGCTATCGATTCGATCGGGCGAGCATTGCAGCAGTTTTTTTGTCGTATCTAGCGGAATCAACTGACCACATAAGGCGCAAAGATTATTTTGATCTCGTAGCTTCGCGTCGAGAACGAGAATAAGATTCGTGCCTGCAGGAAGTGTTCGCGCTGGTAGCTCTCGGCTTACGACACGACCGTTCGCAATTCGTCCCTTTATGAGATCGTGCATTCTTGTTAGAGCGGCATTCAATGGACCATTTGCGATGATTTCGCGTTGACGATCTTCCTTTGCAGATACTTTTTGTACGACGATCCTATTGGGGAGATCTACCCACTCAATTTCGAGAGAGAGCAACGCCTCCCTCTCCGATCCGAGAACCTCTACAACTCCACCCCAGTTCCGATGTATGCCGAGCGCCTCATAAGCCACAGGAGTGACGTCGCGCGCCAAAAGAAGATTCCTACAGCGCCACGCTTCACGAACTGCGAAAGAGAACGGCCACAACTTGCCGTGCTCCGTAAGCTGCTCTTGCCAACTTTCCCAAGGTACAAGCCTGTCGGTTGGAATCGGCTCCCTTGGCTCGGCAACAAGCACGGATAGCAGCCTTTTACGGAATTGTGCTTCCTTTGTCCTCGTAGGATTGCTGGTGCCCACATAAACAATAAAATCGCTCGCGGGGTTATACTCGCGGCGGAGAAAATCCCCAACCGACCGTTTTGAGAAGCTCAAGGCAGGCCAATAAGGAGATATGGGTCCCCATTCTGATTTGAGGAAGAAGCGGCTATGTTCTGAGGTCACCTCCCTCACCGTGCGTGCGTTCTTTCGAAGTGAAAAGGTTATGCGTTTCTCGTCACTTTGATTATTTGCGCTTAAGCGATCGCTATTTGAGCGCAAGACTTCGGACCAAGGGAAAGCTTTACTTTTTCTAACCTCTGATAGCCACCAAGTTGCATCAATATCAGGGTTTTTCCCATATAACTTAAAGAAGCCTTTTCCCGGTCGTTTTTCAGTTTTATCGATAATAAAGCCTGTAATGGCAGGAAAACCATTTTCGAGAGTCCATTCCGCAAGCGATCCTAAGCCCTGACGGTCAAGACTTTCGCCCCAAGTTCCTCCAATCATTTCAAGTCCAAGGGCCTCATGCGCTCCCAAGTAGGTAGGAAACGTATTCAGGTCATTTAGATCAACGTTCGGTGCAACCCGAATCAGGTATTCCAGAACACGCATACCTTCCGTTGTTAGCACTGTGGGCATCTATCTACTTGAACATTTCTCGTTTTACAGGTCAAACACTTCTAATAAGTGGCATGCGCTATAGTTTAAAAGTCATGGTCAAAATGCCCAGCGGATCCAAACACACGGCCATCGCCATTATGGCGGCGGGAAAAGGCACGCGCCTGAAATCGAAGCTGCCCAAAGTTTTGCATGAAGTCGGCGGCAAGCCCCTACTGGCTCATGTCATCGCCGCTGCGGCGCAAGTCGTTCCCGCAAAAGATATTTACGTCATCATCGGCCATGAAGGGGAGAAAGTCAGCAATGCCGTTGCTTCGGCTGGAGTGCAATTTGTTGTGCAAGAACCGCAGCGCGGCACCGGCCACGCGCTCATGGTGGCCCATAAATCATTGGAAGGCTATGAACAAATCATTGTGCTCTCCGGCGACGCGCCGTTAATCACCACGGCAACCATTCTCAAGCTTCAGGGATTTCATCGCGAGCATAAAGCGGCAATGACTATCCTTACCGCCGAAGTTGAAAATCCCTTCGGCTATGGTCGCATCATCAGAAAATCCGTCAAGAGTCCAGAAGTGAAAGCGATTGTTGAGCAAAAGGCTCTAAATAAACAACAAACAAAGATTAAAGAGATTAACTCTGGCATCTACGCCTTTGACGGCAAAGTACTTTACGCGAACATTGATGGTTTGAGCGCAGACAATGCTCATCGCGAATATTACCTAACCGACATGGCCGCACTGTTGGGCAAATCGAAAAAACGCGTCGTGGCCGTCAAAGCGGATGATCCCCACGAAATCCTGGGCAGCAACACCCGCGCGGAACTCGTTGAACTCGACCGCTTTATGCGCATGGCGACTTGCCAGCGTCTGATGAATGATGGCGTCACGATTTTCTATCCCGAGACCTGCGTGATTGATAACGACGTGCAAATTGACTCGGACACCGTGATCGAGCCGTTCGTTCAGATATTGGGTAAAACGAAGATCGGTGAAGATTGCCGCATCCGCTCTTATTCGATCATTCGCAATTCACACATAGGCGATCGCGTGATGGTTCGCTACGGCAGCATTCTGGACGAAGCCACGGTTGCGGACGGTGCCCTGATTGGCCCTTATTCGCATCTGCGCCCCGGAAGCGAAATTGGCGAGAACGCCCACGTCGGCAACTTCGTAGAAACGAAGAAGATAAAGCTGGGCAAAGGCTCGAAAGCCAATCATCTTACGTACTTGGGCGACGCCGAAATCGGCTCCGGCGTTAACATCGGCGCAGGCACCATCACCTGCAACTACGACGGCGTGAACAAACACAAAACCATCATTGGGGATGGCGTGTTCGTAGGCAGCGATTCGACACTGGTCGCGCCGGTAAAGATTGAAAAAGGCGCATATGTTGCCGCCGCATCCTGCATCACGGACGATGTCCCCGAGGATGCTCTTGCTCTGGGCCGCTCCCGCCAAATCACCAAACCCGGCTGGGTAAAAGAAAAACGCGAAAAGAAAGGCTAGCTTTTCTTCCAACATGGGCTTTTCTGTATTTTCAGTCACTTACGGATATTGTGATGTACATACACATGGGTACACAACTTTCCCACTTTGGGAAACGTCCATACGAGCGTTTAGGAGGCCCAGGACGAATCAAAATTTAAAGATGGCCCTCCAGGTCGTCTTGAGGGCAGATCGTTCAACCTGGGGCATCCTGACGCGAAATTCGAGGCTTCCAGAGAGCGGCTGGAATGCGGATTTTGATGCAAATAAAAAGCCGCTGACGGATTATCAACGGCTTACACGGAAACTCAACAACTTACGGATTATTCGACAGCTTACTTTGACACTGCGGCGAACAACTGCGAGTGCATAAGGTTCTGGAACTCTTTGTCGTCAGCCTTAAAGTGCATTTGCAGGTTCGATCCGTCGGAGTTGACCGTCATGTTCTCCAGCGCAATTTTTTCAGTCGGCGTAGCCGTCATTTTCTTGTAAAGCACACCGGCTTTAACCAACGATGAGAGGGTTGCCGCGGTGACAGAATCAGAAGCCACGACATCCATATCAAATTTCACGCCGCTGTCAAAGTTCATAGCGTAGCGCGAGCCCAGCACGTGCTTCTTTACGGTATCGAAGTCGGCCAGCTTGCCGGCATCGCCCAGAGCAGAAATTAGCATGTTCTGAGTTCCCTGCTGGTCGAGGACGCTCCACACCGTGCCCGCTTCTACCGAGCCGATCATGTCAGTCACTTCGGAATTGGCATCCATGGTGGTGGTGTACCCGTCGCGGGCGTTTAACGCCGCCTGCAACGCGCTGTTGTCGCCGAACAGCAGCGTGCTGTCATCGAGGAACGTCATGTTCATGCCGCCCGACATGGGATAAATACTGGAATCGTGATACTTGATCGGCTTTACTTTTTGTACCGTCATCTTCTTGAGCACGGCCTTTGCTGAAAACGAACCCGAGGCCACGCCGATCATCTTCAGCCCCTGTTTCGCCGTGCGAAATGAGGCGAAAGTCAACGACTCGAGGTCTTTATCGGGATTGATGCCCACTCCGCGCAGTGCGCTTTCGAGTTCCTTTAGATTGTCCGGCAGTACCTGGGCCTTGAGGGCCATGGCCGTATCGGAGTTCTTGAGCGTGCGATAGTCCACTGAAATAATCTGCTGAACGTCAGAAGGAATTACGGTGCGCGCGGCGGAAACCATGGGCGAAGCCATCAGCGTCGTGGCGGTCATGGTAAAAGCCAGGGTCAAAGTCAGAAGCATTGCCAAAAATTTATTCATCACTGCCTCATCATCCAAAAATTGCGCAAAAGATTGATATTGATTCGATGCGCTACTTCGTCTTTATGCTGTCAGGAACAAGACAATTCTATGTCAAACACGTGTAAAGATGTTGAAACCAAAGTGCTAATAGGAACCCGTCCGGTAAGCATAAGTTGCGGAGGGTCCTGTGACGCCACTCAGTGCCGCAATTTTAGGATGCGGGCCAAACGCGCGATTTCGCGCGCGGCCCGCCCAGATTCTTCACTTCGCAAAAAGCGCTCGCTCAGAATGACAATGGAACGCCACAGCCTAAGAACGCAGGGTCGCGGCGATCTTGCGGGTTTCGGACGCAAAGGATTCGTCCTTGATTCCTTCCAGATTGATTTCGACATTCGCGAGCGCGCCTTGAATCGCCGCCTGAGCCAATGCGATAGCAGTGGTCAGATCGGATTTCATGTTGGGGTTGGTGATGGGGCCGAGCTTTTTGGCAAGATCCATCACGTCTTTGGATTCCTGAGCAACGCTGAGCGGAACGATGGTCGCCTGCTTCAGCGCAGCTTCGATGATGGCATCGCCATCGGCCGCGGTTTTCGCTTCTTTGTATGCCTTCATAACGGCGTTGTAGGATTCGGCATCTTCATCAATCGCCGCCTTCAATCCTTCGCGCAACGGCGTGAGGCGGGCAATTGCCGCGCTGAGATCTGCTTCATATTGCAAATAAGCTTTCTTTCCCCGAGACATCGAAGCAACCATGACGGCGAGACCTGCCGCCATCGCGCCACTTGCTGCTGAGGCGCTGCCTCCACCGGGAGTCGCCGTAGGCGCGGCGAGTTGTTCGATGAAAGGTTCGACTCCAGCTCGTAAACCGCCGACAGCGGCCTTGCCAGACATGACTGCACTCAAGCGGTTTTCCAAAATCAACGAGGAATCGAAGTTTTCGACTTGCAAAAACCACTCGGCCGCCGATTCGAGGGCTTTTTTCGGAATCAAGCCGACAATTTCGCTGGATGTCGGCATGACTCCGTAACGCGCCGCTTCGCGCCTGACAAATTCGAAGACGCGATGCACCGGCGTTTGTTCGAAGTCAGTAAGGTTCATCGAAACCTGAGCTTGTCCGCGGACCAGAAATCCTGCGCCTTTGACGAAGCGCAATCCGCCGGTTGAAAAGCGCACGGCTTTGGCAATCTTTTTCGCGATCTCGACATCGCTGGTATTCAAGAAAACGTTGTAAGCAACGAGCGCTTTGCGCGCGCCCACGACCGTTGCTCCGGCGGTCGGATGAACTTTAAGCTCACCAAAATCGGGCTTGCGAGCAGGATTGGTTGCGATATCCGCGCGTATGCCTTCGAATTGCCCGCGGCGAATGTTTTCAAGATTTTGACGCTCGGGAGAAGTAGCTGCCGCTTCATACAGATACACCGGAATCTGAAAGCGCTTCCATATCTCCGCGCCGACGTGCTTGGCCATGGCGACGCAGTCTTCGATGGTTACACCATCAATCGGAATAAACGGGATGACATCGGCTGCGCCCATGCGTGGATGCGCGCCCTGATGCGCGGTCAGGTTTATCAACTCGCTGGCTTTGCCCACGCCGCGAATGGCGGCTTCCTGAATGGCTTCGCGCTCGCCAACCAGCGTGATGACGCAGCGGTTGTGGTCGCTGTCCATTTCGCGATCGAGAAGAAACACGCCATCCACTTTCATGGCGGCAACAATGGCATCTACTTTGGCTTTATCGCGGCCTTCGGAGAAATTCGGAACACATTCGACGAGAGTTGACATAAGCAAAGAGAATAGCGGGTGAGGTCAAGGATGGGCAAATCGCAATTGGGAACAGCAGGTTCCTCCACTCGCCATCGCTAACGCTCCGACTCGGTCGGAATGACACGGATTTCTTGGTCGCTGGCGCCCCGGCTCGGTCGGAATGACAGGGTGCTGAATAAAGCACCCAAATACCGTGTCATCCCTCGACTCGCCATCGATTTCGCTTGCGAAATCGATGGCGAGTCGAGGGACCTGCTGGTGATTTACCCACCAACTTGTGACATCCGTCACATACATCTCGCTCTGAGTGCGAGTACTGTTCGCCCGTGGAAAAGAATCACTACAGCGTTTACATTGTAGCGAGCAAATCCCGCACGCTTTACATTGGCATGACGAACGATCTTCATCGTCGTGTCTTTGAGCATAAAAACGGGAGGATTGACGGATTCAGCAACACATACCGTTGTCACCGTTTGGTTTATTACGAGTCTTTTGATCGCGTGCTGCGAGCCATCGACCGGGAGAAGCAACTCAAGCGCTGGAACCGGGCAAAAAAGCTATGGCTGATCCAGCGAGGAAATCCAACATGGGAAGATCTTGCGGCCGAGTGGTATGACAGGCATCAGTTTGAACCCGACCAGCAGGTTCCTCCACTCGCCGTCGCTGGAGCTCCGGCTCGGTCGGAATGACACGCATATTATTGGTCGCTGGTGAGCCCGCACTGCTCGGAATAACACAGGTATTTTGGTCGCGAACAATCAATGAGCTTGCTGCGTCACCGGTTGTGGTCCTTCCTTCCCCGGCGCGGGCATGCCTCCGTATTTCTTCCATAGTTCCCAACTGCCAGCGGTAAGAACGCAGCACAGAATCCCCATGAGCAGCGCATTGCGACCCAAGCGTTTTGAAGATGCGATGGCGATGACGCCGATGATGCCCATGAGCGGGATGGAAACCATGCTGGCCGCGACAAACAGACCGAGGACGAGGGAGTCTGCCGTCCCGAAGGCCGGATGAAAGAGTTCGATAGTCTTACCATAACCCCTTACGCGAATGGAGTTGAAAACATAGCAATTCGCAATAAACATGAGCACGGTAAACAGCGTGGCCACTTTGAGGGCTCGCATTAGTTTCGATGACTTCCACGCCAGCCTACCATTGCCCTGATTAGGCAAAAAGATAGGGGCACCTGGTCAGGCACCCCTATCTATCACTTTTAGTCGCTTAACAACAGTTCATTCTATGGCTCGGAGCCCATGGCAAAGCCCAGGTTCTCCACATTTACGCCGCTAACTTTTTTTCGTCCGTCGGTCCAGGTCACATACGCCGTCCCGGCCTTACCCGTGTCGGCTGCGTTTAGGGCCACGTTGTAATCGTAATCGCCTGCGTAGCAGGAGACGACGTTGGGGTCATCCTGGGCGGGTTGCGTAATGACGCCGCTGATTGCGCCCTCCGGTTGCCACGAAGCGCCATTGGTTTTCGATTGCCGGCCTACGCGTTCGTAGTTACATCCCGCGTCTCCGACATTGTTGCAAGCGCTCGTAGCTTTGCGACGGTCATACCAGGAGGCCGTCACGTTGCCATCAGAGGTGGCGGAGAGAGATGGCATCCACTGGGTTTTGTTTGGGGCATCGGTGTCGGTGTTCAGCTTGACGGGTGTTGACCACGTTTTGCCGTTGTCAGTGGATCGCTGATAGAAGATGTCTCCGTGATCGCCGTTTGTCCCTGCCCCGGCATAGTCGTAGTGCACCACGCCATTGGGACCAACTGCCGGTTCTCCCCAGCCCATGTGGCGAATGATCGGGTTGACTTGGTAGAAATACCCGCATGATGTATCGCCGACAGGATTGTACCGCGGACCCATAATCGTCTGGGTCCAGGTGTTGCCGCCGTCGGTCGAGCTGAACATTACGTTCTGTCGTGTGGAGTTTGTTCCACCGCCCTCGTCCATGCTGGCGATGAATACGGTGCTTTGCTTGCCAATCAATGTGGCGCCCCGCGGCGAACCGGTAATCTGCACGTTGCGCAGGAATGTGCTGTTATTTTGTACTTCTACCGGAGTGCTCCAAGTCTTGCCGTCGTCCGAGTGAGTCACAAAAAGACATCCACCCGCGCCGCAGGTCGTGTCGAAATCATTCCAAGAGATGAACCCTAAAAGACTCGTCTTCATTTCCGGACCTTCCAAGGACCACACCTTCATTCTTTCGAACGACGAGATTTCCATTGGACGCGACTCCGCCAATGTCATTGCCATTAGCG
>Ga0070738_10004096_pt1 | contig 18020 bp, 15 predicted proteins | sample Coa_R2_2_FD_66446 | JGI IMG/M metagenome (GOLD analysis project Ga0070738, IMG submission 66446) | Surface soil microbial communities from Centralia Pennsylvania, which are recovering from an underground coalmine fire - Coalmine... | ecosystem: Environmental > Terrestrial > Soil > Unclassified ...
TATTAATTCCTCGCGATCTCGTACATGGGAAAAACTTTTTGGTTTACTGTGTCTAGCTAGACTCATAGATTTAGCCAAAAGTCAACCTTTAATGTGCCACTTTAAGGTGCGTTTGCCCTGATTGGGAGAGTTAACTCCTAGCTCTATTTTTAATGGGAGAACACAGTCTTGGTTGATTATTCAGTATTTATCAGAACCTGTAAAAGTAGGGGATGGTGCTTGGAAAATCAATTTGGTTGCTAATCTCGTAATTTTTGAGAACGGAGATCAAGTTGGGAGAGGAATTCCGTTTAACAAAACTGTTTTCGTAAGGGCAGTAGAGCCTCCCTTACAACCACTCAATAATGCTTCAGAATTAGAAAAGAAAATATATAATGCTCGCAAAAATGGATTAGAGATTTATAGGATTCAAGATTTAGATTTAAATTAAGGAATTTATGGTTGAGAAAACATTAGTAAAAGCAGAAGAAGTACCTTTAACAGAGCAAGCATCTTCAGAAGGGGGACAAAAAGTAGATAAGCCATTAAATAAAGAAATGGCTGAAATGAATGGAGTGGTTATTGAAGAGAATGCTAAAAAACAGGAAATAAAAAAGGGAGAGAAAGTAGAAACAGAGGTAGAGCCGGAACCGGAACAAGTTGTGACTGTCGTAGGAACTTGGCAACAAGCGTGGCTAAAATTAGGAGTAGTGGCGCTGGGAATTTTGGTAGTTGTTTTATCGGTGGTATTGGTAGGTTTTAATGCCTTAGATTCAATCAATACAGCTAGTAAAAAAAATCCAGCAGTAGCGAGATCGCCCGGTACAATTCCCCTGCCTGGAGAAACACCACATGACGATAAAGCAACAATGGCTCTAACTACGCAGAAGGGAGACTTGAGGAAACTAAATGAGCAAAGCTTAGCAAGTCAACCGAAAGTTGTGGAAACGGCACAACCGCAGGTAACGCTCGCTCCTGTTCCTACTTCTAGACCTCGCCCCCAGATAACTGTAACTCCCAAGCCACCTGTAACTAAGTCTCAACCAATCGCAACGATCCCAATAAATCGTGAATATGGTAACGACCATAAAGAGGGGGAATATCAGAAGCAGACTTATGTTGTACCCAAGGTAGCTCCTCAACTGGTTCAATCAGTAAGGCCCCAGTCTCAGATTGATCCAATGCAGCAATGGGCGCTGGCATCTACTGTGGGTAATTATGTTGGTTCTAGTGTCTCTTCTGTAAAAGAAGTATCCTTTGTCAATTTATCTAAATCTAAAGATTCACAAAAAATAGCTCAAAACACTAATCAAAATACAGATATTAAACATGTGTTAATTGGCAGCAGTGCATTTGGAAGAATACAAAATCCTGTGGCTTGGGGGAGGGGATTAAATCAGAATCAGAATGTTTTAATTAAAACGTCAACACCAATGAAAGCGGTAGATGATTCTATCGCTATTCCTGCCGATACACTCATTACTGCAAAGTTAATAAGCTCTAGTGATAGTAATGTTTTGCAAATTTCAGTGAATTCTATAAAAATTAATGGAATTGAAAGAACTGTTCCAGAGAATTCGATTTTAGTCTTTAGCAAGAAGGGAGAACCATTACGTGCGAAGTCCCAGACGAGAGGAGGAGGACTAGGAGGAACTATACTATCATCTGTTTTGTCAGGTGTATCAAAAGCAGCGGAAGTTGAGAATCAAGCAACAAGTCAAATTAGTGTGGCATCCAGCGGATATTCCTCCTTTTCTTCAAATTCTCAACGTAATGTAGGTGCAGGTTTTCTACAAGGTACGGCTCAAAACCTTGGGCAACAAATACAAAATCAAAGTCAGCGTAGTTCACAATCAGTACAATCAGAGTCCAAAGTATTTTCTGTTAAGGAAGGAACTGAGATTAAGTTAATAGCGAATCAAAATTTCGATTTGTAATGGTAATCCATAAAATTGTTAAGTGTAAAAGGAGTAGTTTTTGAAATTTAAGATAGTAGGAATTTTAGGAGGACTATGGATTATGGTGAATAATTTAATGCAAGCGGATGCGTTTCAAACAAGAAGCTTATATTCTCAAGATGCACAAAAACTTCAAGTTGAACTGAAAGTTTGGGCTGGGTATGGACTAACAATTAATTTTATTCCCTCTGGAGAAATAATTAAGCAGGTTTGGATAGCAGATCCAAAACAATTTGGTTTTAGCTCGAATGGCACTTTATGTGCAAGGCTGGGGCTGGATTCCCAATCACAAGGTTGTAGTAGCCAGCAGGAACCAGTTACTGTGCTATTTATTCGGCAAATCAAAAAAATAGATATACCGAATATCCCTTCCAGTTATGATGGGAGTACAATATTAACAATCCTGACAGAAACTACATCTTCCCAACAGCAAAAAGAATATCAATTTAAGTTGGAATTGGGTAAAGGCGATCCAGAATATACAAACTTAGTTATTAAGCCAGATTCGGAAAAGCCTATACCAATTTTATTAGAAAAGACTTTTGATTATAAATATAGAATTTATGAGAAAAACTAATTTTAGAATAGTTTCTAGGATAGGAGTATTAATTTGCTTAGTAATAGGATTAAGCATAATATTTTCTATTCAAAGGATTAAAGCCCAAAAACAGCTAATTCCTATAATTAATTCAAATGTTGGCAAGTATCAGCTAGCAATTCCTGATTGGGCCAAAATTTCCTGGGCAAATTTACCAGTTCTTCAAGAAGCTGGACAACTTTCTGTGCCTTCAGAGTTTATAAAGCAATTAGGATATGACCCCTCTCGAATTTGGAATGCTGGGCAGAAACTAGAATCTGTAGTGATGCTTGGCGATATTGAAGATGCTTTTAAATCAAGTATTTTAAGCTTAAAAAAGATATCCTCTATTGTTTCATATCCCTCAAATTTAAGTTTGAAGGATTTTGGAATAGTGAAATGGCAAACACTAGAATCATTGCTCAAAGCAATTCCTTCGCTGGGAAGTCTGAATGTAAGCCAAGTGAAGCCAATTCAAGATTTTTTATCGTTATCAGGTGTTTCTGGCGGGACAATATCTGAGGTTGTGGGGACAAATTTGAATGGCATTGCCCAACTGCCTTTAGAAAAATTAGATTTAAGTAAATATTCTCTTAACTCCATACCAGGATTGGAGCAAACAGAAATTGGTAGCTTTAAAGACTGGCAACGTAGCTTTATTAATCAGGTTCCAGGATTAAGTCAATTACCTTTGAGCCAAATGCCCCAACCGTTAAGTCTTACTAAAATCCAAGTCGGAGTTGCTTCTACAGTGTTTGGAAAGGCTGAGCGAGGAAGTTCAAAAGTCGATGCTAGTTATTACATCTCAGGCAGCGTGAATAGCAAAGATGCGACGGTGGCGATCGCATGTGAGGAAGGAAAAGAGTGCGCATACCTAGAACTGGGAGATTTAGCAGGAAGCAAAGGAGCAATGTATGGAAAGCGCTGGGCATCAGGCTTATCGCAAAAAGTCAAAGGCGGGTTTGGCTTATTAGGAAGTGTGAATGGTGGCAAGGAACCAACGGGGAGATTGGTATTCGGGAGTGCATTCAAGGTAGTACTTACAGGAACAAATGAGTCCAAGGGAACTGCGGATTTCGGATTATATTTTCGAGCTTGCGTTCATTTGCCATTTGGAGGGAGGACATGTACCCCCTATTTTATAGGGCCTGTCCCCTGGTTACCTGTTCATGAAAATGATTTGGTAATCGTAGGAGTTTGACACTATGCAAAGTATTAATTGCAAACATAAACCCAATTTTTTGGATTTCCCTAATTTGAGAAATGCATTACTGCTCTGTATAGCTGTTTTATTGTGCGTACTTTTGCTGCCAGTTAATGCACAACCACCAAGTGAAAATTTAGTGTGGCAACCAAGCATTGCGTATCAATGGATTGATATTGCTCTTGAAGGAACTGCGCGGGATGTAGTTTTGCACGGGGCTAGACCAACTGTTGGCTCGCGTGCGTTGGCAATTGTAAGCACTGCGATTTTTGACGCCTGGGCAGCATACGACGATCATGCCGTGGGCACTCGTTTTGGGGACGAGCTTCGTAGGCCATCGAAAGAAAGAACGAGCGCGAACAAGCGTAAGGCAATTAGTTACGCAGCTTTTCGTACTCTGGTTGATGTCTATCCGGAGGCGACGGCTTACTTTACTCAAAAAATGCAACAGATGGGGTTTAATCCTAGTGACACATCTACTAATAAGACGACAGCGCAAGGCATTGGAAACTTAGTAGCAGGAGCTTTGGTTAATTACTATCATCAAGATGGAGCCAATCAAATGGGAGATGAGGTTGGGTCAAATGGGCAAGCTTATTCGGACTACACATTCTATAGTGCAATTAATACTCCAGATAAGATTACTGATCCAAACCACTGGCAACCGATTGAGTTCTCTAACAAAAAAATATTGGGTTTTCTGACTCCCCATTGGTACAGGGTGAAAACTTTTGTATTGGAGCGACCTGATCAATTTCGCCCAGCGCCACCGCCACTAATTGGGTCTAAGCAGTTAGATGAGGAGGTGCAGCAAGTTATAGATTTTAATGCGAATTTGACTTGGGAACAGAAGGCATTAGTGGAATTCATGCGGGACGGTCCATCTTCCACTGGTCAATCTGGTCATTGGTTGAAGTTTGCACAAGATGTGTCAGTCCGTGATCATCACACACTGGATCAGGATGTAAAAATGTTTTTTGCTATTGCAAATACAGCAAAGGATGCTTTTATAGCATCTTGGGATGCCAAACGGGCTTACGACACCTCTCGTCCCTGGACTTTGATTCATCATTATTTCGCTCAAAAAACTATTCAAGGGTGGGGTGGTCCTGGTAAAGGTACAATAGCCATGAATGGAGAGTCGTGGCATCCTTATTCACCAAGTACTTTTATTACCCCACCATTCCCCGGCTATGTTTTTGGTCACAGTACAGTCAGTGCGGCTTGTGCTGAGATTCTAAGGCTTTTTACTGGTAGCGATCGCTTTGGGGAATCTGTAGTAGTCAAGGCTGGTGCCCTTACAGAGCCTGGATTTGAGCATCAAATTACTCTTACATTTCCAACTTTCACCGCTACAGCAGAAGCAGCGGGTTTGTCGAGGATCTATGGTGGCTACCATATTCAATCCGACAATGTTGAAGGATTGAAATTAGGTCGTAAAGTTGCTGAAGTTGCGTGGGAAAAGGCACTTTTATACTTTGAAGGGGAGGGTTGATGATCGGAAAAGTTCTTGCAAAGATTTTCAAATCATTGGCAATCATAATAGTGTCGGTGATGTTTTATTCATTGATATCAGTGAGGTTGTTCTTTGTAACTGTAGGAAAGTTTATAGGAGGTGTTTGTACTACTGGTTTTATATTTGTAATGTTGAAAAAACTTTTTGATTTGGCTTGTTATAATGCATGGGAATCAGATGATTGTCTATATGTGCTAATTCTTGGTTCCGTAGGTCTGAATTTGCTTTTGTTGGGTGAGTTTTACGACGAAATATTGAAGAGATTGAACCATACGGGTAGTGTTATTGAAATATGAAAAGGAAAAGATATTATGCTCTTATTAAAAGCAACTAAGTTATTTTTCATTTTTCTTACGACACTGTTAACAACAGTAACAGTGTTTGTTCCTGAGAGAAGTAATGCACAGACAGCTACAACAACTGCACCTGCACAATCGGAATCTATAATTCAAGCCTTGCAAAAAGGTGGTTATATTATTTATTTTCGCCATCCACAAACTAACCCAAATCAGGCAGACACAGATACATTACATTTGGAAAACATTAAAGCACAGCGTCAGCTGACAGCAGTTGGAGAAAGACAAGCTCAACGAATCGGAGAAGTTTTTCGAGCAATTAAAATTCCAGTTGGGACTGTGCTTGTTAGTCAGTATTACCGTGCTCAGAAAACAGCTAAATTAGCTGGATTTACAAATTACCAAACATCAATTGATGTTACCGAACCTCAAAATGTGCCACCAGTAGAAATACAAAGACGTGCTGCTGCTCTTCGCCAATTGCTAGCTACTAAACCAAAAGGAGGCACAAATACGATTATTATCGCCCACCGCCCGAATCTTGAGGAGGCAGCGGGTAAAGAGTTTGGAGATTTGAAGGAAGGGGAGGCAGCAATATTTAAGCCACTTGGTAAAGAAGGTTTTGAGTTTGTTGCGCGTGTAGCATCACCGGAGCAATGGACAGATTTAGCTAGCTCTTTCACTCCTCCTCAAGCTTCAAATTAGTTAAATTCTTAGAAACTGCTGGCTATGGTAACCACTCAATCTCAGCAAACCGTAGATCAAATCATTCCACCAAGCTTGCAAAGTGCATTTTACTCCCCAGCGGGTGTACTGCTAGTTGCAAGTGTGAGTGGGTTGATATTGGCGCGAGCTTTGCAGGGGAGAGGACGTTCCAGTAAATTGGCGCGAGCTAAATGGGCGGGAGCAGCGGCAAAAGCAGCAGCTCGCAAAGTAGCACTGAGGCAAATTCAAGAGCGAAAGCATAATCGGGTTGCTTTGTTCATCGGAACACCTAAGCGCTCGCGCATCGAGATAACCCGCAATCAAAGAATTTTGCATCTGCCCGAAGACCCTTCAAGATTGTATTTGCCAGATGCGCAGCGGGGGATTCTAGTCTGTGGTGGACCTGGCAGCGGGAAAACATTTTCAATGATTTCCCCTTGCATTCGCAGCGCTATTAATCAGGGATTTCCAATAGTGCTGTATGACTACAAATATGCGCATCAGGAGTCTGCAACTGCTGCCCCAAAGGGGATGGCAGCGAAATTAGCGGGGTATGCGATTGAGCAAGGTTACAAAGTGACACTGCTAGCCCCAGGTTTTCCAGAGTCGTCAATTGCCAACCCCCTAGACTTCATTAGAAGTGAAACTGATGCAGAGATGGCGCGACAGCTGGCGATCGTTCTCAACCGCAATTTTCAGCTAACAGCGGGAGGAGATGACGGATTTTTTGCTAATGCTGGGGATCAACTAGTACAAGCAATTTTGATGTTTGTAAAGGGTAGCCCATACCAAGATGTGTTGATGTGTCAAGCTATCTTAGAGTTACCAGATCTGATACGCCGACTTCAGCAGGCAGATTTGAATCCGTGGGTAAGAGCGGCATTTGCACAATTTATGTCAACGGCTGGCTCGCCAGAAACAGCGTCCTCGATTGCGGCTACAGCAAGTGGAGTCTTTTCTAGATTCATGGTCCCCTCCTCCCTGGCGGCTTTTTGCGGAAAAACTAATATTCCCTTAGATCTTAAAGGCCGACAGATGGTCATCTTCGGTATGGATCGAGAGCGGAGAGATGCGATTGGACCCTTACTAATATCAATTCTTCATTTATTAGTAAGCCGCAATGTAGCAGGAAAACGTACAGACCCTCTGGTTCTTGGATTGGATGAGTTACCAACAACTTATCTACCAGCGTTGGTAGATTGGCTGAATCAAAACCGGGAAGATGGGCTGGTGTCAATTTTAGGGTTTCAAAATTTGTCGCAATTGGAGGATGCGTATGGAGAAAAAGTAACAAATGCGATCTTTGCGGGATGTGCAACAAAAGCATTCTTTAATCCCCAAGATGATGTGGCAGCGGAAAAATTTAGTAATTTTTTGGGAAGAGAAGAAATTAAATATAATCAGCGCTCGCGGAGTAGAGGAGGAAAATCAGGAGCTAGCGTGACAAATGCTGAACAAATAAGTGCTCGTGATATGTATGAGGTTAATCAATTCAATTCACTGAGAGAAGGAGAAGCAATAATAGTTGGTCCGGGATTTAGAGATAAGAAATCAATAGGGTTGCCAATATTAGAGAAGATTGAAATTCCAAGTTATGATCAAGATGCTGAGAAAAGGAGTGTAAGAATATGGTATAAAAAGCAGCAGGAAATGGCGGCAAGATTTATTTTGAAAGAGCCGACAAAAAAGGAAATGCAGCAGAGATTTCTAGAGGCATGGAGAATGTTACCTCTGGTTGATAAAAATGAAGAGACACTGAAAATAGTATTTGCACTTTAGGAGCGTTTATGTATCCTTTCTCGGATTATGAACTAAGAAAAATTGAGCAACTTCCAGAAGAGATAGCAGATTTAGCTCAAAAATACCCAATAGATATAGTAAATGTGGCGGAGTCATTGGAAGAGCCACCATTTCCAGAGAATTATATTCCAGAAATTATAGAGGTTTATTATGGAGATTCAGAAGTTTCAGATATTTTAGTTGTTCAAGGGGAAATTCGGTCTTTTACAACTAGAGAATTAGAAGAAAATGAAGCAGTGATAGCAGTACACATTGATGGGAAATGGGTATATATAGAAATCGAAGGCAAAGAGTTGATCAATAAATTAGATGGAATAGTATTGCCCTCGGTAATAGCAGACGTGCCCACGTTGGCTCAATCAATAGCGGCTAAAAAAATTCCTTTGATTTAAAAGAGACTGGGTACTGGGAGGAATTGAGATTTGAGATTTCCCTCAAGCCCCAATCCCCAATCCCCAATTTACTAGTCAGGAGTGTAAACTTATGCTTGAGAGATCTGATGCAGATCAAATCAAAAATGACTATTTAGAGATTTTAGAATCTATCCTGAGAAGTATTAAGGATAGGGCGAAGTCTCAAGGTTTAAATGCGGATGGAAATGTTTCGATAATGTTTGGAAGATCCTCTGTTTTTAGAGGAACAAGTGCCTATGAGTACGAAAAAAGAACGATAACTCCTGAGCAGGTAGAAATATTAAGTAAGGCGATTTCAGATCCGAAAAGTTTTAAAGGGTCACTACAAATAAGAATAGGTGGTGATGTTGTCTATCATGCTAAGGATGGAGAAGTATTAAAAGACAAGTTGGGGCTATCTCCTGCCCAAGAACAGTCTCAAGAGCAATCCCAAGATGTATTTGATTCGCTTTCACAAGGGATTGATGAGCAGCAACAGCGCTTGCAGACATTAGAAAAATATGTCCAGGAAGTAGAAAGTGTAAAACAACCTGTACTTCAAGAAAATGAGGTACAAAGTTTAAGGACAGAATTGTCTACCTTAAAGGAAGCTTTTGAAAATCAGCAAACAGAAATTAAACGGTTACAAGAGGGATTGGCGAAAGTAGCTACAAGAGATACTCCTTCTGTTAAGAATTCAGTTTTTCAAAAGTGGATTGCAAATGTTGAATCTAAAGTAAAGCAAGTTGCTTTAAAAACGTGGGATAAAGTAAAAGATCTAGTTGTTCCGGAGAAGCAGTGGAATGAACGTATATCTAACTTAGAAAGTAAGTTAAATGATTTGCAGAGTCAGGTTTCTGAACTGAAAGATACTCTGGCTCAAAAAGGTATAAATACTCTTGAAAAGGTATCAGAGAAATCAATATCAAGCCAATATGTTGAAGAGACTGTGGCAACAGCACTTCATTTGTGGGGAACCAGAGGCGAAAATGGTTCGGCTCGCTTAACAAGTGACAATTATGAGTTTTTACAAGAGGGAGAGCAGATTTCAGTAAAATCTCTTGATGGTCGTCGAACCATCATGAAAAATGGACAATTAACTGATCAAGTTAACGACAAAGATTTAGAAAATTTCCAGCAGTTAAATCGAGCAATTAATTCATATATAAAGTCCCCAACACAATCGCAAGCACAATCACAATCACAAGGAAGAGGAAGATGAAAAGATTATTTAAAGTTTTACTGCTTTGTAGCACTTACAATAGCATGACTCAGAGATTTTATGCTGAGCTTAGCTATTTAGGGCATGAGGTTTCTTGCATAATTGCTAGTAGTAAGGAAGCTATGCAAGAAGTAGAGAGTACTCTTAATTTCATTCGTCCAGAAGTTATAATTGCACCGTTTTTGAAAATTGCAATTCCGAAATCTATTTGGGAAAAGTTTCGATGTTTGATTGTGCATCCTGGAATCAAAGGTGACAGAGGTGCATCTTCTCTCGATTGGGCAATATTAAATAATTGGTCAAACTGGGGTGTGACGATATTGGAAGCATCTGAGGAGTGGGATGCAGGAAATATATGGGCTTTTGAAAGTTTTAAAATTGAAGGAGAATCCAAAAGTATTCTTTATCGGGAAAAATGTGCTCAGGCTGCTATTAAAGCAACAGTTAAAGCCCTAGAACATTTAGCCACAGAAGGCTATCAACCTGAGCCATTGAATTATTCCCGACCAGATGTTAAAGGAAGTTGGAATCCTTTGATGAAGCAGTCTGTTCGTCGAATTGATTGGCAGAATGACTCAACAGAAGTAATTGTGCGAAAAATACGCTGTTCAGATAGCCAACCAGGAGTGTTAGATGATTTAGGTTTAGACGTTGGAGACTTTTATCTCTATGGGGCGCATCCTGAAAGTATGTTTGTGGGAACAAAACCCAGAGAAATCATTGGACAGCGATATGGGGCAATTTGTCTGTCAACTGTAGATGGAGCCGTTTGGGTAAGTCATTTAAGGAGGAAAGACTCGTTTAAATTGCCAGCAATGCTAGTTCTTAAACCCTTGATTGCAAAGAGTATTTTAGAGAACATTCATGAAATTAGTGCTCCTACCAGTTTTTCAGAATGGGAAACCTTTAGAGAAATTTGGTATGAGGAGAAGAATGGAGTTGGATATCTGCACTTTGATTTTTATAATGGCGCAATGGGCACAGAACAATGCAATAGATTACGTGAAGAGTATTTAAATGCCAGAGTGCGTGATACGAAAGTGATTGTATTGATGGGGGGAAATTTCTTCTCTAATGGAATTCATTTAAATTTGATTGAGGCAGCTTCAGATCCACGATTAGAATCATGGCGAAATATCAACGCCATGAATGATTTAATCCTAGAAATTCTGAGGACCGATGATCATCTGACTATTGCTGCTCTGCAAGGAAATGCAGCAGCGGGGGGAGTGATGTTAGCCTTGGCCTGTGACCAAGTGTTTGCTCGTAATGGAGTCGTGCTGAATCCCCATTATAAAAAAATGGGCTTATTTGGGTCGGAGTATTGGACTTATTCACTGCCAAGGCGAGTGGGAGTAGAGATGGCTACCCAATTGACGCAAGCATGTCAGCCGATAATCGCCTCAGAAGCAGTGTCAATAAATCTGATTAATAACTGTTTTGGGGAGACTACTGCTGAGTTCCGGGAATTGGTTGTACAACGAGCAGAAGAGATGGCACGCGACAATTTTGATGATTCTCTAAGAATCAAGAATCATCGACGATTTTTAGACGAACAGTATAGAGGTTCGCTCCAGGAATATCGTGAGCGAGAGTTAGATCAAATGAAAATAGATTTTGCTTCATTTGCGTATAACATAGGCAGAAATAATTTTGTTTATAAGAAAGGTCAGCCTTGTACAAGTTTTTTGATAAATAGTAAGAGACGTGAGCTAGGTCGAGATCTTGTAAGTATTGGAATATAGTTTGTTGAAAGTTGAAAGAAGATGTTTGGCAGTGAAAATTCAAAATAGGAGAATTGTCATGAGTTCAACAGAATTGCTAGGGTTCGATATAAATGCAAAAATCCAAAGATTGGAAGGTAGTTTAAGCATTGATTGTGCTGAAAATCTTCCCATAGAGCTTTATGTAGTTGCTCAGCTTCCATCAGGAGTAGGAGATATAGTCATCCGTGATGGGTTGAAAAGACAGTATGAACACCCGAATTTTGTAGAAGAATACAATGTCCTAAGTGCAAAAATCGTGGATATAGATCTAAGCAGAGGCAATCAGACAGCCATTTACACTTTTGGAATAGAAAGAGATTTAATTCCTCATCGTCATACAGGACAAAGAGCAATCACTGCTATAAGTGGTAGTTCTGGTTTAAGACTTGTCTTTAGTAGTGCTAGACCTGAAGAAGTTAAGCAAAATCATCAAGCAATCTTAGAAAAAATTTCTGTTGTTGAAATTCCAGCAGATGTTATTTTTATTCTTCGCTTTTATGGAGGAACTTGGCATTATTTCTGCTCAAACAGCGACAATGTTGGGTTGTTTGCAGTCACAGTTCATGTAGATGAATTTGAAGGATTAAGTCAGGATGATGATTTGTGGAAAAGAGTTCGATCCGGTCAATCTTCCATTCCTTTGCTGACTGAGTGTGTTTCCCCTGCTGTTGATGCTTTATTGAAAGCTCATAGCGTTATTAAGTAGCAAGGTTAGGAGTTAGTTATCTTCCTTTTTTTGGAAAAAAGTGCCTACATGAAGATAAGTTTAGTATTTGCAGATTTCATATTTCTTGGAAAGAAGCTTAATGATTACAAGCTTAGTATTGATTGGACTATTTGCTGGTATCATTGGTGGCCTCTATGGTGGCGGAGGCTTTGTAATTGTGCCAGCAATGAGTTTCTTTATTGGCGCTAGCCAAAAGTCGGCAACAGGAATATCTTTAATGGTCCAACTTTTTAGTTTACTGGGAGCTTTTGTTTACTACAGTAAGGGCTATGTGAATGTTAAATACTCTGTACTTATTGCTATTGGGATGATACTAGGTAACTTCTTGGGAGCGAGCTTAGCAACTCAATCTTTTATGTCTGATTTAATAATCAAAAAGTCCTATGGGTTTTTCCTTTTATTTGCAGCAATTAAATACTTATTTTTAAGTTAAGTTAGTTGTGGATAATTTTCAAAATCACACGATAAAAGTTATCAGGACGCATCTTTTTCTTAGGGAGATCCAAAAAATAAAATGTCCAGCCTTTGTTGGTTGATCTGTCGGTGCAGTAGGTTATTCGTGGTAATAAGGCTGGACATTTTATTACTGGTAAGTGCCTTACTTTTATTTTGAGTATGAAATATGATGTACCAATTGTTTCTTGCTGGATTGATTGCTGGTATTGTTGGTGGAATGTTTGGCATCGGCGGTGGACTGATCATCATTCCCGTCATGACATTTTTGCTGGGAATGAGTCAAAAAGCAGCAGTAGGGACATCTCTAGCTGCACAATTACTGCCCATAGGTGCCTTGGCCGTCGTTGTTTATTATAAAGAAGGTCATTTAAACATTAAATATGCCTTACTTTTAGCATTAGGAATGGTGTTAGGTAATCTTTTTGGAGCTAGTTTTACCAATCAGAATTTTATATCTGATATCTTCATGAAACGAAGTTATGGAGTTTTAATGATTTTTGTAGGATTTAAATATTTATTTCTAAAGTAATTTTTTGAATAATAATTTAAAAGGTGTTGAATATGGAAGATTTACAGCTGATTCGCTTGTTTGTCCGTCAGTCTTTCACCGAATCTGGTAACACAGAAAAGCTCATTGTTCAGCAAGTATTAAATCTTTTGCAAAGTTTAAATGGTAATCCCTATTACCTTGAAGTCATGACAGGGCTAGCAGCACAAAGCCAAGATACATTTCGCTGTACTTTTGAGAGTACGACAGGACTTAAATTCACGCCGCAGAACTTTCGCACAGTAAGGCTAAAACTCTTGGCGCAAGCTGATGCCATGATAATTGTCCGAACAGGTTTAAGTGAAAGCGGGGCTTTTGAGATTGCCTACAATGTTTTTGCTGGAAGAAAAGTTCCTATGTTTTTTGCGGTATGGCAACCATCACCAATAAAGACAACAATGTTAAGAGATTTGGAAGATTTATGTACAACAGTTAAATACATGACGTTTGAGAATCCTAATGAGCTTAGAAAGCCGTTGAGCGATTTTATGGGTTTGCTGCATTCTCAAAAATTAGCTACCGTCTAGCCCCGCGACGATATTGTTGATTTTGCGATGATTCTTCAGTTAAACGTCTGAGTTCGATTTGGGATTGTAGGCGTTGTAATCGTTTTTCGTGTTTGGCTGTGGTTAGGCGCTGCTGGATGTCGGGTAGGTTTAAAGCTTGAGCAATGTCTTTCATCTCGGCAGTCTCAGGAGCGTTCAACCAAGATTGGTGAGCGAGAAAATGTTGTTCCCACTGTTGAAGTTGTGCTTCAAATTGTTTCTTTTGAGTAAGGGCACCAGAAATGTCGTCTAAGGTTTGTACTGATTGTGAGAGAGCATGAGAGTATTTGCTGTTAAAGGTCTTAAAGAGGTTATGCTGCATGGATTGAATATACTTATCAAGCTGGTGATACTGTGACCATAGCTGCTCAAGATTCTGAGAAAGCCTGTTGATTTCATCAACAATGAAATGTTTTTCAGACTGTTGTGGTGGGCGGGAAACAGTAGTAGAGAAGTAGTTAGTAACATAATTTGCCAGTGAAAGAAGCTTGGAGTTACTAAGTTGTTGGATAGCGAATAAAATTCCCTTGTGATATTGTTCGATATCATGCTCGGTAGATTCTTGTAATAGGTGCTGCTCATGAATAAGCTGTTGCTCACTGCTTTGAAGTGAATGTGAATGTGAATGATCACTGAGGTCTTTGTTTGTTGCTGGAATTGTAGAGTCTAAGGTATCGTGTTGGTCGTGCTCTTGGTTATGCAGCTGGTGAGGAAGTGGGCGATCATTAACGGCATGGTTGGAGAGGTTAGTGATCTCTTCAGTAGGTAAGTGACTGACAGGAATAAAAACTGTTGGTTGTTGGGGTATAGGTTCAACAACTTCTGGCGTGGTTTGTTGGGAAGGCTGCTCGGTACTAAGTTTTGAAGTCAGTTTTGGTTTTTGGAGTTGAAGCTGTTTATTATAGTCACGCCAATCTTTTAAAGACTTAGCTTCAATGTGGAGCTTTTCATAAGCAAGCCCCCCTTGTGCCACAATCAGATCGTCAACACCCTTGTCAGGACCAGGGAGAGTGATGACACTGACCTTAGCGCCAGATCTCTGTAGTAGACTGCCAGTACGGGAAATAGCAATATCGATATTACGCTTGGTATCAGGTCGTGTCTCATAGTCAAAGCAAATTTTAATATCTCGATCTGGGGTAGCAAAAACAGCAAGTTCATCATGTAATCGTGCTTTAATCTCATTACCCTGTTCATCTTTACTGCGGTAGCCAGCGTAGATACCAGGTAGACCAATAGCAGCATGACCCTGAGTTAAGAGGCTAGCAGCTTTTTTAGCTCCCTCGGTAATGGTAATGGGTAAGTTGTATTTGTGAACGCAGTACCAAAAGCCACTATCGCGTTCATTCTGAGTGGGGTTGACCTTGGCTTTCTCATATATTTGATTGGCGAGCGCTGGTGGGACATCAAGCAAGAAGATACTGAGGTCAGTTTTTGGAGGGTGCTCATACTTAATTTTCTTACCAGGCTTGTCTGGGTTGTCGCGTGGCTGATTGGGCTTAAAGCAACCCCAGATTTTAGATTGGGGCTTGTTGCCTGGTGAGGTGGTAGAGAAAGAACGAGGGTCAACGCCAGCATCACACCACCAACCACCAGAATCAATGTGGGAGTATTTTCTGAGCATACCCGGACTAAGGCGACCAGTGTTAGAACGGTTAAGTTTGTCACTGTAGAACAGGTGTGCCCAGGCTTCATGCTCGTGTTCAAGAGAATCTTGTTGTAGGCTTTTGAAATTGAGAGTAGCAATCTCAGGATGAACAGCACTGCCTTTGACCATCTCAAGCCAGTGTGGTTGTTCAAGATGAGCAGGGGGATTGTAAGTGTGAGCATTTTCAGTTATCCAGAAAGCTTGAGTAGGTTCGGGAATAATAGATTGAGAATTAATAGCGTCTTGCCATCGCAGTAGGTGCTTGTCCTCTCCAGAATCTAAATGAAGGAAAAGTGAGTTACCTGAGACGGCTTGAACTTTGCCCCAGCCGTAATTTTTATGGAAGATGCGTCGTTCTGGAGTAAGCCACTCAGGAGTAGGGAGAGATGGGGCAGGAGCAGTGATTTTGTGATTAGTTTCTAAGTTGGGAGAATTTTCATTTGCCTTACCCTCAGATGTCTGTATAAAGCTTTTCTGTAAATTCTCCCTTGCTAATTCTTTAGGTTGATATGTTGTGCGATCGCTAGGATTGTGTTTTGGCCTGGACTGTAATGCGCGCCAGAGCATCTTGTCTTTGTCGTCTGTATAGAGCTTGAGATCATACTTGGCACGGCTAACAGCAACGTAAAAGTTCTCTTTAAAAAGAGTGTAATCAGCAGCAACAAGCACACGGGCTGCTGTTTTCCCTTGACTACTATGGACAGTGCTAACGAGCGCGTAGTCGAGGTGATGGGCAGCGCTTAGATCCAGAGTTTCTAAGTGGTTGTCTTCTAGGTATTGGATAGTGGCACTATTGCCAGAAATGGCCTTAACCGTGAACTCTTGACCATTGCGCCGCCCCAGGAGTTGGTCATTTTTAGTCCAGCGCAGGCGATCTCCAACAGCAATTTCAATTTGTTGGGGTTTGTAAACGGCTTTGTCAAACCAAGTGTCTACTTGCAGATGCCTACCGTCAGCAGCTTTAAGAGTTAGAGCATCATTGTCTTTGCCAATAACTTCATAAAGTTCTCCTTTGTTCAAGCCGCGACGCTTGTAGCTACGGGTGGGCATGACAAGATCACCAAGTTCAAAATTATGGGTATAGCGCATTTGAACAGCGGTGAAGTTGTTTTTAGGTTGAAGTCGGGTGGTAGTAACTTGCTCACCCAGGCTACCCTCGGCTTGAAGTTGCTCCCGAATAGCTAAAGTAATAGCTAAGCGAGAGGCGTTAGTGCCAGCTAGTACAAGAGTTTGGGCGCGTTGTTCTGGGGTGGCACTCATGTATTGTGAAGCGATGGCACCCACCATTTCATCAGGAGTGACGGTTTGAATGTAGTTATGTTTGTCAAGTTGCTCAAAACCGTCTTGAATCTTGTCATCTGCAATCAAGTCGACAGCTAATTTGAGGCGTGGATCTCGCTGACGATGGGATTGATGAAGGTAAGCAGTTTTAATTCCTGCTTGTTGTAAGGATCTAAAAGGACTACCAGCTTCAACAGCTGATAGTTGGCGAGTATCACCCACGAGAATGACTCTGGCATTTTGGTTGGTAGCACGTTGCAAAAGTTCAAGACCAGCTTTAGCACTGAGCATCCCAGCTTCATCAACGATCCAAATTTGGTTTGGTTCGCCCTGTTGTGGTTCCTCGGAAACTAGTAATCTAGCAACAGTTTCAGCCTGGATACCTAATTCATCACCCAAAACCTTAGCAGCCATTGAACTGGGGGCAAAGCCCTTAACAGTATAGCCATGAGTTTGGGCGATTGTTTGAAATTCTTTAAGTGCAAAAGTTTTACCAGCGCCAGCAACACCCTGCCAAGCAATGAATTGATCTGTGGTAGTGGCAGCAAGTTCAACAGCTTGACATTGCCCAGGATTAAGAGTGGTCTGTTCTAGGTGATGTTCAACAGCTTGTATTTGAGCAATAGGTTGAACTTTATCTTGCCCTTGAGACATTAAGCTAATGGTTGCAGTCTCTCGTTCTACTGCGCTTTTGGTTGTGAAGTAGCGATCTTGCTGTGCTAGGCGAACTAACTCTGAATGGTCTTTGATTAAAGATTCAAGGCCATTTAGGTCTGTAGCTAGATTCTGCTGGAGGATGAATTTCTCTAAGTCTTCTTGGTAAAACTTGGTATTGCGCTCACTGCAATGAGCAATCGCATCATCTAAATGTTGCTTGGTAACGGGGATGAGTTGTAAATCAGGTTTGGGATCGCTCTTTTCGGGGAAAGTGATAGTTAGTTCATTGGATTTATCCAACCAAATAGAGATGAGTTCCTCTGGCTGATGAGCCTTTTTGGTCTGACGGGTAATTTCCCAAATTATTTCACGTTTGTTCCAAGTAGATTCGGGACCAGCTTTAGATAAGATTCGTTGGTGCCGTTGGGAAAAAGCTGATAAATCTTGGTTGCGAAAGCCTTGAATTTCAAATTGACCATGTGGCTTGTTCTGAATCTGGTAACCCAACTTTTGAACTTCATGGGCAAGAAAGCTTTGGTAGGCCATGCCCAAAAATTTCCTGTTGTGGTAGATACTATCATTGCGAAGGCTATACCATTTTTCATCTACTGAGTGTGGCTCTGACTGTAGTTGAGTCAGATTCATGATCAGTGCATGGGTATGCAGGTGGGGATCTAGATCTCTGCTTTCTATGTGGTCAAACTGTGCAGCAATGAGATTGCCAGTGTGGACAGTTTTAGTATG